>Ga0182013_10001676_pt1 | contig 29948 bp, 21 predicted proteins | sample 612S2MmetaG_FD_120487 | JGI IMG/M metagenome (GOLD analysis project Ga0182013, IMG submission 120487) | Permafrost microbial communities from Stordalen Mire, Sweden - 612S2M metaG | ecosystem: Environmental > Terrestrial > Soil > Wetlands > Permafrost | place: Sweden: Stordalen | collected... | reverse complement strand
TGGTTTCAAGTCACTCTTGCAACTCGGAGAACATACCTACACCATCGCCAGCATTGCGGCCCGAGCAGGAAAGAGCGAGGCTTATGTGCAAGGACGCATCAAGTTGGCGGATTTGATCCCACCCGTGGCCGAGGCATTCCTTAAAGACACAATTGCCATTGGTCACGCGCTCTTGATCGCTAAACTGCCGGACTCTCAACAGCAGGAAGCCTTCAACGCGGCGTTTCGCGGCATGTGGACGACCGATGGCAACAGCCAAGTGCTCATCCCCGTGCGCGAACTTGCGGCATGGATTGAATCCAATATTCTCCTACAACTCGGGTCTGCCCCATTCGATAAGCAGGACGAAGCCCTCGTTCCCGCAGCAGGCTCGTGTAGCAATTGTCCCAAGCGGACAGGCTTCAACAAGCTGCTTTTTGCCGACGTGCGCAAAGACTCTTGTACTGACCCACAATGTTTCCGGGCCAAGATCGACGCCCATGTGTCGAAGACGCTCGAAACTAAACCCCAACTGGTGCAGATTTCCTCCGCTTGGAACACCCGAGAAGGCGCTCCATTGGGAAAGAACCGTTACGTGGAGCTTGAAATCAAGAAGGCCAAAACCAACGGCACAGGTTCCAAGGTTGCCCCTCAACAGAAGCCATGCCAAAAGATGACCGAAGCAGTGGTCATGGACGGTGGAAGGCGGGGAGAACTGGTTAAGGTCTGCGCCGATCCCTCGTGCCGGGTGCATCATCCCGACACACCCTCACCTGAGCAAGTTGCCAAGGAACGGTCTGAGGAACGCAAACGTATCGAAAAAAGCAAACAGGCCATCACCATTCGCCATTGGGTGTTGGCCAAGGTTCTAGAGCGTGTGGCTGCGCCCTTAAAGAAAGCCGACTTGCTCACGGTCGCGCAATACACCATCGGCCATCTGTCCTACAACCAAGTTCCGGTCTTGGCGAAACGGCACAAGATCGAGACCTCCACAACTACGAAACCGCCGCAGGAAGTGTTGGTGAAGAAAATCAGCACCTATGACGAAGCTGCGCTCTCGCGGTTGCTGCTCGAAATCAGCTTGCTCGACTCAGCCTATCAACGGGGAGATGTATCGCAAGACCTGCTGATGGATGCCGCGAAGCGGTTCCGGGTGGATGTCGAAAAAGTAGAGAAAGCGGTCGCGGCAGAGTTCGCTGCGAAGCAGAGTAAACAACCAAGAGTCAAAGCAAAACCGAAACCCAAGTCTGTGACCTAAGCAAGTGTTGCAGGACTCTGGCGGGGCGTTCCAAGCGCCCCGCATTTTCTATGTCGAGGACACGGCATCAGCGGTGTCAAAGCGCGACTCTTCGAATCGCGCCTTGCCGCTTGGATGTTTCTCCCTTCACGCTGAAACTTCGCCACGTGGGGCGGAAAACGTAAGCCGCATCGGTTCCCCTATACTCTCTGCATGTGCGGACGCTATCGCCTCGCCCGGAAAAAAGAGATCCTGGCCGAGGTCTTCGAGGCGGGAGATGACTTTGATTGGAGTCCCCGTTACAACATTGCACCCAGCCAGAGCGTGCCCGTCGTGCGCCAGGACGCGATTCGCCCCGTTCGATCGTTTTCGCTGATACGTTGGGGGCTAATCCCGTTCTGGGCGAAGGACGCCAAAGCCGGCTACAAAATGATTAACGCCAGGGCCGAGACGATTGCCGAGAAGCCTGCTTTCCGCGAACCCTTCCAGTCTCGCCGCTGTTTGATTCCCGCCGATGGATTTTACGAATGGTCGAAATTTAGCAAAGGGAAATCTCAATTCTGCTTTACCCTCGCGGACGATTCAGTCTTTGCGTTCGCTGGAATCTGGGACCGATGGAAGAATCCGGAGCGGAAGGTGGTCGAAACGTGTTCGATCATCACAACGTCGGCAAATGCACTTCTGTCGGACGTTCATGACAGAATGCCGGTGATTCTCAAGGGTGAAGACTATGATCGGTGGCTTGATCCGGGATTCAAACAAGTCTATGACATATTCGATTTGCTCAAGCCATACCAAGCAGATTCCATGCGTCGGTATCTCGTGAGTTCTCGGGTCAATTCAGTTAAGAACGATGACGCTGCCTGCGCTGAGGAACACGTTCCGGAGGCGTTGTTTTAGAGGGCAACTTTCGAAATAGTTTTCGAGTTGCACAGACGCCCACAAATTGTCCGTCAGTCAATACAAGCCAGTAGTCCTGGAGTGATCGTACTTTTTCGGCATTCCGAACGAATTCCACTGCCACGCAGCAGAACGAGCTAGACGCTCTGATTCCATGTCTCCCGCTCGCAATGTGATTACAATGGTTTGTTTTTACGGCAAAGGCGACAAACGATGACTTCTACCGACTTCGGGCAGGAGGTTCGACTTACTACTCGACTCCACGATCTCGTTCGTAGCTATCCGCGCGGCAATTCGATCATCAGTGAATTCATTCAGAATGCGGATGATGCCGAGTCATCCTCTTTGACGGTCACCTTGGACGTGTGTTCATACACTGGTGAACGCCTCGAAGATCAAAGAATGGTGTCTCTGCTGGGACCTGCGTTGCTCGTGCATAACGAGTCAGTATTCAGCGATCCAGACTTCGAGAGCATCAAGCGTATCGGTGAGAGTAGCAAGGCGGAGAGCGGACCCAAAACGGGTCGATTTGGAGTCGGATTCAATACTTGCTACAACATCACTGATTTCCCGAGTTTTGTTAGTGGACATTTTCTCGTCTGTTTTGACCCTCACTATACAACGGTCGCCGAGCGTGGCAAGGCGCCTGGCAAACGTTGGCGTCTGAGCGATGCGTGGGCCAGTTCTCCAGACTGGTTGCGATCGTTCTGCTCGGCGGGAATGAAAGAGAACGAGTCTTATTTCCCAGGAACGATCTTTCGATTCCCTCTACGGACACCTCAACAGGCCACTGTAAGTGAAATATGGAAAGAATCCTTTTGTCTGGATGATTACAGCCGCATCGTCCAGCAACTCTCGGAAGACGGTCCGCAGCTGCTGCTTTTCACAAAATATCTGACCGAACTCACAGCTTTGATAGCGGACGGAAGCACGAAGCGGCTACTCCACATCAGTACCTCAAATCGAATCGAGGTTGTCAGAGCTCGAGACCCTCTGCTGCGTTCTGTGCAACTAGACCTCAAACAAGCGATTAGCAAATGGAAGACTTCGCGTGGGAGCCTTCCGGTATGCAGCTATGAACATGGATTCCGAGTCGCGACAGAAGAAACTGAGAGGCTTGAAACCTGGCGAGTAGTGAACGGATTATTCGCTGGGCCCAACGGCTGCCTTCTCGACGCCGCGGAGAAGATGATAAGCATCGGGGAGAAAGCGCTGCCGCTAGCCGGAGCGGCGGTGCGCACAGAACCGAAACAACTGAACAATGTCGGGCCTAAAGGTAAGGTTTACTGCGGACTTCCGCTCCCCGTTGCGTCGGAAGTGGCCGTCCATCTCAACGGCTACTTCGACCTGGACTCCTCACGCCATGCATTATCGACCGGGGACAGCGTCTTTGGGCAAAACGAATACCGGATCGCGTGGAACAAAGGATTGATGCAGCACGGTGTGTCCGCCGCATATGCCCGACTGCTCATGGACGTTCGCCCTGAGTTCCAGGAAGGCAAAGCCGATCAGTTTTACAAGTTGTTTCCCCCAGCCGCGCAGGACGGCTCACTGTTTTCGCTCCTCAGCTTGGGCCTATACTCACACCTCGCTCAGGAGCCTGTCATTCAGACAGTTTCGCACAACAGTAAAGTCTGGCGCGCATTGAATACAGCGTATGACTGCCCTGTGTCCATTCGAGAGCCGCTTGTCGCTGACGGAAAGCCAGTCATCGAACCTTCACTACCGTTTTTCGTCGTCCAAGGATTCGCGAAGAATCGTATTGCCCCGAAGTCATTTACTCCGAGAAGTCTCGCTGACGATCTGCGTGTGACGAAAGATGTGAACTGCGTCCTAACCGCGGCACCTCGAAAATGTTTGTCGCGCCGGGATTGGGTAACGTCATTGCTCAAATTCTGCTTGGAAGACAAAGGGTGTCAGCTGAAGGGGCTGCCATTAGCGTTTGCCCAAGATGGGAAGTTACACACGTTCGGATTCATACGGGGTGGCCTACTTTTTCATGGCACGCCGGCTCACAAGCAGATATTCAGTTCGGACCACGACTGGTTTGTCGACGAGCAATTTCTGAAAGAGACCGGGGTTCCATACCAACCACCATCCGGGTTTCGGCCGATGACGACAACGGACGTTATCGCACGCGCTGCTGAGAAGCTGCGGTCTGCCAACGGGGCGAACCGAATTAATAAAGACGGTTTTCCAGACGAGGCTTGGTTAACGGCCATGTTCAACTGTTTGTCTTCCACAAGCGCAGACGAACTGAGGGCCAACAAGGGTTCCCTCGGCTCTGTCGGTCTTGTACCTGATGCAAGTCTACGGCTTCGGCCTCTTGGTTCATCGTCGACTCCGCTCCTTCGCTCTTCCCAAAAAGAGTTGGCGTCGCTAATCGCGGCTTGCGAGAGGTTGGGAGTACCGTTTGTGACCGCCGGAAATAATCTTTCGGAAGCTATTCAGCAGTTTGCCTCCGCGCACGGTAACTTCATTTGGGCGCTTTCTCCAAACCGGATTGTTCCGCTTCTTAGCAAACCGATAGTGGAAGCGACGAGCTATGACTCCAAAATCCACGATCCTCTACTCTCTTATCTGTCGGCACCCGAAATTCTAGATGTTCTGTCAGTCCAGGATGTATCGGCTCTGACTGATCTGCGCATTCTTCCGACGCAGTCGAAGTCGCTTGCAAGGGCTGCTGAGCCAAATGTCTTTTTCCCCCCCGACTATCACCCACCCAAGGCTGTAAGAAACATTCGACTTCTGTACACCGGTCCGTACGGTTCCTGGGGCAAGTTGTACGATCGGCTAGGAGTGAAGCATCTTAACCGCCCTACTCTTATTCTCGATGTTGTTCTTCCTCATTTCGCGACGATGTCCGAGTCTGAGCAACTAGAGAGTCTCGAATGGATACGAGACTGTTTTGACGAGGAGTGCGGCCACTTACAGAAATTGGATGCTCAATCCGCTCGACGCTTCAGAGATGCACTCGCACACGCACCAATCATCATCTGCGGTGACGGCAGAATGCATAAGCCGAGCGAGACATACGACCCGCAGGAGAGCCTGAACTCGAAAGTGCTAGGTGCCTTGGCGGTCCTGCCTGACCTAAACAAGTACCAGCAGTTTCCAGAGCTGTGGGCACCCTTCTTCAGAAGGCTTGGAATGGCTGTGTGGCCACGGGCAATCGATTTGCTCCGCTACATAGATCAGTTGACAAACTCGCATCGTGCAGACCGCGCATCGGCAGAGGAAAACGTGCTCTCAGTGTTTGATTTCGTACAAAAACATTGGGAGCGATACAAAGACCTCACCGTTAGCCCGACATCAGGCACCGTACTGTTCCCCGAGGCTCTCAAAAGTCGTGCCTGGTTACCGGCTGTTCAAGCGTTAAAGAGTGGTCCAAGTCCGGCCTTCATACAGCCACAACCACGTCTTTACAGGCCATCAGAACTGTTTGGCATACAACAGGCGAATATCGTTGGCAGGATACATCCACTATTTGGAAAGAGCGTCGAAAAGCATGTCCGTGATGCTATCGGAATGCCAGGTCGGCCGGGTCCGAACGATGTGTGCCGACAGTTCGACGAACTCCTGTCGGCGTTTGCAGCAGTGCCGAACCCATTTACCGATCACAGAAAGGCGGCTTCAATTTTCAATGAAATTTACCGTTATTTCGGGGATGTCAAGTCTACGGCAGAAGACCCCGCCAGCTCTGTTGTTGTGAATCAGTTACGCAGCCGCTACAAAGATCGAGAATGTCTGCTCGACCCAAGTGAACTTCGATTATGGGCACCCGACAAGACCTTTAGCGAGTCGGTCAATTACCTCAGGCCTCTGCGCGTTCAGATCGCGTCTACCGACGTTCGGTTAAGCGCCGGTTTGGATGTCCTAGGCAGGCATGGCGCTCCTGAGCTCCGCCACCTGGTCGAGTTTCTACAAGACTTTCGCGAATATTTCGAGAATCGACGGCTATCAGCAACGGAAGCAGAGCAGGCATTGCGTGTGCTGTACATGCTGCCGCGATCCGAAAACGGCAACCTTCCTCAAGACCTTCCTGTTCTCACGACCCAATCAACAATGGTTGCTGCAAGCGAGACAATTTGGCAGGATACGGAGCGCTATCGTGACCGACTGAGCAAAGAAGCACCACCTACGATTGATTCGCGGCTACTGGGGCTCGCAACTGACTTGCGCGTCCCCCGAATGTCTGAAGTGTTTTCAGAACTTCTCGCAGATGCACGAACGCAGGATCAGTCACCGCTTTCGAAATCCTACCATCTCTTACGTGGGCGAGTGCGCTCTCCGGAGTTCGGTCTCGGACTGCGACGCATCGTAAGGCAGCAGTACGAAGGCGATCTGAATGCCGCAACTCTTGCTGCCCTCAAGAACATCGATCTTCAATCATGCTTGTCAATAGAAACGAAAATCGTGTTTACCCCAAATCAGTGCGTAGTTGGAGAAGGCCCGTGCACCTGGTTTTACGACAGTGCTGGGAACACCGTACTCATTGCGGCAGATACCGAGAGACAGATACGAGTTGCATTAAGTCGCGCAATAGCGATTCTCGTAGAACCAGTGGCAATTACTCCTATGCAGGTGGACGCAATGTTGGCGGTGGAACCACGGGAAATCGCCGGCGTACTGGACGACTACGATATTCCTCAGATTAAGGATTTTGAACCCTCAAGCAGCACGAACGTCGCTGATCAGCAACCGCTCGACCTAGCAGACGTAGGCGACAAGTCTGAATTCGGGGTCCAAGAGGTGGAAACTACCGAAGATCCCGCCTCGACAGAGGAAATTGCCGCGGGAGAACCGGACAAGCCATCACCGACATCCGAGCAGGGGGTCGCGTCGGCGGCGGTGGGCGACAATTCTGAATTCCGCGTCCAAAAGGAGGAGCCCGCCGCGACGGAGGAAGTTGCGCCAGCTGAAGCGAACGGGATATCACCTATATCCGATATATCCGAGCCGGTGGTCACGTCAATTATTTCAGACAAACCATCCGCAGATGAATCCGAAAGCTTAGAACAGTTCTCATCTGATGACGGAAGCGTCTCTGGCGATGGGCAGAAACAGAACCCTACTAGTCAGACTTCTTCCGGTGCACGGTCAAATACCCAGAAGGTTTCACCTGGATACGGATCCGACGATGTACCCCCGTCTACCCCTACGCTTGCTTCTCCTTCTACAGAACCTCGCCGGCGTTCGGAAGCCACCCAACAGATGGGTGGCTCGACGAAACGATACCAGCAGATAGTCACTTACGTCGTTAGCTCGAAGTCAGAAGCGGGCGATCGCACTCTTCCAGTCGAGAATGACCCGGAAAACATAGCGATTTCCGAAGCAGCTGTCGAATATGTTCTCCAAGAGGAGATCCGGGCGAAGCGGGTTCCCGAAAAAATGCACTTCACCAACCCTGGCTTCGACGTCAAGTCATGTGACCCAGTAACGGGCGAGGTTCGATTTATTGAAGTGAAGGGTACAGACGGTGTGTGGGACAAGATGGGCGTCCAGCTCACGCCGACACAATTCGAGTTTTCTAGGACGAAAGGTTCAGACTTTTGGCTGTACGTCGTTGAGGACGCTCGCGGAGAAAAACCTCTTCTTTACTGCTTCCAGGACCCATTCTCGCAAGTCGATCAGTATCGGTTCGATGGCGGTTGGAAAGGGCTCGCGGATGCTGCTATACCTGGTCGTTCGGTACAAATCCCCCAGTTCGCGGTCGGAGCAAAAGTATCGCTAAGAGATTCCGTGCTGGGAGAGGTTCGTGGAATTGTCGAAGAAATTGAGAGCAGCGGTGAGCTGCAGAGATTCACAATCCGTTTGTCAGACGGGACGAGAGTGAAGAAGTTTCTAGATTCAACGATAGCTGTTTTGAACGAGTGAGGCGCTTGTAATGGCGATTATGTTTCCAACCCTTTCCGAAGATGCCATCAATTCTGTTCGTTCGAGGGCAGAGGGCCTTGTTTATCGATGCTGCCGTGATCAGCTCGGTCCTGACATTGTAGTGGTGCACTCATTGGCGCTAATAAAAACTCAGGGGCGCTTTGCCCCGGAAGATGGAGAGGTCGACTTCGTTGTTTTTGATCCGCAACGCGGCGCGCTGGTGATCGAGGTGAAAGGTGGCGGCATCTCCTATGATCCGAGCGTTGGCAGATGGATGTCATTGGCGAAGTCTGGAAATACTTACCCGATCAAGGATCCGTACCGTCAAGGTACACAGCAGAAGAAAGAAATAGTAGGGCAGATCGTTTCTCATCCCAAATGGCCGAAGGGAGCGAAGTTTGTAGCTGGCCACTCTGCGTTCTTCCCAGACGTTGATAATCCGAAGCAGTGGTCCCTCCCTCACGCAGCTCCGGACATCACGGGATGGAAAACTGATCTGATGCAACTCAGAAGTTGGGTCGAAAAGTCATTCGCTTACTGGCGTGGTAGCTCCAATGCCTGGCGTTCGCTGGGCAAAGATGGAATGGAAATTGTGCGTGAGTTGTACTGCCAACCCATAACCGTTCGACCGCTCTTAGCTGCCGCTCTTGAAGAAGAAAAGCGAATTCGAATCAAACTTACCGAACAGCAGAGCTGGCTGATGCAAGCTATCCGGAGGCGTCCTAGGGCACTGATCTGCGGTGGCGCCGGTACCGGGAAGACACTTCTTGCGCTGGAGCGCGCCCGAGCACTTGCGGCATCCGGCAAGCGAACGCTCTTGGTCTGCTTTAACCGTCCGCTCGCGGAACACCTGAAGGAAGCCGCCTTCGGCACCAACTCGCTCGACACGATGACATATCACGAATTGTGCGATTGGCGCGTCAGAGTGGCTCACACTGAAAGCCATCGAGACCTACTTGCCGAAGCTCGGCTAACATATCCAAAAGGCGACAAGTATTCGGTTCAACTGCCACACGCACTTGCGTTGGCGAATGAACTCTCTCCGTTTAGGTATGACGCAATCGTCGTTGATGAAGCACAAGACTTCAAGCCGGAGTTCTGGCTACCTTTGAAGACGTTGTTGCGAGATGAAGACGAGAGCACGTTCTACGTTTTCTTCGATCACAATCAGGCTATTTACTGCGACACATCGTCTGTTCCGATCGACGAAACCCCCTTTATTCTCACGCATAATTGCCGTAACACGAAGCACATTCACGAACTCGCCTACAAGTTTTACCGTGGAGAGCAAACCCTCCCTCCGGCGATCATTGGGGCACCTGCCTCCTTACTCGAACAAACGACAGCTTCCGAGCAAGCGAAGGTCATAGCTGCTGAAGTAGATCGACTGGTTGGCCAGGAAAAAATAGACGCTAACGATATTGCAGTTCTGATTGTGGGCTCGCCAAAGGATCTGTACTACAACGCCATCAGTTGCCACAAGATGAAGGCTGCGTCATGGTTATTCGAGGGCAAGAGGAGGGATGGCCATGTGTTGGTCGATACGGTTGCGCGATTCAAGGGTTTGGAAGCGGCAATTGTGGTGCTGTGGGGCATAGACGGGATAAAGATCGAAGACTACCGCGAACTACTTTATGTTGGTTTGTCGAGGTCGAAATCCCGACTATATCTTGCCGGTCAGCAGACCTCGTGCAGTCAAGTGATGCGGTTCAAGGATTCCGTCGCAGCGACCTCGTAGTGCCCGAGCCGCATTCACTCCGTGGCCGCCGTTATGAACTTGCTGAATTCCGGCTGTGGGTGCTCAGTTGACGAGAGGTTGCGATGCCGATCAGAATGGCCGCGCCGACAGATCAAACTGATAAGTCGGCTTGCGGCAGGCCGTCCGTCAATCCCTTTGGGTGACGAGCTATCCGGCGGCAAATTATGTCTCGACGCGACTCGCTTTTCGAAAACAACCCCACTCCCCAGAGCGCCTCCCCCGCGGCTAACCGGCCTCACTTCCCCCAAAACGCTCGATGGACAAGCAGTTTCGCGTCTACCCCGCTTTATTTTTTATTCGCAAACTGAGAAACTATCTCGAAGGTTTCGTGTTTTAGTCTGCAATCGCCATCGTCTTGCACCGCCTCGTCGCGAACACATCGTAGGGTCCACATTTGTGTGGTTTCCGTATGGGCATGCGTGTCTTAATGCGAGCGGCGCTTGTTACCGCCGTGGCGGCAGCGCTCACTACTGCCTCGTACTACGTCGTCACCGCATATCGTCGAGACTCACCTAAGATTCGCCTCATCTCCGCTGATATGCAACAGTCGGCAGACCCTCAGGTATTGCTCAAAGTCGCGGATCGTTTCTATTTTCTAAATAACGGACCCGCAGCTGCCCCCCTCTATGCCAGAGCTGAGAAGCTCTTCTCGAAGCGTGGCGATGCGCGGAATGAGCTTCACGCCAAGGTCGGCCGGCTTCGATCAGAAGCGGAAACGATGTCGTTTGTTGACCTTTCACGTTTCTTGAATGAACAACTCCAGAATCCCATCGTCCAGAGTGACAAGAAACTGCGGCTTTGGTGCCTGATCGCAAAGGGCTACACGGACATCGAGATTGACTACCGAGCTTCAAAGCGCGACTGGCTAGAAGCGCAGGATATTGCAAAGAGTTTGGGCGAGGATCAATGGATGACCAGAGCATCTGGCGAATTGGGTCTGATCGGTTTCCTGGAAGGGAATCCCGGACGGGCGGCCAGACTTCTGGGGGGCGCGCTCCTCTCCACCATGACGAACGGCGACACCGGTGGCCAAGTACGCTTTCTTGAATTGCTTGGCAGAGGCTTCGAAGAAGTCAATCGCCACGCGGAAGCGCTGAAATTCTTCGAAAGAGCTATCAAACTAGCGGAGGCTGATCCTGACTGTGGACTTCCGTTCATGGGTTATGAAGGAAAAGCTCAAGCCCTGGTCTCGCTCGGCAGAACCGACGAGGCAAAGGTAGTACTTGAGAATGCACTCGCCAAAGCGAGATCACAAGAGAAGCGAGGCCACGAGGCGCAATTGCTGATTCTTCTTGGAAAACTGGCGGCACAGAAGGGTGACCGACAGCAAGCGGTAAAGTATTTGGAAGATGCCGGCCAATTCGCGACTCAAGCTCAGTTCTACCGGATGGAAGCCGACGCCATGTTCGAACTGGCGCAAATTTATCGGGATGCCGGAGATCTTGCCACAGCGGATGCGCGTGCGACTCAGGGTCTGGCCGCGAGCCAGCGGGTTGGTGACCGTTATTATGTGCCTCGCAACCTGACAATGCTCGCTGATTTGAAGGCGCGTCGTGGAAACTTTGCCGAAGCGAATGCTCTCTACGAACAGGCGGAAGACGTGATAGAGGGAATGCTCATCAGCGTCGATGAGCCGTATTGGAACAGTTCCGTTGCCGCAGCGATGAGCGAGACCTACCTTCGACACTTTGAACTTGTCACCAAGAATGGTGACGCACCCGGAGCGTTCGCAGTTCTCGAACGCGTTCGAGGCCGAACTCTCGCATGGGCTCTAAAAGATAGAAAGGCGCAGCCCGCAACGGAATCAGATCAGACAGCCGCGCTGGAAGGCGATGTTGCAGGTCTCCAGGCGCGACTCATGCAGACCAACGGCGCACCTGAACGAGAACAATTGCTGGACAACCTCGTTGAATACGAACGACGGCTAGGTCTGGCGTGGACCAGAGAAGATGTTCCCACCCGACGACTTCCGGTCCAGCCAGCTGCGCTGACGAATGTGGAAAGCGACCTGCGTCCAGATGAAGTACTGCTGGAGTATGTACTGGATGATCCCACCTCCTTCTGTATTTCGGTGACACACCGGGGCGCGCACGTTCAAGCGCTGCCGATTGGGCGCAAGGAAATCGAACAACTAACGGAGCAATTTGTCGATGAGGTACGCGCAAAGGGCGCAGGGGTAGAAACCTCGAAACGTCTGTTCCGAGTGCTCTTGGAGCCGATCCCGGAAGCGAAGACGAGAACAAGACTCATCATTGCCCCGGACGGGGCATTGAACCTGCTTCCATTTGAAGCACTGCGCGATAACCAGGGCGAGTACCTGTTGAAGTCTCGCGTGATAAGTTATGTGCCTTCCGGAACCATCCTTGATGTTTTGCGTCGAGCGGGCAAAAACGAAACCGCGGCGAGGCCGTTTCTCGGGGTAGGTGATGTTGCCTACGAGAATCAAGGGGGAGCGGGCAGGAGAATTCCGGCTCCGGACAACGTCCGCGGACGGGTTCTTCGCGGCATGGCAGACCTGTCCGGGATGAGGCTTCAAGATCTTCCTCAAACTCGGGAAGAGGTCGAGAAAATCGGTAAAATTGTCGGACCGGAGGCGGTAATCTTGATGGGTAAGGACGCCACGGAAACTGCATTCAAGAAGGAGCCACTCGACCAGTTTCGCGTTTTGCACCTAGCGGTCCACGGGTTCGCAGATACGCAGTATCCGGAGCGCTCGGCAATGGTGTTGGGGATAGACCCGAAATCTGGTGATGATGGACTCCTGCAGGTGCGCGAGATCATCAGATTGCGACTGAATGCCGAACTGACTACGCTATCCGCTTGCGATACGGGCGTAGGCAAACTACAGGGACAAGAGGGCGTTAGCAGTCTAGTGGAAGCTTTCTTGGTAGCAGGCTCTAAATCGGTCGTCGCAAGTTTGTGGAGCGCCGACGACACGTTTGCGAGTGCACTGATGGATCGCTTCTACCAGCGGCTGGGCCGGGGCGAGGACACAGGTTCGGCTCTCAGAGACGCGAAGTTGGACTTGTTAACGAAGTATGGTGACCAAGTGGGCCCATTCTATTGGGCAGCATTCGTCGCTGTCGGGGAGACCTCCACACCGATTGGGATCAAGCAGCAATGAACTTAACTCTCCAAGAACGCACAAAGATTTTCGACAAGGTCTGCCGCTTGGTAGAAACCAAGCACTTCAATCCCTCCATGAATGGAGTGGATTGGAATGCGCTGGCTAAGAACCGTCGGGACCAAATTCTCGCGTCCGCAGAACCGGAGACATTCGAGAAGCAGGTTCAGGGTCTCGTTGCTGAGCTTAAAACTAGCCACACGGGCTTCCGACATGCCGGAATGCGAAACCTCCCGGCTCGGCACGCCATCAATGCAACCATGCAGCGCATCGCTGTGAACGGCGGTGAACGCTGGATGTTTCAGGATGTTCACGAAGGTGGTCCAGCCTACTCTGCGGGGATACGGCCTGGAGATTTGTTACTCGGCAATGGTGGACGGGACATTCGACCTCCGGACGAGCTGACGTTTTCGGTCGGCGAGTCGGCGAGCCTACTGATCGAGAAGCTCCACGGAGGACAGCAGACGGTTAATGTCCAACTGCCCGTGCCCAAGTCAAAGACACATCCGGTTACCGCGCCCGAAGCCGTACACGCTGAAAGGTTGAGCGATGAAATTGGCCTGCTCAAAGTCGCCATGTTCCCTGGCGTGATCGGGATTGACGTTGCGAAAGATATTGATCGTGCTATTGACTCTCTGGATGGTTGTAACCGGCTCATCGTGGACCTTCGAGGAAACACCGGCGGAGGAATCGGGGGGCTCCGGCTGATGAGCTATTTGACACCCGGAAAACTTGAGGTCGGCTACAGCCTTACCCGGAAACGTCGCGAGCGCGGTTATCGCCGTGAGGAACTGACCCGATTCGGACGGATTCCGTCCCACAAGGCAACTCTCATATGGCTGGCGGCCCGGTATGCCTTTGTTGAAAAATCTATCCTCGTGGTCACCGAGGGACTCGGCCAGCGACGATTCCACGGTCGAGTCGTAATGCTGGTAAACGAGCACACCGCGAGTGCGGGCGAGATGGTGTCAGCTTTCGCAGAGGAAAATAATCTGGCGACTATTGTGGGAACGAAGACGCCCGGCCGTCTCTTGAGTGGTAGCGCGTACAAGGTTGGTCACGGATACATTCTTGGCCTGCCGGTTGCCGCCTACCTGACGTGGCAGGGGCGGATGCTGGAGAACAACGGCATCATCCCGGAATTTCCCGTGGAATTGTCACGAGAAGCGCTGCTCGAAGGTCGGGACTCCCAGCTAGAAATGGCACTCCAAGCAGTGAAGGTGCTGTAACTGGTTAGTTCACGTGTGGCTTCATGCGGCGTTGATAAAACTTTGGAAGCGGCAAAGAAACTGTGGAACTGCTCGGACCATCTTAAGTTCGTGTCCACAATGGCAGAAATCACTGCACCTGACAAGGATTACATGATGTCACCAGAAAGCCGACATCGACTTCCTTGGTGCGTTGGATCACCGAATCCGGTACCGTCTGGTCGGAGGTTCCCTGAACGGAATTTTCGGCTGCGGCTGATAAATGCTCGACCGGCCCGTCCATTTTCAGAAGCACAAACCCATCGCCATCCCTCAGCGTGAATTGGAAGTGTCCCTCATAGAGCACCTGGTCGGGCGGTCCAAATTCCAGGCCCGTAGCATCTTTCGTCGTTTTTCGATATTTCTCGGGCAGTGCTGATACCGGATTGGACTTGATCGGCAGCTTGAGAACGTAGCCCAACTGCTCACCCTTGTCGCGGTTGAGAAACTTCACCCGGCCCGAGGGCTTTGTCGTGCCCGGCCACGGAATATCACCGTTGAGAGCTTCGCTGCTCATACCGAACCCACCTCCATCCGAGACAACAGCAATCCATGCGAAGCGTCGCTCTCTCTGGAGCAGATACACAGACGTTGCACCGATGATGAAAGCTACAACAGCGACGCTGGCCAGAGCGAGTGTTCTCTTCATCTGAATGGATAACAAGATATCGCATTGAGGCGCTTTCTTGGTAGCGCGGCGTATACTGCCCGGCATGTGGCGGACTAGTCGTTCATGAAGCTATCGGATCGCATTCTCGAAGAACTCGCCAAAATGGTCGTGGGCGACGCCAAGCATTTCCCCTATCGCAGCAGCAGTTACATAACGCGCTTTTTCGCTCGCTGCGGATTGCCCTTCGTGCACGACGGGAGCACGCGCCCCAGATGGGCCCATGAGCGCCTGGCTGAACTGAACCTTGGGGCATCACAATCAGCCGATCTTCCCTCGGACGACTTGTGCTGCGTGATTTCTGAACTCTTCGATCAGGACGATTTCGAACGCTACAACGAAAGACGCGCCAATCAAGGCGATGCCAAGCCTGAATATTTCGCGGATGTCCAGCTTGCCATGGCGAGTTTCAACAAGCTTGTTCAGCGAGCCGGGTTGATTGCATATCTTGACGAATCCGGGCGCTGCTATCTGCGTAGCACCGGAACCGGCATGAGCAGTGCATCATTTTCACAACAAACCCGTCCATTGTCGCAAGAGGAGATCGTACAGCGGCAAAAGCTTGCCGATTTCCTCGATGGGGCCAACGAGAACGAATTTACTGAAAAAGTGCTCGTCCCGCTATTTCAGCGTCTCGGCTTTCACCGGGTCAGCCCAAGCGGTCATGCGGAGAAGACCCTCGAATTCGGCAAGGATCTTTGGATGAAGTACCAGTTGCCGACAAGCCACTGGATATACTTCTGCGCCCAGATAAAGAAGGACAAGATCGATTCCAGCGGCGCGGGCGGAAGCAAGAATGTCGCGACCGTCCTGGCACAGGCGCGAATGGCCATCGACCATCCGATTTTCGATCCCGAGGCCAACCGCAAGGTCTTGCTGGATCATATATTCCTGATTTCTGCAGGCGAGATTACCCGCGCTGCCAGGACGTGGCTTGTGGAGCAACTGGACCAAGGCCAACGCCGCCACATCATTTTCATGGACCGTGATGAATTTCTCGATCAATCCGCACGTATCTTGCTGGATCTTCGGCTTGATAGCCCGATGGCCATCACGGACGAGGACATTCCGTTTTAGGTGGCTTGCCGACTTGCGGCACTCAGGATATTTTCCCGTCCGCGGATTCGCTCATGCTGCGTTCCTGCTCCTCTGAAAACCGGCGCCATTTACCTTTCCGCGCCAGCACGCTTCGCTTAATCGTGACGTGATCGAGTTTTGAGACGTCATGCTCATCATGTGACACAACTTCCGGGTTCTCATCGTCGGCGAATTTGTTGATCTCTTCGACAAGCTTTTGCTGATGCTCTGGGGTGTCGAGATTCGGCATGTCCTTGTGCGCGCGCCAGAGAGGAAGGTATTTGTCCCATAGCCGGGTGATCAGAAAGTGTGTGTCCTCCGGAGGCACAAGTGCAAAAGTCCAAAGCCCCCGTTTACGCACCTCATCCAGCATGCTTGAGTAATGCTGGTCGAGCTTCTGTAGATCCTCCTTCAACTCGACACCGTTCACGAAGGTTTGGTGCTCAGTCATGAACAATGGTGCAACCTGCGCGTGAAAGCGATCCTTAGACGTGAATACAGAACAGAACGGCAAATAATAAAGATAGGCGAGATCGATCTGATGGCTTGGCTTAACATCTCGCAGCAGTTGAGTCTGAATGACAAGTGCGAAGAAGATGTTAATGGAAAGCATGTGGGTCAAATACGGCAGATATTGCCGGATTGGCGGCTTCCGTTTGCTGGCCCAATCGTTGCGAACCCATGGGATTGCCCGTTGAGCGCCCGGCGGATCGAATAGCTCGATGCTAAATCCGATCAGCCAGTCCGGATCCATATTGTCGATGATGTAATCCGCCATCTGCTTGGCGTCGGCAAGGGACGTGGGTTTACGCCAGTGGCCGATGCCGGCCATTACAGTCTTTACGAGATCATCGTGATTGATCCTGAGAATCGAATTCCGCCAGTTCTTTGCAAAGGAACGCTCAACCTGGAGAAATTCCCGGTGCGACCATCTCTGTAGCGCTTCCTCTTCCGGGCTGCGCTGAAAAATAATTCCTTTCTTGTCGCCGAGCTGCACAGGCTTACCGCCGCCCAGCAGTGGCCGCTCCAAAACAGTAGTCAGGTCGAAGTGGCGCGTGAGTTCGCCTTGGAGAATTGTTTGATGGTGAATGTTGGCGCAGGCCTGCGCTTCGGGTGTTCTGGTTGCCAAAGATCCGACGAGTTGTTCCGGCGTACTTCTGCTCTTTATTGCCTTTTCGAGGTCGGCCAAGCACTCAACGAAAAATAGAGGCGTGATATTCGACATATAGAAATTGTCGAGCAACACTGCCTCGTCTAGATTGAGGCTCTCCAGCGAGGATTTGTCGAAAATCAGGATCGGGCCTTGTGCCATATCTCAATCCTTTCGGTCTTGAATCAGCGACCAAGGCGGCGCAATTCTTCGAGCGTTGGGGTCATCGCGTTTGTCAGATCCGAAGGCGTCACCGGGCACGTGAAGTTCTTGCCTTTCACCCACAGTTTTACTTCTTCCGATTCTTCGGCCGTAGCCCACGGCGATAAGCGAACTTCAGTCACCAGGGCTTTAAGATCAATGCGACGCCGCTTGTATTCATGAACCCAGGCGTGCAGTGGATTTAGATCGTCCAACGGTTCACGATTGGGAAACTTATTCAAATTGTAATGTCGATTGGTGCCGCCCACCGGGTCATAACACGAAAGGACCACGCGAAGTTCGCGTTCCTTCTCGAAGTGATGCTGTTTCGTGTAGAGGAACCGGATAAGGTTGTAGCCGGTCATGTCTTTTTCGCCGTATCGAACCATGCCCACCAGCATATTGTCTAACATTGGTGCGAGCTGCGATTTCAGCAACTCGAAGCGGGAAAAGATCGCAACGCCATTGCCGTAGGTTTTCCACATGTCTAGCGTTTCGCCTTCGAAAAGCTGCCAGCAGTTTATGAAGTATGACTCGCTGACCTGACGAGCGAATGCCAAGTCGTTGTTCAGCGCGAGTTCGTCATAAAGATCGTATCTTTTGAGGCGAAGTACCCGTCTGGCATATTCGTCGGAAGGCAGCGCTTCGTTGGGGTCTGTTTCTTTGAATAGATCGGTTCGACGGAAGTAGAGTTCTTCATTCGCGAAAAGGTCCCGAAATTTCGGGAGGTCTATAAACCGGCAGATGCGCGTATCGGCCGGCGGTTCTATACAGGCGTCATGCGGCGTGATAGGCATCGGATGCTCCATATTAGAGTACCGGCGCGCGCATCTGCGCGGGTCTTTAACGCTCACATCCGATGAACGGTAATGGAATTCGACTCATTTGCGCACCTCGCTGTAAGGCAAATCTGCAAAACCTTCCTGACCATGATTAGCGCTGGACCGGCCACATATAGTAGCGAACAAAAGGCGAATATGCTAGTCTCTTGTTTGTGGTTCTGCGAACGTGCACAGTGGCGGTCAAGGATGTTCGAGACGTTGAGCACTCCGTAGAGGTCACCGCGGAAACACTCTACGAAGCGATCGCAACCGCTCTTGCGACCCTGCAACAGGACAACTGGGTAGGAGAGATCGGTCGGGGATTCACAACCGTGACTGTCGCTGTCCAGCAGCCGCCCGTAAAGCATGAAGTCAAGATGAAGGACTTTGTCTCATGGCTCGGACGCCAAGGACGTTCTCCTGCAGAAGTCGTGCTGAAGCAAAAGCTGGAGAAAATATTGGGCAAGGCAAATCACGCGAGGACATGACCGAAAAAGCTATGCAAACAAATCAGCGGAAAGCGATCTCCGAGGTCAGTGACTCGGAGTGGGAGCCGCTTTGTGAGAGTGCTTCGATTGCCCCGTTTGCACAACGCCCGTTTTCACGGAGGAGGGCTGCATGATGATCGCACCCGGCGCGAAGGGGTCTTTTCCTTGAAGCACGGAAGATGCAACGAAACCAAAAAATATCATCGCGCTCAGCAATCCCCACACGAGAACGACTGGCCTCCAGGGAACGAGAATGTACATGCCAGAACCTCCGGGGACGAAGAGCGGCTCACAATTACGTCTATTATACTGCGAAAATCCCGGACATCTTTCGTGAAATATCGTGTTCGTCGTGACCACGAAGGCGTTCTCTGCCAGAGATTCTGAGCGTTGTGCGAATGTGGCTTCAGAGCACGCGAATGGGAAATCGTATCCACTCTAAGCCTCGCTGACGCAAGCCGAGGAAATACGACCCAGGAGCAATGCCAGCGAGAGCGACATCAGCTTTCAGGACCACAATGTGGTCTTGGAGCTTAGCCACGGCATTCGTTCGGAGCAGTTCAGTGCCACTCGGATCGAGCAGCGCTACATCGTACGGCCCTTCGTTGCTTCCGATTGGCAACTCCAAGTTCAGAGTCTTTGCGTTACGAGAAACCTCTAATGGCGACTGACTGGTCTCGGGAGGGTTCTCTCCGCGAACTGTCGCCCGACCACGCAAATCGAGAACCACAACCGCCGCAGTTTGCACCTGCGGCCGAGATCGCACCCAGAACCATCCCGCTACCGCAACAATGAGAACCGCCGCCGCCGCTAGCCAAATCTGATTACGCCACCGATCCACTGCCTGCTTACGAAATTGTGTGAACTCTTGAAAGCACGGGCTGCAGGAGCTGAAGTGATTGAGCCAACGATCCGCTTCTGATAGTGGCACCTTGTGAGCGGCTATTCCTCGCAGTACAGCAGAGTCGGGACAACCGACACGTTGCGGGTTTGGAAAATCTCGGGATAAACCCCTCCCCAGTAGATCCAATATCCGCTTTTCTTCGCCGTTGAATTCTTCTTGTGCCTTCAGAACTTGCCTGCTTCCAATTGAACTCGTCTCACAAAAGAAAAGCCAAGTTTAACGCGACCAATCAATGCAAACCACCTTAGCGCGACGGAGATCACGGATCGCCACCCAGTCGAGCACGGAGCTTACCGATTGCATAACGAAATCGAAGTTTGACCTGGGGTTCCGTCAGGCGCAGTTGTGTCGCGATTTCCTGCCACGAATATCCGTACTGTCGAGCAGCCCAGACCTTGCGGGTCCACTCATCCATGTTCCGAACGGCCTCTTTGAGCTGAATCGATTGCTCCAGATCGCGTACCGCCTTTGAATCGTGGGCCTGCCGCAAACGCTCCAGATCATGACTCGAAGGAAGATGCTGCATCATCTGTAGCCTTCTGCGCTCCTTCTTCAGAGCGCGATTGAACCGATGATGGAAAGCACCGAAGAGATAAGCTTCCATGTTCTTTATTCGCCAGTTTTTCCCGTTGTACCGCTGAATCGTCTTCGCGACCGAACGCAACACTCCCTCCCAGACCTCAGAAGCAAAAGCCAGCGCTTCGTCAGAGCTTTTCCCCGGCTGCGCTCTATATGCGTGAGCCTGAACGCGTGGCCACAAGCGTCGCGCCACAACGATCAATTCGCTTATCTCGTGCTGGGGAGCCGCGATAGGGGGGATAAACTTCGAAAGAACCCATTCCGGGCTCAACTCGCGGCTGGACATCTGAGAGGGCCTCAACCCGACTCACAAATTAGATGGCCAGAAGTACAAATCGTGACATGCCGACTAGTGAGTGTCAAGCATTCTCCTTGTCCAGCGGCCCATTCCGCCCACTGGCGAAAAATAATTCTTTTCTGATACTTTTTTCCGCTCCGGGTTCCTTGACTAGATGTAGGGCGTTGACCAATCTGTGCCCGTTAGGGAAGGAGCTTGGAGCAATGTTCCCCAGGGTCGAAGTACGTCACCTGCAGGCAGTCCTTGTCCTAGCCGAGGAGCTGAACTTCACTCGGGCCGCAGACAGATTGCACATCACCCAATCTGGATTCAGCAAACAGATAAATGAAGTCGAAGCACTGCACAAATTTCAATTATTCATTCGCACGAACAAGAAGAACGTAGAACTCACCGAAGTGGGCCGTATCTTCGTCGAAGAGGCTCGTCTGGCAATCTGGCACATAGATCGCGCCGTTCATGCTGCTCGTGAGGGGAGCGACAGCATTTTGACAATTGGGCACTCGCCCGATGCCGACCACTCCTGGATTTCGGCCATTCTCGCAATCCGTCTGCCCATGTACCCTAAACTCCGCATTCAGCTCATTAGCGAGTTCTCAAGCGAGTTGGTCCATCGCGTGATGGCAGGCGACTTGAATCTGGCATTGGTGACAGCACCGCCGGAAAGCTCTCGGATCACGGCTGCGGCATTCGCTCAGACGCATCTCTACGCCGCACTCCCGCAGGCCCACGCAGCTGCTCAAAAGGAAGACATTGCTTTCCAAGATTTGGCAAAAGACGAATGGATTCTGTTTGCTCGGCGATCTCATCCCGTCGTTCGTGCTGCAATCATGGAAGCGGCACAGCGTCAGGGCGTCGCTCCGAAACACGCGCACGATATCCTTACCGCCCAAGAAGCAATTCACCTCGTATCTCAGCACGTTGGAGTGGCAATCGTGACCAAGCCTGCCTCAGTGGGCCTCAGCGTTGAAGGTGTTGTTATAAGGCCGCTGTCGGATCCATCGTTGTCATTCGAAACATGCTTGATTATGAGATCCGATGATGATTCGCGATTGGCGAACGAGTTCGGTCGCGCCTTCCTCCGCAGATATGCACCCCAGCGTATGCCACCAAAGCAAATGGACTTTTGGCTGTCAGCCTGAGCTGTCGTCTCGAAAATGGCGAACCGGTTCGGCGTCCCGTTGACACCACAGGTCTCAGTGCCGTCTTCGTCACAATGTATCTCTTTCTGTGACCTACCAACGGACGGGTCGCAGTCAACCTAAACAGCCGCAGGCTAACGTCAAGGGCACTTTCGCGGCATAAACGATGATTCCCTACGGGCTGCCCCTCATTTATTCCACGTTTGCCCGTGACGCCGCGCCTTCTGAACGGCTGTTCCTGTTGCCTCTCGCGCCCCCGCCGCGGGGTCACTTCAAAGAAAAGAGGCACATTATGACGACGAAGACTCTCAGCAAGTCCGACCTGGCACAGTTCACCGGCAGCGACAACTGGTATCGCCATTCGATCAACCGCAATGTTCTGTACACCGCCGGCGCGCAGCACGTTGCCGAACACGGCGGAGCGTATTGGCTTCTGGACGAAATCGCGATCATTCAGCCATTCAACAAGGCTGTCGCCACCGAGAAATTTCAAGTCTGGAAGCTCGCCGTACGTCCCGACCGAACCGCTTCGCTTACTTGTGACGATGGCGATGGCAACATCGTGTTCACCAAGGAGATCGAGCACACCGATTTCCCGCTGGACGGAATCATGCTGTATTTCGCTAACAACGTGATCCATCTGCCAAGCGAGTACTGACCAGCTTTAAGCCGCGCTGGCATCTTCGCTGGCGCGGTTTCTTCTTGGCTTTGTGAGGGGGTTTCCAAGGCAAGCATTTGTAAAAGCGGACCAATAAAATAGCAACGAACCTGCCAGATTATGCGGAAATGCCCCAGGCGCGATTGCTCCTCGATTTCGCGAAAACGAAATCCTGTCCAACCCTTCCATGCTCAGCGGCCCCAAGAAAAATCCTGTCGATTTTTGTATTTGGTATCGCTGCTGGTAGTACGAAAATTCCCGCGCAAGAGGCCAAAGCGGTATCCCTGCCAACCCAGCGTCAGACTGGTAAAATCCGGATTGCCGTCGATCATCAAACCGTTTATAGTGAAAGCGAACAAAAGGCGAATACATGGGGAGACCTTATAAATCCGAACTCCAGAAGTTGCCGCGCACCTATCTTTGGGCTCTTTCACTGGACTGTGCGGCCCTGAAAGAAAAGATAAACGAGCTGGCCTCATATCCTCTTGTCACGATTGGCTCCGGGGGTTCACAGAGCACGGCAACCTTGGTGGCGGATCTCCACCAATCGAAGTTTGGGCAAGTGGCAAGAGCGGATACCCCGCTTGGGGCCTGGAGCTACGCGAAGATACTCAAACGCTCTGCTTTCTTCATCGTCAGCGCTGGAGGAAAAAACCCGGACATTCTGGGTATTGCGAAAGCTGTCGTCGAATCGGAACCAGCATCGTTGGTTGCGGTGTGCGCTACTAGAAATTCACCATTGGCACGTATCGTCAGGGGATTTTCGCGCGGGTTCTGCTTCGACTTCGACTTGCTTAGTGGCAAAGATGGTTTCCTGGCAACGAATAGTCTCTTGGCGCTGAGCGTGTCCGCACTCCGGGGTTATGGATTCGATGACTTGCCTCAATCCTTTGAAGCGGCACCTCAACAGGCTGGCCGGATCGAAAAGAAAAGGCAATTGCGCCAACACTCTAATCTCCTCAATGTGCGGCATTTGATTGCGCTGCATGGCGCACAGAGCAAGAGCGCCGCTTTCGATCTCGAGTCGAAGCTGGTCGAGGCAGGACTTGTTTCGGTGCTGGTCGCCGACTACAGGAATTTTGCGCACGGGCGGCACCATTGGCTCGCAAAAAACCCTGATTCGGCTGTCGTGGCGCTAGCAAGCAAGGAGGAAACTCTTCTTGCAGAGCGAACGCTGGAACTGCTCCCCCGTGGCATTCCATCTCTGCTCATTGCGAGCCCAGCGTCTGCCTATGCTTCATGGGTTGGGCTCCAGTCGGCGGTGTTCGATTTAGTGGGGAAATTCGGAGATGCAAGAAAAATCGATCCAGGGCGTCCGGGAGTGCCTGAGTTTGGCCGGCGTATTTACCACCTGAACGCTTTTAGACATTCAAAGGCCGACCTGAAATCCACAGCTATCGCGCGAAAAAAGAAGGCAAGAGGGCAGACCGATACTGAATATTTACGACAACTAGATATCGCTTTTTTGAAGGTGTGTGAGAAATATCGAAAAGCAAAATTCCACGGGCTGATTCTGGATTATGACGGCACGGTGTGTGACCATGTGAATAGATTCGGAACGATTCCAAGCGCCATGAGTGACGCGCTCAACCGTATTGTGAAAGCAGGTTTCCTGCTGGGCATCGCGACAGGACGCGGTAAATCGGTCAGACAAGCTTTGCAAGCAGTGATAAGCAAGAACCTGTGGCAGCGAGTAGAAATCGGCTATTACAACGGCGGCGTGATAGCCGGGTTGGGAGATGATACTCAGCCGACGACCAATTGTTCCATTGCCCCCCACCTACAGACTGCAATCGACGCCCTGGATGAGTTCACGCAGTACCCATTTGAACTGAGTATCAGACCGCAACAGATCACCGTCGAAGCACGCGTTACCATCGGCATACAGGAGTTGTGGTCCCGTGTGGCACAGCGTTTGGAGGAAGCAGGGGTGAACGGCGTTAAAGTCGTAGCATCGACTCGGTCGGTGGATGTCGTGGCTGAAGGGACGAGCAAGCTGGCGCTGGTCCGCTCATTGGGAGAGGCGAGGCCCAATTCGAGATTCCTATGCATAGGCGACAGGCCGTGTTGGCCCGGTAATGATGCCCAGTTACTTAGCCAGGAGTTCTCTTTAAGCGTGGATGAGGTAGATGGTAGTCCATCAAGTGCCTGGAATCTGGCACCAGCTGGAGTTCTTGGGGCCGCCGCTCTTCAGTTTTATCTTTCCAAAACAATAACGAGATCAAACCATTTCTCGATTCGGTTGGGGCACAATTGAAGGATCAACTGGCTGAAGAATTGCTCGCAAAAGTAATGGGCTGGAAAAACCCGACAGATTTTGTCGAACACGGACGACCGTTGATGGCTATGGCCGTTTACAAGTACGACGAGTATCAGCAGTTCTCTCCCGGTATGCGCTTCATCGAAAGCCTCGCTTTATGGCTAGGGCAGTTCAAGACACTGGCGGAGCGCGCGACCGCACTTGCATTCGTCAGGGAACGTCTGGTGTTCGTTTCGTCAGCCGAGATGAATCATCTAGTTAGCATTTCATATCCTGACCACGTTCGCCCATTCCTGCTTTCGAAAGCGGCGGCAGAGTCAGGCCTATCGAGATGGCACATTGGAAAAGTCACAAACAGTTTGGAATTTCGGGTGCGAGAACGCAGGTCCTTATTCCTAGGATTGAGCGACGGGTCTCACACGGATGTGTTTCGGCGGGCAAATCCCCACCTTCAAAACGAACAGGTTCGTCAGAGCCACGAACTGACGGCAGAACGTGCAAAGGACTTGCGCTACGAACTCGTCAAAGACTTAACAAAACTATACGGACGTACCCCGACCGACCAAGAGTCAGTTTTTCGCTCCGTTATATTGCTCGACGATTTTTCGGGGAGCGGCATGAGTTACATTAGCAAGAAAGAGGACGGATCGTTCGCCGGCAAGGTGGGGAAATTTCTGGCGTCCCTGCAGGATTCTTCAGCACCGCCGTCGCAATTGTTCACGACCGAATCCCTCGAAGTGATTCTGGTTCTATACATGGCGACGGAGACTGCTGAGCGTGTTCTCTTGCAGGGACTATCCGAGCTGTGTCTGCCGTATCGGCATGATCCGAAGCTTCTCATCGTCCAGAGGTTTCCCGAGACTCAGCGTGTGATCCGAGGCACGCTACCAGACTTCGATGCACTGATTGACACGCACTACGACAGCGAGAACGAAACGACGAGCACGGCTCTGGGAGGAACCGATCTTAAATACGGGTTTGCCGGGGGTGCTTTACCCCTCGTCTTGAGTCACAACACGCCGAATAATTCGCTCGGCTTGCTTTGGGCCGAAGGTTCAAGAATGAAACCTCTGTTCCCCCGTGTCACTCGCCACAAGGATCTATGAGAGAGCCCCGAAATCCATTCCGGCTCCGAGCTTCAGAGGCGATCGAGTCCGACACCACTTTTTTAAAGCTGTTTGGTCCCGGCATGCTCGAATTGCTGCCAAGTGGGCAGCATCTTTGGGACAAGCCTCAGGTTTTCCGCAGCGCTCCCGGAGCCGGCAAAAGCTCACTACTCCGCCTTTTTACTCCTTCAGTCCTCTTGACACTCCATTCCTTTCGGCGAAATGACGATCTGAAAGAGCTCTATCAAAAAATGGCGGAGATTGGCGTCATTGGTGAGGAAGGGCCGCAGCTCTTGGGAGTGTTTCATTCGTGTGCGAGAAACTACGCCACACTAGAGGATCTGGAGTTCGATACTGCTCGAAAAGAAAGATTGCTGTTTGGTCTACTGAACGCCCGGGTGGTTCTGGCCGCGCTCCGCTCTGCACTAGTTTTGCATCGGTTGGATTATCCGGCCGATCTGGGGAGGATCACATTCGGAGCGAATGTATTCGAGGCGTTCGGGAGCACATTCTCAGTGGGCAGCACCGGAGAAGATCTGCACCGGTGGGCGACGAAGCTCGAAGGAGCGGTTTGCGATGCCATTGACAGCTTTGGCGGGTCAGACTTAAAGCGTCTTCCCGGAAGCGAGACGTTTTCAGCCCTAAGCCTGCTTCACCGCGAGAGCCTAATGATAGATAAGAAGCCCGTCGCGGAACGTGTGCTGCTGTTGCTCGATGATGTTCATCATCTCACCCACAGACAAAGGAGCCGAGTATTGAAAGTGGTGGCCGAATTGCGAGCGGGTGTGGGCATCTGGCTGGCCGAGAGGTTTGAAGCTCTCAGTTCCGACGAGATGTTGTCATCGGGCATGTCTGAGGGCCGGGACTACGAGGGTGAAATACTCCTGGAACGATTTTGGCGAGAGCACCCCCGCAAGTTTGAGACTTTGCTTTTGAACGTTGCTGATCGCCGCGCCAACGCCGCAGTGGACGTGGAAATAAGTTCTTTGGATTCTTGCTTGCAAGCGTCGCTTGATGGACCGGAGTGGGTAGCGAAATATGAGGCCGCGATCCCGACGATACGAAGCCGGGTCATTAAGGCAGTGGGCGACCGGTCTTTGTTTCAGGCATGGATACAAGCTCAGGAGGATGCCGCCGGGACGGCACGGGACCGATCTATCAGTTGGCGAACGTTGGAAATTCTGGTTCACCGAGAAATCAAAAGGGAGCAGGGTTCGTTTGATTTTCCATTGAGTGCTTCTGAACTGACGGAACGGAGTGATTCACAGTTGAAAGCTGCGGCGGAGTTGTTTCTGTCGCAAGAGTTCAATCTGCCATACTACTTTGGCACCAGGAAGCTTGCAACGCTCGCGTCATGGAATATCGAGCAGTTCATGCGGCTCGCTGGCGACGAATTCGAGGAAGTGGTTTCATCCCGCACGGTTCGGCGGGCGGCGACGCTCGATGCAGGGCGGCAGGACATCCTGCTTCGCGCCGCTTCGGCCTCGTTTTGGAGCGAGATTCCGCGAAGAGCGAGGAACGGCGAAAAGGTGTTGAAGTTGGTGGAGTCCATTGGCCGGTTCTGTCGCCAGCGGACGTACGAACCGTCGGCTTCGTACGATCCAGGCGTTACTGGAATCGCGATATCGATGCAAGACAGAGAGTCTCTGCAGGACGAAGGTTTCTTGCAGCGGAATCCCGAGTATTCCGTCTTGGCTGATGTTTTGGCCGCGGCGATTGCCAATAATCTCCTTGAGCCGCGGCTCGATTCGAAAGCCAAAGGCTCTAGCTGGATGGTCTTGAACCTTAACCGACTTCTGTGTGTCACGCTAGATTTGCCACTCGGCTATGGAGGGTGGAAGGAGCAGCATTTGCGGGATCTTTATGTCTGGATGACGGCTGGATACAAGCCTAAACAGGCCGCTCTCCTATGAAGCCAGTTCGAAAAGATCGGTGGGCGTCTTACGTGCATGTGAGCGGAGACGGGGTGCACACTTTCTTGCAGGAGCATGTAAAAACTCGGGACGGTAACAACAAAAGCTGCTTGATTGTGGGGAAGGGTTTTGATCCGAGGATGCTCGGCGGTGCTACTGCGCTCACCGCAGTTCTGGACCCACGGCAGCTTTCGATTATAGTGTTGGTTTTTGACGAGGGGCCGACTTCACCGTCGCGCAAATATGACAAGCTTGTTCAACAGAACATTGATACTTTGATGCGGATGGTTCCGTCAGAGCAAGTCAGAGAGCGTACGATTAAAATGTTTTCGTCCGAAGGGCGACGAGTCACATCCCGCTCGGCAGAATCGGTATTTCGTTCAGCGGACGAATTTAGTGGGTTCAGCGATATCTTCGTTGATGTCAGTTCCTTACCGCGCAGCGTCTATTTTCCAGTGGTAGCAAAACTTCTGCACTTGCTCGATGGAGTGAAGGACGGTGCCGCTCCTAATCTCTTTGTAATGGTGAGCGAGAGTGCTGAACTGGATCGTCGCATCGTGGAAGAAGGAATCGATGAGGATGCGGACTACATTCATCCATTCCGAGGTGCGGTGGAGAGGGAGTCGGCTGCTGGTCGCCCAAAGGTTTGGTTCCCTCTGTTGGGCGAGAATCAAAGTGTTCAGCTCGCGCGTATCTATGACCTGATCAATCCTGCGGAAATCTGTCCGTTATTGCCGTCTCCATCAATGGATCCGCGCAGGGGTGATAACTTGGTGCTCGAATATCGAGAACTTCTGTTCGACCGGCTGAGAGTGGAAACTAGGAACTTTATTTACGCCTCTGAAACGAATGCATTCGAGGCGTATCGGCAGCTAAGACGAGCAATTCTGCACTACGCCGAGGCTCTGGAACCGTTGGGTGGATCAAATGCGGTGATTTCGGCAAATTCCAGTAAGCTGCTTTCAGTCGGAGCATTGCTGGCAGCCTATGAGCTAAAGTGCGACGGTGCCGATATTGCTATCGCACATATTGAGGCGCACGGATATATGTTGACGGATTCGGAAGACGATCTCGATCGGTTAGCTAGCGAGAGCAGGCTTCAATGTCTTTGGCTCTCCGGGGGTTGCTATGCATAAAGCAAAATCACCTCGAAAATCAAGGATAGTGGCAGCGGGGTTTTGTGCTCTGGATGTTGTATTTGGTCTTGATGACCCGGCACCGAAATTTTACGCTGGAGGTACGTGTGGAAACGTCGTCGCTGGTCTCGCATTCCTGGGATGGGATGCTATGCCCCTTTCGCGACTGGGTCACGACGTTGCCGGAGAATTTGTACGACAGGATCTCGAGCGATGGGGCGTCGACACTAGCTTGCTGGGCTTGGTACCTTCTGGCGCGACCCCGGTTGTTCTCGAGAAAATCCAACTGGGCAAGAACGGTATTCCGAGGCATCGATTTTTATGGAACTGTCCCGAATGTGGCTCGTATTTCCCGCCGTTCAGGCCCGTGTTGCGCACCCAAGTCGAAGATTTGAAAAAGACGCTAGGACATCCTGAAGTTTTTTATGCTGATCGAGTTTCTCGATCAACAGTTGAATTAGCGAAATATTTTCGCGAGGAAGGATCCTTGGTCTACTTTGAGCCCTCCGCAGCCGGCGACCCTAAGTTGTTCCGAGAGATGTTGCAATTGTGCGATGTGCTGAAATACTCGGCTCAACGGGCGCGATCCTTCTCGGAGTTGCTGCGAGAACACAAAGCGTATTTGGAAATCGAAACTCTTGGCGAAGACGGACTTCGGTTCAGAACACGCAAGGCTTTTGCATCGTGGCACACCATACCGGCATATGAGGTAAAGATTAAGGACACAGCTGGATCGGGAGATTGGACATCGGTTGGCTTTGTGTCCGAGATGTTGGCAGATGGCAAGAAGGGCCTTGAGATGTGCACGAGGCAGAAGGTCTCTTCTTGCCTTGAGCACGCGCAAGCCATCGCGGCGTTGAATTGTCAATTTGAGGGACCAAGAGGAGCAATGTATCAACTATCGAAAGAAAGGTTTATGGACTCGGTGGCGGCGCTAGAAGCCAAGAAGCCGCGGGATACAAAAGAGAGCAGAATTTCCTTAGGCCGACAGTTATCGACTGCCGCCGTCTGCCCAAGTTGCGGCCCGAAGGATAGCCACAGGCTGCACCTCGACAGTGAAAGAGAGATCCATGTTGCACGGACTGGGACCGTTTGAGCGCTCCGAACGGACGAGCGTGTCAGACCTATCCACGCACTGTGGTTCCGAGATCACGCAACTTGCCCGATCCTCGAAGGTTTCAGCTCAAAACGCGCGGTACAACAACGGTACAACCAAAACTGGTTCTTTCGTGTTCTCAGTGGCTCCTTACAGGGCATTGCAGTGCGACCGCTGCCTTGTAATTACTACCTGATCCAATAGATCCGCGCCCTTTCACGGCGGTAACATGGGTTCAAATCCCATCGGGGACGCCAAGATTCCAAAGAGTTTGTCCCATTTCGCTTGTTTCGGTAAGCCGTCCGGTCACGATGGGATCACGATAGATTCGG
>Ga0182013_10001674_pt1 | contig 29971 bp, 32 predicted proteins | sample 612S2MmetaG_FD_120487 | JGI IMG/M metagenome (GOLD analysis project Ga0182013, IMG submission 120487) | Permafrost microbial communities from Stordalen Mire, Sweden - 612S2M metaG | ecosystem: Environmental > Terrestrial > Soil > Wetlands > Permafrost | place: Sweden: Stordalen | collected... | reverse complement strand
TGGTGCCCAGGGGCGGAATTGAACCACCGACACCTGCATTTTCAGTGCAGTGCTCTACCAACTGAGCTACCTGGGCCCTGGTGCACTCGCCAAGGAGCAACCCGCTAAACGGGCCTTGCGAGAGCGCCGTCTTATAGAGGCTCGGTTTCGCGCTGTCCAGAATGGGCCGAGAAGCTCCCGTGTCAGCCCCGAAGCGAGTCAGTTCGGCTCGTCGCCGCTCTCCTCGCGCCGTTCATCCACTTCCTCGTCTTCCGTCACCGGAATGGCATAGCTGCCGGAGAACCAGCGGTGCAGGTCGACGTCGGCGCAGCGTTTTGAGCAAAATGGCCGAAACATTTGCTCGGCCGGTTTACCGCAGATCGGACAGGGGTTGCGCTTGGTAGCGTCGGGCATGGGAGGTGCCACATCTCCAATAATGGCCGCAATATGGGGCGCCGAACGGGCCGCGCCAGCGTCATACGGGCATCAGATCGTGTTGAGCCAGCCGAAATGAACCGGATAACCCTCGCCGGCCAGAAGCGTCATGGTCTCGTAGAGCGGCAGGCCGATGATGCCGGAATAAGAACCGACCATTTTCACCAAAAAACCTCCGGCGATCCCCTGTGCCGCGTAGCCGCCGGCCTTGCCGCGCCATTCGCCCGACGCGAGATAGGCCTCGATGTCTTGGTCCGACAGCCTTTTGAAACGCACCCGCGTCTCGACATGGCGCTGCCGGAACGTCTCCTTCGGCGTTACCAGGCACACGGCGGTATGAACGCGATGATTGCGGCCGGATAGAAGCCGCAGACACTGCGCCGCCTCGTCGAGCATCTCGGCCTTAGGCAGAATGCGGCGGCCGACGGCGACCACAGTGTCGGCGGCGAGGATGTAGGCCCCTTTCAGGTCGTCGTCGATGCGCACCATGTCCAGCGCGGCTTCCGCCTTGAGGCGGGCCAGCCGGGTCGCGCAGGCGCGCGGCAACTCGCCCCGCTTCGGCGTCTCGTCGATATCGGTGGGACGCAACGCGTCCGGCTCGATGCCCACTTGGTTTATGAGCGAGAGCCGGCGCGGCGAGCCGGAAGCGAGCACCAATTTCGGGCGGCCAATCATTTGAACCGGTAGGTAATCCGGCCCTTGGTCAAATCGTATGGCGTCATTTCGACGAGCACCTTGTCGCCGGCGAGCACGCGGATGCGGTTCTTGCGCATGCGTCCAGCCGTGTGGGCGATAATCTCATGCTCGTTCTCGAGCTTGACGCGGAAGGTGGCGTTCGGGAGCAGTTCCGTCACGACACCGGGAAATTCCAGAAGTTCTTCCTTCGCCATTCGCGTCCCGGAATTGCTGCGGTCTGGCCGCGCTCACGGCCAAAATTTGCGCGGAACCTAGCGGATGACGGGGCGCTTCACAACTGTGTTTGGGGGTGTGGTTTGTGGGCCAAGCAACATCACTCGTTCCCCGTACTCCGCGTCAGGAAACGCTGGCGGATGCGCGCGAGAAGTTGATCGCGGACCTCGCGATAGGCGCCGAGCCGTTGCGCGCGGCTACCTTCGACGGCGCTCGGATCCGCCGTCGGCCAATATTCGACGTCGATCCCGCTCACGCGGGTGAGCTCCAGCGCGCGGTGATGGGCTTCTGGCGCGAGCGTGACGATGAGGTCGAAATTCAGCCCCTCCCAGTCGTCCAGTTCCTCGAACGTGACCGGCTTGTGCCGCGAAATGTCGAGCCCGATTTCCGTCATGACGGAGACCGCAAACGCGTCGAGCTCGGCTTTACGCACCCCGGCCGAGCCGACATAGATCGCGCGGCCGAATATTTGCGCAAACAAGCCGGCCGCCATCGGCGAGCGCACCGAATTGAGGCCGCAGGCGAACAACACCGCCAGAGGTCGCTTCGCTGCTGGCGGCATCGGCGCCCTCAGCCCTTCCAGTGCAAGACCGAGATCAGCGTGAACAGCCGGCGCGCGGTGTCGAAGTCGAGATCAACCTTGCGCTTGAGCCGTTCCATCACGAGGCGCGAGCCTTCGTCGTGCAGCGAGCGCCGGCCCATATCGAGTGCCTCGATGCGGTCCGGCGTCGCGGTGCGGATCGCTGCGTAATAACTGTCGCAGATGACAAAATAGTCTTTGACGATCCGACTGAACGGCGCCAGCGACAGCATATGGGCCACCACCGGCGTGCCGTCGGTCAGGCGGATATCGAACACCAGCCGGTTGCCGCTGATGCCTAGTTGCAGCGTATAGGGTCCGCCCTGGTGGTCGATCGGCAGGAACTGGTTCTCTTGAAGCAGATCGTAGATGGCGATCCTGCGCTCGTGTTCGACGTCGTCATTGGAACTGCCGAGCGAAGCCTCATCGAGCGTCACCGCAGCGAGCCGGCCGGTCTTTTCCCGACTGGGGCTTTTTCGTGCCATCAACGGTTGAGCCGAATCGAGATCGAGCGGGCATGGGCATCGAGCCCTTCCGCGGTGCCGAGCGTGATCGCGGCGCCGCCGAGCGTGCGCAATTGCTCGGGGCCGCATTTGAGGATCGACGTACGCTTCATGAAATCGAGCACGCCGAGACCCGACGAAAAGCGCGCCGACCGCGCCGTCGGGAGCACGTGGTTGGATCCGGCGACGTAATCGCCGATTGCTTCCGGGGTGTGCGCGCCGATGAAAATCGCGCCGGCATTGCGGATCTGCCCGGCGAGCCGCTCGGCGTCGGCCGCGGCGATTTCGAGATGCTCGGGAGCGATCGCGTCGGTGAGCGGCAGCGCTTCGTCGAGATTGCGAACCAGGATCACCGCGCCGAAATCCCGCCACGACGCCCCGGCAATCTTTTCGCGCGGCAATCGCGCAAGCTGACCTTCGATCGCGCGCTCGGTCGCAGCGGCAAGCCCTTCGTCGTCGGTGATGAGGATCGCCTGGGCGCTGGTGTCGTGCTCGGCCTGGGCCAAGAGGTCGGCGGCGATCCAATCAGGATGACCGTCCTTGTCGGCAATGATCAGCACCTCGGAGGGTCCGGCGATCATGTCGATGCCGACGCGGCCGAACACGATGCGTTTGGCCGCGGCGACATAGGCATTCCCCGGCCCGACGATCTTTCCGACCGGCGCGATTGTCTCCGTGCCATAGGCCAAGGCCGCGATTGCTTGCGCGCCGCCGACGCGGAAAATCTCGTCGACACCGGCAAGCTCGGCCGCCGCCAGCACCAGCGGACTGAGTTTGCCGCCCGGCGCCGGCACCACCATGGCGATCCGCGGCACACCGGCGACCTTGGCCGGCACGGCATTCATCAGCACCGAGGACGGGTAGGCCGCAGTGCCGCCCGGCACGTAAAGCCCGACCGCATCGATCGCAGTCCAGCGCGAACCGAGTTCGACGCCGAGCGCATCGGTGAAGCGATCGTCCTGCGGCACTTGCCGTCGGTGGTAAGCCTCGATGCGAGTGCGGGCGAATTCGAGCGCATCGAGCGCGTCGCGACTGCAGGTCTTGCGCGCCGCGCCAATCTCATCTGCCGTTACCTTCAGCCCGACGGCGTCGAGATCGAGCCTGTCGAACTTGAGCGTGTAGTCCTTCAGCGCGCGGTCGCCGCGGGCGGCGACATCGGCGACGATGGCGCGGGCTGCGGCCTCGACATCCACCGACGCCTCGCGCTTGGTGTCGAGGAAGGCGCGAAATTTTTGCGCGAAATCTCCCGAACGTATGTCGAGGCGAATGGGCATTGTGCTGGCTTTTGCCTGGTTTATGGCTGACGTGCTGTCGACCTTAAGGCTATCTTCGACGTTAACCTGCGGGCTGAGTAGCAGTCAGACAATATTATAACAATTCTAATATTCGGCTTTTTGATTGACAAAAAGTCCGCTGTTCCCCAACTCCTTAGTCAAGAATTCACCGCACAGGAAACGTGTTTTGCCAGCTATGCCGGGTCAAGTGCACGAACGGAGGGGGCGGCAGCTTGCGTCCTCGCTTGTGCTTGTAGCGGCGTTTTGGCTGGGTCCGGTCGGCACACACGCCGACGACAAGGTCACGGTGTCGATCACGATCAAGGATCATCTATTCGATCCCGCCGAGTTGCACGCGCCCCCCGGCCAGGCGATCGCTATCCATGTCAAGAACCTCAATCCGATTGTCTCCGAATTCGAAAGCGACGCTTTGCATTTCGAAAAAATCGTCCCGGCGGGCAGCGAGGCCGTCGTTTATGTTCGGCCGCAGCAGCCGGGCCGCTATAATTTCTTTGACGATTTTCACCATGAGACCCAGGGCTTCCTGGTCGTGCCATGATTTCATGGTCGTGCCATGAGAGTTTTGTCGTGAGGCCGCCGTGCTAGCCGCCCTGCTGATCGTGTTCCGCGAAGTCTTCGAAGCCGGGCTGGTCGTCGGCATCGTCATGGCTGTGACCACGGGCGTGGCTGGCCGCGGGCGATGGATAGCGGGCGGCGTCGGCGCCGGCGTGCTCGGTGCCTGCATGGTGGCGCTGTTCACCGGCGGATTGTCGGAATTGTTCGGCGGCAGCGGCCAGGAAATATTCAATGCCGGGATTCTCGGCTTCGCGGTGCTGATGTTGACCTGGCACAATGTGTGGATGTCGCGGCACGGCCGCGAACTGGTCGACGAATTGCGCGCCGCCGGCGAGGCGGTGGCGGCCGGATCGAAATCGCTGTTGGCGCTCGCCATCGTGGTCGCGATCGCGGTGCTGCGCGAAGGCTCCGAAGTCGTGCTCTTTCTCTATGGCGTCGCCGCGGCGCAAGGCGGTGCGAGTTGGGCGATGGTCGGCGGCGGCTTCGTCGGCCTCATTCTCGGCTCGCTGGTCTGCCTGATGACCTATCTCGGTCTCATCACCATTCCGGTGCGCTACCTTTTCAGCGTGACCAGCGCGCTGATTGCGTTACTCGCCGCCGGCATGGCGGCGCAGGCTATCGCGTTTCTCGAACAGGCTAATATTCTTACCGCGCTCGACGAAACGGTGTGGGACACGTCCTGGATCTTGAGCGATTCGAGCTTCTTGGGCCGGGCGCTGCACACTTTGATCGGCTATGTCGATCAGCCCACCGCGATGCAGGTCGTGGTCTATGCGGCGACGCTTCTGACGATCGTTGCCTTGATGAAGCTGTTCGCCGCGCCGGCGCGTCGCCCGCGCCCAGCTTGATTCCGCCGCGCCGGACTCAATGCCGGAATGACGATTACGCCGTTACCGAGCCAGCGGTGAAATGGTCTGGGCAAAGAGCCGCGGCAGAAACCTCGCCGAGATCGGCAAGTTCGGCCTCCAGGCATTCGACATCGAGGCGGATGGCGCCGCCGCCGGAGAAGGTCAGTGTCACGATGCCGGCGGGGGAATCTGTTTCGGCGAATTCGACGGCAAGGAGATTAAGCCGCGCATCCTTCTTGCCCTGGTCGAGATTGCGGCACTTGCAGCCATTGACACGCTCGAAGCGCAAGGCCGTGCGGCAGCGCCGGTAATCCGCCTTCGCCTCGGTTTTGGCATCGACAGCCGTCATCCAGTCGAAGCGGTTGAGCGCCATCACAAAGCGATGTTCACGCGGCTGCCAGAAAATATCGGCGATCTTGACCAGCGCATCTTGCACATGCGCTGACACGATCTCGATGTCGTCCTTGTCGAGGGCAACAAGCTTAAGTTCGTCTGTGCACGGGCTCATCGGCGGCGACCCACATCTCACTTGCCTGGATCCCGATCGAATTCGATCGAATCAAATCGGGTTTAGATTCTGTGTTTGGGCATGATCTTGCGCGAAAACCCGATTCCACTTCTCGGGATCATGCTCTAATGACAAAGCTAGGAAGGACAGCCGTCGGCCGCAAGCCCCGCGCGCGACGGAGCGGTCTAAAACGAAACGCAGGCCGGGCGCACGATGATACCGACCGAGCGCTGGTGGAATTTGCGCTTGTAGGCCGCCGCGACGGCATCGAGCCGCGCTTCGTCTTCGCTATCGCCGGGCAGCACGATTTCGACGCGCTTGGCCGCCTCGCGCACTATGGTGCCGGAGGCGGGATCGCGCCACTGCCCGACGGCATCGGTGACGATTAGGCCGTCGGGAAAACGCGGCGTTACTTCGCGTGCGATGAAGCGAGCCCACGCGGCTTCGCTCACGCCGAGCCGGTTGCCGATATCGCGGCCGAACAAGAGTTCGGCCACCTGTTTCGGCTGTTGCGTGCCGTAACACGAAAGCAGCGGCGTCTGGGCGCGGCCGCTGATTGCAGCCGCAGCCAGGATCAGAACGCTGAGCGCTGAAACGAACGCGATGCGCATCGGGATGCTCGCCAGCTTCAATTCCCTGAGGCGGCAAGCCTAACGGACCGGCGGATTATTTGCACCCCGACGGGAGGCTCTTTTGCCAGTCGGGCAGCTTGGCTCCGAAGCCGGCAGCTGCGGCAGTGCCGGTTCTGGCTGATGAAGCATGCCGATCCTGTATCGCTCATTGCCGATCACCGGCGCAGCTTCGCCGCATGGCCGGTATGCTGTCCGAGCAACAACGCAGTCACGGCGACCAGGCAGCAGAAGGGTGCAGTTGCAAATAGCTCGACCGCGGGTTCCTTCGCGTTGACGCCGTCTGTCGGGCTGACAGCGAAGCCGTCCTGCCGATCAATTGCTTTGAACGATGTCGGACGATAATATTTGATTGGCCATGTCACGATCCGCGTTGCGTCCTGAGCGCCTTAGGTCCAAATACGTCCCGGCTTGTTATTCTTGCTCGAAATGCCGGCCTGCTTTAAATACTCTGTTCGATTGACGGCCCGGATTCTTTGACGGGGGGCGCGCAAGTTAGGTTTGCTTCCGGGCTTTGAGCGCGCTAAGAACAATCTAACAAAAGCTTTTGTTAACTTGCCTGCCGTATGTGCGACGGTACTGCAGACCGGGTCTGGGTTTTTCTGGTCTTTGCGTCTTGGCTGACAATACGAGACCGGTTGACGATCGACGATGATTCTGCTGCAAGGTTCCGCTGCTGAGGTTCTGTAGCTGAACTCGACTGCTAAGCTCGAATGCCGCAGGTGATCCAAATCTCATCTGCTGGCTTTTCATTTACTCCCGTAAGGGATACAAGCGACCTTTCTTGAAAGGGAGGTATTATGGCGAAGAGGAAAAAGAAGCGGCGTGCCTGGACTGCGGGCGAGGTCCGTGACCTGAAGGCGCTGGCGCGCAAGAAGACTCCAGCGTCGCAAATTGCCAAGAAGCTGAAGCGAACCGAAGGCGCAACTCGTCAAAAGGCCTTCAGCATCGGGCTGTCACTCGACTCCCGTTCCTGACTTTTTCGAGCAAATCAGCTTCGCAAGCGGCCATCGGACCTGCCTTTACTTATAAGTATCGGCTAGGCATCGGCGCGCGCCGCTGCGCAGACGTATTGCCGAAGCAGGCTACGTAACGAACCGACGCCGGCCGCAAGTCAATGCGGCCGGCGGTTTTGCCGTTGCCGCGGGTGACTGTTCGGGGCGGTTGCCGCATAGGAATGATATCCGTCGTTGCGCCTGTCTGCTGCGGTCCACACGGAAGTGCGGTCCCGGCCGCGCCCTTGGCGCCATCCGGCCATATTAACTAACGGCCGTGAACCTGCCCCAATAGATCTGTAACTAAGGGTATAGTGGTCCTCGTTCAGTCGGGGGATCGGGTTTTCGGCGTGTGAAAGACAGCCGCCGGCATTCGCAAGCTCGGGCGCGATTTGCGGCCCGCTTTGGTTGAATGCGCGACCCAATAATGCGCGACCGAGGTATGCACGATCCATGAGCCAGCCACTCGGCCCATTGCGGCAGCAGCCCGCCAGTTCCGAACTTGCCAAGGCCCTCGGCGCCTGCCGGCGAGCTTTCATTGCCATCGCCATGTTCAGCGGCATGAGCAACCTTTTGATGCTCAGCGGCGCGCTGTTCATGCTCGAAGTTTATGACCGGGTCCTGCCGAGCCGGAGCGTGCCGACGCTGGTCGCACTTTTGATCCTGGTGGCCTGCCTCTACGCCGCGCAGGGCGTCATCGATTTGATCAGGAGCCGCATCCTGGTGCGTGTCGGTCATAGCCTCGATGAGGCGATGAGCATGCGGGTCTATGACGCCATCGTCCGGCTGCCGCTCAAGATTGGCGCCAAGGGTGATGGTACTCAGCCGATCCGCGATCTCGACGCTGTGCGCGGCTTTCTTTCCGGCAGCGGTCCAATTGCATTTTTCGATCTGCCGTGGATGCCGGTCTATCTGGCGATCTGCTTTTTGTTTCACTTTTTGATCGGGCTCACCGCTCTTGTCGGCACCGTCATCCTGATCACCCTTACCGTGGTGACCGAGGTACAGACGCGCCACCCGACCCGCAGCGCCGCGCAATTCGCCGCAGCGCGCAATACGCTCCTGGAAGCGAGCCGACGCAATGCCGAGGCAATCACGGCGATGGGCATGGTCGGCCGCATTTCCAAACACTGGAACGAACTCAACCGCAATTATGTGACCGCGAGCGGGCGTGCCAGCGACGTCGGTGGCGGGCTCGGCGCGATGTCGAAGGTTTTGCGGATGCTGTTGCAGTCCGCCATTCTGGCGGTGGGCGCGTGGCTTGTGATCAATCAACAATCGACGCCGGGCATCATCATCGCCGGCTCGATCCTGGGCGCCCGCGCGCTCGCCCCGGTCGACCTCGCCATCGCCAATTGGCGCGGTTTCGTCGGCGCGCGGCAGAGTTGGCACCGTCTGTCTAAACTGCTCGGACATTTGCCGCCGCAAACCGCGCCGATGCCGCTCAAACCGCCGTCACATACGCTGGTGGTTCAGAACGCCGCGGTCGCGCCGCCCGGCCAGTCGAAAATCGTTTGCCAGGACGTCAATTTCACTCTTGCGGCCGGCAAGGCACTCGGGGTGATTGGTCCGACGGCGTCGGGAAAGTCCTCGTTGGCGCGCCTGCTGGTTGGCGTCTGGGCGACCGGGCGCGGCACCGTCCGCCTCGACGGTGCCACGCTCGATCAGTGGTCGCCGGAGGCGCTAGGCCGCCATATCGGCTACGTGCCGCAAGACGTCGAATTGTTCAATGGCACGGTGGCGCAGAACATTTCTCGCTTCGATGATCCGCCGGACCCCGATGCGGTGATCGCTGCCGCGCAGGCAGCCGGTGTCCACGATCTCATCATCAATTTGCCCGACGGCTACGAGACGATGGTCGGCGAACAGGGTAGCGCGCTCTCCGCCGGCCAAGCCCAGCGGATCGCGCTCGCGCGGGCGCTTTATCGCGATCCGTTCCTGGTCGTACTCGACGAACCCAATTCCAATCTCGATGCCGAAGGCGATGAAGCGCTGACCCGCGCCATTCTTGGGCTGCGCGCCCGCGGCGCCATTACGGTGGTGGTGGCGCATCGACCGAGCGCGATCGCGGGCGTCGACTATATTCTGATCATGGCCAAAGGCCGCCAGCAGCAGTTCGGCCCCAAAGAAGAGATATTGACCAGGATCGCTCCTACGAACGCGGCGCCGCGGGCTCTGAAAGTAGCGGACCAGGGGGGCGCGTGATGATCAAAAAGTCGATCGGCCCGCTCGACAAGATGGCTGCTACGGCCAAGCCGGGGCTGCTTTGGATCATGGGCCTGATCAAGGCGGCGATGCCGTGGCATCTCGGCGACGGGGCGCCGCAGCATAGCGCCAGCGAATCAATTCGCCGGCACATTCTCGTCGGTAGTATTCTGGTTGCGGCGCTGGCCTTCGGCCTCGGCGGATGGGCCTCGACCGCCGAAATCTCGGGCGCGCTCATCGCCCAAGGCTCACTGGTCGTCGATTCGAACGTCAAGAAAGTGCAGCACCCGACCGGCGGGGTGGTCGGCGAGCTCTTTGTGCGTGACGGCGATCACGTCAAGGTGGGTGACATGTTGATCCGGCTCGACGAAACGGTGACCCGGGCCAATCTCGCCATCGTCACTAAGGGTCTTACCGAGCTTTATGCGCGCCACGCTCGCCTCGCCGCCGAGCGCGACGGCGACGATAGCGTCCCGGTACCGAAGGAATTTGTCGGCCATGTCGACGAACCCGAGGTGAAGGAGGCGCTGTCGAGCGAGCGCCGGCTGTTCGATCTGCGCCGGCAAGATCGGCTTGGCCAGAAGCAACAGCTGCACGAACGAATCGCGCAGCTGCAGCAGCAGATCACCGGCCTCACCGCACAGGAGGACTCCAAGGACAAGCAGGTCGCGCTGGTCGAGCAGGAACTGACAGGCGTGCGCGATCTGTGGCAGAAAAACCTGGTCCAGCTCAATCGGCTCACTTCGCTCGAACGCGAGGAAGCGCAGCTTGAGGGCGAGCACGGCCAGCTCGTCGCCCAAGCCGCCGAAGCCAAAGGCAAGATCGCCGAGATCCAGCTGCAAATCATCCAGGTCGACCAAGATCTCTTCAGCGACGTCGCCAAGGAGCTGCGCGAGACTGACAGCAAGATCGGCGAATATGTCGAGCGCAAGGTGACGGCCGAGGATCAGCTCAAGCGCACCGATATCCGCGCGCCGCAGGACGGCATCGTGTTCCAGACCACGGCCAACACGGTTGGCGGCGTCGTCACCGCTGGCGATCCCATTATGCTCATCGTGCCAGAGAGCGACAAACTTTTGGTCGAAGTCAAGGTCGAACCGAAGGACATCGATCAGGTCCAGTTCGATCAACCCGTGGTTCTCCGTTTTTCCTCATTCAATGCGCGGACGACGCCCGAGCTCAACGGCACCGTGGTGCGTATCGCCGCGGATACCACCACCGACCAGCGGACCGGACAGAGCTATTATCTGGTCCGCATCGCGATGACTGCCGACGAGATCACGCGTCTCGGCGACGTCAAGCTGACGCCGGGCATGCCGGTCGAGGCCTTCATCCAGACCGGCGAACGCACCATGCTGTCCTACCTGATCAAGCCGCTGCACGACCAGTTGATGCGCTCATTCCGCGAAAAATAATAAGCGTCTTGCCACGCTGCGTTACGCTTCGCGGCGACGGATAAGGTCGCTATAGTTAGCTCGCGCGGTTCAGCGCAGGTCGCGGGGATTTGCCGGCCATGAACAGGATAGCGCGCTGGGCGCGGCATTTCGGCGTGGCGCGGGCGGTGTGCCTGGTGCTGTTGTTCGCGCTGGTGCCGTTGCGGCTGTCCGACCCGCGGCCGCTCGCGGAACTGCGGCTACGCACCTTCGATCTGTTCCAAGTGCTGTGGCCGCGCCAGCAAACGGCTCGGCCGGTCGCGATCGTCGACATCGATGAGGCCAGCCTCAAGGACATTGGCCAATGGCCGTGGCCGCGTACCACGATCGCCGATCTGGTCACGCGCATCACCCAGCTTGGCGCCGTCGCTATCGGATTCGACGTCATTTTTGCCGAACCGGACCGCATGTCGCCGGCGATCGCGGAACACAGCTTCCGCGGCATCGACGACGAAACCCGAGCCAAGCTCGACAGCCTGCCGAGTAATGACGATGTGCTGGCCGATGCGATCAAGCACTCGCGCGTCGTCGTCGGCGAAACCGGAACGGCGAGCCCGACGCCGCCGACCCAGGCCGACGCAGCGCTGCAGACCGGGTTTGCCATCCGCGGGCCGGATCCGGCGCCGTTCCTAGTGACCTTTCCCGGATTGCTGCGCAACGTGCCGGTGATCGAGCGGGCGGCTGCCGGCCGCGGTCTGTTCTCGATCAATCCGGAGACCGATGGCATCATTCGCCGCGTGCCGGTGGTGATGGACGCGCAAGACGCGCTGGTGCCGTCACTCTCCATGGAAATGCTGCGGGTGGTCAGCCACGCCGGTGCCATTCTGGTGCGTGTGAACGAAGCCGGGATCCAGTCGGTCGCGGTGCCCGGACTAGAAGTGCCGACGGACCGCAACGGCCAGCTCTGGGTCCATTTTAACAAGCACGACCCGGCGCGTTACGTTTCAGCGAAAGACGTGTTGCAAGGTCATGTGCCGACGGATCGGCTTCGCGGCAGGCTCGTGCTCATCGGCACCTCGGCCATTGGACTTCTCGACATCAAGACCACGCCGCTTGATGCCGTGATGCCGGGCGTCGAAGTTCACGCTCAGATCCTTGAAAGCGTGTTGACCAAGTCGCTTCTTGTCAATCCGAACTATGCCATTGGCGCGGAGCTTACGGTGGCGGTCTTGTTCGGACTCGGCATCATCGTCGCAGCCCCGATGCTGTCGGCGACTATCGTAGTGCTGCTCGGCGCCACGCTGATCGCGGGCCTAATCGGCCTGTCACTCTATCTCTTTGTTGTACACAATTTGCTCATCGATTTTACCTATCCGCTTATTTCGAGCTGGCTGATCTATCTGGTGCTGACCTTCGTAAATTATTTTCGCGAACAGAAACAGCGCCAGCAGATCCGCTCCGCCTTCGGCTATTACCTGTCGCCGCACATGGTCGAACAGCTCGCGCGTGCGCCGGAGAAGCTCGTGCTCGGCGGCGAGGAGCGCCGTATGACTATCTTGTTCAGCGACGTGCGCGGCTTTACCACCATTTCCGAACACTACAAAGACGATCCGCAGGGTTTGACCCGGCTGATGAACCGCTTCCTTACCCCGCTGACAAACGCCATCATCGAGCGCAAGGGTACCATCGACAAATATATCGGCGACGCCATCATGGCCTTCTGGAACGCGCCGGTGGACGACGACGAACAGGAAGCCAATGCCTGCGATGCCGCGCTCGAAATGCAGGCCCGGGCCGCTGCGCTCAACGTCGAGCTCAAACGCGAGGCCGACGCCAATGGCGGCGTCTACATGCCGCTGCGGATCGGCATCGGGCTCAATACCGGACCGTGCGTCGTCGGCAATATGGGGTCCGATTTCCGTTTCAATTATTCGGTGCTCGGCGACACCGTGAACTTTGCTTCTCGACTGGAGGCGCGCACCAAGGACTACCGCCTGCCGCTGGTCATCGGCTCGCGCACCGCGGAGGGAGCCAAGCGGAAATTCGCAGCGATGGAGATCGATCTGATCCAGGTGAAGGGAAAAAAGCAGCCGGAGGTCGTATTCGCGGTGCTTGGCCGTGCCGAGGTCGAGCAGGATCCGCGCTGCGGAGAATTACGCGAGCTTAACGCGCAAATGCTGGCGTGCTTCCGCAAGCAACAATGGGACGAGACGCTGGACGCGATCGAGCGTTGCCGCAAGCTCGCCGCCGGCTTCGATGTCGCAGGCCTCTACGATATGTATGAGGAGCGCATCGCGGTCTATCGCGCCGATCCGCCCGGCGCGGATTGGGACGGCGTCTACGAAGCGGAATCGAAGTAGTTCAAAATGACGCCGGCGCGGATGCGTGCTGTGCGCCGGCAAGTGCCGGCGAAGCGAACTGCCGGACGCCGGCACCGTCGAGGACGAACATCGGTATCACTTGCGGCATGTCGGAATCAGCAACCAGCGTCAGCCAACGATTATCGAGCATGACCCAGTTGCCGTCGAGACGCGCGGCGACGACGGCGTGATCCTGCTTGGCTGCGGTATTGCGGACGATGACGAGCTTCACGTCGGCTGGGGCAACGCCGGCCGCAGTGAGTGCGACGTATTTGGCGATGGCGTAATCCTCGCAATCGCCGCGGCCGGTCGAGAACGTTTCGAGCGGCGCGCTCCAGCGGTCGGGCACGCCCCATTGCGCCAGATCGCTCATTGGCTGGATCGCCAGATTGATGGCGCGGTTGATCACGCCAACGCGGGCGCGGCCGGTCTGAGCGCGTCCTTGCGCAATGATGGCAAGGAAGTTTTGCGCCGCCGGTGGGCAGCGGTCGGCGTTGTCGCGGCAGCGCGCCAGTATTTCGTCGTCGGCCCGGATGGCGGCCTCGACGGTGCTCCACTTCGCCAATACGTTGCCGGCGGAAACGGGGAGCGCGACGAGCCCGAACGGCTCCGCTGCAGATCGGGGTGCGACCGTCGGCGGTGCCGGGTCGAGCGTCGCCGATTTTTCCAGTGCGGTGGGCGGCGTGTCGCTGGGCCCATCGTTCTGCTCGGGCGCATGGGATTCGGCCGCGACCGGAACGATCTCGTCTTCGGCTTTGGACTCGGCTTTGGCTTCGACTTTGTTCGTCGCAGCGTCTGCCGCTTGATTGGACACGTCGGTGCGATCGGACGGCGTCGCGATCACCGCCGCGCGCATATATGCAGTCGCGAGCAAGTCGGTCTCGATGCCGAGACGCGCGGGCAGGACGACAAGGAATGCGGCAAAGCCCCACGCCACAACGCGAGCAAACATTTTGACGTCCCTGAACGGCGGGGTAGGGCGCTTGCGCGCTCGCCCGGCTTGTTGTTGTTCAAGGACGCGATAGTCTAGCCGCTACTGCTTACGAGTTAATTCGTAAGCGTTTTTCCGAAGGATCGAAAAACAGCGTGCAGAAACTCACAGAGCATTAGCGACAATTTTATCGATCATTTTTGGAATTGCTTGTGCATGGAGGCGTTTCTGCGATTAAATGGGTCGGTTGGGGTTGCTGCCAACCAAGCGGCAAAAAGCCGAAAACGGGGGGTCTCATGCAGCGAATGCGCCGGGCGAAGTTCTGTGGCCTTGTCGCGCTCGGCTTCGCGCTCAGTCTCGGTAGAGCGTCGGCGCAGGACAAGACCATCGAGCTCAAGTTGTCGAATTGGCTGCCGCCGACGCATCCGTTGCAGAAGGCGATCCAGGATTGGGCCGACGACGTCCAGAAGCAGTCGAACGGGACCATCACCTACAAAATTTATCCCGCGCAGCAACTCGGCAAAGCATTCGACCATTACGACATGGCGCGCGATGGTATCGCCGATTTTGTCTACGTGAATCCGGGCTATCAGCCAGGACGTTTCCCGATCATGGCTGCGGGTGAGTTGCCGTTCCTGGTCGGCCAGGCCAAGGGCGGCAATCGCGCGATCGACGCCTGGTACCGCAAATACGCAGCGGCCGAAATGAAGGATGTGCATTATTGCTTCTCCTTCGTGCTCGACCCGGTAGGGTGGCACTCCATCAGCAAGAAAATTGTGGTGCCGACCGACATCCGGGGCATGAAGATCAGGCCGGCCCAAGGCACTATCGCCGCCTGGGTCACGCTGCTTGGCGGCACCAATGTGCAGTCCAGCGCGCCGGAGGTGCGGGATATTCTTGCCAAAGGCGTTGCCGATGCCGTCACCTTCCCGTGGGGCTCGACGGTGCTTTTCGGCATCGACAAGGTGACCAAGTACGACATGGACGCGCCGCTCGGCTCGGTCATGTTCCAATGGCTGATGAGCCCGGCAACCTACGATGCCATGTCTGGGCCGCAAAAGAAGGTGATCGACGATCACTGCACGACCGAATGGGCCGGCAGGTTCGCCGACCCGTGGGCCGACTTTGAGCACGCCGGCCTGGAAAAGATCCAGGCCGAGCCGGACCACGAGGTCTACAAGATCACAGACGAGCACCTTGCGGCATGGAAGAAATCTGCGGAGCCGCTCAAGCAGAGATGGGCCGCCGACGTGAAGCGAGCGGGCGGCGGCTCCGACGCGATCTGGAGCGAGCTGCAAGCCTCGCTGACCCAGTACAAGGCGGGCTTCTGACGCGCGATCACGCCGAGGACGGCGGCGGGCATCTTGCCGTCGTCGTCATATGAGACAATCCCCAGGATAATGCCGATGTCTGTAGCTGCCAATCCCAATGTTGAATCCGCCGCGCCCAGACGCAACCTGATGGATCGCTTCATCGATGCGATCGAACTGATCGCCGCGTTCTTCGTCGGCATCGTCGCGCTCGATATCTTCGTCTCGGTACTGCTGCGCTACTTCTTTGCGACCCAGATCCCCGATAGTTACGATTTCGGCCGGCTCTTACTCGGCATTCTCATTTTCTGGGGCATTGCGGCGACGTCCTATCGCGGCAGTCACATCACCGTCGATCTCGTCTACGCCAATGTCGGTGTGCGCATGAAGCGCGTCATCGACGTGTTCGCGACACTGGTGTTGTTGTTCGTGGTGACGGTGCAAACCTATACGCTGTTCGGCAAAGTGATGGGCACGCGCGCCGACCATGTACTCACCTTCGACCTCCGGCTGCCGGTGTGGCCGTTTTTTCTAGTCGCCTGGATCGGCGATGTTTCGGCGGTGCTCTTGATCGCGGTGCGCACCTATCGGCTGATTTTCCATCCCGAACTGCTGGGCGGCCAGTACCAGATCAAGCCGGTCGAATGAGGCGCAATCGAATGGCTTGCATTCGCGAGAGGCGCAATTCTCTGAGGTACATGTGAGCCCCGACGCGGTGGCGATCATCGGTTTTGTCGGCCTGTTCGCGCTGATGCTGCTGCGAGTGCCGGTCGGCATGGCGATGGGCCTCGTCGGCGTCAGCGGCTTTGCCTATCTGGTCGGTGGCACCGCGGCACTCAAGAGCGTCGGACTTACCTCGATGCGGACGGTGACCGACTACACCTTCGGCGTCATCCCGATGTTCCTGCTGATGGGCGCCTTCGTGTCGAATTCCGGCATGAGCCGCGAATTGTTCCGGGCCGCGAACGCCTTCGTCGGTCATTTCAGGGGCGGTCTCGGCATCGCCACCATCGCGGCGTGCGCCGGCTTTGCCGCGATCTCGGGCTCGTCAGTCGCCACCGCCGCCACTTTCGCCACGGTCGCTTATCCGGAAATGCGGCGCTATCACTATCCGCAGAGCTTCGCCACCGGCGTGATTGCCGCCGGCGGCACGCTCGGCGCCATGTTGCCGCCGTCCACCGTGCTCGCTGTCTACGGCATCATCACCGAACAGGATATTGGCAGGCTGTTCATCGCCGGAATCATTCCGGGACTGCTCGCCGCCGCTATGGACATGATCACCGTCATGATCATCGGCCGGCTGCGGCCGAAATTCCTGCCTGCGGCGCCGCGCCATTCCTGGGCCGAACGGCGGACCGGATTGCGCGACATTTGGGCGATGCTGCTGCTTTTCCTCTTCGTTATCGGCGGGCTTTACGGCGGGCTGTTCACGCCGACCGAAGCCGGCGGCATGGGCGCCTGCGGTGCGTTGTTGATCGGCGTCGCTCGGGGCAAGCTCGCGCGCGCGGACATCCGCCGCTCGCTATTGCAAGCGGTGCGCACCGCCGCCGCCGTGCTCACGGTGCTGATCGGCGCGCTGCTGTTCGGCTATTTCCTCACGGTGACCCAGACGCCGCAGAAGGTTACGGAGCTCCTCACCGGGTTAGGGCTCGGCCGCTACGGCCTGCTCGCGCTGATCATGCTGATGTATCTCGTGCTCGGCTGTCTGATGGATGCGCTCGCGATGATCATTCTGACCATCCCAATCATATTTCCGGTGATCATGCAGCTCGGCTTCGATCCGATCTGGTTTGGAGTTATTATCGTGATGACGGTAGAGCTCGGGCTTATTCACCCGCCGGTCGGCATGAATGTGTTCGTGATTAAGAGCGTCATACCGGAAGTGAGCTTCTCGACGATCTTCCTCGGTGTGTTGCCGTTCATCGTCACCGATCTTATCCGGCTCGTGATCTTGATCGCGTTTCCAGCGCTGGCATTATGGCTGCCGTCGCACATGTAACCGCGGCGACGGAAAATGGCTCAGGCTTGAGGTTAATTCCGACCGCCGCCCGCAAGCACCGCGCGGGTTGCCCGATCGGGCCCGAAGTCGTCGACGCTGTCGATGGCGAGCAGATCGGCCAGCCGAGTGCGGGCGCGGTTGACACGGCTCTTGATGGTGCCGACCGCGCAGCCGCAGATCGCTGCGGCATCGTCATAGGAGAAGCCCGACGCGCCAACGAGGATCAGCGCCTCGCGCTGGTCCGACGGCAGCTTCGCCAGCGCGGCGCGGAATTCCTCGAATTCGACCCGGCCGGTCTGCTCGGGGTGCGATTTCAGCGTTTCGGCGTAACGGCCGTCGGCGTCTTCCACTTCGCGGCGCCGCTTGCGATACTCGGAGCGGAACAAGTTGCGCAGGATCGTGAACAGCCAAGCCGGCATGTTGGTGCCAGGCTCGAAACTGTCGATATGGGCGAGCGCCCGTAGCAGCGTCTCCTGCACCAGGTCGTCGGCACGGTCGATATTGCCGCACAGCGATATCGCGAATGCGCGCAGGCTCGGCACGGTAGCCAGAACTTGGTCGCGTATCGCAGGATCGAGCTTCATGCGCGTGCCTCGTTCACTATTACTCGGCTTCTTGGTCGCCCAACCGCCGGACCAGATCAGTAAGATGCTGCGGCACGCCCTGACTAACCACGTCGTTGTACATGGCGCGCAATTGCTGGCCGATCCGAGCCTGAACCTCGCGGCCCAGGCGGGCTTCGGGCTTTTGGGAAGTGACTGATCTGCCCATGGGGTTATGGCTTTCCGGCTTCTCCGCGACCGGCTCTAATGGCTCTAGGTTGGTCTTGCGGTGCTTCATATCGTCGTCTTTCCCCCGATCACCCATCTTGCCGGTCCCACCCTCTGGTGACCTACCATTGCGCGCTAACGCACTGACAGCCCCCATGGTTCCGCCCAGGAACACGCTTGGGAACTTTTTTTGCGCTGCGGCGTTTTTGCCAGTAACCTCAGCATCGTGGAAGGGGAGGGTGCCGTGTCTACCTCACAAGCCGTACTGCAGCACTTGCCGTCACTGCGCCGCTACGCTCGGGCCTTGACCGGCAGTCAGGTCTCCGGGGACGCCTACGTCGTCGCCACTGTCGAATCGCTGATCGCTAGCCCCAAAATCCTGCAATCGGGCTCGAACTCACGGATTGCCCTCTATCGCCTATTCACCAAAATCTGGAATTCCGTGGCGGTAAATGGCACGCCCGAAGCGAGCGAGATCATCCTGCCGCCGGAGCAGCACCTGACTCAGATCACGCCGCGGCCCCGCCAGGCTTTTCTGCTGGTCGCGCTCGAAGGCTTCTCCGAGGAGGACGCTGCCGAAGTGCTCGACTGTGATCTGCAGACGCTGCGCGGTCTGGTCGAGGAATCCGGCCGCGAGCTTGCGGCGGAAATCGCGACCGATGTCCTCATCATCGAGGACGAGACCTTCATCGCCATGGATATCGAGGCGCTGGTCGAAAGTCTCGGTCATAACGTTATCGGCATTGCGCGTACCCACAGCGAGGCACTGGCGCTGGCCAAACACCAGCGGCCGGGGCTGATTCTCGCCGACATTCAGCTCGCCGACGGCAGTTCCGGCCTCGATGCCGTCAACGAACTGCTCGGCTCGTTCGAAGTGCCGGTGATCTTCATCACCGCTTACCCGGAGCGGTTCCTGACCGGCCAACGGCCTGAGCCGGCCTTCCTGATCGCAAAACCGTTCCAGGTCGCGGTAGTGTCCGCCGTAGTGAGCCAGGCTCTGTTCTTCGGTCGCAAGGCGCGGCAACGCGAGCGCAAGCCGACCGAGCGCCAAGCGACGTTGTAATCGACCAAACTCTGCTCATCGTCATTCCAAGGCGGAGCGAATGCGCGGAGCCCGGAATCCATAACCACCATCGTGGATATGGATTTCGGGCTTGTGGCTATCCGCCGCGCGCTTCTCACTTTGGTGGACTGATACCCGTCGAAACGCGTCCGGCGAGCGAAGACGGATTGCGGCGCCCTGGAAAGAAGAAGCCAAAAAATTAAGGCGCAACCGATCGGCATATCGGTTGCGCCCAACATGGCCGGCCAAGCACGGGGGGAGGGGGGAAGAATGGCCGTCCGGCATAACAAGCCCTGACTCTGTTCTTTGTTCCTTATCGATCCGGACCGAGCGTCGCCGGTCGCGCTATGACGGCCAGGCGCCATCACGAGTCGGTGACTCGCCGTGTTGCCGGAACCTAGCGTCGCACCGCACGTTGAGTCGTCGGTGTGGTGGTCAGCTTGAGGGGCTTTTCGTGCATCCCGAACGATCGTGACCACGATCGGTTCGGCGCGGCGGAGAAGTCCGATGGCCAAGCTGTTGTTTGTTCGCATCGCCGGCGCGCTGGGCATGACTGCGGTTGCTTTGCTCTTCGTCGGCCTCCTCCCATTCTTAAGCGCCGATCCGACTGCGGGCGCGGGTCTTACCGTTGGGACCCCCGCGGTCTCTGTAAACCGCGCATTCAAGGGCAATCGATTGCCGCTCTCTGCGCAAATCAACTCGGCGGTGCGCCGCGGGTCGGTCTTGCAACTGACTCGGCAGGCGCCCGAAGAAATTCCCGATGGCTGCGACGCCGCCTTCTCGCCGATTGCGTCGCCGCGATTGGCCCATGTCTACGGCCGTTGTACGACATAATGGTGCGCTGTCTGTTTGAATGATTCCGCCCATCGCATCCTCGCGTTGCGGCTGGAACAGTTGCAGTTGCGACAGCGAAGCGCCGGCGCAGCCGCGTCGGAGACTATCATCAAAAACGAATTGACGAGCAGGGCGCCCCCGACGCTCGGTGTCGAAGGCGACTAGTTGTTTGGTCCGTACTACGGAACCTTCCCGGCTTGTCGATGATTGATGAAAATGAGAACGGCATTTCAGCACGGGAGCGTGTCATGTCAGCGAATAAACGGTTGTGGCATTTTTGCAGTGCGATCCTGTTGGTAGGCATTTTTGTGGCGCCCGGCGTTCCGGCCACCGCGCAGTCTCTGAATTACACGTCAGCGCCGCGCTACGAACCCGCCTTCCCGCAATATGCGCCGCAAGACCAGCCACCGGGCGACGTGACGCCGGACGAACTTCCGGCGCCGCTACGTCGGCAGGTTGTGGCATATCCGAGCGTCGAACCGGCGGGCACCGTCATCATCGATACCGCGCATACCTTCCTTTATCTGACGCTCGGCGACGGCAAAGCGCTGCGTTACGGCATCGGTGTCGGACGTCAAGGCTTTACCTGGTCCGGCGTCGAGACGATCTCGCGCAAGGCCGAGTGGCCGGACTGGATTCCGCCGGCAGAAATGGTTGCCCGGCAGCCTTACTTGCCACGCTGGGTCGGCGGCGGTCCCGGCAATCCGCTGGGTGCGCGTGCGCTTTATCTCGGCAACACCGATTATCGGATTCACGGCACTAACGATCCAACCACGATTGGCAAGCACGTATCGAGTGGCTGCATCCGGCTGCAAAACGCCGACGTGATGGACCTTTACGACCGCGTTGGCGTCGGCACCAAAGTGATGGTGCTGCCGAGCGATCGAGGACAAGTCTCCATCGATGATGGCCATGGTGGTCCGATGATGGCCCAGATCGCTGTCCGGCCGGCTGTTGATCCCGAGCCGCCGAGCGCCACAATGGCGCGGCGCGCTGCGCTCGCCGGAATCTATTGAGGCGCTTACCCGGAACTTTCCGCGGCGGGGCAGAAAAGCCCCGCTGGAACAGTTTTGTCGCTGTGCATTGCCGCGGCCGAAGCGCATGAAACGTGCTTCGGCCTCTTTCCATTGTCATCACCAACCACAATCTTTACCTGAGGCGCCCAAGGCGGATTTGTAAAATCCGTGACAATGAAGGCATGACCATGTCCGAGAAACACATGCCTGATACGAGCAAGTTGGAATTGATTGCGCCAAACGATCGGTCGGTGGACAAGATCGCAGTAAGCGCCGCCAATGAGTTTGCAAAGGAATTCTTTCCGAATTTTGCGACGGTTCGCGCCGCGTTGGAATCCGCGCCGATCGGTGTCTGGTTCTGGGACAGCGCCGCTAGCACTGTGACGTGGTCGAGCAATCTTGAGGCGCTGTACGGCATGTCGTCCGGCAGCTTCGACGGCAGCTATGCAGGCTTCATCGCCGCCATCGATCGCGATGATCGGGCCGATGTGGAAATGGCGCTGCAACAGGCGCTGCGCACCCGATCAACGTTCCGTGCACGCTACCGGACGCCGTGCTGCGACGGTCGCGACGAATGCTGGCTTGAAGCGACCGGAACGGTCCTTGCCGAAAGCGGAGCACCGATGGGCATGGTCGGCCTTTGCTATGACGTGACCGAACGGGTTCGTCTTGAAAATGAGCTGCGCAGCCGCGCCAAGCAGCACGAGGCATTGGCACAGCTCGGCGAGCGCGCGCTCGCCGAACCCGATCTTGAGCGGCTTCTCAATGATGCCGTGAGCACGGTCGCCCTTACGCTGGTGGTCGATTTCGTCAAAATCCTAGAACTCCTCCCCGGCGACAGCGAACTTTTGTTGCGCGCCGGCTTCGGCTGGAAGACGGACCTCGTCGGCACGATTTTGACGACGACGGCGCCCAATACATTTGCCCGCTTCACGCTCGATTCCAGCGTTCCGGTCGTCATCGCCGATTTAGCCAGCGAAGACAGGTTCGAAGTCGCCTCCTACTTGACCGACCACCGTTGCATGAGCGGCGTGAACGTGACGATCGCCGGTCGCGACGGCCGCGCGTATGGCATTCTCGGTGTCTGCACCACCAGAAAGCGCCAATTCAGTGCGCAAGATATTTCGTTCCTCGCTGCCGTCGGCAACCTCCTGGCCGGCGCCATTCAACGCCGCCAGCTCGAGCAGCGCCACGAATTGATGATCCGGGACATGCGCCACCGCTCCGGGAATCTATTTTCGCAATTACTGGCGCTATTCTCGCAGACGGCCAAAACATCGAAAAGCATCGCCGACCTCACCAGCAAGTACCAGGCGCGCGTGCTTGCCATGGCCAATGCCCACCGCCTGATCACCGAAGGCGGTTGGAAGTCGATCCCGATTATGGAGCTGCTTTATGTCGTGCTTGGACCTTACATCGACCGAGCCTCGTTCGAAGGCCCGAATATCGATCTTGAGCCGGATCCGGTTTTTAATTTGAACGCGGCCCTGCATGAGCTCGTGGCCAATGCGATCAAACACGGCAGCCTGTCGCGTCCCAAGGGCCAGCTCGACCTAAGCTGGTCAGTAAACCGCAGTCAGCGCGGCATGACCATGACGTTCAATTGGGTCGAGAAGAACGGACCGCCGGCACGGCGGCCCCGGCGTGTCGGCTTCGGCTCACGGCTGATCGACCTCGTCATCGAACGCCAGCTCAACGGAGAAGTGACGCGTACCTTTTCGCGCAAGGGGCTTACCGTTAAAATGCAGGTGCCGCTCACCCACGAGCGATGGCCGGCGCCGCCCGCGGCGACGGCGAGCCAGGCCGAGGGGGTCTAACGCGTATCGAGAAAAAGGCCTGGCCCGGTCTTGATCCGGAGTAGTGGCTGTGGAAAGTGACGTTACGACATGGCCAGGCTCCATTCCGACATGCCCGATCCAACCGTGCCGCCCGCAAAGTCTGCGGACGGGAAGCGTACGCCCTTCGAGCAGATTGTCTTGTTGCTGCAGGGCGGCGGCGCCCTCGGCTCTTATCAGGCAGGAGTCTATCAGGCCTTGGCCGAAGCGGATCTGCACCCGGATTGGGTCGCCGGAATTTCAATTGGGGCGATCAATTCGGCGATCATCGCCGGCAACCCGCCTGATCGGCGCGTCGCGCGCTTGCGTGAATTCTGGGAGACCGTTAGCGCATCTCCTCTGGGAATTCCAGACTTCAAGCTCTTCGAGCTGCGCGACAACTTCCATCGTCAGGTCGTCAATCAAGCCCAGGCCTTGAGCATCCTGCTGTTTGGTGCTCCGAATTTTTTCGTTCCGCGCCTCCCGCCGGCAATGTTTTGGCCGCGCAGCGGCACTACCAAGGCGAGTTACTACGATACCACGCCACTGAAGGCTACGCTCGAGCGACTGATCGATTTTGATCGGATCAACGTGGGGCACCCGCGCCTTAGCATCGGTGCGGTGGACATCTGCAGCGGAAATTTTACTTACTTTGACTCGACGACCCATCGGATCCGTGTCGAACATGTCATTGCAAGCGGCTCCTTGCCGCCTGGCTTTCCGGCGACCGAAGTAGATGGACAGCATTACTGGGATGGCGGACTTATTTCCAATACGCCGTTGCAATGGGTGCTCGACAGCCGTCCGCGGCGCGACACGCTGGCGTTTCAGGTCGACCTCTGGAATGCGCGCGGCGAACTGCCGAAGGATTTGTTAGAAGTCGAAGTGCGCCAGAAAGAGATCGTGTATTCGAGCCGGAACCGTGCGGCAACCGATCAATACAAGAAGGTCCAGAAGCTTCGAATTGCCGTTGCAAATGTCCTAAAACAACTTCCGGAAGCGTTGCACAATAACGAGGATGTAACACTACTTGCCAGCGAAGCAGACGATAGAGTGTGCAATATTGTGCACCTGATTTATCGCGCCAGAAGTTACGAAGGAATCGCGAAGGACTTTGAGTTCTCTCGGCGCACGATGGAGGAGCACTGGGAAAGCGGCTACCACAATGCCCGCCAAACGCTGGCAAATCCACAGGTGCTTGAACTTCCGGACCGGCTCGAAGGCGTGCGCACCTTCGACGTCGGCGAAGATCAGTCGCGATAGAGCTGGCCGGGCATGAAGGAGGAGATTTATTCGTCTCACGCAGTATGAAAGAACAAGTCGTCAGCTTTCAATCCGCGGGCTTGCGCCTGCATGGTGTGCTCGGCCTGCCGGAAGGCTTTCAGCCGTCGCAGCGGTGCGCGGCTTTCCTGGTGCTGCATGGCTTCGGTTCGAATAGTGAAAGCCCGAGCGTGTTGGCGCCAACACGCGTGCTCAGCGATTTCGGCTATGTCACGTTACGCTTCGATATGCGCGGCTGCGGCAACAGCGCGGGCGAGTTCGGTCGCGTGATCTGTCTCGAACAGGTGGAGGATCTCGGCAATGCGCTGTCCTTCCTCGCGCGGCATCCAGCGGTCGATCCGGACCGCATCGGCGCCATCGGTTCGAGTTTCGGCGGCGCGGTCGCGGTCTATGCCGGCGGTGTCAACCCCCGGCTTGCCGCGGTGATCTCGAACGGCGGCTGGGGCCATGGCGAACGCAAATTCCGCGGCCAGCATCCGACGCCGGAAGCCTGGGCGAAATTCACCAGCATGCTCGAAGAGGGGCGCGCCCATCGCGTCCGGACCGGACAATCGCTGATGGTTCCGCGCCATGAAATTGTGCCGATACCCATCCACGTTCGCGAGAGCTTGGAGCGGCAGAAGGTCGGCATGCTGGCGCCCAATTCAGTCGAAATGTTTCCGGCCGAGACAGCGCAGAGCATGTTCGATTTCCGCGCCGAGGAGGTGGTGGGAAAAATTGCGCCCCGGCCGCTCTTGCTCATTCATGCGGCGAACGATTCAGTGACGCCAACCGAGCAGTCGATCGAACTGTTCAAACGCGCCGGCCAACCGAGCGAGCTGCATTTGTTCAGTGGGCTCGATCATTTTCTGTTTGCGGAGAATTCCAAACGCGTCTGGAGCCTTTTACGCGACTGGCTCGACCGCTATTTTCCGACCAAACCAGGATCCTGAAAATGCCAGCCCCCGGACTTGATCCAGGGGGAGGAAGCCGGTGTTCCGAAGAGATCATGGTCTACTGAAATGCTTAGACGGAGCGGTGAGTGAGCGGCAATAAAGTCAGTCACGACGAGCTTTTGCGTTTCATCCGCGATTTGCTCGTTGCGCACGGTGCAAGCGACAGCGACGCCGCCACTGTCGCTCAGGGCTTGGTCTGGGCCAACCTTCGAGGCGTCGACGGCCACGGCGTGTCGCGGCTGCCGCGCTACCTCAAGCTGATCGGTAGCGGCGAAATCGATCCGAAGGCGCAGCCGTATCTGATCCACGACCGCGCCGCGACTTTCGTGCTCGACGGCGGCCATGGCTTCGGTCCAATCGCGGCGATGAAGGGTGCGGCTTTGGCAGTGGAGCGGGCAAAAAAGTCCGGCGTCTGTTTTGGCCTCATCCGCCAGACCACCCATACCGGCGCGATCGGACGCTACGCGCAATGGATCGCGGAACGCGATTGCGCCGCGATCATCATGGGCGCGGGGCAAACCTTGATGGCGTATCACGGCGCGCGGGTGGCGAGCCTCGGCACCTCGCCGATCGCCATCGCGGTGCCGAGCGGAAGCGGTCCGCTCGTTCTCGATATGGCGGCGAGCACGATCTCGAACGGCAAGATCCTGCAATCGCGCGCCAGCGGCGCTGAGCTGCCGCAAGACACGGTGTTGACCGCTAAGGGCGAGCCCACCACCGATCCGCGCACGGCCGAAATCCTGCTGCCGCTCGGCGGTCCCAAGGGATCAGGGCTAGGCCTGATGTTCGAAATGCTGGCGAGCGTGCTGGCGGCGGCGCCGGTCCAGGCGCGTGCGCTTGGCCCGGAGAAACGGACGCGCCACACCGCCAATACGGCGATGATCGCCGTCGATATCGCGACGTTTCGCCCGGTGGGCGATTTCACCCATGACGCCGACACGCTCGCCGCCATCATCAAGGCGCTGCCGCGGCAAACTGGCTTCGACGAGATCTTGTTGCCAGGCGAGCGCTCCGGCCGCACCGAAGCCAAACGGCGCAAATCCGGCATCCCTCTTCCTGCAAAGCTGTGGGAAGAGCTCGCGGGAATTGCTAAGACCCATGAGATCAAGATGATGGCGGTATCCGGCTAACAAATCGAAAGTAGCTCCCCATGGATCGACAGCCCCCCTCAGCAGGCACCATTGACGAGGCCGAGATCGCGCGATTCTCGCGCCTGTCCGGACAGTGGTGGGACGCGCGCGGGCCATGGGCGACGCTGCACAAGTTCAACCCGGTCCGCCTCGTCTACATCCGCGATCACGCCGCCGAACATTTCGGCCGCGATCCGACGCGGCGCGACAGCCTTGCCGGCTTGCGCATTCTCGATATCGGCTGCGGCGGCGGAGTGCTCTCTGAACCGCTGGCGCGGCTCGGCGCGTCGGTCGTCGGCGCCGATCCCGCCGATGGCAATGTTGAGGTCGCCCAGCTTCACGCGGCGCAATCGGGGCTGACCATCGATTACCGCAGTACCACCGCCGAGGCGCTGGCCGCGGCGGGCGAAAAGTTCGACGTTGTTCTCGCCATGGAAGTCGTGGAGCACGTCGCCGATGTCGCCCTGTTCATCGCGAGCGCCGCCGCGATGGTGAAGCCCGGCGGCCTTATGTTCGTCGCCACGCTCAATCGCACCTTAAAGAGCTTCGCGCTGGCCATCGTTGGCGCCGAATATATTTTGCGCTGGATACCGCGTGGCACCCATCAATGGCAAAAATTCGTGACTCCGAACGAGCTTGAAATGGCAATCGAACAAAATGGCTTGCGCGTCATCGACGAGGCCGGCGTGATCTACAATGTTTTTGCCGACCGCTTTCAGCTTTCGACCGACATCGACGCAAATTATATGGTCGTCGCCGAACAGGCGGCGTGAAGCGCGCTAATTCTGATCATCCGGCAGGATCGGCAACGGATGAAATTCGATGCCCTCGTCGTGCAATTCCTTCGCTTCGTCTGGGGACGCCTCGCCGTAAATCGAGCGGCGTTCGGTCTCGCCATAATGGATCTTGCGCGCCTCTTCGGGGAAGTTATTGCCGACGTAGCTCGCATTCTTGGCGACGTGGTCGCGCAATTCCTTGAGCTTTTGCCGTAACTCGCGTTCCGGCTGCGACATCATCGCGACCGCACTCCTGGGCGGGATCGGGGGCGACGGCGCTGGTTGTAGCGGCGGCGGCGTCGGGTTCGACGGGGTGGGCGACGGGCCGGGCGGCTGCGGCCCGGCAGCATCGATATGGCCGAGCTGGGGCGCGAGATTTGACGCCAGACTAGGCGCCATGATCGCCTTCTCCACTCTCGCGGAGCCGCACGCCGGGCAGGCCACCAACGAGCGCTTGCGCTGCTTGTCGTAGGCGGCCGAGTTCTGGAACCAGCTTTCGAAGGCGTGGCCCTTATCGCAGCTGAGTGCGTAGCGGATCATAGCGGCTCCGGCACGACATGCAGGTAGGTCGGCTCGGCCATCGGCTCGACCAGTTCGAAACGCCGGCCGTGATTGAGCGATGGAATCCGGCCTCGCGCCGCCGCGACCGCGGCCGGATCGACCTCCGCGATCAGCACGCCAGGGTCGGTGCCTCCCTCGGCGATGATGCGCCCCCATGGATCGACCACGAGTGAATGACCGAAAGTCTCGCGGCCGTTTTCGTGCTTGCCGCCTTGCGCCGCGGCGAACACGAAGCAGCCGTTTTCGATGGCGCGCGCGCGCTGCAAAACGTGCCAATGCGCCTCGCCGGTCTGTCGCGTGAATGCCGAGGGTATGGCGAGAAACGACGCGCCGGCCTCGGCGAGCGCGCGATAAAGCGCCGGAAAACGCAGGTCGTAACAGACCGTCAGACCGAGCCGGCCCCACGGCAGATCGGCGATCACCGCCAGTTCGCCGGGGCGGTAATTGTTGGATTCCCGATAGCTCTCGCCGCCGGCAAGATCGACGTCGAACATATGGATCTTGTCGTAGCGTGCGATCACCTCGCCTTTGCGGTCGATCAGGAGCGAGCGGTTGGCGGCTTTGTCCGGCGACACTTTGATCGCCAGCGAACCGATATGGATGAAAATCGAAAGCTTGCGCGCAACTTCCCGCAAGCTTGCCAGCGTCGAATCTTGCTCCTCCGCAACGATCTTCGCGAACAGCTGGTCGCGTTTGAGCGCCAGGATATTGGTCATTTCCGGCGTGAGCACGTAGTCGGCGCCGGCGCGTTTGGCCTCCTCGATCAGCGCCAAGGCCGTCGTCAGGTTGAACGCCGGATCGAGCCCCGATCGCATCTGAATAAGGCCGACCCTGAAGGTCGAAGCGTTTGTCGCGGTCATGCCGGCCGTTCCTTCGATTGCTCGGCATCGGTCAGCAACGGATCGAGCTTGCCGGCGTCATCGAGCGCATAAAGATCGTCGCAGCCGCCGACGTGAGTCGTGCCGATGAAAATCTGCGGAAAAGTGCTGCGTCCGTTGGCGCGCGCGATCATCTCTTTACGTATGTCCCGGTTCGCAGATGCGTCGATCTCATTGAACTCTACGCCCTTGCGGGAGAGTAATTCCTTCGCATCGTGGCAGTAGGGGCAGTAGCGAATAGTATAGATGTCGATTGTGGCCATTGTGCAGGACTTCAATAATGCAACACTTCGATACCGCGTGACGATACCGTGCGGATTTTGTTAAGTATTTATATGGACGTTCGTACCGGCTCGGCAACCCTGGCGAAAATCAGCACATCGACATTGGCGGCACCGGCACGTAGCAGCGCCCGGGCGCAGCCGTCGACGGTAGCCCCGGATGTGAGCACGTCGTCGACCAGAACCAGGCGCCGACCGGCTACCGCGGCCTTGCCGTCCTCCGGCACGCGGAACGCGCCTTGGACGTTCAAGGCGCGTTCGGGGCGCGTGAGGCCAACCTGCTGTGCCGTCGGCTTGACGCGCTTAAGCGCCGAGCCGACCACCGACACCCCGCTTTCCGCCGAGATCGCGGCGGCGAGCGCGGCCGACTGATTGAAGCGCCGCGCCCACAACCGGCGCCAATGCAGCGGCACCGGGACTAGCGCGTCGGCTTCGGCGAGGAGCTCGTGCCCGGCATGGCTGATCCAGCGCCCCATCATCGGCGCGAGGTCGAGCCGGTCACCATATTTGAGGCCGTGCACCAGCGCGCGCGCAATGTCGTCGAAGCGCACGGCGGCGCGGGCGCGATGATAGGCCGGCGGGTCGGCGATCGCTTCCATGGACAGGATGCCCGGCCCCGGGTCATAGACGAAGGGAATGCCGAGCCGCTCGCAATAGGGCCGCGTGATGAAGGACAGTTTCGACCAGCAGCCCGGACACAGGCCCCGCCCCTCGACCGGGTCGCGGCAGGCGGGGCAGAGCGGCGGCAAAGCGAGATCGAGCGTGGTACGAAATAGTGCGCGCGCCGCGTCCGCGGCGCGTTTGATTGGTGTAGGCAAAGCAATGCTGACCGATGCCGGCATAGCCTAACGCTACCGCGCTATTGGGAAAATGTCATCGCCGATGGGAGGTAATGCTGGCCCGAAGCGGGAGACAATCGAAAGGACTAGCGGAGCAATGGCCGAAGTCTCGACGGCACATAGCCCGGTGATATTCGACCGCGCGCTCATCCGCCGCCGCCGCCTTCGTGCAGCGGCGCTGGGCAGCGCGACGTTCCTGCTCGAGCGCGTCGCCGACGACCTTGCCGAGCGGCTTTCCGCAGTGCTGCGCCGGTTCGAGCTTGCCGTCGATCTCGGCACGCCGGGCGAAGCGGTGCGGGTGGCTCTCTCACGTCTCGACTCGATCGGCACGATCGTCGCGGTCGATGCGCTCACGCGGACGCGTCCTTTCGTCGTCGCC
>Ga0182013_10001673_pt1 | contig 29971 bp, 25 predicted proteins | sample 612S2MmetaG_FD_120487 | JGI IMG/M metagenome (GOLD analysis project Ga0182013, IMG submission 120487) | Permafrost microbial communities from Stordalen Mire, Sweden - 612S2M metaG | ecosystem: Environmental > Terrestrial > Soil > Wetlands > Permafrost | place: Sweden: Stordalen | collected... | reverse complement strand
TTAGGCGGCGCTTGACTCGTGCAGATAGGCGGCCCACTGGGGGTCGCCGTCGTACTGTGCGCCCACCAGCCGCCAGTGGGCACCGCGTGGTACCACCGGGGGCACCGCCAGGGTCCAGCCGAGTTCCTCGAGCAGGCGGTCGGCCTTGCGGTGGTTGCAGATGGTGCAGGACGCGACGCAGTTCTCCCAGGCGTGCGGTCCGCCGCGGCTCCTGGGGATCACGTGATCGATGGTCTCGGCGCGACGACCGCAGTAGGCGCACTTATAGTTGTCCCTGCGCATCAGGGCGGCGCGGGTCAGCGGCACGCGATTGCGGTACGGGATCCGGACGTAGCGGCTGAGCCTGATCACGGACGGAGTTTGCAGGGCGACCGACGCCGCGTGCAGCACCGCGCCCGCCGCGTCGTGGTGGACCACCTCGGCCTTGCCGCCGAGCACGAGGACCACGGCTCTGCGCAGTCCGACAGTGGTCAGCGGTTCATACGTCACGTTGAGCAGCAACACTCGCCGCACCGCACCTCCCGCTGGCGCCGATCGTCTATCTGGACTCCATACTTCTAGTGTGTCCCCTGGTACGCTGATCCGCCACCTCCTCAGCGTACAAGCTGGCCGGCCCCGTTAAAGTTCCTCTCATGAGCGAGTTCGGATATCCGCAGGCACGCAGGCTCGATCTGACCGAGGATGTGCTCGGGTACCAGGTCAGCGACCCCTACCGCTGGCTCGAGGACGACGCAAGCGACGAGCGGGCCGGCTGGCTCGCAGGTCAGGAAGAGCTGTTCGCCGCGCAGCGCGCGGACCTGCCCGGCCGCGACGACTTCGCCGGGCACGTGCGGGAACTGCTCAACGTCGGCTACGTGGGGACACCCGTCTGGCGAGGCGAACGCCTCTTCTTCACCCGCCGCGACCCCGGGCAGGAGCACGGCGTGCTGTGCACTCAGCTGGCGGACGGCTCTGGGGTACCGGTCCAGGTGCTCGTCGACCCGGCGGCGATCGACCCGTCCGGGCTGACCACGCTGGACGACTGGCAGCCGGACAAGGAGGGGCGGCTGCTCGCCTACCAGCTGTCGGAAGGCGGCGACGAGGAGTCCGTGCTGCGGGTGATGGACGTCACCACCGGGGCTCTGGTGGACGGGCCGATCGACCGCTGCCGGTACTCCAACGTGGCCTGGCTGCCCGGCGGAAAGGCGTTCTACTACACCCGCAGGCTGGCACCCGAGGCCGTGCCCGCCGGGGAAAGCCAGTACCACCGGCGGGTCTACCTGCACCAGCTCGGCACGGCCGCCGACTCCGATGCGCTCATTTTCGGCACCGGGCGGGACAAGACCGACTACTACTCGGTCTCGGTCAGCCGGGACGGACGATGGCTGGTCATCTCCGCGTCGCGCGGCACCGCTCCGCGCAACGACCTGTGGCTGGCCGACCTGTCCGACGGCGACCCCGCCGTGCCTGACCTGCGGGTGGTGCAGGAGGGGCTCGATGCCTGGACCGGGGTGCGGGCCGGCCGCGACGGGCGGCTTTACGTGTTCACCGACGCCGGCGCGCCGCGGGGGCGGATCGCGGTGACCGACCCCGGCACCGCCGGTGACCATGCGAGCTGGCGAGACCTGATCAAGCAGGACCCGGAAGCGGTGCTGCGCGGCTACGCGATCCTGGACGGGCCGGAAACCGGCCGGGCCGTTCTGCTGGCCAACTGGACCAGGCACGCGCTCAGCGAGATCACCGTGCACGACCTGGAAACGGGTGAGCGGGTGGGCACGGTGGCGCTGCCGGGCCTTGGCACCGTCGGCGGGATCAGCGAGCGGCCCGAGGGCGGGCACGAGGCCTGGTTCGTGTACACCGACTACACGACGCCTTCTGAGGTGCTGCGGTTCGACGCGCGGGACGCCGCGGTGAGCACCTGGGCGACGGCGCCGGGCCTGGCGCCGGTGCCGGCCGTAACCGCGCGGCAGCTGACCTACCCGTCCAAGGACGGCACCCCGGTGCGGATGCTGGTGATCAGCGGGCCGGAAGGCCCCGGCGTACCGCGGACCCCGAAACCGGCCATCCTGTACGGGTACGGCGGGTTCGACATCAGCCTCACCCCCGCCTACTCGCCGAACATCCTGGCCTGGGTCCGCGCGGGCGGCGTGTACGCGGTCGCCAACCTGCGCGGCGGCAGCGAGGAAGGCGAGGAATGGCACCGGGCCGGGATGGGAGACCGCAAGCAGAACGTCTTCGACGATTTCCACGCCGCGGCGGAGACACTGATCAGGGACGGGTGGACCACCCCGGCGCAGCTGGCCATCTCGGGCGGGTCGAACGGCGGGCTGCTGGTCGGGGCGGCGCTGACGCAGCGGCCCGAGCTGTACGCGGCGGTGATCTGCTCGGCGCCGTTGCTTGACATGGTGAGATACGAGAGGTTCGGCCTCGGGCAGACCTGGAATACCGAGTATGGCACCGCCGAGGACCCCGAGCAGCTCGGCTGGCTGCTGTCGTACTCGCCGTACCACCACGTCGTGCCGGGAACGACGTATCCGGCCGTGCTGTTCACCGTGTTCACCAACGACACCCGGGTGGACCCGGTGCACGCCTACAAGATGTGCGCCGCGCTGCAGGACGCTGCCTCGGCTGGGAGGCCGATGCTGCTGAGGGCGGAAGGCCAGGTGGGTCACGGGGCGCGCGCGGTCAGCCGGACCGCGGAGCTGTCCGGGGATACCCTCGCGTTCGCCGCCAGGCACACCGGGCTGCGGGTAAGTCCAGCCGGGACCTGAAGTAGGCGGCGGGAGTCAGGCCGGTCTCGCGGCGGAACGCGGCGACGAACGCGCTGGGGGTGTCGTAGCCGACCCGGCTCGCGACCCGGCCGACCGCCTCGCCGTGGGCCAGCCGGGGCAGCGCGGCCTGAAGCCGCAGCAGCGTGCGCCAGCGGCCGAACGGAACACCGGTCTCGGCCGCGAAGGCCCGGGCCAGCGTCCGCTCGCTCGCCGCCACCTGACGGCTCCACTCCGCCAGCGTGCGCCGGTCCGACGGGTCGGCGCGCAGGTCCCTGGCCAGTTGCCTGGCCGGCCCGGACGTCGGCAGCCGGACCTGGATGGTTGTCATCGGCATCGGCGTGAGCAGGTCCGCGAGCAGCCGTTCCGCGTGCGCGCGGTGGCCGGGGTCCAGGGTGCCGCCCAGGTAGCCGATGAGTTCGGTCATCAGCGGGCTGGCGGCTACCGGGGTGGGCTCGGTCCACGCGACCGGCGAGAGGCCGGGCCGGATGTACAGCGAGCGCATGGTGGCGCGGCCGTCGGAACCGGTCTCGTGCGGCAGCCCCGCCGGTATCCACAGCGCCCGGGTCGGCGGCAGCACCCAGGTCGCGTCGCTGGTCATGACGGTAAGGACTCCACTCGCCGCCCAGGCCAGCTGATGGTCCTCGTGGGTGTGCCAGTCATACCGGGTACCCGCGGGCATAGGGAAAGTCGCTACCACCACGGCCGTGCCGTCTGAAACGGGGGGCTGCTCCGGGCGCTGTCCGGCTGGCGACACAACATGGCAGCTTACGCGCTATGTCCCCGGGTATCCGGGGCCTAGCGTCGAGGCCATGAACTCCAATCATGCGAAGCTGATGCCGAGCCGGGAATGGTTCGGCCATATCCAGGACGAGGTGCTGCCGCAGGCGACCGCGGGCGTGTCGCTCGGGGCCGATGTGCTGGAACTCGGGCCAGGCTGGGGGGCGGCCACCGAATGGCTGCAACCGCGGGTCAGCCGCCTGATCGCGGTGGAACACGAACAGGAAGCAGTCACCCGGCTGGCGGAGAAGTACGCCGGCCGCAACGTCTCTGTCGTGGTCGGCGACGCGGCCGCGCTGGAGTACCCGGACGCCTCATTCGACACGGTAGCCACGTTCACGATGCTGCACCACGTGCCTACTCGCGCCTTGCAGGACCAAGTGCTGGCGGAGTCGTTCCGTGTGTTGCGTCCGGGTGGTGTGTTCCTCGGCTCGGACAGCCTGGCCAGTGACGGGCTGCACCGCTTCCACGAGGGTGACACCTACAACCCGGTCGAGCCTGCCGCGTTCCTGACCCGGCTGCAGACCACCGGATTCGCGGCGATCAGCCTGCACGTGGGGCACAACCTTATCTTCACCGCCCGCAAGGAGGGCTGACCGTGCCTGGTGAAACTGTGGCCTTGCGCAGCACGGTGGCGGGGTTGCTGAGCCTGGCCGCCGCTGAGGAGCTGATCCTGCTGGCCGCGACGGCCTACCGCGCGGCCAGCGAGGAGGGCGGCCCGGACCGCTGGGCCGCCGTTCCCCTGGTGGCGCATAACAACCACTTTAAAAGGCAGCAGGCCGAACGGCTCGCGGCGCTTGCGGCAGGCCAGGTACCAGCTACCTATGGCGACACCGACCATTCCTCCGCCGAGGTCTACCGCCAGTATGCCGCGCAGCCGGCCGCCGCGGTGATGACGGAATGCCGCCAGGTCAGCGCGGAGCTGATCGACCGGATGTGGGCGCTGACCGAGGAGGATCTGCTCGAGGAGGCGCGCCACCCGTGGCTTAACGGGCGGCTGCTCTGGCTGCAGATCATCGTCCGCGGGTTCTGGCACGCCACCGGACACCTCGGCGACTACTACCTGGCCCACGACCAGCCTGAGCGGGCCATCGCGCTGCAGGCGAACGTGCTGGGCACGGCTCGCTATCTGCGCGCGAACGCGGACCGTGACCCGGACCTCGCCGAGGTGCGTGCGGAGCTTTAACCCCAGGGCGGCCCCGCGGGCGGCGGTGGCGCAGTAGCCTCGCCTGGGTTGGCATCCGTCGGCGGAGGGAGTTCTGTGTTTCATGCCACCAGCTTTGCCCTCGCGCCCGGCACGCTGACTGGCAGTTGCGGTGACAATCCGGGGATCGCCTGCCGGCTGACCTGGGATCTGAGCCACAGCACCAACGCCGCGCAGCTGGTCACGGTCTACCTGGCCGGGCCGGCCAGCCGGGCGGGCCGGATCTTGTTCATCATCGTCCTCGCGCTGGTGGTGCGGACCGTGCTTGGCCGGCTGATCAAGCGGGTCACCGAGCGCGCCGCCACGGCCACCCTGCCGGTGGCACCGGACGGCCGGATGCACAAGGCCGCGGTGGCGGTGCACGCGGCTGGCCTGGAACGCCGGTCGCAGCGAGCTCGGGCCCTCGGCTCGATCCTGCGCAGCGCGGTCTCGGCCATCGTGTTCGGCATCGCGGCGCTGACCATTCTCGGCATTCTCGGCTTCGACCTGGCCCCGCTGCTGGCCAGCACCACCGTGCTGGGGGTGGCCCTCGGCTTCGGCGCGCAGAACCTAGTCCGCGACTACCTGGCGGGCATCGTGATGCTGATCGAGGACCACTACGGGTTCGGTGACACCATCAATGCCGGGGTCGCCACCGGCACCGTGGAAGACATGACGCTGCTCACCACCCAGGTGCGGGACGTCAACGGCGTGGTCTGGCACATCAGGAACGGCACCATCGACAGCGTGGGCAACGAGTCCCAGGGCTGGTCCCGGGCGGTCATCGACTACCCGGTCCCCTACGGCGAAGACCTGAGCCGGGTCCGGCAGCTGATGGACCGGGCCGCGGACAGCCTGTACCGCGAGCGCAGCTGGCGCAAGGTCATGCTGGAAAAGCCTGAGGTCTGGGGCGCCCAGGAGCTGTCGGGCAAAGAAGTGACGATGCGGATCGTGGCCAAGACCGCCCCCATGCAGCAGTGGCCGGTGGCCAGGGAGCTGCGGGCCCGGGTCAAAGCGGTGCTGGACGCGGCAGGCATCGCGCCGGCGGGTCCCGACACCATCGTCATCACGGCACCGTCGGGACCGTCGGGTCCGTCGGGACCGGGAGAGCAGGCGGGTTCGCTCACCGCGCCTGCCGAGGTGGCGGCGGGGGCGGAGCCGTTGACTGGGGTGCGGGAGGATCAGCCCGCGGATGAGGAAGACACCGGCGGATCTGCTACCCCGTAAGCTTTCCCCATGAGCCAGCCGACCAGCTTCTACCAGGCCGTGGGCGGGGAGGAGACCTTCCGCCGACTGGTCCACCGGTTCTATCAGGGCGTGGCGGACGATCCTGTACTGCGGCCGGTGTATCCGGCCCAGGACCTCGGCCCGGCCGAGGAGCACCTGGTGCTGTTCCTCATGCAGTACTGGGGTGGCCCCCGCACCTACGACGAGCTGCGCGGACACCCTCGGCTGAGGATGCGGCACGCCAGGTTTGCCATCGGCGAAGCCGAACGCGACGCCTGGCTGCAGCACATGCGGGTCGCCCTCGACGAGCTCGCGCTGGCGGACGCACTCGCGGCTCAACTCTGGGACTACCTGGTCATGGCCGCGCAGAGCCTGATCAACGTCGAGCCGGCCCACGGTCACGGCGACCTCGGGCTGACCCCGAGGCGCTGAGCGACCTCCGGCCCCGCACGGACCTGCCGGACCGAGGGTACGGGCACCTGGTCCGCGGTCGCCGCCGCGGCTATCGTGGATTGCATGCTGCTGAGCAAAGCCGCGATACGCCACGAGCTCGGCATCCGCCTAGCCGAGTTCGCGCCGCCCGGGGAGCAATTGCAGGGGCTATTCGTGGACGAGCGCGGGCAGATCCCGTTCGCCGATTCGACCGGCACCCCGGTCTATGTGCTGCTCACGACCAACTACGTGCTTTTCGTGGGGATAAAGAAGTTCAGCAACACGCCGACTCGGACCCTGGGTACCGTGCCGCGCCAGGCGATCCGCTTCGATCCGCCGGACCATGGCATCGCGCACTTCTCGGTCCGGGCGCAGATGCAGGACCAGCAGGGGCGGCTGCACCGGATCCGGCTAATGATCGCTCAGAAGTGGCGGCCCGAAGCGACCGCGCTGACCGCCGCCGCGAGCGGATCACAGCCTGGGTAAGAGCGCCGGGGTGCACGCTTAGGGTCGTCGCATGGCCCAGGATAGTCCTTCGACGGCGGCTTGACCGGCTTCTCCTAGCTGAAGGCGGCTGGCTCGCCGGCATCTGCGTCACATTGACGGTGGTTCGTGGCAGGCTGGTCGGATGGCTGACTTCACCAGCGAGAACCTGACCGGTTCGCGGTTCGAGGACGTGTACCTGACCGACGCCAGCTTCCGCGACGTCGACCTGACGAACGCACGTTTCCGGCTGGTCGATCTGACTGGGGTGGTGATTCGTGGCGCCGCCCTGGTGAACATGGACATCAGCGGCGAGATCGAGAACCTGCGGGTCAACGGCGTCGACGTCGCGCCCCTGGTGGAGGCGGAGCTCGACCGGCGCTACCCGGACCGGGCCAAGATGCGGCCCGCCGATGCCGACGGGTACCGCGAGGCCTGGGACATCCTCGAACGGCTGTGGCAGCAGACCGTCGGGCGGGCTCGCGCGATGGCTCCGGAGCTGCTCCACGAGCGGGTCGAGGAAGAATGGTCCTTCATCGAGACGCTGCGTCATCTCGTCTTCGCCACGGACGCCTGGGTGCGACGTGCGATCTTGGGCGACCCGTCGCCGTGGGATCCGCTTGACCTGCCCCACGACGACATGCCCGACAAACCCGGCGTGCCGCGGGACCGCAGCGTCCGGCCGTCGCTTGACGAGGTGCTCGCCGTGCGTGCGGACCGGATGGCCATCGTGCGGCGGGTGATCGCCGACCTCACCGACGAGCAGCTGGCCGGCCGGACCGAACCGGTCCTGGAGCCGGGCTACCCGGAATCGGAGAGCTTCGCCGTACGCCGGTGCCTGCGGGCCATCCTCAACGAGGAGTGGGAGCACCGGCTGTACGCCGAACGGGACCTTGACGTGCTTGAATCCCGGTCGTCATGACCTGCGGCGACCGGGATCCGAGCGTAAATCCCTAGCCGCGGGTCAGCTTGCGGTAGGTGACCCGGTGGGGGCGGGCGGCCTCGGCGCCGAGGCGGTCGACCTTGTTCTTCTCGTAGGCGTCGAAGTTGCCTTCGAACCAGAACCAGTTCGCGCCGCCCTCCCAAGCCAGGATGTGGGTGGCGACCCGGTCCAGGAACCAGCGGTCGTGGCTGGTGATGACCGCGCAGCCGGGGAACTCGAGCAGCGCGTTTTCCAGCGAGCCCAGCGTCTCGACGTCCAGGTCGTTCGTCGGCTCGTCCAGCAGCAGCAAGTTCCCGCCTTGCTTGAGGGTGAGGGCCAGGTTCATCCGGTTCCGCTCGCCGCCGGACATGATCCCGGCGGGTTTTTGCTGGTCCGCGCCCTTGAAACCGAACGCGGCCACATAGGCGCGGCTGGGGAACTCGACGTTGCCGACGCGGATGTACGACTCGCCGTCGGAGATCGCCTGCCACACGTTCTTGTCCGCGTCGATACGCTCACGGGACTGGTCGACGTAGGAGATGCGTACCGTCTCACCGATCCTGATCATGCCGGCATCGGCCGGCTCTTCGCCGACGATCATCTTGAACAGGGTCGTCTTGCCGACACCGTTCGGGCCCAGGACGCCGACAATACCGTTGCGCGGCAGGCTGAAGGAGAGCTTCTCGAACAGCATCCGGTCGTCGAAGCCCTTGACCAGGTCGTTGACCTCCACAACCACACTGCCCAGGCGGGGACCCGGCGGGATCTGGATCTCTTCGAAGTCCAGCTTGCGGCTCTTGTCGGCCTCCGCGGCCATCTCCTCGTACCGCTGCAGCCTGGCCTTGCTCTTGGCCTGGCGGGCCCGCGGGCTGGCGCGGACCCACTCGAGCTCGTCGGCGAGGCGCTTCTGCTTCTTGGCGTCCTTGGCGCCCTCGACCTTGAGCCGGGACGCCTTGGTCTCCAGGTAGGTGGAGTAGTTGCCCTCGTAGGGGTAGGCGCGCCCGCGGTCGAGCTCGAGGATCCACTGGGCTACGTCGTCGAGGAAGTACCTGTCGTGGGTAACCGCAACCACGGTGCCCGGATACTTGGCCAGGTGCTGCTCGAGCCACTGCACGCTCTCGGCGTCCAGGTGGTTCGTGGGCTCGTCGAGCAGCAACAGGTCGGGCTGGGACAGCAGCAGGCGGCAGAGCGCGACCCGCCGCTTTTCCCCGCCGGACAAGCTGGTGACCTCCGCGTCCGGCGGCGGGCAGCGCAGCGCGTCCATGGCCTGCTCGACCTGGCTGTCAAGGTCCCAGGCGTCCCGGTGGTCCAGCTGCTCCTGCAAGTGGCCCATCTGCTCGAGCATCTCGTCGGAATAGTCGGTCGCCATCTTCTCGGCGATCTCGTTGTACTCCCTGAGCAGCCGCTTGGTGTCGGCCACGCCGTCCTCGACGTTACCCAGGACCGTCTTGGTCTCGTCCAGCTTGGGCTCCTGGTCGAGCAGGCCGACGGTGAAGCCCGGCATCAGGCGCGCCTCGCCGTTGGACGGCTGCTCCACCCCTGCCATCATCCTGAGCAAGGTCGACTTGCCGGTTCCGTTCGGACCCACGACGCCGATCTTCGCGCCGGGAAGAAACGCCAGCGTGACTTCGTCGAGAATGAGCTTGTCCCCGTGCGCCTTGCGCACGGCACGCATCTGATAAATGAACTCCGGCATGTAGTTAAGCCTACGGGCACGCGTCCGTAGGCTTGTCCTCCTCCTCCTTATGTCCTTCAGCCGGGGCGGAGCCAGCTTCATTCCCGGCGGGTATCTGCGCGGGGGCGTACAGCTGCACCTGGTTGCGGCCCCCGTCCTTGGCCCGGTACAGGGCCAGGTCCGCCGCCGCCAGCAGCTCGAACAGGTCATCGCCGTGCTGACCGAGGGCCGCCACGCCGATCGAGACCGTAACCTGGACCCGCGCGTGGGCGGCAGGCACGGTCAGCCCGCTCGCGCTGCGCCGCAGCCGCTCGGCGATCCGGCAGGCCCCGGTGGTGTCGGTACGGGGCAGCAGAACGGTGAATTCCTCCCCGCCGAAGCGGCCCACCACGTCAGACTCGCGGACCTGCTGCCTGAGCTCGGTGGCCAGCGCACGCAGAACCTCGTCCCCGATCAGGTGGCCGTGGTTATCGTTGACCCGCTTGAAATAGTCGACGTCGACCAGCAACAGGGCCAGTGGCGTATCTGACCGCACGGCCCGGGTAATCTCCGCATCGGCTTCGCGTTGCCAGGCGGTGGCGTTGAGCAGGCCGGTCTTCGGGTCGGTGCGGGCCGCAGCGGCCAGCTGCTGGTGCATCATGCTCCGCTGCAACATGATGACAGGCAGCAATGCCAGCAGCAACAGGAAGAAGCTGAGCGTGCAGGTGATCGCGACCAGGACGCCGATGCAGGTCTCTGTCAGGTCGAGCAGCAGGCTTTCCCGGTCCCAGAACACCTTGGCCAGCGGCAAGGCGGGCTCGGCCAGGTGCGCGGCGACCGCGACAACACAGGTGTTCACCACGGCGAACAGGACACCGCAGGCGATTGCGGTGACCACCACCGCCGGGCGGGTAAGCCACGCGTTCGACCCCTTCAGCGTGATCACCACGGCACCATGGATAAACCTGTGGAACGTGCCCGACGCCGCGGCGCCCGCCAGCCCGAGCGCGGCTGAGCTGAACATGCGCCGGTAGACAGGTATCCGCTGCCCCCGCAGGTAGAGCACGCCGCCAAGCACCAACGGCGCCAGCAGAGCGTACAGCGGCGGCAGCAACAGCGCGATCGGAAGCCACCATGCGGAAAGCAGGTCACGGGACACACCGGCCGGCTGGCCCAGTCGCCGCATCGCCTCGACACAGATGACCGCGGCGGCCAGTAGCGCAGCGTACAGGATCAGGCTGTCCGCTGGCGGCCGACGGAGGCCGGCCAGCTGCCAGCCGATCAACGCCAGGTCAACGCCGAGGACAACGACGACGTACACAATGAGTGATGTAGGCGCAGCGAGCAGCAGCCAGCACGACGGCCCCTTGACCAGGCGCGACAAGCGCTTCTCGCCTTGCCCTATCGCCTCTTGAACAGCTGACATGCCCTCTGCCCATTCTGGGCCACCGCTGCGCGGCCGCCGACGGCAATTACTTTAGGTAACATTATAGATGCGATGCGTGCGATCACGTTGGCGAACGGCTAGGTTGGCTAGCGCGGATTTCCGGGTCTGGGCCAACGGAATTACGTGCCCCAACCGGGGTGGAGGCAGGCCGGATCGCTCCGGTGCGACTCCGCCGCGATTACGGAGCGTGCCGTTGGTACCGCACAGCATAGCTACGCTATGATCTCGGGCGTATCCGCTCCGTGCGGCACCTGAACGACTGACAAGCGCCTGACCGCCCTGCGGCGGTCCGGCCAACCGACTTGGGGGGATTCGATGCGAGGCGTTATCTGGACTTAGCCCTCAAAAGGGCGTGGTGGCATCGACTTCCTCGTCCGCGCCGAGCGCTTGAGCGGCAAAGCCGGCTTCGTTGAGACCCTCTTCTAGGTCCTGGCCGAACCGCTCGATCGCTTCCTCGTCGATAAACCCGCCAGACTCTCCGGCCACCGCCGCGGTTTCCGGGGCCGCCTGCCAGTCCCCCGCCGGGTCGCCTTCGGTCCGCACGGGCGGCGGCGGCTGGCGCATGTAGTTGGCGATGCCACGGTTGAGGTCATGTCCGACGGTGTCGGCCTGGATGTCGATCACGTTCCTGAGCTGTCCCGTCTTGTCCTCGTAGCTGCGGGCCCGGAATCGCCCCTTGACGAAGACTGGGTCGCCCTTACGCATGCTGGCCTGCACGTGATCACCCAGCCTGCGCCAGCAGCTGACGTCGTAGTACGAGGTATCCGCGTCACGCCACTCCTGGGTGGCCCGGTCCTGCACCCGGGGCGTGGCCCCTATTCGCAACTTGGTGACCCTGCCGCCTTTGGTCTCATGCTGTCGCGGGTCCTGGGCCACGAAGCCGACGAGGGTCACGTATCCGCCCTGACTCATCACGATCCTCCTTGGGATTCCCGGCCGCCCAACGCCACCGGGTCTCCTCGACAATGGCCAAGCCGCACTCAGTTGCGCTAAGCCGATCCGGCGCCTGTGGATAACTAGAGACCGGCTGGCGTCCCTGTGGATAACTAGTTGCGATCGGCGCAGCGGGGCGGGAGTATGGCTGCCCGGCAGGACGGAGCGGAAGGAGACTGCCGGACAGGACTAGAGCTGGTTCAGGCGGGCCATGTCGTCGGCGGTAAGGGAGAAGCTGAACAGGTCCAGGTTCGACTCGATCCGCTCGGGCCGGGCAGATTTGGGGATGACGATGATGCCGAGTTCAAGGTGCCAGCGCAGGACCACCTGCGCGGGCGTCACGCCGTACGCGGCGGCGATCTCGGCCAGGACCGGGTTTCGCAGCCTGGTGTTCTTGAGCGAGCTGTAGCCCTCGACCGCCACCTGACGTTCGGCGTGCGCGGCCAGCAGCGCCGGATCGTACTGGGACGGGCTCCACGGAATCTGGTTGACGGCTGGCCGTTCTCCCGTGGCGGCGATGAGCTCGTCGATCTCAGCCACGCTGTAGTTGCTCACCCCGACCGCACGGCACAGGCCCTCGTCCCTGATCGCGAGGAACTCCTGCCACAGCCGGGGCGAAGATCCCCGGCGGGGCGGCCAGTGTACGAGCCACAGGTCGACGTAACTGGTGCCGAGGGCGCGCAGGCTCTCGGCGATGGTGACTCGGGCGCGCCCGGCGTTGCCTGGTGGAAGCTTGGTGGTGATAATGATGTCGCCGCGGTCCAGGCCGCTATCGGCGATGGCGCGGCCGACTTCGGCCTCGTTCCGGTAGATGGTGGCGGTATCGAGGTGCCGGTAGCCGGCCTGCAGCGCGTGCCGGACGGCCACCTGGGCCTGCCGCCCCTGCATCTGCCAGGTGCCGAACCCGACTATCGGCATGGCGACACCACGGCCCAGGTCGACCACGGGAATCTCGGTCATGCTTCCCATTGTCTCAGGCCAGGAGACGGGGTCTCAGGTGGAAAGGGGGTTAAGTCAGGACGGCGCGGATCGAGCGGGAAAGCTCGCCGGGGACGTCGGGCACCAGCAGGTTAACGCCGTCGCGGACTACGTCGCGGCCGCTGATCACGACGTCGCGGACGTCGGCGGCTGAGGCGGCGAACACCGCGGTCTCCAGGGCCAGCTCGGTGGGGGCGCCCGCGGTGCGGATGCTGTCGAGGGACACGGTGATCAGGTCGGCCCAGGCGCCGGGAACGATCTCGCCTGCGTCGGGCCAGCCCAGGCTGGCGTGACCGTCGCAGGTAGCGGCCCGCAGCAGGGCATCGGCGGTCAGGTGGCCACGGGCGCGACGGGCCAGTCGCTCGGCGTACTCCACGCCACGGGCTTCTTCGAGCATGTCCACCACGGCGTGGCTGTCGCTGCCCAGGGTGAGCGTACAGCCGGCCATGGTCAGCCGGCCGGCGGCCGCCAGCCCGTCTCCCAGGTCACGCTCGGTGGTGGGGCACAGGCAGGCGAAGACCTGGGCGCCGCCAAGCAACGCCAGATCCGCGGCGCTGACGTGGGTAGCGTGCACCACGGTGGTGCGAGGGCCGAGCACGTCTTCGTCGTACAGTAGCCGGGCCGGCGAGACGCCGTAGACGGCTCGGCACGCATCGTTCTCGGCCTGCTGCTCGGACATGTGGACGTGCAGCGGAGCGCCGCGGCGACGACTCCAGGCCACCACCGGGTGCATGTGCTCCGGCGGCACCGCGCGGACCGAGTGAATGGCCGCGCCAGCCCGAGCGTGCGGGGAGATCAGGCCGTACTCGTCGAGCCCGAACGCTTCGACCCGGGTAGCCCACCCCGCCGCGTCACCGTCGCTGAACCGCACCTGCGGACCGGCCAGCGGCAGTACCCCGGACGAGTCGAGGCCGCCGGTCAGGTAGCAGGCGTCCAGCAGCGTTAGCCGCAGGCCGGCCTCGGCCGCCGCCTGGACCGCAGCCCGCCCCATGGCGTTGGGGTCGGCGTAGGGACGGCCATCGGGCTGATGATGCAGGTAGTGGAACTCGCCGACGCAACTCACTCCGGCCAGCGCCATCTCGGCGTACACGGCCCGGGCCAGCTGCAGGTAGCTGTCCGGGTCGAGCCGGGCCGCGACCTCGTACATGCGCTCACGCCAGGTCCAGAACGTGCCCCGGTCCGCCTGGGTCGTGGCCCGCAGCGCGCGGTGGAAGGCGTGCGAGTGCGCGTTGGCGAAGCCGGGCAGCGTGAGGCCACGGAGGCGAATGGTATCAGCTGGGATAGAAGGAGCATGTGGGGACGATGGGATGACGGAGGTGAAGCGGTCGTCTTCGGCTTCGATCAGGACGTCACGGACCAAGCCCTGGCCCGGGAGCCAGGCCAGGTCGGCGAGCCAGCGCCGGACGGTCATCGGCGGGCCGGACGGGGGCGGGCCGGTCACCGGCGGGCCGGACGGGGCGGGCCGGTCACCGGCGGGCCGGGCTTGGGAATCCCGCGGGCCCGGCGAGGTCTTGCAGGACCGCGGCGAGGGCGCGGACGCCGGCGTCGCAGTCGGCCAGGTCGGCGTGCTCGGCGGGCGAGTGCGAGATACCGGTGGGGTTGCGGACGAACAGCATGGCCGTCGGCAGCCGGGCGGCCAGGACGCCGGCGTCGTGCCCGGCTCCGGTGGGCAGCACGGGCGGGGGCAACCCGGCCGCGGCGAGCGTGGCGGCGATCCGGTCCCGCAGGCCCGCGTCGAAACGCACAACCGGAGTGTACGACTCCTGACGCACGGTTAGCGTGACGTCATGCTCGGCGGAGAATTCTTCCGCGGCGATGCGGACCTTTGTGACCGTGTCCCGCAACGTGTCCTCGTCCGGGGCGCGGGCGTCCAGCCAGGCTCGGACCGCCGAGGGAACCCCGTTGGACCCGCCTGGCTCGGCGATCACCTTGCCGAAGGTGGCCAGGGCGCTGGCGCGTTCGGCGGCCTGGCGGGCCGCGAGCACCGTGGCCGCGTACGGCAGCATCGGGTCGCGGCGATCGGCGAACCTGGCCGTGCCCGCATGGTCGGCGCGGCCGCAGAAATCGAGCCGCCAGCGCCCGTGCGGCCAGATCCCCTCGGCGACGCCGACCGCGGCGCCCAGCGGGGCCAGCGCGCGACCCTGCTCGACGTGCAGCTCGACGAAGGCGCCGACGGCGCCGAGCAGGTCATCGCGGGGACCGATCCGGCCGGCGTCGAGGCCCGCGGCGGTCATCGCCTCGGCCAGCGTGACCCCGGCGTCGTCGGTGAGCTGCCGGGCCGCCTGGGGCTCGATCGCCCCGGTGAGCAGGCGGCTGCCCAGGCATGGGACACCGAACCTGGCGCCTTCCTCCTCAGTGAACGCCGCAAGCACCACCGGCCGTTCGGGATAAAAGTTCTGCTCTTTCAGCCGGTCGACGGCGGCCAGTGCGGTCACCACGCCCAGCGCGCCGTCGAAGCCGCCGCCGTCGGGGACCGAATCCAGGTGGCTGCCGGTCATGATGGCATCCGTGCGCGCCTGCCCCCACCAGGCCCACAGGTTGCCGTTGTTATCCGGCTCGACGGTCAGGCCGCGTTGCTCCGCCTGGCCGGTGAACCAGGCGCGGCAGGCGGCGTCGGCCGGGGTCCAGGAATAGCGGCGATAGCCGCCGGTCTGCGGGTCGCGGCCCAGCGGCTCAAGCTCTCGCCACAAGTCGCCGAAGGTCACGTGCGGATCGTCGGGGTCATCGGGACGCGGACGCCGCGCTCGGCGGCGACGGTCGAGGCTTTCTCGTAACCGGCGTCGGTGTGCCTGATCACGCCCATGGCCGGGTCGTTGGTCAGGACCCGTTCGAGCTTGGTGCCGGCCAGTTCGGTGCCGTCGGCCACGCAGACCTGGCCGGCGTGGATGGACCGGCCGATGCCGACCCCGCCGCCGTGGTGAATGGACACCCAGGACGCGCCGGAGGCGGTATTGACCAGCGCGTTCAGCAGCGGCCAGTCGGCGATGGCGTCCGAGCCGTCGGCCATCGCCTCGGTCTCACGGTACGGCGACGCGACCGAGCCGCAGTCCAGGTGGTCGCGGCCGAGCACGATCGGGGCGGACAAGGCGCCGCTGCTGACCAGCTCGTTGAAGCGCAGGCCGGCCAGGTGCCGCTCGCCGTAGCCGAGCCAGCAAATCCGGGCCGGCAGGCCCTGGAAGTGCACCCTTTCCTGAGCCAGCCTGATCCACCTGGTCAGGGCCTCGTTCTGCGGGAACAGGTCAAGGATGGCCTGGTCGGTGACGGCGATGTCCTTCGGGTCACCGGACAGCGCGGCCCAGCGGAACGGACCCTTGCCCTCGCAGAACAGCGGCCTGATGTAGGCGGGCACGAAACCGGGGAAGTCGAAGGCCCTGGCGTATCCGGCCAGCTCGGCCTCGCCGCGGATGGAGTTGCCGTAGTCGAAGACCTCCGCGCCGGCGTCGAGGAAGCCGACCATGGCGGCCACCTGCGCGGCCATCGACTCGCGCGCCCGGATGGTGAAACCGGCCGGGTCTTCGGTGCGCAGCGCGGGCATGTCCTCGAAGGCGACACCCCGGGGCAGGTAGGTAAGGGGATCGTGGGCCGAGGTCTGGTCGGTGACGATGTCGACGGGCGCGCTGCTGGCGAGCAGGGCAGGAAACACGTCGGCGGCGTTGCCGAGCAGGCCGATGGACAGCGGCTGGCCCTTGTCCTTGGCGGTTGTCGCCCGGCGGATGGCGTCGTCGACGTCCGCGGCCTGCTCGTCCAGGTACCCGTGCTCGATGCGCCGAGCGATCCGGGACGGGTCGCACTCGACGCAGATGACCACGCCGCCGTTCATGGTCACGGCCAGCGGCTGCGCACCGCCCATGCCGCCCAGGCCGCCGGTCAGCGTGATCGTCCCTTTAAGCGATCCGCCGAAGCGCTTGGCCGCGATCGCGGCGAAGGTCTCGTAGGTGCCCTGCAAGATGCCCTGGGTGCCGATGTAGATCCACGAACCCGCGGTCATCTGGCCGTACATGGTCAGGCCGAGGTGCTCGAGCCGCCGGAACTCCTCCCAGGTCGCCCACTGCGGGACCAGGTTGGAGTTGGCGATCAGCACCCTGGGGGCCCATTCGTGCGTTCTCAGCACCCCGACGGGCTTGCCCGACTGGACCAGCAGGGTCTCGTCGTCCTTGAGATCCTGGAGGGTGCTGACGATCGCCGCGTAGGCGTCCCAGCTGCGGGCGGCCCGGCCGGAACCGCCGTAGACGATGAGCTGGTCGGGGTGTTCGGCGACCTCGGGGTCGAGGTTGTTCATCAGCATGCGCATGGCGGCTTCTTGCGCCCAGCCCTGGCAGCTGAGCTGACGGCCGCGCGGGGCGCGCACCGGTGCGTGCGGCGGGGTCATGCGGGCAGGTCCTTCGAGTAGCTGACGGTCATCTGCCCATCATTCCCCCTGTGGTTCCGGGTGACGCATGGGGTATCCGCCGGACGGCGGCGTGGCGGCGGGTCAGGCGGCGACTAGCTCGGAGGGTTCGGCGATGACGTCGACCAGGGCGCCGTTGCGCATCACGGTGATCGCCAGCGGGCGGCCGATCGCGTCGGAGAACATCAGCCGCTGCAGGTCCTGGGCGGCCCTTACCTGGTTGCCCCCGGCGGTGAGCAGCAGGTCGCCGGGGCGCAGGCCGGCCCGGTCGGCGGGGCCGCCGCTGACCACGTCGGCGACGCCCAAGCCGGTCGTCCGGCCGAGCCGGTCGCGCCAGCTAGCGGGCACCGGGCCGGGCATCGTGACCAGGCCCAGGTAGGCGCGCCGGACCCGGCCGTCCCGCATCAGCGCGGAGATGATCCGCCGGGTGGTGACGTTCACCGGGACGGCCAGGCCGAGGCCCACGCCGGCCACGGCGGTGTTGATGCCGATGACGCGCGCGCCTGAGTCGGCCAGCGCCCCGCCGGAGTTGCCCGGGTTGAGCGCGGCGTCAGTCTGGATGACATCCTCGATCAGCCGTCCGCGAGTCGGCAGGGACCGGCCGAGCGCGCTGACCACGCCGGCCGTCACAGAACCGGCCAGGCCGAGTGGGTTGCCGACCGCCACCACCAGCTGCCCGACCACGAGCTGGTCGGCCTCGCCGAGCTCGGCCGGCTCCGGGGTCGAGCCGTTCGCACGCAGCACCGCGAGATCGGACAGCGGATCCGCGCCGACCACCGCGAACGGAGCCGACGTGCCGTCGGAAAAAGACGCGGTACCGTTCGTCGCCTGACCGACCACGTGCGCGTTGGTCAGCAGGAACCCGTCGCCGGTGAACACCACGGCCGAGCCGAGGCTCTCCCCCGTCCCGCCCCGACCCATCGTGCGCGGCACCCGCAGGCTGGCGACCTTGGGGGTGAGGCGCTCGGCGACACTGGTAACGATCTGCGAATAGGCGTCCAGCGGGTGACTAGCCTCCATCACATCTCCTGGCCCGTTGCATTTGATTACAGGATTACATGTAACCATGAAATGGCGTCAGGGGTTCCCTGGGTGTGTCCGCCTGAAGCGGAACTGGAGGCCGGGGTTAGCGGGCGTGGGCGGCTAGGCCGATCGGGTTGCCTTCCGGGTCGAGGATGGTGGCCAGGGTGCGGTCGGGGCCGTCGGGGGTGGGGGGTTCAATGATCTGGCCGCCGTGGGCGGTGACCTGCTGGAGGGTCTGGTCCAGGTCGGCGACGTGCAGCCAGAGCAGCGGGCCGGCCGCTGGGGCCGCAGGCCGGTCTTCCACCCACTGGCCGATGAGGCCGGGAGCTACGAAGTCCGGGGCGTGCTCTTCGATGTCCCAGCCGAAGACGGCCGCGTAGAACGCGGCCGCCCGGGCGCTGCGGACCGCGGGCAGCTGCAGGTAGCAGACCTGGCCGTGTTCGAGACCAAGCACCCGGCTGGTTTCTGAGTCCTGGCTCATGTGCGTTTCCCTTCCTGTTGTGGCGCGGGGCGGCACTCGACCAGGTAGCGGCCGGACGACTGAGGGCCGGCCGCGAGGATGTCAAGGCCGGCCTGGCGGGCGAGCTCGGTGAACTGCGCCAGCGTACTGGTCTTGCCGCCCGCCACCAGCATGTCGATACCCAGGGCGCGCGGCGCTTCGTCGGCCGAGACGCCACCGAGGACGACAATACTGCTGCCGGGCCGGGCGGCCTGCGCGCAGCGGCGCAAGATGGCGACGGTCGGCTCGTCCGGCCAGTCGTTGAGCACACTCTTCAGCAGGTACAGATCGGCTCCGGCGGGGAGCGGATCGAAAAAGCTCTGCCCCGCCACCGTCACCCGGCCGGTCACCCCGGCTTCGGTCATGATCTGTCCGGCCCGGGCGACCGTGCCGGGAAGATCAACCAGGATGCCGCGCACCTGGGGGTGGCGGCGCAGCAGCGAGGCCAGCAGCGCCCCGGTCCCGCCGCCGACATCGACGACGGTGCGGATCGGCTCCCAGCCGCCGCTGAGCTCGATGTCGTAGTCGGGGACACCATGTCCGGCCGGGCCCATCAGCGCGTCGAAATCGGCCGCGATCCGCGGGTGCGCGGCCAGGTCATCCCAGAACGGCCGGCCGAACACCTTCTCGTAGGCCGGCTGGCCGGTGCGGACGTAGTCCAGCAGCGTGCCCCAGGTATGGGCCATTCGGCCGCCGATGCCGTCCAGGTCGATAAACCGGCTGGCGTCCGCCAGCTGCCGCGCGGCCTGGTTGCAGGAGAACTGGCCCGGGGCATCCTCGGCGAATACCCCGTGGGAGACGAGGTGACCCAGGACGGCGTGCAGGGCACCGGCGTCGCACCCCGCCGCGGCGGCCAAGTCGCCGATATCGCGATGGCCGGCGGTGATGTGGCCGGGGATGCCCAGGGTGACCGCTACCCGCAGGCACCACGGCGTCGCCAGGTCGAGCAGCCGGTCGAGGTCGGGGGCACGATCCTCGGGGGCACGATCCTCGGGGGCACGACCCTCGGGGGCACGATCCTCAGCCATGCCGGGCCGGCCGGTCTTCTACCATCGTGTCGTGACCTTTCTGTTCTGGCTGCTACGACCAGCGCTTATCCAGTTGGCTACGATCCTGCCAGCTGACCGCGGCAGGGGTCTTGGCAAAAAGGGACACCGGTAGGCCATGCCGGTCGTCATCCGCCGACCCGGACCGCCGCTGCGCGGACTGGTGCGGGCGATCGTCTACCGGGCCGGACAGCAGCCTCAGACGTCCGTCGAAAAGATCCTGCCTGGCCCGGAAACCAGCTTGTGGGTCAACCTGAACCGAGACGCGTTCCGGTCGTTCGATGACACCGGCCAGGTCAGCCGAGTTCCTGGCGCCATGCTGGCCGGGCCGACCAGCCGCGCCTCTGTGATCGAATTCGAGCAGGGGCACGCCCACGTGTCGGTGGCGTTCGCGCTCGGCGCCGCTAGCCGCTTCAGCGGCCCGGCGTTGACGGCAGCCCGGGACGAGCTGGTACCGCTTGACCTCCTGTGGGGGCGATCAGGGGCATGCCTGCGGGAGCGGCTGATCGAGGCCGGCACACCCGAGCGTGCGCTCTCGGTGATGGAAGATGTCCTGCTCCAACAGCTGACCGGCGCTCTGGCGCTCGATCGGGCGGTGATCGCCGCGGCCGGCGCACTGTCCCGCGGCGTCCCGGTCGGGCAGGTATCCGACGATCTCGGGATGCTGCCGCGGACCCTGCGGCGGCGATTCACGGCGCAGGTGGGCCTTACCCCCAAGCGCTTCGCGCGAGTGCAGCGGATGCAGCGACTCGTTCGGGACCTGGACGGGCAAAGCCGTGTCGACTGGGCGGACGCGGCCGCCAGGCACGGCTACGCCGACCAGCCGCACCTCGCCGGTGAGTTCCGGGCGCTCGCGGGCGTCACCCCGGGCGAATACCTGCGGTCCCGCATCAACGGGCCCAACCACCTGCGGCCTGCGGCACCGACGTAAGTCCACCGGCGCGCTGTCGCGGGCGGCGGCGAGGTGGGCGCGGAAGCCCTCGTAGTCGGCGAGTTCGCGGCCGACGGGGACGAGCACCAGCTCGCTGGCGACCACCGACACCCGGGCCAAGATGGCGTGGACAGCCAGCTGGCGCTCGCGGTCCGCGGCCAGCACCACCATGTTCTGGCACCACGAAGAGATCAGCCACCCAAGCAGCAGCAGCGCTACCACCATGACTCCGAGCCAGGAGGCCAGCGATACGTCGTTGATCAGGGACGGCGGCTTGTGCGCCGAGTGAGATCCGCCCAGGGCCAGGATGAGCACGATCCAGACCAGGCCGACCAGCACCAGCGTCATCAGCAACCACTGCGCGAGCGCGATCAGCCGCCACCATCCGGTCACCTTGTCCCGCCGCGGCAGGCCCTGAGTGACGGCGGCACCGAGGGCCGCCTGAGCCTCGTCCGCCCGCGACCGCGCGGCCGCCAGTACGGTTCGCGGCCACGGCTCGGGCAGCGAACCGCCGACTTCGCTGGCGAACACCGTGACGGCGTTGTCGATGTCGGAGCGTTGCGCCTGCACGACATCAGCGGGTTCACCGGCCAGCACCTTGCGAGCGGGCGGCTGGCCTCGCAGCCGCGCGACCAGCCGTGCGACCAGCCGTGCGGGCGGCCAGCCGATGTAGCCCGCGGCATTGCGCTCACGCACGCCGTTCAGCGTCTCGGCGGCCGCGGAAACCCCGGCTGCCTTGGCGAAGGCGGCGGTGAGCGTACCCGCAGGACCCGCAGGAATGTACCCAGCGGGATCTTCGGCGGGCTGTCCCGTGCCGTCATCATCGCGAGTGGCGTCTGCCCACGGCGGCCGCGCGGTAGACGACGGGCGCGTCGGCGCCACGGTCGTCTGCCACGGCTGCCATTCGGCGACCGTCGCCGGGGCGTCGTCGTCCGGCGATCCGTCGGGCGCGACCGGGTGCCCGTTGCCGTTACCGAAGTGTTCCACGTCTTCCGCCCGCTCCCACGGCGGGCGGCCGTCCACCGAGGGCGGCTCAGCCCCGGCGACGGTCGTCGCCTGGGCCGCCGCGGTGGCCGGTTCCGGGGGTTGCCACCCGGGCACGGGACCACCGGCGTACACGGCGAACCGCTCGATCAAGACATTGACGTCCGCCTCGATCCGGTCGGTCGCGGCCCGCCGGGCGGCCACCGACCTGGCCAGCGCGCGGCGCAGATCACCCAGGCCGGCGCCGGTGACCGCGGAGGTGACCAGCACCTGAGTCTCGGTCAGCCCTTCCGCGTCGAGCAGCCGGCGCAGGTCAGATTCGCAGTCGGCGCCCTGATCGGGGCTGAGCGTGTCCACCTTGTTCAGCACCACCAAGGTCACCGCCGCATGCCCGGCCAGCGGCACCAGATACCGCCGGTGCACCGACGCGTCGGCATACTTCAGCGGGTCTAGCACCCAGACCAGCATGTCAACCATTTTGACCAGGCGATCGACCAGGGCCGCCGACCCGGTGACCACCGAGTCATGGTCGGGCAGGTCGAGCAGGAGCAGCCCGGTCAGCGCCGACTCACCCTCGTCCAGGGCGCTAGCCCGGGCATAGCGGTGTCGGCGCTGCACGCCGAGCCAGTCGAGCAGCGGACCGGCGCCCTCCATCCCCCAAACGCACGCGTGCGAGTGCTTGGTGGTCGGCCTGGTCACGCCGGCCGGCGAGAAATTCGCCCCGGACAGCGCGTTGAACAGGGTGGACTTGCCGCTGCCAGTGCCCCCCGCGAGGGCCACGACGGTATGCGACGCGGACATCCGCATCCGCTCGCCTGACCGCCGCAGCAGCAGCTCCGCCTCGGTCAGAAGTTCCTGGCTGAACCCGTCTGCTCCGGCCCGGCCGGAACCGATCTTGGTTAGCTCGGTGAGCGAGGCGAGCCTGGCGGGCAGCCGTACGTTCGGCAGACCGGTCACCCCGATCGTGTTCGTTGTCACCTAACCGCCTCGAGCGAGAATTCCGCCTGGTATAGCCGTATGGCCGCGACATCATCGCAAGGCCCGGCCGCGTCGAGCACCTCAGCGAACCTGACCAGTTCCTCATCAAGCAGCAGCCGGATCCTGGCCAGCAGGTCGGCGCGGGCCTTGCCGAGGATCTCGGTCAGCGGCCCCTCGCCGAACACCGTCGCCAGCATCCGCCGCGGCTCGGTGTAGACGCTGGTCCCGTCAGCCTCGGTGGCCGGCTCGGCCGTCCGCGGTGCGTCCTCGCCGAGCATCGCCACCAGGACGACCAGGCTGAGCGACTCGTCATCGAAGGAGATCCGGCGGGCCGCGGGCCGCAGGTCTCCCGCTTCCACCAGCCGGGTGACGTGATCCTGCCAGGCTCCGACGGCACGGGCGGCTCGCGTCGCCAAGTCAGCCGAGGATCGGCTGAAGACCGAGGCCTGAGCCGCGTCGGCGGCCGTGATCATGTCCGCGGCCTTGATATCCGCGGCCGCCGGATCACCGATTCCGCTCTGACCGCCGGGGCCGAAGACGGACTCGAACACCTGCTTAGCACGGACGTCGCGGGCTCGCTGCGCGGCGGCGGCGGCCAGCAGCACGGTCCCCGCGGGATCACTCCGCCAGGTGCCGTGCACCTGCTCAGCCGCCCGATCAGCGACGGACACGATATAGGACTCCAGGGCCGAGCGAAGCGCGGTGTTGAGCGTCGCGGCCCGCGACGGCCCGCGCCGCGCGCGCTTGCCTTTCCTGGCCGCGCCCTTCGTCCCGTTGGCCCCTTTAGCCCCGCGGCGAGGTCGCAGCTCTCCGCCGACCATGCAGTCGTCCCACCGCGCGATCACCTCACCGCGCAACAGTGCGCCACTCTTCATACCGGTACTGGCCTCGGTGAACGCGTCCTGATACGCCTCCTCCGCCGCCCGCCGCAGATCCGCGCGCAGCACGACCTGCGCCTCGACGTGGGCGGCGATGGCCGGCACCCTGGTCTTGAACGTGTCGAGCACACCGGACATCGTCTGGGAGAGCACCGCCACCCTACGGTCGGACCGGGCGGCAGTATCGGCCAGCCAGTCACGGACCGGCTGGTAGGCATCGGGCGGGAGCATCCCGTCGATGAGCGGGATTTCCGGGATGACGAACCGGTCCGCGGCGTCGATCCCGTTGGCGTCGAGCATGGCCGTGAAGTGCTCCACGAGTTCGGTCCGGTACTGCTGGGGGACCCGGGACATCACCACGCCCAGCGAGGCTTTCCTGTCCCGCGCGTGCTGCAGGATCTCCCAGACTGGCCCGTCGGCGTAGCGGCTGGCACTGGTCATGAACAGCCACAGATCAGAAGCGTCGAGGAACTGGTAGGCGAACTCGTGGTGGGCCTGCACCACCGAGTCGATGTCCGGGGTGTCCAGCAGCGCGATGCCGCGCGGCATGCCCTCGCTCGCCGCGAGGACAAGCAGGCCGTCCCGACCCGGCCGGGCCAGCCCTTCCTGCCGGACCCGGGGCAGCGTCGGCAGGAAGTTATTCTCGGCGAACCAGTCGATCTCATCGGGATGACAGGCCAGAACCGGACTGTTCGTGGTCGGGCGGCGCACGCCTGTCGCGCTGACGTGCGCGCCGACGATGCTGTTCACCAGCGTCGACTTCCCGGCCCCGGTGGAGCCGACCAGAGCCACCAGGACCGGAGCCGCCGACCGGCGCACCCGGGGCAGCAGGTAATCGTCGATCTGGCTGAGGAGCTTGTTGCGTTCGGTCTTGACGTCCGCGGCACCGGATATCTCGAAGACGAGGGGAATCGCGGCGATCCGTTTCCTGAGGTTGAGCAGCGCGGCTTCCAGCAACCGGGCGTCCACGCGGACGTGGGCCTGGCCGACGGCCGCGGCTCGGTCGGGAACGGCGGCCTCGTGGGGCGCGGCGGCCTCGTGGGGCGCGGCGGCCTCGGGGGGAACGGCGGCCTCGGGCGCGGGGGCGAGCGCGGCGTCGGCGGGCGCAGGCTCGGGGGGCGCGGCGGCCTCGGGGGGAACGGCGGCCTCGGGCGCGGGGGCGAGCGCGGCGTCGGCGGGCTCAGGCTCGGGGCTGGGCGCAGGCTCGGCGCTGGCTTCGGGCGCCGGGGCAGTCTCGGGCTCGGGGGTGGTCTCGGGCTGGCGGGGGTGGGGCTGGGTGGCGTCGTCTTCGAGGTCGGCGGGCAGCGGAGGCGACCCGTTGATGTTCTGCGCTGATGCCTCTGGGTGACCTGGAGCCGCCATTACGTTACCGTCATCCCCGTTTGGCTCCTGATCCTCACCACCGTCGGCAGTATCCCTCGTCACACGATCCTCGTCAGGGTGATGAAGGCCGGCCGTGACGGCACCCGGACCGGGTTCGGCGTGCGCACCGGCCGCGGACGGCGGTGACGCAGCTACGCCCTGACCTTCCATGGTTCGAACGGCCTCCTCAAGCCGGTTAAAGGCCCCTGGCCTCTATTTCTATTTCACAGCCCCGGAGCGCGCCTATTGGGGGGCGCCGGGTTGATCGTCTGGCACGCGGAGTTTATCCCCTTCGGCGGAGGTTCCATGGCGCATCAGTTCCGTTATCTCAACGGCGACGTTCACGACGTCGCCGACGACGACGGTCGCCGGCGGCCGGATTCCCTCCTTGACCACGATGCCTTCCACTTGTTCCAGCGTCGAGTTAATTGTGCGCTGCGTCGGCAGAGTACCGTCTGCGATTACCGAAACGGGGGTATCTGGCCTACGGCCGTGCCGCAGGAGTTCGCCGACCACCGCGCCGATCCGTTCCACGGCCATCAGCAGTACCAGGGTCCCCGAACTGCCGCCGAGCAGTTCCCAGTTAACCGTGGACCGCGGGTCGCCCGGCGGAACATGGACGGAGATGACGTGAAAATCCTGCGCGACGCCGCGGTGGGTCACCGGCACCCAGGCGCTGGCCGGCACGGCCACCGCGCTGGTGACGCCGGGGACCACGGTGACAGGTACGCCCGCTCGCAGGCACGCCAGGACTTCTTCGGCGCCCCGGCCGAAGACGAACGGGTCGCCACCCTTAAGCCTGGCCACGAAGCGGCCAGCCCGGGCGTGGCTGATCAGCGCCGCGTTGATGTGGTCCTGGGCCATGGCCCGGCCGTAGGGGATCTTGCTCGCGTCGATGATCTCGACGTCGGCCCGCAGCTCGTCGAGCAGCGAGCGAGGCGCCAGCCGGTCGGTGAGCACCACGTCGGCTTCGGCGAGCAGTTGCCGTCCGCGCACCGTGATCAGCCCGGGATCGCCGGGGCCGCCGCCGATAATCGCGACTCCAGCCCGGCGGCCGCGACCGTGCCGGGCGCTGATCTGGCCTGACCGCAGCCCGGCGATGACCGCGTCCCTGATCGCTGCGCTGTGCCGCGGATCACCGCTGAGGATCCCGATCCTGACATCGCCGGCCTGGCCCGAGGCGGGCGTCCAGGCGCCCGACGCCCCGGCGTCGTCGGCCCGCACGCACCAGGTCTGCAGGGCATCAGCCGCCGCGGCCACCGCCGCGTTCACCTCGGGCCGGTCCGTGCAGGCGCAGACCAGCCAGGCGCCGACGCAGTCGCCGGGCTCATATCCGCGCGCCGCCCAGCGGATCCGGCCGGCCGTGGCCAGATCCTCCAGGGACGGGGCCACGGCCGGGGACACCAGGAAAATCTCCGCACCCGCGTCGAGCAGAGCCGGGATCCGGCGGGACGCCACCGCTCCGCCACCCACGACGAGGACACGGCGGCCCTCCAGCCGGAGTCCCAGCAGATACGGGTCCATGATTCCTTCTGTTGGCTAAGTAATTGTTTCATCCAGGGTCCGGCGGCCCGATTTCGTGCTCCGGTCTGGTCCCGAGATGATGCTGGCGTGGTTCGTGGTGGGCCAGGGCTCCATGATGCGCCGGGTGCCGGGAAGATCACGGAAGATCCGGCTTACGCGGAGGATCTGGGCCTCTATGGGGTACCTTTTCATCCACTAAGGCCGAATCTTCCGCGCAAATTGGCTGGTCAGCCGTACTGGTGATCGAGTCATGATTCTGTGGGACGGGGCGGTGAGGCGGGGTGGGTCCGGCGCGTGTCGGGTCCAGCAGATCCATTTCCCACATACTCCCTAGGACTTGTCGGCGACGCCAGCGGAGTCGAAGGTGGCGACGTCGCGCAGTGCGCGGGCCGCGCTGGCCACCAGGGGAAGGGCGAGCACCGCGCCGGTGCCTTCGCCGAGCCGCAACCCGAGATCGACCAGCGGGCGCAGTCCCAGGTAGCTAAGGGTAACCGCATGTCCGGGCTCGGCGCTGCGGTGGCCCGCGACGCAGGCGGCGATCGCGTCCGGGGCCAGCGCGACCGCGGCCAGCGCGGCGGCCCCCGCGATCACCCCGTCGAGGATCACCGGCACTCGCAGGGCGGCCGCGCCGAGGATGAACCCGGCCAGCGCGGCGTGCTCGAAGCCGCCGAACGCCGCGATCACCCCTACCGGGTCGGCGGGGTCGGGTCGATGCCGGGCCAGGCCGCGGCAGACGACCTCGATCTTCCGCGCGTACATCGCCGCGTCGATGCCGGTGCCGCGCCCGGTCGCCTCGGCCGGGTCGGCCCCGGTGAAGGCGCAGATCAGCGCGGCGGAAGCGGTGGTGTTGGCGATGCCCATGTCGCCGGTGATCAGGCACCGGTTGCCGGCGGCCACCAGGTCACGGGCGATCTCGATGCCAGCCGTCAGCGCCGCCACCGCTTGATCGCGAGTCATCGCGGGTCCTACGGTGAAGTCCGCGGTGCCCGGCGCGATCTTGCGGGGCAGCAGCCCAGGGACCGGCTCCAGCTCGGCGGCCACGCCGATATCGACCACCGTCACCTCGGCGCCGACCTGAGCCGCGAACGTGTTGACCACGGCCCCCCCGGCCAGGAAGTTCGCCACCATCTGGGCGGTCACCTCCTGCGGCCAGGGGGTGACCCCCTGCGCGTGCACGCCGTGATCGGCGGCGAACACCGCGACGCAGGCGGGCTCGGGCAGCGGCGGCGGACAACAACCCGCCAGGCCCGCCAGTTGGACCGACACCTCCTCGAGCACGCCGAGCGAACCACGGGGCTTGGTCATCCGGTCCTGGCGCTCGCGCGCGGCAGCCATCGCGGCGGCGTCCGGCGGGACGATCGCGGCGATCACTTCGGCCAGCGGGTCCACTGCGACCTCCCCTGGCAGTCCGCGATGGCCGTACTCCTCGGCGTGCACCGCCCAGGACACCGGCCGACGACGCGCCCAGCCGGCCGTCGCGAGTTCTGGTTCGGGCGCGAACTGGCGCACGTAACCGACGCACAGGTAGGCGATAACCTCCAGGTGCCCGGGTAGGCCGAGCTCGGCCGCCAGTTCACGCTCGTCGAAAAAGCTCACCCAGCCGACCCCGAGGCCCTCGGCCCGAGCTGCTAGCCACAGGTTCGCCACCGCGAGCACGCTGGAGAAATCGGCGGTCTGCGGCTGGGTGCGGCGGCCCAGCGTGTGCCGACCGCCACGGGTCCGGTCACAGCTGACCACGATGTTGACCGGCGTATCGGTGATCGACTCGATTTTCAGCCGGTCGAACGAGCGGGCCCGCGCGCCCGGCAGGTCCGCGGCAAACTCGTCCCGGTGGCGGCGCGCCAGGGCCGCGATCCGCTCCCGCCGGGCTCGGTCGGTGATCACAATGAAGTCCCACGGCTGGGACAAGCCCACCGACGGTGCCTGGTGCGCCGCCGCGAGCACCCGGCCGAGCACGTCGGCGGGTACCGGGTCGGGCCGGAAGCCCTGCCGGACGTCCCGGCGCTCGGCGATCACCCGGTACACCGCATCCCGCTGCTCGGCCGGGTAACCTGGATCCCGGCCCGCCGCGGGCAGGTCACTTGCCGGCCGGTCAGTCACGGGAGCGCCCGCCCCGGGCAGTTCAGTCATGGGCGTGGGCGTGGGCGTGCGGGTGGTCGTGGGGATGCTGCGGCTCGCCGACACGGTGCTCGACGCCCGGCATCGCGATCCGGTAGACGCACATATCGCAGTTCATCTGGATGTCTCCTGACAACGCCTCGTGGTAGCGCTCGTAGACCAGGCCGGCGATCTCCTCGCAGTCGCCGAGCACGTCGGTGCACCTTACGTCGAGCTCGGGGTACGCGGCGGCGAACGCCTCTGCTTGGCTGACCACCCGGTCGGGCAGCCGCCGGGAAACAGGAAATACCTGGCCACGACGATCTGCCGGCGCCGAGCAGGCGGCACCGCTCCAGGCCCTCGGCCACGCTGGGCCGGCGAGCAGGTCAAGGAGCACCGGTTGCGGCCCGAGCGGACGGGCGTAGGTCCAGCGCAGGCCGGGATGCCTGGTGCGCTCGCGGGCCAGGGCCGCGTGAATGTCTCCCTTGGCGTGCCCAGCCGCGGACAGCATCAGCGGCGGCCTCACTGGACTGGCCAAGTCGGCCTGGATGTTTCCCCGGCCGGGAGCTCGGATTCGTCGGTGGCGATCCGCAGCAGGGCGTTGAACGCCGCCACGGCCACCGCCGAACCGCCCTTCTCCGAGACGTTGGTCAAGGCCGGCAGGCCGCTGGCCCGAAGATCGTCTTTGGCCGCGGCCGCGCCGACAAAACCGACCGGCACGCCGATCACCAGGGCCGGCTCGACCTGCCTGGTCATGATCTCGGCCAGCGCCGTCGGGGCGCAGCCGACCAGCCAGACCGCGCCCGGGCCGGCCTCACCGAACGCCAGCCTTACCGCGGCCGCGCTGAGCGTGAGGTTCGCGGTCCGGGCCAGCCGGGCCGAAAGCGAGTCGCCGATCTTGCAGATCACCGGGTAGCCGGTGATGCCGGAGGCGACCATGGCCACGTCCGCGATCACCGGCGCCCCGCGCCGCAGGGCCGCCACCCCGGCCGCCAGCGCGGCTTCGTCACACATCAGATCGGTGACGTAGTCGAAGTCGGCGGTGGCATGGATGATCCGCTCGGTCACGGCCCGGCTGAGCGGGGGCAGCTCACTCAGGTCGATCCGGGACCGCAAGATGCGGTACGACTCGACCTCGATGGGATGAACGTCGGTCAAGCCCTCACCTCAATCGCGTCGACGGGACAGATCTCCACGCATTCGCCCATCCGGTGCACGCCCGGTTCAGCACGACGAGCGGACGGCTGGCTCCTGGGCGCATCGCGTGCTCGGGACAACTGAGCAGGCAGCCGCCGCAGCCCCGGCACTCCTTGGGTGACCACGAGGTTCACGGCTCGGCCCACCGGTAGTCGCGCGGGGTCACCATCCGGCCGCGCTGCACCGCCCGGCGCAGGGCGGCTGTGCCCGTGACACGGCGAGCCGGGAAAAGATCGTGGTGGATCCGGGTTCCGTGGTGGATCCGGTGCACCCCCGTGC
>Ga0182013_10001668_pt1 | contig 30027 bp, 34 predicted proteins | sample 612S2MmetaG_FD_120487 | JGI IMG/M metagenome (GOLD analysis project Ga0182013, IMG submission 120487) | Permafrost microbial communities from Stordalen Mire, Sweden - 612S2M metaG | ecosystem: Environmental > Terrestrial > Soil > Wetlands > Permafrost | place: Sweden: Stordalen | collected... | reverse complement strand
GGGTGAGCGAGTCAACACACAATCGACACACGGTACCGGCTGTGCGCTCTCCAGCGCGTTCCTGAGCCGGTTGGTGCTGGGCGATGCTCCGCAGGAGGCTGCGCTGGCCGCCAAAGCGTATGTGGCCGGCGCTCTGCGGGCGGCGGTAGGGCGAGGCTTAGGGAACAGCTCTATCAATCATTTGTGGACGCTTCTTAATTCGTAAGATGCCGGGGCCGACGCCGACGGGATGAAGCAAATGCGGGAATACTTCCCCTTCGACTTCGCTCAGGGTCAGAATGACAAGCAGGCTGCCAGATACGCCGCTGCCTGCTAGGCTGAGAATCATGCTTCTTACACTCGTAGTCAATGGCCAGGAGCGAGCTTTCGGCAATCTGGCGTCGCCGGTGACGCTGGCGGACGTGGTTGCCGCGATGAACCTGAAGGGCGACCGGGTTGCGGTGGAGCACAACGGCGCGATTGTTCAGAGGGCTGGCTGGACCGACACGCCGGTAGCCTCGGGCGACCGTCTGGAAGTGGTTCACTTCGTCGGGGGAGGAAGAGATGTCAGCAGTCTCTGGGGGGATTGACTTGGCGTGGTGCATCGGATGGCGGTGGGGCAGTGAGGATGCCGAGGGCACACAGCGCAGAAGGTGATCCGGGAGAAGTGAAGGTGTCCGGATTTACGGGCAGCGACAGTGACTATACATAATATCTGTTATCGGACGTATGCTCGGTGCCCAAGGACGTGTGATAGATTCATTTAGGCCGCATTACCGCGGAGAGATGGCCGAGTGGCTTAAGGCGCACGCTTGGAAAGCGTGTATACCGCAAGGTATCCAGAGTTCGAATCTCTGTCTCTCCGCCATATCCCCCAATGCTTGGCTACGGTTGCTTATTGTTCAATATGCACACAGAACATGATGTAACAGATTAGAGCTGAGGCTCGACTTGGGCGCCTGGCGAATCGCCCTTACTGCAGATAAGTGAACAGGCTTTGCTTTTCCACCGTGCCGATGACGCTCATCAGGGCTTGATTCTGGGTCTCGGCTGCACTGAGTTGCGTGGCGACGGTTGCGGGGTCGGCGGCAACCAGGATGCTGGCGGCGGCGGTGCGATTGGTCGCGTCGGTCTGGGCGTAGGTGCTGGCGCTCTCCAGCCGTGCCAGCGAGCTGCCCAGGACCGATTGCTGCTGGGAGACGTTCCCGAGCGCGGCCTGCAACACGCCGATATCGGCGCTTGCCGTCCCGCTGACGGTGCCGCTGGCGAAGTCCGCGACGAGATTGTTGAGTGCCGTCATGACGTCGGCTCCAGGCGCCGAGAAGACGGCCGAGCCGGCGAGTCCGGTCTGGATCTGTTGTCCGTTCTCGGTGGTGATGGTGCCCACCTGGGAGTCGCCGTTGTAGCTGGTGGTCGCCGGTGAGGTGCTGGTATCCACCGCATAGGGCTGGATGTTGCCCTGGCTGCCAGCAAAGATGTAGGTGCCCTGGTAGCTGGTATTCGCCAGTGAGACCACCTGGTCGCGCACGCTGCCCAACTGCTGCGAGAGCGAGGTGAGGTCGGCGGCGCTTTCGGTGCCGCTGTTGCCGGCGACCGCCAGAGAGAGCGCCGAAGTCAGTTGGGTGACCACGCTGGATAGTGCGGAGTCGGCCACCTGCATCAGGCTCTGGGTGGTGGCTGCGCTCTGCACAAAGCTGTCGTCCTGGCTGATTGCCGAACCCAGCAGCGATGCCTGCCCGGCGGCCACCGGATCATCGGAGAGCGACGAGACTCGCAATCCGGAGGAGAGCTCGGTGGTCAGCTTCTGCTCGGACAGGGTTGAGCTGTTCAATGAGGCGACCAGCCCGCTCACGTAATTTGGATCCACTCGCATCGTCGGTTCCCTTCTTTCGGACATCCGTCCGATCCGTCCTTCCTGCGCTGTGCAAGCCGGGCTTAGGTCACGGTCGTCTCTTCACCCAGGTTGAGGGCCGAGGCCATGAGCTGGTCGACGATGGTGAAAACCTTGGCCGCAGCATCGTAGGAGCGCTCGTAAAGGGTGAGGTTGGCCGCCTCCTGGTCGAGCGACACGCTCGATTCGGAGCCTTGCTGCGTGGTCAGCTGGGTCAGCGATGCCTGCTGGGTTGTGTTCTCGTCCGACACCTGCGAGACGGTGCTGCCGAGTTCGGTGAGAAACGACGCGTAAAACTCCGGCGCGGTCTGGCCGTTGAGCAGTGCCGTATTGGCGATGCCGTTGAGCGCAGCTGCGTTGGTGCTGCCGCTGGAGCCCTGACCTACAGCCGCGGCGGCAAGTGCGCGGGGGTCCGCTGTCGCAAGTGAGATGGTCGAGGCTGCGCCAGTCGAGGTTGCGGGAAGGTTGAAGATCGCGGCACCGGGGTTTCCATTCGCATCGAGGCCGGCCTCGTTCTGCGTATTGACCGCGCTGCCGATGGCGTAGGCGAGCGAGTCGAGCGCAGAGGAGACGGTCGGCAGGTCGTGGTCGCGCGCTTGCAGGATGCCGCCGAGCGCGCCGCCAGTCAGAGTTGAGGTGATGTCCTGCCCGGAGCCGACGACCACGGCGGTGTTGCCATTCACGACGGCTGTGCTGAGCGGAGACGACTGGCCTTCGCTCACCAGCAATGCGCCGTTCGCTGTGGTCAGCGTCAGCCCATTGTTCTCGGTCTTGGTCTGGTCAAAGCCAATCAGACCCGAAAGCTGGGTCAGGTCCTGCTGCCTCTGGTCTTCGAGCGTGCCCGCGTCGGCGTTGGGACTGGTGCTCTCAATCTGCAGGTTCAGCGCGGCAATAGAGGTGGTCAGCGCGTTGACCTGGCTGACGACGCCAGAGACCTGCTGGTTCAATCCCGCAGTCTGTTGCGCGATCTGGTTGGAGGCGCTGTTGAAGTCCGAGGCCAGTGTCTGCGCGGCGCTAAGAACGCCCTGCCGCACGGAGCTTTCGGACGGGCTCGCCTGAAGCGCACTGAGAGAATTGAAGAAGGCATTCATATCGGTCCCGATCGTCGTCGATACAGGAGACGTGGAGGTCGAGGTAAGGCCGAAGATGGATTGCAGATCGCTCAGCGCGGTGCTCTCGGTTGAGCTGGAAGACACCGCCTGGGTCTGCTGTTGGACCCTCTGGTTCAACACCGGGTCGCGTTGCGAGACCGCACTGACGCTGACGCCCTCGCCAGCGCCGGCAGTTCCGCTGAGCCGAACGGTATCGTTCTCCTGCCAGGTTGCAACCTCGTCGGTGTAGCCGGGGGTGGTTGCATTGGCCACATTGTTCGACGTAATGTCGATCGCGGCCTGGCTTGCATTGAGGGCGTTCTGCGACAGATTCAACAATGCGGTCAGCGTACCCATCGCAGGTTCACCTCTCCGGCGCGGTCCTGGCTGTGCGCGTTGCCGCGAGATCGCTGCAATACATCGAGGTTCCGGCGGGTCGCCTGCAGCAGACTGCCCAGCAGGCGATGTTCGGCGGACAGGTTGCGCAGATCGGAAGGCTGCGGGTCTCCCGGTGGCCGCGAGCTGATTCTTGTGGATGTATCGAGCATTTTCTCGGCGCGAATGGCGAGCTCTTCGAGGTCGGCGGCGCGCAGAGTCGAGAGCGCCTGCCGGGTCTGCTCAAGCAGTCCAGCCCACTCGTCTCTCGCGGCCAGCTCTGCAAAGGCTTCCGACATAAATCGCTCCGTCTGCCGCGCTAGTTCAGCAGGGCGCTAAATACCTTCGCCGCCACATCGGAGGATGGGATGTTATACGTGCCCGCGGCGATCGACTGCTGCAAGGCGGCTACTTTATCGGTGCGGACGTCGCTTCCCGTCAGCGCCTGGGCGACTACGGTGGCGGTAGTGCTCAACGTCGCCTCATCGACCGGGACCCCGTTATTGCCAACCTCACCGTGCTCCGCCCCCGCTACTGGGGCGGCGTTCACATTTGCGGTTCGACTTGCGCTTGCCGAAGCAGCTGCCTCCGCCGTATTGGAGATCTGTTGCGAACTTTCAATTCCGTTCATATAAGTCACCCTAGCACCCTCCGCCTTCCCTCACTTCAGTTCATCGGCCCGGTCTGCCGGAACTTTAGTACCGTTCGAGGTTTTGTTTTGGGACCGCCAGCAGCTTTATTTCTTTGGGGCAGCAACTCCCGCATGCGAGTCTCGTTCGCTTTCCACTTGAGCGACCACTCGCTTGGCGATGCCCAGCCCGCCTCCCTTGGCAATTGCCGTCGCCAGGGCCTCCGTGCCGTAGCTGCTGAGGGTGTCGGCAAAGCCGCTGCCGGAGTCCTTGTCGGCGCTATCGTCGTCGCGTTCTTCCTGGCAAAAGCCATGCTCTTTCATTGGCTTCAGCATCTCCTGCAACAGCATGCCTTCAAACTGCTGGGCCGCGGCGGTCAGCTTGCGATGTTCGGCTGAGGCTGGCGCCGCCGGAGCGGAGACAGACGGCGTTCCGGTTGGTGCGATCGCGAAGTTCATTGCACTTCCAGTTCTGCCTCGAGTGCACCGGCGGACTTCATCGCCTGCAGAATCGAGATGACGTCCCGTGCCGAGGCGCCGATTGTCTGCAGGCTGCGCACCAGATCGTCGACCGTCGCGCCCTGCTTCAGTTCAATCCGGTTGACCGGCTTGTCCTTGGCCTCCACATGCGTCTGCTGTACTGTCTGGGTGGTTCCGGCGGAGTAGGGGCCGGGCTGCGAGACCTGAAACTCGTTAACAATGTTGACCGCCAGGCCGCCATGAAGAATGGAGACCGGCTGCAGCACCACTGACCCACCGATCACGACCGTGCCGGTGCGCTCATTCACCACCACCATGGCCCGCGGATAGAACGGAACCTCGATTGCCTCGACGCGGGCCAGCAGCTCGGGCACGTCCTCGCCCGGCGATACCTGAATCTCCACGGTCCGGCTGTCGATCACATGCGCCGCGCGGCGGCCCAGTTCCTTGTCGATCCCAGCTGCGACCGCCTCGGCGCTTTTGAAGTCATCCTCATTCAACAACAGCGAGACGCTCTCCAGTCCTGTGAGGGGGACGGCAATTCCCTGCTCCACCATCGCCCCCAGAGGCACTCGCGCGGTGGTTGGATGGTTGAATTGCTTGGTGTTTCCATTGACGCTGACCGAGTAGCCGCCCACGACCAGAGGCCCCTGCGCCTGCGCGTAGATCTTGCCGTCGGCGCCATAGAGCGGCGTCATCAGGAGCACGCCACCCTCCAGACTGCTGGCATCGCCGGCGGAGGAGGTTGTGATGTCGATCTTCGCCCCCGGCCGGGCAAATGGCGGAAGCATGGCCGAGACAAAGACCGCGGCCAGGTTCTGCACACGGATTCCCGACGCCGGCACGCTGACGCCCATGCGCAGCAACATCGAGGCCAGGGTCTGGGTGGAGAAGCCGGTCTGCTGGCTGTCGCCGGTGCCATGCAGCCCAACCACCAGGCCATAGCCCACCAGCTGATTGTCGCGAACCCCTTCGACAGTGGCAATGTCCTTGATGCGCGCCTCGCGCTGGGGCAGATCCTCGGCGCGCGCAAGCGAGGCCGTCAGCAACATCAGCATCAACATCAGGACGATCGCGGTTCTGCACATTGCTAAACCTCTTCAGCAAAAGTTCTGTTAGAACACCAACGCCCATTGCAGCAGGCGCACCAGCGCGTTCTGGCGGTGGGTGTAGTCGTTGATAATGCCCTTGCCCCGCACCTGCAGTTCAAGGCTCGAGATGGCGGTCGACAGCACCTGGTTCTGCTGCGAGATGTCCTCCGGACGGACCAGCCCGCGCAGCACGATGGTTTGTACCTGCTGCGAGAACTCGACCTGACGCGCCGCTTCGATCACCAGCATCCCGTTGGGGAGCACCTCGACCACCTGTCCGCCCAGCGTGGTGGTCAGGCTGGAGTTGGTGGCGCTGGTTCCCTGCGCGTTCAGCCCGGACGTGGAGTTTTGGTTCACCAGATTCTGCAGCGCGTTGCCGGCATGCAGCGTACCAATCAGCCCCGAAATTCCGGAGCTGGCATTGGAGGCGCGCGAGTTCTTGACGGTCCCGTCGGTCGACGCGGCCAGGCTCTCCGACACCACTACCGAGATCAGGTCGTGGGGACGCATCGCGCGCACGTCGGTCGACATCCGGGTCAGTCTTCCCGAATCTGTCCAGATCGCGCCGGAGGATGCCTGCACCGCCTTATTGTCGGAGCGCACGCGGGTCAGATAGGCCTCCAGTGAGGAGGCCGCAGGATCGCTGGCCGCACCCAGCGGCTTCGCGTTCGATGTGGCCTTGGCGGTGCCGGTTCCGAGGGGCGCCTGAGCGAAGCTGTTGGCCGATGCCAGCAGCGAGATCAGAAGCAAGCCGAGAAGAGTCGAACGAGCCGCAAACGTGCCAGCGGGCCGTCCCGGTGCGGCCATAGTCATTCTGCGTGGCACCGTACTCGCATGGGCGCGCGGGGTTGGCTGGACGGCGTTCGAGGATGTCTGTTCGTGCACCAGAAGACCAAGCAGCTCTGTAGCCTCTGCCTGCGCGTGGGCTAAATAGAGCTCCGCATCGTGGATTGCAACTGTTAGGGGACTAATCACCAGGCTCATCGCTCCATCTCCACGTCTCCGGCGCCGCGCACGACTCCGGCGATACGTTGCACGGTCTGTCCAGCGTCTTCGGTCTGCTGCACGATGCGCACCACTACACGTTCGTCGCTGTGGGCCGACTGCTCGGCTATGCCGGTCAGCTCAATTTGCACCGTCTTATCCTGCATCCAAAGCCTCACAGAATCGCCTGCATGCACCAATAGAGGCTTCGCTGGGACAATCTGGGCCGGAACAATTTGGGGCTGGACCGGTTGCGGTTGGACAGTCTGCGCAACCTGAATCATCCTGACTGCGCCGGCCAGAGTCACCGCAGCGGCCGCCGGAACCCTTGCTGCCGGACCGAGTGCAAGCAAGCGTGCCGGCCACTCCGGGTGGGCGCAGTCCTGGCGCAGCTCCCAACCCACGCCGAGCACAGCATCCCACCTGCGGGCGATGGCGCGAGTGCCGTCTGCTCCGCATGCTGCCTGAGCCTGCGCAGCCGCCGGCCTTGACCACGCCAACCCGCCTCCCGCCAGCAACAGGCCAGACAACAGCCCCGCGGTCCATTGCTTTCTCTGAACCCTCATCGCCAGCTTCCTCTCGTTACCGGACCATGCCGTTGATCTGCGAATACATGTCGTCGGCCACGTGGACGACCTTGGAGTTGCTCTCGTAGGCCCGCTGCGCCAGGATCATGTTGACGAACTCGGCGACCACGTCCACGTTCGAGTTCTCCAGATAGCCCTGCTGCAGGGTGCCCATGCCGCTCGAGCCTCCCGGCGTATCGGTGATGGCGTTGCCCGAGGACGAAGTGGGCTGTAGCAGGTTGCCGCCCAGCGAGTTCAAGCCGCCGGGGTTGGGGAAGGTGGCCAACTGGATGGTGCCAAGCTGGCTGGAGACCGTTTGCCCAGGCAGGGTGGCCGTCACTACGCCGTACTGCGAGATGGTGACCGAGGTCGCATTCGCGGGGATGGTGAGGGCGGGAAGCAACTGGTCTCCATTCGCGTCCACCACCGTTCCGGCGTTGTTCATGTTGAAGTTTCCGTCGCGGGTGTAACCGAGCGTCCCGTTGGGCAACTGCACCTGGAAGAATCCGGCTCCTTGAATGGCCAGATCGAGGGTGTTCCCGGTCTGGTTGAAGTCGCCCTGGGTCATAATCACCTCGCTGGCGGTCGACTTGGTGCCCAGCCCGATCTGCAGGCCGGCCGAGGTGGTCGAGGTGCTGGACGCCGAGCCGGGCACGACCAGATTTTGATAGATCATGTCCTCGAACTGCATCCTGCGGCTGCGAAAGCCAGCCGTCGCCGAGTTGGCCAGATTGTTGGCCACCGTATCCAGATTGGCCTGTTGCGCGCTCATCCCGCTTGCCGCTGTGTACAACGCTCGAATCATCGTCTTCTCCTTCGTGCTCCCAATTTCACTCGCCCCAAACCTACTGCTCGACCTAAATTTCTCCGCACTCGTTGGCGCGCATATTCCACGGTTCCATTCCCGATTCGAAGCCGCCGGCCTCGTCGAACGCATCCGTATTGAAGTAGTACCGGTTTGAGCTCAGCGGCTCCGCCGGCTCGATCGTGTTGATGTCGAAATCGCCAGCCCATCGCGTCTCAACTACCAACGCCAGCAGTGCTCTCCGCCTCGGTTCCGACATTTCATCCACTCTCATCACGCCTCCAGTTTGCTCAAGCCCCAAATGCCTTCTGAAATCGGTTCCCATCGGTGTAAATCGGTATTAAGTCATTTGCCTCTGCTAAACCCGCCCCAGATCTTCCGCGGCGGTCTTGTCGAAATCGTTGTTGAAGACGCTCAACGCCTTCTGCATCATCTCTGCCTGACGCTGAACCAGGATGAGTTGCATGGTGCCGTGGACCGCGTCGAGGTTGGCCCCTTCGAGCGAGCCCTGCTCGACGACTCCATCGATCGGTGCCGGCTTCACTCCGTCGGGCGCGGCAAAGCGGTTCGTCCCCAGTGCGACCAGTGCGGAGTCCGCGGGAAATGCGAAGACACCCACTTTGCCGGCGATGGCGCTGCCCTGGTCCGTCGTCACCGAGACGGTGCCATCGGACGCAATGCTGACCGCACCGGTGGGAATGGTGATGGGCTGAGCGTTCGCATCCAGCACAGGCTCGCCCTGCATGGTCTGAAGCACGCCCGTGGCCGAGCGGGTGAAGCCTCCGTCGCGGGTATACTGCACGCCCTGATTGGTTTGGATCGCGAAGAACCCCGGCCCATTGAGCGCGAGATCCAACGGATTGCCGGTCGCCGTCACCGTGCCTTGTCCCTGGTCAATCAGATTGCCGCCCAGCACGCCGAAGTCGTTGACGGCATCGCCCACCTGCGAAGGCGACGTCTCGCTCGCGATCCCCGCCAGCACGCTGCGGAAGTAGTCTCGCTGAGCGCGAAACCCGACCGTTCCGGCGTTCGCCAGATTGTTGGCGGCGGTATCGAGCGCCTGAGTGCGCGCCAGCAATCCGGTGTACGCGGCATAAAGCCCACTGTCCATGCCCTGCATCGAGGCACGCCATGTGCCAATCGAGGGGTGAAATGGTTAGAGCGAATTCACGGGGAACCCGGGGCCCTCGGCCAGCCAATAGATATGATCGGCCACATCTTCCCTGGTCGAGGGAATGCCTCCATCGCGAGCGCTCATCGGGCCCGTCTCCAGCCACATGCGCAACCAGAAGAACTGATGCACGCGGACCAAACGTGACGAGATGGGACGTATCTTGCCCAACGTAAACGCGATGTCTTTCACCATGGATTCGGTATCCCCGACCTGGTCGAAGGCGGCATCGACAAAGTCGGAGTCGCACAGGCGTTCGCGCGCGGCCCGCCACTGCGCTTGATCGACCAGCGCGCACTCCACCTTCAAGCCGCTCATCCGTTCCAAGGCAAACGCAGCCGAAGCGTCCGGCTGGCCGGCAAAGGCGAGGTAAAGGATACGCTCCCCCGCGATGCGCAGCGGCAGCATTCCCAGCCTCTCCACCAGCAGCCTGGGGACCGCCAAGGCCATCGCGTTGGGAATGAATCCATCGACGCTCACCACCGGACATCCCCACTGCATTCCCAGCGCATGAGTTACGCATTCCTGCGGGAGTCCGCATTGCTCGATCAGCCATTGTCCGATGCTGCCGGACCTGGCGCGCCGCTGCAGGTCGAGGGCGCGCTGCAACTGAGCATGGGTGATCCGTCCCTGTTGCAGCAGAATCAATCCAAGCGGCATGCGATGGCGATGAGGCCGATCGCCGATCGCGCGGCCTTGTTCCCCAAGCTCCCGCCGCACAGCCGTCTCTACGATGGTTGCGATGCAATGAGGACTGCATCCCCAAGCTCGCTCAAAGACCGGCCGGCGACGGTCCTTCAAGAAAGCCAACCAACTCCTGGAACACTCTGGATTGCCGCATGCGAGCGGCCTTCCGCTGAGGAAGGTCCCACCGGGAGTGCTGTTCCTCGGGACGCCGTAACTCGGGTTCTGCGCTAGAACAGGCATCGAATGCTCTCCAGGCGCAGTTGCGGTTCCGCCACCTCAGTCACCAGCAACGCGAAGTTACCGTCGACGATCACCACCTCGCCTCGGGCGACAATCCGGTCGCCAACCACCAAGTCAACCGGTTCGGCGACGTGCCGGTCGAGTTCCAGTACGTCTCCCAGGCCGAGCGCCAGCACATCCTTCAACGCCAACTCTCGCGAGCCAAACTGCAGCGTGGCGTCGAGCTCGATCTCCAGCAGCAGGTCTCTCGCCGAAGACTGAGCGGTCGCACTCTCTGCTGCTTGTCCTGCGGTCGATCCTGTCGATCCATCCATTGCCTACTCCTTACCGAGATTCAAGTGACTTCCAGCACGTCGCGTCGCACCCGCACTGCGTCCGTTTACTGCACGCCCTGGCGCGCCGCGTCGGCGGTATGACCCTTCACCTGCGCCCCGCGATGTTCTCCCGAGCGCACTGGCTGGGCGTGAAAGATGGGCAGGCCGCCAACGCGAAGCTCGGCTGCGGACTGGCGCGCGAGAGGAAGGCGAAGCACCTTGCCTGGAACCAGCTCTGCCAAATCGCCCGCGTTCACCCGCATGGAGGGAAACTGGAGAACCGCGCCGAACTGCGCCTCCTCCATCAGCTGGCTGAGCCGCGCGCGCGCCTCCGATGACCGGCGCCGGGGCCGGTCTCGTTCCGCGATCAGGCGGCGCAGGATGGTATTCAGCACAACCGAGGGAAGACACAGGTTCAACGACCCCTGCGCCTCCGGCATGCGCACCTCAAAGCTCACGCACAAGGTCTTCTCGGTCATCGGCATCAGCCGCACCACCTGCGCTTCCATCTCCCGTTTTTCGAGGGTGAACTTCAACCCTACCGGCTGCCACGCAAGATTGAGCTCGCGCATCACGATCTCCATCACCGAGAAGAGGATCGCATCTTCGATGTCGGTCGGTTCGCGCAGCGCTCCGGCACGGCCTACACCGCCCAGCAGCAGATCGACGATCGGCGGCGCCATGCTCAAATCCAGCTGCACCGCGCCCAGCACATCGAGCGGCTCCAGCCGGGCCGAGCAGACATAGGCGGGTTCGGGGATACGCTCTGTGAACTCCGAATACATCATCTGTTCCGCCGAAGCCAGCGTCACTTCGAATCGGGTGCGCAGCCATGCGCCCAGGTTGTGGGTCAGATTGCGCGCAAATAAATCGTTGACCGTGCTGATCGCCTGCATCTGCTCGTTGCTGATCTGCCCGGCGCGGCTGAAGTTGTACGGCTCGCCCTTGCGCTCCGGAGCGTGCTTGCCCGGAGAGATCGCCACCTCCTGCTGCTCGGCAGCCTCGCGGGCCGCGGCGAACATTGAGTCGATAGCGTCCTGCTCCAGATGCTTCTCCATTGCAACTCCTCTGTTCTACGTTCTTCGTTCTACGTTGTCCGGAGCAACTGAAGCTCCGATCATTCCTGCCTCACCCGAGCTTTGCCGTTAACAACGGACAACCGTTCCCTACCCAATCGTGCCCACGCTCCTCACCCGTATCACGGGGGGGATCTCGGCCGGGGAGAGCACCGTCATTCCGGGCAGGAACGGCTCCAGCCAGCGGCGCATGTGATATCGCGCCGGACTTGGAACTAGCAGCACGGGGAGGGCCGCAGCCGAACCACCTGCGGTAAGTCGCTTCACAGACTCCACGATCCGGCGCAGAAAGGCAGCCGGGGCTGGCCGGGTTTCGCCGCCCAGAAGACGCGGCGCACTCTCCGGATCGAAGGCGCCGACGACCTCCTGCTCGAGCGCGGAGGCGAGCACCAGCACGCGCAGCCCGCCATCCGCATCCAGCAGAGGATGCACCAGGGCCCGCCCCAGCGCCTGGCGGACGGCCTCGACCAGATACACTGTGCTCTTCGAGTGCTGCGCCGCATCCACCAGCACATCGAGAATCGCGCCCAGGTCGCGGACCGACACCTGCTCGCGCAGCAGTTGCTGCAACACCTTCTGCACTTCGCCCAGCGTCATCAGCTTGGGCACCAGTTCTTCGACCAGCTTTGGATGGCTCTCACTCATGGTGTCCAACAGGCGCTTGACCTCATGCCTGCTCAGCAACTCCTGCGCATGCTTGCGGATCAACTCGCCGACGTGGGTGGCGATTGCCGTGGTCTGGTCAACCACCGAGTAGCCCGCCGCCAGCGCCTGCTCTTCCAGGCCCGGCGCAATCCACCGCGCAGCGACGCCAAAAGCCGGCTCCTGAGTCACGGTGCCCGGAATCGGCCGCGCTTTGGGGTCGCCATTCACCGCCAGCACACAGTTTTGCTCGGTCTGCCAGCGCCCGACCTCGATCCCGCGCAGCGAGAGCACATACTCCCTGGGCTTGAGGCGCAGGTTGTCGGTAATGTGCACCGGCGGCACGATAAAGCCAAGTTCGGTGGCCAGATGGCGGCGCAACGCGCGCACCCGGTTCAGCATCTGGCCGCCCTGCTTCTCGTCGACCAGCGGGATCAGTTGGAAACCAATCTGCAGCGTCAGCTCCTCCACCTTCAGCAGCCCGGCCAGATTGTCGCCCGTGGGCGCGCCCGCCACAGCGGCGCCCTTCTTGCTGCCGGGAAGCGGCTCCACTGCATCGACGGGCGCAGCGTCCTCGGGCAAGCGTCGCGCAATCATTCCCACGGCGGCTGCCATCAGGAGAAACGCCAGCCAAGGCATTCCCGGCACCAAGGCCATGATCGCGAGCACGCCGCATGCGATCCACAACGTATTCCGGCGGGCGAAGAGCTGAGTCCTGAGTTCATCGTCCAGCTGGCCGGACGAGGAGGCCCGGGTGAGCACCATTCCACCCGCGACCGTTACCAGAAGGCTGGGGATCATGGTCACCAAGCCATCGCCAACGGTAAGGATGGTGTAGGTCTTGACCGCGGTCATCAGGTCGGTGCCCTGCTGCAGCACGCCGATTGCAAGCCCGGCGACGATATTGATCGCCGTAATTAAGATGGTCGCCAGCGAGTCTCGCTGGTTGAACTTGGCTGCGCCATCCATGGCGCCGTAGAACTCCGCCTCGCGCGCGATCGCCTCCCGCCGCCGGCGGGCTCCATGCTCATCGATCAGGCCGGCGTTCATGTCCGCGTCGATCGCCATCTGCTTGCCCGGCAGCGCGTCCAGCGTAAACCGCGCGGTGACTTCAGCCGTCCTGACCGCGCCATGGCTCACCACCAGAAACTGAATGGCAATCAGGGCCAGGAACAGCACGAAGCCGACCACGTAGTTTCCGCCCACAACGAACTGGCCAAACGACTCGATCATGCTGCCGGCGGCGTGGGTGCCCTCATGTCCATGCAGCAGAATCCTGCGGCTGGAGGCGATGTTCAGCGAAAGCCGGAACAGGGTGAGCAGCAACAGCAGAGTCGGGAATACGCTGAAATCGACCGCCCTGCGCACTTGGATCGCGGTGAGGAAGACGATGATCGAAGCCGCCATCGACGCCACCAGAAGAATGTCCAGGACAAAGCTCGGCACCGGGATCAGCATGACAAACACCATGCTGATGGCGACCACCGGCAGAAGCAGCGCATTGCGTTTTGCCTTGGTCCATCCAGGTTGAAGTGTTGCCGCCTGCGCCATTAAACTTCTCCTTTGGTAGCGGTGCCCCAGCGGGGTGCCCGCTTTTTCGCAAACTCTTCCGCCGCCTTGCGCTCCCGCGCGGCCTTCTCCACCTGCTGCCGGTAAAGGAATGCCAGGATCCCCGCGACCGTCGCGTAGAGCTCATACGGGATGGGTTGCCCCTCCTCGACGGTCTTGAACAGCGACTGCGCCAGCGGCGGGTTCTCGACGATGGGAACGCCGGCCAAGCGCGCCTCTTCCCGAATGCGCAGCGCATGCAGGTTGCGGCCTTTGGTCAGCACGGTCGGCGCAAGCATCGATTCGAAGCTGAACTCGAGTGCCACCGCATAATGGGTCGGATTGGTGACCACCACGCTGGCGCGCGACATGTCCGCCTTGATCTTGCGGCGCCGCATTGCATTCTGAATTCGCCGGATGCGTCCCTTCACCTGAGGATTGCCCATGGTCTCCTTCTGCTCGTCGCGCATCTCCTGCTTGCTCATGCGCAGCTTCTTGTTCCAGGCCATCCGCTCCACCGCATAGTCCAACGCGGACCAGGCCACCATCACCCACGCCGCGTCCACCGCGATCCCGAAGCATCCCTCCAGAGTCGTTGGCAGGCGCGCCACGCTCATCACCGGCATGGGCAGAATCAAATGCTGCATCGCCTTGATGCCGAGCGCGACCACTACAGTCGCGGGCAGCAGCGACTTCGCCATGCGCGTGACCGAGCGCAGGCTGAATAGGTTGCCGAGGTTGGTCACCGGGTTCAGCCGCTCGAGCTTCAGCGTCAGCGCCTCGCCGTGAATCTGCAGGCCGCCCGACTGGCCTGCGCCGGCAAGCAGCGCCGCGCAAAAGCTCGCTGCAAGCACCAGACCCACCGGGAGCAGCGCGGGCGCAAGCAGCTTCACCTCATGTTGCATCAGCGCCAGATCGAGCCCTTCCGTACGCACCCCATCCATGCCCAGTAGCAGGCTGCGCGTGTATAACGCATCCCAGCCGGAGAGGAACTGCTTTGCCGATGCCCCCAGCACAAGAATGCCCGCCAGCATGGACACGGAGCTGAGAAGCTCGCGGCTGTGGACAAAGTCGCCTTGCTTGCGCGCCTTCTGCTTACGCTGCTCGGTTGCCTGTTCTGTGCCCTTCTCGCTCATGAGGCTACCAGTTTCGCCGCCTGGTCCAGCAGCGCGGTGAAGTGGCGCTCAATCCAGGCCGGCCACACGGCGAGCGATCCGATCAGCACCGCATACGACACCAGCGTCTTCAGCGGAATGCTGACTACCATCACCGGCAGTTGCGGAGAGATCCTGCCCACCAACGCCACTACAATCTCCACTGTCAGCGCCGCCGCAATGACCGGCGCCGCCAGTTGCAGGCCCGCGAGAAAGACCCCGCCCGTCATCGCCGCCAGGGCCGCTCCGGTCGTCGCCTTCATTGCCGCCTGCCCTACCGGAACTACCGCGAAGCTGTGCATGACCGCGGCCAGCAGCGACCGGTCGAGCCCCGCGCCGATCAGCACCAGCAGCCCCATCCAGTTAAGCAACTGCCCCAGTACAGGCGTTTGGATGTTGCTGTTCGGGTCCATCAGGTTGACCAGCGAGAAGCTGAACTCCATCCCGATCATCTGCCCGGCGAACATTAGCGCCTCGAGGATCAGGCTCAGGGCAAACCCAAAGGTCAGCCCGACCGCCAGTTCGCCCAACAGCCCTGCCATGTCCAATTGAACGCGCGCATGAGGCAGCGTCCCCACCACCGGCGCCAGCAGTATCGTCACCGCAATCACAAAGCCGGCCTTGATGCGCGGCGCGATTGCAGCCGAAGAAAAGATCGGCGCGAAGACCATCAGCCCGCTGATGCGCACCATCACCAGAACCCCAGCCGACAAGAATTGCGGCCAGTCGGCGATCTGCCGGCCGGTTAGCATCGTTGCTGCGTTCTGTAGCTGCACCTGTCCCGCCGTCCTATCCCACATTCCTATCCCAGATAACGATGAAAGTCCGACCACAAGGCTACGGTGTAGCTAACCAGACGCCCCACCAGCCACGGCATGGTCACCACGGCGATGACAAAGACCACCAGCAGCCGCGGCACAACGGTCAGTGTCATCTCCTGCACGCTGGTCAGTGTCTGCAGCAGGGCGAGTACCAGGCTCACCAGGCAGGCCGCAAGCAGCAACGGCGCGCTGATCACCATTGCCTGGATCAATAGATTCCGCGCCATCTCGGCCGCCATGTCCGGTCCCATATAGCCTCGCTTCGCATTCGTCATTTCTGCTTCCTGCGCTAGAAGCTCTTCAGCAACGAGCTCGCCAGCAGGTTCCATCCGTCCACCATCACGAACAGCAAGATCTTTACCGGGGTTGAGATCACCACCGGAGGCAGCTGCATCATCCCAATCGAGGTTGTAATGCTGGCGATGGCCAGGTCCACCAGAAGGAAGGGCAGAAAAAGCACCGCGCCGATCTGGAACCCCGCTTTCAGTTCGCTGAGCATGTACGCTGGGACGACCACTTGCATGGGCAGGCCCTCCGCCGTGGTTGGCCGCGCGGTCATCCCCGCGGAGGCGAACAGGGCAAGGTCTTTTTCGCGCGCATAGCGCAGCATGTAGGTCTTCACCGGCGCCGCGCCGAGTTCCAGCGCCTGCTCTCCGGAGATCGTTCCGGCGCGGTATGGGGCCAGCGCCGTTTGATCGACTTGTAACAATACGGGTTGCATGAGGAACCAGGTCATCATCAACCCCAGGCCCATCAGCACCTGGTTCGACGGAGCCGTCTGCGTGCCCAGCGCCTGGCGCAGGAAGTGAAAGACCACCAGCAGCCGCACCATCGGCGTCATCGACAGCAGAAGCGCGGGAAGCAAAGTGAGCAGGGTGAGGCCGATTACGATCGACCAGGGCACGCTCTGGTTGCCCTGCAACTGACTGGCGATGCTGTCTAATCCAAGCGCAGGCACGGCCGGAGCAGGTGATGCGTGTGCCGGCGAGGCCTTCTTGTTGTGAGCGTTGGAACTGGATTTCAAAATCGCCGGTGGTGCCGTAGTTGCGGCATGAGGCGCACGGGTGGCCCAAGAGAATGCGTCGACATCAATCGGAGTTCCCTGCTTCTGGGACAGCCCTGCCGCTGACGCGGGTCGCGCTATCGCAAACAGCGCTAGCAACACGATGCCCGCCAGAGCCCAGGTCCGGTGCCGCGCAATCCGGCTCAATAGCATCTCATCTCCTGGTGCATGCCATCGCTTGCAATTGCGGGCCGGCACACAGCCGGGCTTCCTTCTACTTCAGGAAGGACCGGGTGTACGGGCTGTCCATGCACGATCTCTGCAATGGAATGGACGCTGTCGCCGCCGGCTCCCACCAGGTAGCGCTGGCCATCGCACAACACCAGCAGCAGTTGCCGCTTGCCACCCAGTTGCAGCGTCTCGATCAACTCCATCCGGCGCCCGGCGCGGGCTCTGCCCAGGCCGGCAAAGCCGTTGCGCAAGACTGCTTCAATCCGCGCCAGGATAGACCCCACGAGACCAGAGCGACGATCCGTTGCCTTCACCTCTTCGGCCTCATCTCCCGCCATCGCCATTGCTTCCTCCTGTGCGGTGTGCCCATCGGCTTTCGCACCAAGACATACATCTGGTGCGTGGTTTGCTTTGCTACGCCAGCCGGGTCAGACGCAGCGCCATGCGCTGTTCCACAACTTCAAACTCACCCCAACTGACCTGCAGTGTTCCCACCTTCAGGGGCACATCCTCGGTGACTGCCCACACGCTCTGAACGGTCTGGCCGGCCTTCAACGCCAGCAGGTCGCAGACCTTGAACCCGCTCAAAGGGATCCTTACCGCCAGCATTACGGGAAGCCGCGAGATCATCGGCCATGCGGGATGCTCTTCCATCGGCCGGGCCCCCAATGCCTGCACGGCCAGGGCCCGTACCGGTTGGGTTGACGGGCTGGTGGCCGGAGGTGCGGGAATCGATGTCATGATGAACTAGACCCTGCACGAATAAGCCCAGAGTTCGCCCGCAAGCATTAGCGATCGCTCACGGGCGATTTCCTGGAGTGTCAGCGGATCATGTTGATGGTCTCCTGAGTCACGGTGTCGAAGGTCGTGACGGTCTTCGAGTTGGCCTCAAACGCCCGCTGGGCCACAATCAGGTTGGCGAATTCGGTCGAAATGTCCACGTTCGACTGTTCCAGGGTGTCATCCTCGATGGTGGCCCTGCCTCCCGCACCGGCGGCGCCCACGCTGGCGGCTCCGGACGAGGCCGAGGTCTTGTAGTTGTTGCCGCCCTCCACGGTGAGTCCCTCCACATTCGTCACCAGGGCGACGGCGATCTGGCCGACCTTCTGGGTTTGCCCATTGGAGAATTCCGCCGAGAGCACGCCCGCTGCGTCCACAGAGAAGCTCTGGTACGAGCCGCTGGCAAACCCATCCTGGGTGCTCGCCGTCGCGGTCGATGCGCCCACGGTCTGGCCGATCTGCGCCGAGCCAGCCGAGTTGTACAGGTTCCAATTGAAGTTCATGGTGTTGGCACCGTCAGTCATGCCGGGAAACGAGATGCCACTTACGTTGGCTGCAGGCGTCACCAGTCCGCCGGAGGAGTTGAAGGTCAGGGTGCCGGTGTTGTTCGCCGGGACGCCGGTTGCATCGCCTGGCGGCAGCGAGATGACGTAATTCCAGGTATTGGGCGCCGTGTTGGTGAAGGCTACCGTGGCGGCATGGCTCTGGCCCAGCGAGTCGTACATGGTCAGCGTCGAAGAGAATGTCCCGCCGGTCGCCGTCGCCGCGTTCAGGTTTGCCGTAATCCCGAAGTTCTGCGTGGCCTGCGCGGCTTGGGTCGCGCCCACCGGGACCTGCAGCTCGGCCAGCGGCGTGCTGGTATTCACCATCCCGTTGGCCGCGGCATATCCCATGACAGCATCGCCGGTGGTCGTGATCAGGTTGCCGCTCTGGTCCAGTTGGAAGTTCCCGGCGCGGGTCAATTGCTCCAGACCGCCCTGGTCCACCACAAAAAAGCCACTCCCGTTCAACGCCATGTTGGTGGAGGTGGTGGTCGTCGACAGCGACCCCTGCGAAAAGTCGGTGTCGGTACCGGCCACCTGCGTGCCCAGCCCTACCTGTAGCGCGTTGCCGGAGCCGGTGTTGCCGATGTTCTGGTAGAACAGGTCCGAAAAGCTGGTGGTCTGGTCTTTGAACGCGGTCGTATTCAGATTGGCGAGATTGTTGCCAATCGTGTTCAGTGCGACCGAGTTGGCCTCGAGTCCTGTGAGTGCAATTGAAAAGGATGGCATTTGCGGTTTCTCCTGTGCTGGAAGCTATTGCGATGAGGCGGCGCCGTTCACTGCACTGGTCGCAGGGGTGGCGTTCACCCCCGCGGCCGTGTCCAGCGACGTGATACCGGTGTTGATTCCAATCAATTGCTGCAGGCTGTTTACGTCGACCATCTGGCTGATGTACTGGCTGGGGTCAGTGGGCTGGGTGGGATCCTGGTTTTTCATCTCGGCCACCAGCAAGGTCAGAAAATCGTTCGCCGTAATGGTTGAACTGCTTGCGGATGCCGCGGCCGCGCTTGCAGCCGCTGCGTTCGCCGCGGTACCGGTGGTTGGCGTGGTCGCTGCTGTTCTTGGCCGTGCCAACGCAGTGGCCACGCTCGCAGCCGAACTTGCTACCTGTGGCGCTCCAGTCACGATCTGCTGAATACCTTGCATGGTTATCTCCTCCAGATGTGCCTGGTCGCGTAAATCTCTGAACTTCCCTCAACGTCTGAAACTTATTGATAAGCCGGCGCGACTCGACTGCTCGCAGTTCGCGCCGTCATGCGCATACATTCAGCCAGCTTCCGCTGCTGCCCGCCGGGAATCCGAATCCGTATAGAGCGTGAGGAAGACCTCCCAGCCAGCTGCCGGCGCCTGGCGCGCCTCCAGTCCACGGTCCGGCTGCGCCATTTGTCTGCCCGGACACAAGGCCCGTCGGCGCGGTTGCCGGGACAGCCTCGCGCTGCTCTTCCTGGGATGAATCCCTGCCCGGCGCGAAGGCGTCCTTCGGACTCTGTTGGCCGTCTTGGCGCTGTGGTTGGGCATCTCCAGTGCCATGCCCCTCGCCCGCGTTGGGGGCCATTGTTGGCGCTGCCTCCGCGGCCCGGTGGATTGCAATCCTGCTGACGTTGACCGCCTCCGACTCCAGGTAGTTCGCCATCTCCGGCAATACAGCGCGCAGCGATTCGTGCGCAGATGCGCTTGCCGTCAGCGACGCGCTGACCGCGCCGTCCGCGCCTAGTTCAGCGCGCACCCGCAGCCAGCCATGGGTGCCGTCGAAGACTCCGACGTCCAACTGAGCCGGCCCGGACGCGAGGACCTGGTGACTCTGCACTCCAAGCTGCCCCGTCGGCAGCGTCGCATCGAGCCGCGCTCCTGTTCCGAACGCAGAGGACGGCGAATGATTCGCAGCACCTGTCTGAGCCGTATTTCCGGCCATTCCCGTCACACTGGGCTGCAAACCGGTCGAGGATGAGAGCGAACCTGAAAGCGCCGCGTCTGAGTTGGCGTGGCTGCCAGACCCGCCTGCGCCCTGCGTCGCAGCCAATGGGGTTGAGACCGGCTTTGACCCGGAGTCCAGCGTGGCGATCGCAGTCGCGCCTTTTTCTGCCGGGAGCGGATTTGTAACTTTCTCAGTTGCGCCGGCGGTCGAAGGGCGGTCGCGCTTGGCCGCGGTTGACTTTATCGTTCGATTGCTGGCCTCTGCCGGATTCTGCGCGATCACGGGCTGAGGTGCAGTCGTCGCGCTGCTTTCTTGAATGCAGGACAGCGCAAGCACCGCAGTCAGAGAATTTGGCTCGACCGATGGCTGGGTCGCCGCAGTTGCATTCTCAGAAACAGGAGCCTGTGGAGTGCGCTTGGTCGTCTGGGACTCAGCCGGCAGAGCAGTTGCGGCTACGAACCTCACATCCGGCGCGACGGGATTTTTTGCTTGTGCGCCCACTTGACTGCCCACGAATCTGGATGCAGCTTTCGCTACGGCACTTCCATTTGTCTTGCTTGCATCTGGGATGCTGGCTGCATCTTCGGCTGAACTCACGCTTGATGACTGCTTCGTTAATTGTGGAAAGCCCACTTCGTCCTGCGCGGTCCTGCTAGCTGGTGCGTCCCCACTCGTTGGACTCTGTGCGACTCCGATTCTCGCTGCTGAGTCAGTTGCGGATATGCCCATCTCCCGCTGCCAGGTGAGATCGAAGCTCTGCGGAGCTGGCGAGGTGTATGTCGCCAAACTGACCGGCAGCCGTGCTGCCGATGGAGTCTCCGCTGTTCCTATCTGGGTTGCCTGCATCTCGCCCTGCCTCTCGACACCTAGGGCAAAGCACTTTAGCATCCAAATTTTCAATTCGAAAAGCGTTCCCAATTAGAGAGACTTCACATTGGCTGTTCATCCTGCCCACTTAGAGCAGTTTTCCTGTTGCCGTGAAGCGGACAATTTGGTGAAGTGCCGTTTTTCTTGAGAGAAAACGGCGATGAGTTTAGAGGACCACCTCTACACCTACAGGAAGACTGCTCTAGTCCCCCAAAGAAGCCCCTTCATCGTTCGCTGGGGCATCCTGACCGGTCAGCTGAGTGCGCCTGCTCAGAAACCGGTCATCGGCCTCTGCCTGAGACTTGCGGCCTGCCTCGCGACCGGCCGTCTGCCGCGCGTTCTCGATCAGTTGCTTGACCTGTGCGTGCTCGCGCCGGCTAGCCAGGAACCTCTCCATCGCCGGAGCCACATCCGCCGTTCGCGCCTGCAGCAGAGGACGCAGACGACCCCGGTTCCATCCCGCCACCTCGCGCTGCGCGTCCGCCAGCAGCCACTCACTGCGGTCGCCAGAGGCCAATGCATTGCGCTCAGCCAGCCCGGCTTCCAGCAGAGCGGTTTGCTGGTCAGCCAGCCCTGACTCGACCTCAGCTACCGCGGCGAATGCCAGTTGCAGCCTTCTGCGGCCGAGGTCTTCGCCGAGCCGGCGTATCGCCAGCAGCCGCCCCAGTTTTTCAAGCCGCCGCCCGCTCACAAGCCGATCTCCAACGCCTGCAACCCAGCGATGCAGTCTGCGAGACTGACCCGTTCGCTGTATCCCTGCTCCAGAAACCTACGCAGGATTGGCCTCGCAACGAGTGCCTGGTCGAGCTCCGGATCGGCGCCGGCCTTGTAGGCCCCGATGCGCACCAGGTCCTCAGACCGCGCGTAGGCGGAGAGAAGCCGTCGCACCAGCGCGGCTTTCCTGCGATGCTCCACGCCGGTGACCGCGGGCATCAGCCTGCTGATCGAATCCAGCACGTTCACCGCGGGATACCAGCCCTCAGCGGCCATCGCGCGCGATAGCACTACGTGCCCATCCAGCAGCGAGCGCACCGCATCGACCAGTGGGTCCTGTTGATCGTCGCCCTCCATCAGCACCGTATAAAAAGCGGTGATGCTTCCATCCTTGAAGTTGCCCGCGCGTTCCACCAGCCGTGCCAAGCGCGAGAACACCGATGGGGTATATCCCTTGCTCGCCGGGGGTTCGCCCGCCGCCAGGCCCACCTCGCGCGCAGCCATCGCATAGCGGGTCAGGGAGTCCAACACCAGCAACACATGCTTGCCCCGCGACGCATAAAATTCCGCCACCGAGGTGGCCGCCAACGCTGCCCTCATGCGCAGCAGAGGAGACTCGTCCGAGGTCGACACCAGCACCACCGACCGCTTTCTTCCTTCTTCGCCGAGCGCGTCCTCAAGGAACTCCCGCACCTCGCGCCCGCGCTCACCGACCAGCCCAACGACCGTCAAATCGGCTGCAGTATTGCGCGTCATCATGCCGATCAGCGTGCTCTTGCCTACGCCCGATCCGCCGAAGATTCCCACCCTCTGCCCGCGCCCTACGGTCAGCACTCCATCCAACACCCGCACTCCGGTCGAGAGCGGCTCGCGGATCGGCACGCGCTCCATCGCCTTGGGCACTACCCCGTCGAGCGGCCACGCACCGCCAATGCGAAGTGGAGCCAATCCATCCAAAGGCCGCCCCAGTGCGTCCAGAACGCGCCCCATCATGTGCTCGCTCAATGCCATCTGCGGGGCAGTTCCCAGCGCCGCCAGCGCATCGCCGTAGCGAATCCCCTGGGTCGCGGCAAGCGGCATCGCCACCACATACTCGCCGCGAAACCCGATCACCTCGGCGTTGTGCCGCCCGCCCTCGGCGTCCACAATCTCGCAGCACTCGCCAACGGAACACAGCGGCCCCTCCGACTCGATCGTCTGCCCATTGGCCTTGACCACGCGCCCATGCCAGCGCCAGGCCGGGCGCACGGCAAGCCGCTGAAAGTAAGGCGCCAGCGAGGTGCGCCCCGTCACGCGGCCGGCTTGTGATGGAGCAGGTCGAAGAACCCCTTCTCGATCTCTTCAAGCTGCACGCTCACCCCCAGCTCGACGGTGCCCATTCGGGTTTCCAGCACACACTCCCCGCGATCCAGCCGCGAATCTTCCGCCACGCGCGGCCGCTCTGATTCATCCATTGTCTGGAACACCTGCTCCCATGCCGCAACGTCTGCTTTCGCAACCCGCAGCACCGCGCCGCCGCGGTCCGCCATCTTCTCGAGGGCAACGCGCACCGCCGCAGTCAAGAGCAGAGGGTCGATCTGGGCCTCGCGATGCAATACCCGCGCCGCAATTGCAAGAGCCAGCTTGACCACTTCCTGCTCGACCTCGGTGAAGTACCGCTCCCTCATGCCCTGAAACTGCTTCACCGTCTCCACCAGCCGCACCCGCTCGCGTCCCACGGATGCGTGTGTCTCCGCCTCCAACTCGGCCCGAGCCGCGCGCCTTCCCTCCCGGTCGCCCTCCGCGGTTCCCTGCTGCCGTGCCGCTTCGACGGCGTTGCGCAGGGCCGTCTCCCGGGATGCGCGATCATGGCCATCCCCGTCGCGCGAGCCATGATTCCCTGCCCTCTGTCCCGCGCTCGTCTCGCCGCGTTGTCTTGCCGATGCTCCGATCGCCTCCACGTCCAACCCGCTCAGAGAACGGTACTCGAATGGAACGACGATTTTCTGGGGTGCGAGGAACGCAGCCAGCGTCTCAATATTGGGAGCCAGTCCCGATGCTTGGCCGCCCACTCCGCTCGCTTCAGACTGCAAGTTCATCGTCGGCCTCCAACTTCAAAGTGATCCGACCCTCGGCTTCGAGCTGGTGCGCCAGCACCAGAATCTCCTGTTGCGCGTGGCCGACCTCTTTAGTCCGCACCGGCCCCATCGCCTCCATGTCGTCCTTCAACATCTCCACCGCGCGGGTGCTCATGGCCTTGAACAGATGCGCCCTCAGGTTCTCCCGGGACCCCTTCAAGGCCAGCGCCAGCAGACGCTTGTCCACCGCGGCCACCAGCTCGCGGACGCTCGCCTCCGACACCGTCAACAGGTCTTCGAAGGTAAACATGAGGTTGCGGATGCCAATCGCCAGCTTCGGCTCTTCACGCTCGATCTCGTCGAGGATGGTCTTGCTGGCCAGCATGTCCAGCCGGTTCAGCATGTCCGCGACCGCTTTGAATCCAGCGTACGACCTCCGTCCATTCGAGCCCATGGCCTCCATCCGGCGGTGCAGGATCACTCCCACCTTCTGCGCCATCTCGGGCGAGAACTGGCGCATCTCGGCAAGCCGCCGCACTGTCTCTACGCGCAGCTTGGCATCGAGATGCATCAACAAGACCGAGCCGCGCTTGGCGTCGAGGTGCGCCAGCACCAGGGCAACCGTCTGCGGGTGCTCATTCTCAAGGAACTTGCTCAACTGCTGCGGGTCCATCCGTTGCAGCATGGCCAGATCGCCGTGGGTGCGCTCTCGCAGCCCTTTGACCTCGAGCAGCATCTCCGCCGCGCGTGCCGGGCCGAACGCCTGGGCCAGAAGCCGGCTTGCATAGTCTGGCCCGCCGCGCACCATATACTGCTCGGTCTCGAGCAGCCCGTAGAACTCGCTCAGCACCTGGCTCAGTTGTACCTGTGGCACATCGCCCAGACGCGTGATCTCGTCCGTCACCTGCTGCACATCGACGTTGGTCAGGCTCTGAAAGAACACCTTGGCCAACTCGTCGCCCACGGCAACCATCAGGATGGCCGCCTTGCGCAGCCCGGGCAGGCCGGTCGCCGCAAGCCCGCCGGGAAACGCATCACTCTGTTGCGCGAACATTGCGGACGTTGCCACTAGTCGTCATCCTCCACCGGCGCATTGATCCACGATTCCAGAAGCCGTGTGCTCTGCGCCGGCTCGCGGCGGATCTGTTCGGAAAGGTGCTCGTAGATCTCCTGCGTGTTGGTGGGACGCACAGGGGCTCCTGCACTCTGGCCAAAGCTCCTCACTCCGGCGCCCGGGCTGGTGACTCCCGCCGCTTGCCTTCCAGCGGCGACCGCAGGCAACGCCGTCAGCGGCGCCTGGCTCAGTGCCGTCATCATGTGTTTGGTCATAGGCTTGAGCACGGTGAACACCAGAAGAATGGCCACGACGGAGAAGCCCAATGTTCTCATCAGGTCAGGCTGGGTATGCAGCAGCGCATCCGTCTGGTCCAGCGCCTTCTGCATCGCCGGAGGGTCCGGCTCGGGCGCGTTGGACGAGAAGCCTACGTTCTCGACGACCACCTGGTCGCCGCGCGCCGCGTCGAACCCCACTGCCGCGCGTGCCAGTTGTTCCAGCCGTTGCATCTCCTCGGGACTGCGCGGCTTCCATACCGTATGCTCGAGCTTGCCGGTACCCTCGCTCTCCCTGCGGTCATTCACCACTACCGCGGCAGTCAGCCGGCGCACTCGCCCCGGGCCCTCCTCGGAGTGCAGCAGATGCCGGGTCACGGCGTAGGTGCCCGTCTCTTCGGTCAACGTCTCTCCCGGCTGCGATCCGTTCTGGGAATACACGGGAAGGCTCGTGTCCTGGTGCGAGCCTCCGCCAGACTTCGCCGAACCGGACCCCGCGGCGCCAGGAGCTTCCTGCGCGGCGGTGTTCGCCGTCTGCATCAGAGGAGGCACCGCAGCCGGCGCGGTTGGCCGCCCCGCTGCCTGAACGCTTCCCGGCGCAGCCGCTCCGGGAGTATTGCTTGCGGTTCCCGGCACGCCCCCGGCAGCCGGCCTTGACCCCATGGTCTGTTCGCTCTTGTGCAGGCTCGTCGCCACCACCTGGGATGGGTCATAGACCTCGTCGGTCTTCTCCTCGCTACCCTGGTCATAGGCTACGGTCACCGACGCATGGACATTGCCGCCTCCTGCAGTGGGCTCGAGCATCGCCACCAGTTTTCCCTCAAGCTCCCGTTCAGCATCGCCCGCGACCGCGTCCTGGCCGTGCGCAGACAGATTCAGGCGCCCGTCCGCGTCCACCAGGGTCACGTCGTCGGGGCCCAGGTTCTCTACCGCTCCAGCTACCAGGCTGCGAATGGCCTCCGCCTGCTCTGGAGGCATAAAGGACTTGCGCAGTTGCAGCACCACCGACGCCTTGGCCGGTTGTTCCTCTTGCGCGAACAGAGACTCCTTGGGCAGCACCAGATGGACCCGCGCCGAGCGCACCACCGCCAGCGTTCCGATCGTATGTTCCAACTCGCCCTCGAGTGCGCGCTGGTAGTTCACCTTCTCGTCGAACTCAGAGCCCACCCAGTTCGGCTTGTCGAACAACTCGAACCCCATCCTGCCTGACTGCGGCATACCCTTCGCGGCAATCTCCATGCGCGCCTTGTCCACCTGGTCCGCGCCCACCTCCACCCCGGTTCCATCCTCGGTCATCTGGAACGGAATCCCGGCGGCAGAGAGCTCCTGCGCGATCTGCTGCGTGTCCTTCGAGTCGAGCCCGGAGAACAGCACCCGCCAGTCCGTCCTGCCCGCATACCACGCCATCCCCGCGCAGATCGCCGCCACCAGCAGCACGGACGCGCCCATCCACCGGCGTCGTGCCGGCGGCATCGACTGAATGCGCCCACGCAGGTCCGTCGCCACAGCGCTGACGCGTTCGAGCGCCCCGCCTGGGGCGCCGCCGGGAGCTGCAAGTCCGGTTCCCGATTGTGCTGCGTCAGCCATTTAGCCACTCCCGATTCAATGCTCGACCCGCCTCTAGAACTGCATGCCCATCATCTGCTGATAGGCCGCGACCGCCTTGTTGCGCACCTGTAGCGCCAGTTCGAACGCCATGTCCGCCTTCTCGGTCGCAATCATGGCATCGTGGATATCGACTCCTTGTCCGCTCAGCAGGCCGGTCACTGCCGTGGACGCCTGCGCATCCAGCGCCGACGTCTGCTGGACCATCGATTGGAACAATCCGCTGAACGGAGTCGCCGCGCCGGCAGCTCCCGCCGCGATCGGGGAGGCCGCGCCGGATAACTGCGCTTCGGCCCCGCTCAATCCGCTCACTAAAGCCTGAATCACACCCTACCTCCGCATCGAGTCTGAACCCACACAAACCAAGTACTGACAACCGCACTACTTCAGTATTTCCAGCGACGACATCACCATGTTCTTCTCCGCCTGGACTGCAGTCGCGTTCATGCCGTAGGAGCGGGTCGCCCCCATCAGGTCGACCATCTCGGTCAACGGCTCAATATCGGGATAGGCCACATATCCGTCCGGGCCCGCATCCGGATGCTGCGGGTCATAGCGCTCCAGCGGCGCGCTTTGGTCAGCCACCACCCCTGCGACCTCGACTCCTCCGGGTGCGGCTGCCGATCCCATTCCAGAGGCCAGTCGCGAAGCCGCAGGCAGCATCGCGTCGTCCGCGTCGCCCAAACCTGCAGAACCGGACCCGCCGCTACCCAATAAGGAAGCGGCAAAGCCATCGCCGCCGGCCTCCTGAAAGACCACATGCTGGCGTCGGTAGGGCCCTCCGTCAGCCGTCCGCGTGGTCTCGGCGTTGGCCATATTGGCCGCGACCACCTCGGCCCGTACCCGCTCCGCCTGCAACGCCGAAGCGCTGATGTCCATTACGCCAAACAGATTCATTCCGTGGCCCCCGTCAACCGCCAACCGTAAAGTTCTTCGTTCGCCTACTTGCTGTCCGCGTGGATTGCGTTCATCACCCGCGAGTTCTCGCTCTTCAGCAAGGCAATGCCGGCGCGAAACTCCAGCTGTGCCTTCGCCAGCTGCATTCCTTCGCGGTCCATGGAAACGTTGTTGCCATCCGGCCTGGAGGTCAGCCCGTCGACGCTCGCAACGTCAACCGCCGTCTGCGTCGATGCGCTCGCGCCCAGCGCCTGCGAGAGTTCGCGCTCAAAGCTGAAGCCCTGGGTCTTGTAGCCGGGCGTGTCGATGTTGGCCATGTTCTCGGCGGTCAACTTCATCTGATCGCTGGCCAAATCCAGATACTTCTCCAGCGCGTCGCTGGTCGCCGTAGTCACCTGCATCGTCTGCGCCTCTCACCCAGGTGAAAGCAGTCGCCATGCCAAACGAGGCTGGAAGCCATAAGAGGGCTCTTAGGATTGGCGGCAGGTCTAACGCCAGCGCAGTTTAGGGCCGTACAAACAAAAGCCCCCGGCTTTCGCTCGGAGGCTTGAGGCACGAATTCCTTAGTCTTGCCGAGTCTACTTCTGGATGGTCGTCTCCGCCGGGGTCATCTTCACCGAGACCTGCGCCGGGGTGGGAAGCTGCGAGCTGTCCCATCCCCCGCCCAGCGCTTCGATCAACTGGACCGAGGCGGTCATCTCCTGCGTGTGCAGACTTGCCAAGGTCTGCTGGTCGTTCAGCAGCGTCGTCTGCGCGGTCACGACATTAATGTAAGGATCGACACCGGTCTCGTAGCGTGCGGTCTCCAGGTCGACGAATTTCTGGGCCGACTGCTCTGCCTGCTGCTGCTGCTGGATCTGCTGTGACAGGATGCGGACCGCGGCGAGGTAATCCTCTACCTGCTGAAACGCGGCCAGCACGGTCTGCCGGTAGCCAGCGACGTCCGAGTTATAGACCTCGATGTACTGGTTTTCAGCAGCGCGGCGCAGCCCTGCATCGTAGACCGGCTGAGAGACGGAAGACCCGACCGACCAGAAGCGGCTGGACCAGTCGAAGAGACGCCCCAGCGTGGAGCTTTGGAAGCCGCCCGTGGCGCTCAAGGTGAGGGCCGGGTAAAACGCCGCCTTCGCGATGCCGATCTGGGCATTGGCCGCGGCCATTGCCCGCTCCGACGCGGCAATGTCCGGCCTGCGCTCCAGCAACTGCGATGGCACGCCGATCGGCACGGCCGGCGGCGCCGCATTCAATGACTTAACCGGAATGGAGAACGAAGAGGGGTCGGTGCCGGTCAGCACGGCAATCGCGTGTTGGTACTCCGCCCGCGCCAAGCCAAGGTTGATGGAGATGGCTTGAGCATTCTCCAATGTATTCTCCGCCTCAACGACTGAGATCTCCTGGGTCACCCCGGTCTCATATTGGGAGCGGGTCAGGTCGAGCGCCTTCTGATCGGCCGCCACCGTCTGGTCGTAAACGGCTTTCAACGCATCTTGCCCGCGGACCTCGAAGAAGGTGATCGCAAGCGTAGCCTGCTCGGTAAGCCTTTCGCCCTCGAGTTCGGATTCGCTGAGTTGAGCGTTGTACTGCTCCTCCCGGATGGTGTTGCGCACCTTGCCCCAAAGGTCGGGCGCCCAGGAGGCATCCAGCCCCATCGTCGTGATCGAGCTCTCCTTGCCGGCATTCGCCGTCGACGCGTTGGTCAAACTGCCCGAAGAAAGAGAGCGGCTAAACGAGGGTGCGGCCGTAAGCGTGGGATAAAGTTGCGCGCGTGCCTGCGCGATCAGCGTGCGGGCTTCCATAAAGTTGGCGAAGTACTGCTTGATCGTCTGGTTGTCGATATTCAGCTTGTCTTCCAGCGCATTCAGTTCAGGATCGTTGTAGATCTCCCACCATTTGCCGTGCAGCATCGCGTCCTGCGGCTGCGCAACCTTCCAGTCACCCGACTCCGCGGAGGGGACGGCCGTCTCCTTGTAGGAGGCCGGCGGCGCCTGCGCCAGGGCAGGCGGCCTCTGGTACTTCGGACCAACCATGCAGCCGGTCAAAAGCAGGGCCGCCAGTGCGGAAGCGATTGCAGCGTAGAGGCGGTGGCTGGTCATAGGCTTATCCATCCATGATGCGTCAAGTTTAGTCCGATGCGGGCGCAATGGCGCCTTCATCGGGGTGGAAGGTGTCGCGCTGTTTTCCCCGCACCCGCAGGCGCAGCCGGTCGAGCGCAAGGTAGACGACCGGGGTGGTGTAGAGCGTAAGCAGCTGGCTGACCACAAGACCGCCGACGATGGTAATTCCAAGTGGCCGGCGAAGCTCGGAGCCCGTACCTGTTCCAAAGGCAAGCGGAAGAGCGCCGAAGAGCGCCGCTGCAGTGGTCATCATGATGGGCCGGAAACGCAGCATGCAAGCCTCGAAGATGGCCTCTTCCGTGTTCATCCCTCCCTCGCGCTCTGCCTGCAGGGCAAAATCGATCATCATGATCGCATTCTTCTTGACGATGCCGATGAGCAGCACGATGCCGATGATCGAGATGACGTTCAGGTCCTGCTTGAACATCAT
>Ga0182013_10001667_pt1 | contig 30045 bp, 22 predicted proteins | sample 612S2MmetaG_FD_120487 | JGI IMG/M metagenome (GOLD analysis project Ga0182013, IMG submission 120487) | Permafrost microbial communities from Stordalen Mire, Sweden - 612S2M metaG | ecosystem: Environmental > Terrestrial > Soil > Wetlands > Permafrost | place: Sweden: Stordalen | collected... | reverse complement strand
TGTAAATCGGCGTCCAACTTGGACCCCCCAAGTTTCTATCGTTATGTCGTTGACACGGCACCGGAATTCTCAATTTTCAAAAATGTCCATCGGCGTCCAACCGTGACCCCGGCCATTCTGGAAAATAAGACAGAAAATCAGAGGGTTGGGATGGCGCCGCCGGGGGTCTGAGTTGGGCGCCTATTCACAGTCGGGACGATGCCTCCATTCTGTTCGTGTTCGGTAAAGGTGGCTGTGAGCCCCCGCAACCAAGATAAAAGCCCGCAAGGTCTTGTATTTAGCGTGCTTTCGCATGCGATGATCTTGCACACGTGTAAACTAGGGTGAAGCGATCACACATGACGCCCCTTCCGACGCTGGCTGGGACAGTATCGACACCCGCTCATCGGCCTTCCTCCAATTCAAGATCACGTGCTCACAGGTACTGAACTTCCCGCCCATACGGGCTTGATTCTATCTATGTATGAGCTAAGATATAATCTTAGCGTCTACTAAGGTGTGAATCGAATTGATGCAATCGCTAACGCGAGATCAATTTCTCGAGGTTTTGGGCCTGACCGGTGGCGCTTTTGACCAATTGCAGCACGCCGGGCATGTCGCGCTCGCCTTCGAGACCCCGATGCCGGCAACGCCGGGGCGCTATCTTGATCTCGATCTCGGAGCAATGGCGATCAACTTGGCGCTCACGCCGTCGCTCGGTCGGGAAACTTCAACCGCAATTGTGGCCGCTTACTTCGATCAGTGGGCAAGCGCCGTCGGTCATGCCGAGGCTGACCCGAACCAAGATTTTTTCATGGCGGTCGGTGGGGTCGGCTGGGATGCCGCAAAGAAAAGCCCCAAGCTTCTGCTGGTCACGCACGGAACACTGGATCAGATCACAGAAGATTTCCGAGCTATGAAGGACTTGGTCGGCTTTTTCACCGTCAACATTAGTGACATCATCCGGCGACTCCGCGCGCGTGCGAAAACGGCCGGTATCGATCTCAGTCGTCCGTTCTTTTTTCCGCCCGATGATCCCCGATTCCATCAAATCCTCACGCAGGTCAAGCGCGAACGGGCCGCGCGAATCGCGCGGTTGAGGCGAGACAAGAAGAAATTCGCGACCGCTAAGGCGCGAGACCGCCGCAATGATATCACTGCGCTTCCCCGAGTGAAGAACGTAAGCTATCCGCTTAAAATGGAGGGGGTGGAATAGGCCTTCGTCGTACCGCTCTCTAGGTCGCTGGAGAAGGATGACCGCCGATATGGCAATGCAGTGGCTGGGGGGTAGCGTCGAGCTTTGCGAGTTGCTTTCATGCCGCGTAGTCCGAGTACATTTCGTCAAACCGACCTGACACGCGCCATCAAAGCCGCGCGCAATGCTGGAGTTGGCGTGGCGCGAGCCGAGATTGCAAAGGATGGAAAGATCAGCATCATCTTTGGCGAGGCCCGCGGGTCGAACGCTGACATCAAATGGACGCCTGACGATGTATTGGAGCGTTGGAGAAAGAAGAAAAATGCGGGTTGATCTGAAGGGTATTCATGCCGCCCACGTCACGCTGGCGGATGGTACCAAGAAAATTTACTGGTACGCTTGGCGCGGCGGACCTCGTCTTCGCGGTGAGCCGGGAACACCAGATTTTACCGCCAGCTACAACGAGGCAGTGGCGCTGCGCGCCCCCACGCCCGAGGGCAAACTGCAATTCCTGATCGACAAGTTTCAGGCGAGCGGCGAATTCACCACGCTTCGCCCGCGCACGCGGGTCGACTACATCAAGCAGATTAAGCTCATCGAGCCGGAATTCGGCGACTTCCCAATTAAGGCGCTGGCAGCGCGTGAGACGCGCGGCGTGTTCTTGGATTGGCGCGACAAGCTGGCGCTCAAATCACCTCGACAGGCCGACTACGCTTTGACCGTCCTGGGGCGCATTTTGTCGGTGGCAAAAGATCGCGGTCGCATCACCGTCAATCCCTGTGAACGCGGCGGCCGGCTTTATAACGGCACCCGGGTCGATTTCGTCTGGACCTTGGACGACGAAAAGAAATTCCTGATGTCAGCGCCGGCACATTTGCACTTGCCGTTGCTGCTCGCATTGTGGACCGGGCAGCGTCAAGGCGATCTGTTGCGCCTCACGTGGTCAGCCTATGACGGCAGGCATATCCGGTTGCGGCAATCAAAAAGCGTGCGCGTGAAGGCGCGTCGGCCGGTCTATGTCACGATCCCGGTCGGCGCGCCGCTCAAGGCCGCTTTGGACGAGGCGACTAAGATCAAACAAGGCCTGGTGATCTTGCTCAGTTCGGAGGGCAGGCCGTGGACGCCGGACGGCTTCCGCGCGTCGTGGGGTAAGGCGTGCAAACGGGCCAAGATCGCGGAAGTCACATTCAACGATCTGCGCGGCACTGCTGTCACGCGCTTAGCCCTAGTCGGCTGTTCTGAAGCCGAAATAGCGACCATCACTGGCCACAGCATTCGTGACGTGCGCTCGATCCTCGATGCGCATTATTTGCACCGTGATCAGGCGCTCGCCGAGAGTGCCATTCGCAAGCTCGAATTGGGTTATGCGCAAAGGTTGATCGAGGCCGGAACCGGAACAGAATCTACAAAATGACCTACAAAACGGTGTACCGAGTCCAACAGTAAAAGGAGAAAAAAGCGAGCGAGATCAATTGGCTGGGGAACTAGGATTCGAACCTAGATTGACGGAGTCAGAGTCCGCAGTTCTACCGTTGAACTATTCCCCAATTCTCAAGTCCGATCAATTGCTTGGACGAAAGCCCGCGCTCCTTCTTCGGCCCCAAATGCCGAGTCGGCGAGCCGACCACGGTGCCCTCATCTATTGCAATTTCTCGGGCTTTCCAAGTCTCGCGGTTCAGCGCGTCTCGCGCCCCGAGAATCCGAACGTCACCGTCGACACGCACAGGATGCTGACCGCGGCCGATAACAAGAACACCGCGCGCGGCTGGCCATGGTCCATCAGCATGCCGTAGAGCAGCGGCGCGATGCTGGCGCCGATGTTGAAGCCGGTCGAGACGAAGCCAAAGACGCGACCATAGGCGCCGGGCGGTGTGACCGCGCGGACCAACATGTCGCGCGACGGATAAGTCGCGCCGACGCACAGCCCGCTAAATCCCATCAGCGCCACAAGCATGGCCGAGGGGAAATCAAACAGACCGACCAGCGCGGTTACGATGCCACCCACGGTCAGGCCCGAGGCGGCAACCACGGCGTGGCGCTTGGTGCGTCCGGCGAGGATACCGCCGCCAAGGACGCCGACCGCGTTCATGGCGAGAAGGCTGGTCAGAGCCACGTTGGCGACCGCGGGCGGTGTCGCATGCAGTGCGCCGAGCGCCACCACGAGGTAGGTGTTAAGTCCGCTGCCCATGAGCGATATCATGATAAAAAAGCCGAGATTGAGCAGGATCGCCGACGAGATCAGGAGGCGCCAGCCGGGATCGGCGACGTCAGTGCGCGCTTTTGCTCCGGCTTTGCCGGCGTGCACGATTTCGGAAACGGGTTCAGGCTGCGCGATCAGGACCAATAGCACGATCAAGCCGACCATCGCCGCGCCGATATAAGCGCCGCGCCAGCCGAACAGGCTTTGCATGTAGAGCAGACTGACCGGAGCGACGGCGGAGCCGACCATGCCGGCGAAGGTATGAAACGAGAAAACCTGGCTGAGCCGTTCCGGCGGCGCGTGATGCGACAGCAGCGAATAATCCGAAGGGTGATAGACCGTATTGCCGAGGCCTGCGACGCCGTACATCGCGATGAAGACCCAATAAGAATCGACGATGCCGGCAACCGCATAACCGATACTGCTGAGCGCGAGGCCCACGAGCAGTACAACGCGAGCGCCGATACGGTCGACAATAAATCCGACCGGTGTCTGCAGCACGGCGGAGACCACGTTGAACACCGTGAGCGCCAGTGCCAGTTGGGTATAGCTCACGTTAAAATCGTCGCGAACGAAAGCCAACAGCGGCGCCAGCATGAGCATATAATAATGGCTCATCATATGCGCGGCGCAGACGCCGGCAATGAGCCGCGACTCCGCCGGACGCATTGCGCGGACCGAAATGGCTTCTGTCATTGCGGGCGCGTCGTCTGCGATTGTGTTTTGGCGTCTTGCAGTGCCTGCCAGATGCTCGCCGGCGTCAACGGCATATCGACGTGGCGAATGCCGTGCTCGGCGAGCGCATCCATTACGGCGTTCATGATCGACGTCAGCGCGCCGGCGCAACCGGCCTCGCCGCAACCCTTGACGCCAAGCGGATTGGTCGTCGCCGGCGCCGGATGATCGGCGAGCACGAATGACGGCACATCGGCCGCGCGCGGCATCGCGTAATCCATGAACGAGCCGGTGAGCAGCTGGCCCTCGCTGTCGTAGACAGTCCTTTCCATGAGTGCCTGGCCGATACCTTGCACGACGCCGCCGTGGAGCTGGCCCGCGACGATCATCGGATTGACGACCGTGCCGAAGTCGTTGACACAATTATACGCGACCACGTCGACAGAGCCGGTTTCGGGGTCGATTTCGACCTCGGCAATATGGCAGCCGTTGGGAAATGTCGATGCGGTGGGTCCGTCGCTGACGTGATCGACGTCGAGCGATCGCGGCGCTTCGGCGGGCAGGTTGAGACCGCCGCGCAGCTGCTGCGCCAGGTCCATGATCGAGACCGCGCGATCGGTGCCGACAATGACGAAACGGCCGTGCTCAAAAGCGATATCGGACGTGGCGCTCTCGAGCACGTAGCTTGCGACTTCCTTGCCCTTCTCGACGACCTTCGCGGCGGCTTCGACAATCGCCGTACCGGAATGTATGAGCGATTTCGAGCCGCCGGAACCGCCGCCGGCGATCAACCGATCGCTGTCGCCCTGCAGCAGGGATATTTTCTCGAATGGAACACCGAGCTGCGCGCTCAGGACTTGGGCGAACGGCGTGGCATGGCCCATGGCGAAATCGAGCGTACCGGTGGTGAGCGTCACGGTGCCGTCGGGGTTAAAGGTAATGCCGGCGAGTTCCTTCGACGGCGGCGCCGTGACCTCGAGGAAATTACCGATGCCGAGCCCGCGCAGCTTGCCGCGCTTTTTGCTCTCGCGCTTGCGCTTGGCGAAACCCTTGCCGTCGGCGAGCTCGAAGGCTTGCTTGGTCAGCGCCGCGAAGTCGCCGCTGTCGTAGGTCACAGCCGACGCGGTCTTCTTCGGCAATTCCTGCGGTCGGATTTGATTGCGCCGGCGCAATGTCAGACGGTCGATACCCATTTCGGCCGCAGCCGCGTCGATCAGCCGCTCCATGTAGTAATTGCCTTCGGGCCGGCCGGCGCCACGATAGGCCGACACATGCGACGTGTTGGTGAAGACGCATTTGGTCGCGACCTCTATCAGCGGCGTGCGGTACATGCCCTGCACGTTCTTCACCGCATTGATGGTGCCGGGCATCGGCGCGACGGGCGAGAGGTAGGCGCCCATATTGGCGAAGCTGGTCAGCCGGACGGCGAGAAAATGGCCGTCGGCGTCAAGCGCGAGCTCGGCGGTGACGTCGTGATTGCGCCCGTGACTGTCGGAAACGAAACTTCCCGATCGGTCGTCGGTCCACTTGACCGGCCGACCCAATGTGCGTGCGGCGTGCAAGACGCAGATATATTCCGGAAACACCGCGGCTTTCATGCCGAACGAGCCGCCGACCTGGCCGGTCAGGATATGGACGTCCTTTGCCGCAACTCCCATCGCCTCGGCGATATTGGCCCGCATGCCGAACACGCCCTGCGATCCAACGTAAAGCGTGAAGCGATTGCCGTCGTACGAGCCTAGCGCCGCACGCGGCTCCATGGCGGCGACGACGAGCCGGCTGTTGACGAGCTTTAATGTCGTGACGTGGGCGGCCGTCGCAAACGCCGCCCGCACCGCCTCGGCGTCGCCGAAGTGGTAGTCGAGCGAGACGTTATGCGGGACGTCATCGTAAAGCTGCGGCGCACCGTCCTGCGCGGCGTCTTCCGCCGAGGTGATGGCGGCAAGCGGCTCGATTTCGATATGCACCGCTTCCGCCGCATCCTTGGCTTGAAGCAGCGTCTCGGCGACGACCACGGCGACCGGATCGCCGACATAGCGCACCTTGTCTTTGGCCAGCGCTTCGCGCAACGGCTTCTTCATCGGCGTGCCGTCGCGATTGTTGAACGGCACGACGCATTTAAGCGGTCCGTAGCCCTTCAGATCGGCACTGGTAAAAACGCCGAGTACGCCAGGCATTTTCGCTGCGGCCTCCGTCTGGATGGCGCGGATGAGGCCATGGGCGTTCTGGCTGCGAATCATCACAGCGTAAGCTTGGCCAGGGAGGCTGACATCGTCGGTATAGCGGCCTAAGCCGCGCAGCAGCATCGGATCTTCGGTGCGCGGCACCGATTGTCCAACGGCATATTTCTCGATCGCTAATCTGTCGGCCGTTAATTCGTCCGCCCGATCGGTCGCGAACTGCTGCAAATTCATGACGATTCAATCCCGTAAGCGGCGGTAAAAGTGACATAATGGACTTGATGCAGCCCGGCAACTGGACCGGGAACATGGCTCATCCGCCAAAGATAGGCAGTCGAAACCACAGTATTGCCCTCCCACGCGCCCCTGTTACAGTTCATTCGATTTGGGACTTGAACAATAGACCGCATCCGTCGAGCCCAGCCGAGAGCTCTGGGGTTCCGGTGCGGCGGGAAGGCTTTTGGATGGACGACGAGGCTCCGCCGCCGGGCGGCCTCGACGCCAATGGGATCGCGCGCAAGACGACTGCGCACGGTACCCGCTGGGGTCGCCGAACGCCGTATGGACTGCGTCGCGATAGCGACCGTCGCGACGACTGGCGTGCGCCTGAGAATCGTCCCGGCGCCACCTATGCGGCACTCGATCTCGGCACCAACAATTGCCGACTCTTGATCGCGCGACCGACCGCGGACGGCTTCCGCGTCGTCGATGCTTTTTCCCGCATCATCCGCTTGGGCGAAGGCGTCGCGGCGTCCCGCCGCATCAGCGAGGCAGCGATCAGACGCGCGGTCGCGGCACTGTTGGTCTGTCGCGACAAGATGCGGGCGCGGGGCGTGAGTCGCGCGCGGCTGATCGCCACCGAGGCCTGTCGCGCGGCGGAGAACGGCGTTGAATTCCGCACGCGTGTCGCCCGCGAGGCCGGCCTCGAGCTTGAGATCATCGATGCCGCGACGGAGGCTCGCCTCGCGGCCACCGGTTGCACCGAACTGTTCGATCCGGCGTCGAACGGCGTCATCCTGTTCGACATTGGTGGTGGATCGTCCGAACTGGTGCGGCTCAATCGGTCCGGATTAGGCCGGCCGCAATCCGGCCGGCGCGGTCCGCCCGCGCCCGACATCGCCGGCTGGGCTTCGCTGCCGGTCGGCGTTGTCACGCTGGCCGAGCGCTACGGCGGCAAGGTCGTGTCGCGCGAAATCTATGACGCCATGGTGGACGATGTCTCAGCCTTCGTCGATAAGTTCGCGACCGATCATGGCAGCGACCTCGGCGACTTCCATATGCTCGGCACCTCGGGCACGGTGACTACGATCGCTGGAGTTTTTCTGCGGTTGCGGCGTTACGACCGGCGGCGCGTCGACGGCTGCTGGCTGTCCGATGACGAGATTTCGGGCGTGGTCGCCGAGCTCCTGGCGATGAGCTTTGACGAACGCGCCGCCAACCCCTGCATCGGCGCCGAGCGCGCCGACCTTGTGCTGGCCGGCTGTGCCATCCTCGACGCCATCCGGCGCGCGTTTCCCTGCCAAAGGCTGCGTGTCGCCGATCGCGGCCTGCGCGAGGGCATGCTGGTCGAGATGATGCGCGAAGACGGCGTCTGGGGCGAGGCCTGACCGTCATGAAACACCTGAAGGACCAGAAGTCCCGCACGTTGTCATCGCGCACTTGGCTCGAGCGTCAGATCAGCGATCCCTATGTGGCGCGCGCCAAGCGCGAGGGTTTTCGCTCGCGCGCCGCCTATAAGCTCGCCGAACTCGACGACAAATATCGTGTGCTGAAGGCAGGCGCCCGCGTCGTCGATCTTGGCGCGGCGCCCGGTGGGTGGAGCGAGATCGCCGCGCAGCGCATCGGAGCAAAAGGGCGCGTGATCGCGCTCGATATTCTCGAGTTCAAACCAATGCTGGGCGTCGAATTCATCAAACTCGATTTCCTCGACAATACGGCGCCGGAACGGCTCAAGGCGATGCTGGGTGGCAAAGCCGATGTCGTGCTTTCCGATATGGCGGCTAATGCCACCGGCCACCGCAAGACCGATCACTTGCGCATCATGGCGCTCGCCGAGGCCGCGGTTGCCTTTGCGCGCGAGGTTTTGGCCGAAGGCGGTTCATTCCTCTGCAAGGTCCTGCAGGGTGGGACGGAATCCGTGCTTCTTGCCGAACTCAAGCGCGACTTCGAGAGTGTCAGGCACGTCAAGCCGCCGGCGAGCCGCAGCGATTCGGCCGAGCTTTATCTATTGGCGCGCGGTTTCCGCCGTGTCGGCAAGCAGCCTTAAGACGGCCTAGGCTTTCTCAGTCCCCGCATCCTTTGCCGCCACCTTGCGCCCGGAAAGCTCGGCGCCGGCGTCAGGCGCGAGACGGAAAAAGATCAAGGCCGCGCTGGCCGAAAGCAATCCTACGACGAGAAATGCCGGCGGGAAATCAGTCGCACCCATCGTCGCCGAATGCTTGAGCCGCAGCGTGATCTCGACGACCAGCGCGCCGACGGCGACGCCGGTCGACAGCGACAATTGCTGCGCCACCGCCACCATCGTGGTCGCACGGCTCATCTTGGGCTGCTCGATCTCGGCGTAAGCGATGGTGTTGATGCCGGTGAATTGCAACGATCGAAAGAATCCGCCCGAAAGCAGGATGACGATCATCGCCCAAAACGGCATGCCGGGCAGGAAAGTCGCGCAAGCCGCGAGAAAGGCGCTGCTGAGGAGTGCGTTGTAGAGCAGCACATTGCGGTAGCCGAAATGTTTGAGCACGCGCACGACCGCAGCCTTCATGAACATCGAGCCCACCGCGGTGGTAAAGGTGATGAGCCCGGATTGGAACGGCGTCAGATCGAAGCCGATTTGTAAGAGCAGCGGCAGCAGGAAGGGCAGGGCACCGATGCCGAGCCGAAACAGAAAGCCGCCGAAAATGCTGGCGCGGAAGGTCGGCAGCTTGAGCAAAGTGAGGTCGAGGATCGGCGCAGGCGTGCGATTGGCGTGGAGGACATAGGCCACGGCCGAAACGGTGCCGACGCAAAGCAGTGTCGCGACAATCCCTGGCGGCAGGAATTCGAGCCCCAGGGCGGACAGGCCGAACGCAAGGCCGGCAATAGCGAGAGCCGACTGCACGAATCCGACAAAGTCGAACGGGTCATGGTGTTCGATCCGCACATTCGCGATGTAGCGCGACGCCAGCGCGATGCCGACGAGGCCGATCGGCACGTTGATCAGAAAGATCCAATGCCATGAGGCATAGGTCGTGATGAAGCCGCCGAGCGGCGGGCCGCAGATCGGGCCGATCAGCGCCGGCATGGTCACGAGCGCCATGGCATTGACCAGGAGCCTCTTGTCGATGCTGCGCACCATGATGAGGCGGCCGACCGGCGTCATCATCGCGCCGCCCATGCCTTGGACGATGCGGCCGAATACGAATTGCTCGAGCGAGCGCGACGCGGCGCAGCCGATCGAGCCGAGGACGAACACCGCAATGGCGAGGCGGAAGACATTGCGGGCGCCGAAGCGGTCCGCGGTCCAGCCGCTCGCCGGGATGCAGATGGCGAGCGACAGCAGGTAGGAGGTGACGGCGAGCTTCAAGGCCAGTGGGTTGGTGCCGAGCGCGCGTGCAATGGCGGGGAGCGACGTCGCGATCACCGTCGAATCCATGTTCTCCATGAACAGCGCCGTGGCGACGATCAGCGGCACGATGCGGTCATAGGGATTCGACGGCAACTGAGGTTGCGGGCTCACTTCCAGCGGTTTGGCGGGCTTGCCGTCGAGCGTGTCGAGCGAATTCATGGCCGGCACTTGGCCGCTTCTCGGGTAGCTTTTTCGACCATGGCGATTCCATCCCCGTTTTTCCCCTTGGCGTTTATCCTGGGGTCTATCAATTATGGCCAAGGCATGCTATCGACCGCCGCCAACCCAAAAGCGGGTCATCGAGTCGGGCGGGGGAACAAGTTCCACTCGCCCATAAGGCGTCACCCCGATGCGACGGCCCACCATTTCGGGTCTCGCGGAGTTGGCAATGGCAGAGATTTCAAGAGAATTCCTGAGCGAAGCATACACCTTCGACGACGTGCTGTTGAAGCCGGGCCTGTCCGACGTCATGCCGTCGGAAGTCGATATTCGCTCGCGCATCACCCGCAACATCCTGCTCAATATCCCGATTGTCGCTTCGGCGATGGACACCGTGACCGAAGCGCAGATGGCGATTGCCATGGCGCAGGCCGGCGGTATCGGCGTCGTTCATCGCAATCTCGAACCCGACCTCCAGGCCGCGCAGGTCCGCCAGGTGAAGAAATTCGAGTCGGGCATGGTGGTAAACCCCGTCACCATCAATCCCGACGCGACACTCGCCGATGCGCTTGCCCTAATGCTGGAGTACCACATCTCCGGCATTCCGGTGGTCGAGGGCGGCGGCAATGGCAAAAATCCCAATGCTCCCGGCAAGCTCGTCGGCATCCTCACCAATCGCGACGTGCGCTTTGCCACCGACAAGCGGCAAAAAATCTCCGAGCTGATGACCAAGGACCGCCTCGTCACGGTGCGCGAGAGCGTCGACCAGGACGAGGCCAAGCGGCTCCTGCATCAGCATCGCATCGAGAAGCTCCTGGTCGTCGATGGCGATTACCGCTGCGTCGGCCTCATCACGGTGAAGGACATCGAAAAGGCGGTGGCCAATCCCAATGCCTGCAAGGACGAGCAAGGCCGGCTCCGCGTTGCCGCCGCGACCTCGGTGGGCGAGGCCGGATACGCCCGCAGCGAGCGGTTGATCGATGCCGGCGTTGATCTCGTCGTCGTTGACACCGCGCACGGCCATTCGCGGCGCGTGCTCGAAACCGTGACCCGCATCAAGCGGATGTCGAATGCGGTGCAGGTGTTGGCGGGAAATATCGCCACCGCCGAGGGCGCCAAGGCCCTGATCGATGCCGGCGCCGACTCGATCAAGGTCGGCATCGGGCCAGGCTCGATCTGCACCACGCGGATCGTCGCCGGTGTCGGCGTGCCGCAGCTCACCGCGATCATGGAGGCGGTCGAGGTGGCGAAAAAGACCGATACGCCGGTGATCGCCGACGGCGGCATCAAATACTCCGGCGATCTCGCCAAGGCGATCGCCGCCGGCGGCGACTGCGCCATGGTCGGCTCGTTGCTCGCCGGCACCGACGAGACGCCCGGCGAAGTGTTTCTCTATCAGGGGCGCTCCTACAAGACCTACCGCGGCATGGGATCCGTTGGCGCCATGGCGCGCGGCTCCGCCGACCGTTATTTCCAGCAGGAGATCAAGGACACGCTCAAGCTTGTGCCGGAAGGCGTCGAAGGCCAGGTGGCCTATAAAGGGCCGGTTGCAAATGTTGTGCACCAGCTGGTCGGTGGCTTGCGCGCCGCGATGGGCTACGTCGGCGCCGGCACCATTGCCGAATTCCACGACAAGGCCCAGTTCGTGCGCATCTCGTCTGCGGGGCTGCGCGAGAGCCACGTTCACGACGTCACCATTACACGCGAGAGCCCGAATTACCCAGGCCGGACGTAAATCTCCGATGACCAGCGCGACTGCGGATCCGTTCGCGAAAATACGCGCCGCCACGAATTCTCATCGCGCGCGGCACGGCTGCAACGCTTATCCATATGACAACGGTCCGCTGTTGGCGGCCTTGGCGGCGGCCGCCAACGCGCGCCGTATTGTCGAATTGGGCACCGCGCTGGGCTATACGGCGCTGTCGTTTGCATCGGGCGCGCCGGGCGCCACCGTCGATACGATCGAGGGCGATCCAGAGCATGTGGGCCTTGCCCGCGAAAATATCGCGGCCGCCGCCATGGATCACCGCGTCATCGTTCACGAAGGCGATTTTGCCGTCGTCTTGCCGACGCTCGATCCCGGCTATGACGTCGCCTTCTTCGACGGCGGCGCGCCGGTGCCGGCGCTGCACAAGACGCTGCGCGGGCTTTTACGCACCGGCGGCACGCTGATCACCGCCAATCTCAATCACGGCGGCGCGGCAGAAGCCGTGCGCAAGGCGTTGTTCGACGGCAAAACCTGGCGCAGCGCGTTGGTCGACGAACACGGCGAAACGGCGATCAGCGTCAAGCTTTAGGTTTGTCGCAACTCATCTAGCGGGGATGCACCAATGACGGTCCAAGAAATCCTGCTACCGCTGTTCGTCGAGGTGGTCCTCACCTTTGCGCTGCTGTTCTGGCTCGCTCCGTTGCGCGCGCGCGACTTTAACGCGGGCATCGCCCGGCCGGACAATGTCGCCCTGCGCGAGCCGAACTGGGCGCCGCGCACGCTGCAGGTCGCCTATGCATATTCCAACCAATTCGAGCTGCCCGTCCTGTTCTACATTCTGACGATTCTCGCTTACATCACGCATCTCGCCGGCGTCATCTTCGTGGTGCTGGCCTGGATATTCGTGGTGTTTCGTTATCTGCAGGCTTACGTGCATGTGACGAGCAATAAAGTCCGTCTGCGCGGCGCATTTTTTGGGATTTCGGCGATAGCACTTGCCATCAACTGGACGATCTACATTTTCGAAGTGCTGACGCTGCCGCGCCCATTGTAAGGATTGAACGATGCCGCTCGACATCTGGTGTTCCACCGCTCCGCGCAAGTCTCTCTTATGACCCCTGCGGCCCGGCTATCGGCGGCGATTGAAATCTTTGCCGACATCGAAGCGCGGCGACGTCCGGCGAATGACGCGCTCAAGGATTGGGGTCTCGGCCATCGCTTTGCCGGCTCCGGCGATCGCGCCGCCATTGCCGGTCTCGTCTACGATGCGTTGCGCCGTAAATCCTCGTCCGCCTGCCTCATGGGCGAAGTGACGCCACGTGCGGTGCTGATCGGGATGCTGCGCCGCGAGCGCGGGCTGGATTCTGCGGCGGTCGCGGCGCTGTTCGATGGCGCGCGCTATGCGCCTGACGCACTGACAGAGCCGGAACGGGCGGCGCTCGAGTGCGATTCCCTCGCGGATGCGCCCGCCCCTGTTGCCGGCGACTATCCGGATTGGCTTGAGCCTTACTTCGCACGCGTCTTCGGTGAGGAGCGGGCCGCCGAGGGCGCGGCGCTCGCCAGCCGCGCGCCGCTTGACTTGCGCGTCAATGCGCTTGCCGCCGTGCGCGAGGACGTGCTGCCGAAACTCGCGCATCTTGCCGCCGAACCGACACGATGGTCGCCCGTCGGGCTTCGCATCCGGCTTGGAGCCGACGCCAAAAGCCCGGCGATCCATGCCGAGCCGCTTTTTCTGAAAGGTCAAATCGAAATCCAGGACGAGGGCTCGCAGCTCGCCGCCTTGTTCGCCGGCGCAAAACCCGGCGAGCAGGTCATCGACCTTTGCGCCGGTGCCGGCGGCAAGACGCTGGCGCTGGCGGCGATCATGGAAAACCGCGGCCAGATTTATGCGACCGATAGCGACAAACGCCGCCTCGTCGCCATCCACGATCGCCTTGAGCGCGCTCACGCCCGCAATGTCCAGGTCAGGACACCGAAAAGCGTCGGCGACGTGCTGGCCGATCTTGCCGGCCGCGCCGATCTCGTCGTGATCGATGCGCCGTGCACCGGAACCGGCACCTGGCGCCGCAGTCCCGATGCCAAGTGGCGCATCCGCCCGGGCGCGCTGGCCGAGCGCGTCAAACAGCAGGAGGCAGTGCTCGAACGCGCCGTGGCGCTGGTCAAACCGGGCGGCCGTATCGCCTACATCACCTGTTCGGTGCTCAAGGAGGAAAACGACGATCAGGTCCGCGGCTTTGCCGGCCGCCACCCGGATTTTTCCGTGGAAAAGCCCGTCAATGTCATCAACAGCCTGGGCGAGCGTGCCTATCTTTTCGCCCGCGCGGTGCTTATTTCGGATGAGGGTATTCTGATGACGCCGCGGCGGACCGATACGGACGGCTTCTTTGTCAGCGTATTGCGGCGCCAACCGTCGTCAGCAGGTATATGACTCTCTGGCCGATGCTCGACAGGTCGAGGCGGCTGCCTTAAAAGCCAACATGCAATCTCACGACAAGATTCTCATCGTCGATTTCGGCTCGCAGGTGACCCAGCTCATCGCGCGGCGCGTGCGCGAAGAGAAGGTCTATTGCGAGATCGTGCCGTTCCAGAAGGCTGAAGGCGCCTTTCGCGAGATGAAGCCGAAGGGCGTCATTCTCTCCGGCGGCCCTGCCTCGGTGCTCGATAAGGACGCGCCGCTGGCGCCTGCGGCGATCTACCAGGCTGGCGTGCCGGTGCTCGGCATCTGCTACGGCGAACAAGCCATGGCGGCGCAGCTCGGCGGCAAAGTCGAGGCCGGCCATCATCGCGAATTCGGCCGCGCCGAGATCGAGGTGATAACGCCGTGTGCGCTCACCGACGGCGTCTGGGAGGTCGGCCAGCGCTATCCGGTCTGGATGAGCCATGGCGACCGCGTCACCACGCTGCCGCAAGGTTTTGTCGCGACCGGCACCTCGGCCAATGCGCCGATCGCCATGATCGCCGACGATAAGCGCAAGTTCTACGCCACCCAATTCCATCTCGAAGTCATGCACACGCCGCATGGTGCGGCGCTGTTGCGCAATTTCGTGCGCAAGATCGCGGGCTGCACCGGCGATTGGACCATGCGTGCGTTCAAGCTCGAAGCGATCGACAAAATCCGCCGCCAGGTCGGCAAGGGCAGGGTGATCTGCGGGCTCTCCGGCGGGGTCGACTCGGCCGTCGCCGCGGTGCTGCTTCACGAAGCCATCGGCGAGCAGCTCATTTGCGTGTTCGTCGACCACGGGCTGTTGCGGCTTGCCGAAGCCGAAAACGTGGTCGCGCTGTTCCGCGGCCATTACAACATTCCGCTCGTGCATGTGAATGCCGCCGACATTTTCATCAAGGCGCTTGCCGGCATTGACGACCCGGAAGCCAAACGCAAGACCATCGGCAAATTGTTCATCGATGTGTTCGAGGCCGAAGCCAAGAAAATCGCAAATGATGGAAAAGGATTGGCCGAATTTCTCGCTCAGGGCACGCTCTATCCGGACGTGATCGAGAGCGTGTCGTTCACCGGCGGTCCGTCGGTCACCATCAAGTCGCATCACAATGTCGGCGGTTTGCCCGAGCGCATGAACATGAAGCTCGTCGAGCCGCTGCGCGAACTGTTCAAGGACGAGGTGCGCGCGCTAGGCCGCGAGCTTGACCTGCCCGACGCGTTCGTCGGCCGCCATCCGTTTCCCGGTCCCGGCCTCGCCATCCGTTGCCCGGGCGCCATCACCCGCGAAAAGCTCGACATCTTGCGGCTCGCCGACGACGTCTTCATCGAGGAGATCCGCCGCGCCGGTCTCTACGACGACATCTGGCAGGCCTTCGCCGTGCTGCTGCCGGTACGTACCGTCGGCGTCATGGGCGACCACCGCACCTATGATTTTGTCGTCGGCCTGCGCGCGGTGACCTCGACCGACGGCATGACGGCGGATTTCTATCCGTTCGACATGGCCTTTATCGGCACGGTGGCGACGCGGATCATCAACGAGGTCAAGGGCGTCAACCGCGTGGTGTATGACGTGACGTCGAAGCCGCCGGGGACGATTGAGTGGGAGTGAATTAGGGTGGTTTCAGACCATCCCGCTCTGTGCCAGAAATCGCACGATCTCTTTGACTAACAAGGATTTTTCTTCCTACCCCGTATCACTGCATGTCACCCCAACCCGGTCACTTTGTTGGTAGCGATGTTGGTATGGCGCAGGATGGTCGAGAAACGGGCTTTCGCTACCAACAACCCCTTTGTTGGTATCCGTTCGCCCCCCGACCGGATGCGATTTATGGGCGATCTCACTGATAAAGAACTGAAAAATCTCAAGCCGAGCGCCAAGCTCTACAAGGTGACGGACCGCGAAGGGATGCACGCGGCCGTCACGCCGACCGGGGTCATTTCGTTCCGGTATCAGTACCGGGTGAACGGGCGGCAGGAGGTCTTGACCATCGGCCGCTATAGCGCCGAGGCGGCGCGCAAGCTGACACGGGCGCCCGACGCGCTGGAATACGGAATGGAGGTGTCGCTTGCAGAGGCGAGGACGCTGTTGGCGCGTGCGCGGCGTCAGGTCGAGCGGGGCGAGTCGCCGTCGAAAGCCAAGGTGGAGAAGCGCACCGCGTCAGCCGAGGCGTTCACGTTCGGCGGATGGGCGGAAGCCTATTTCAAGCACAAAGCCGATCCCAAGTCGGGGGCCGAGAAACTGGCCGACAGCACCTTGGCGATGCGACGATCGGTCTATGATCGCGCCATTGCGGGAGAGTTGTCGAAGCTCAAGCTGGGGGAGGTGACTCCGCAGCGTCTCAAGCGTCTATGCGACGATGTTAAGGAGAAGCGCGGACCGGCCGTCGCCGTGCATGTCCGCGAGGTCGTGTTGCTGGTATTCCGCCATGCCCAGGGAAGCGGGCTGGACGTGAGCAACCCGGCCGAGTCGATCCGCACAAGCACTATCGCCACCTTCGAGCCGCGCGAGCGCGCCCTGTCTCCATCGGAGGTCCGCGCGGTCCTGACGGCTTTGGATCATGTGGCAGCGGCGCCCACGCTGCGGTCAGCGGTGAAGTTCGTCCTGCTGACCGGCGTTCGCAAGTCGGAGTTCATCGACGCCACTTGGAAGGAAATCGACTTCGCCGCCGCGCGCTGGACGATCCCGGCCGAGCGCATGAAGGCTGGCAAGGCGCATGTCGTGCCGCTGAGCGATCAGGCGCTCGACATTCTGACGGCGTTCCGCACCATGTTCGGCGTCAGCCGATACCTGCATCCCGGCCGGTACGACGGCGGTACGCCCATAAGCAATGCCACTCTCAACCGCGTAATCGACACGGTTGTGGAGCGTATCCGCGAAAATGACCCGGACTTTCAGAGCTTCGGCGTTCACGACCTGCGCCGCACGTTTTCGACCGGCCTGAACCGCGCCAAGTTCGATGATCGCTGGATCGAGATGAGCTTGGCCCACGCACCTCGGAACCGGATCGCGGCTGTTTACAATGTGAACCGCTACCTCGCTGAGCGTAAGATCATGCTTCAGTGCTGGGCTGACATGCTCGACGCTTGGGTAAAGGGGGAGTCCGCAAAGGACCTGATCGCCGATGCGAAGCAGTGTGCCGCCGAGGTCCACGACGACGAACTGGATGACGATCTCTGAACTACGTGCGGCTCGCGTCTATTCTGTTATCCTCCTTCCGGCCATTTGTCGGTTCATTGGTAGCTCGCCAGCCGGCGGGATCGGAAATCCAGCGGTCGATGTCGGATTCCCGCCAGCCCGCACCATTGACGCTGATCCTCACCTGGGCTGGGAAGGTGCCCTCGGCGATCTTGCGATAGATGGTGGAACGGGACAGGCCGGCGCGGGCGAGAACGGTTTTCATGCGGACGATACGGTCTGCTACGAGCATGGTTGCGCTGCCTCCTGCTGGATGCTTCTGACATTGCAGAGACCAGACAGAGCGATGATTTTTTGTTGTGCAATAGATATTTAGAGGTCGTAGTTGTGTGGCGTAGAGGCGGCGGAAAATAGGATAGTTCTACAGTCCGATACCCCGGCCTCTGCCGAGGTCGATGCCGTGGCTGAACGCGAGCTCCCGACCAAGACTGCGACCCGAGTCGATCCCGATACCGAGGTCCCGCTTGCGGCCTTCGAGGATGGATTCAAGCTGCGGATCGCGTTCAAGGCTCTTCGCCATGTCGCCCATCGCCGACCGCGTGGACTTGTAACCGGACATGTCGCCCGCCTGATACTGGCGCTGGCTGGCTTGGCCGAGTTCCCGCCAGCGTTCCACGAAGCGGTCGGCGCGGCGATGCGGATCGGTGCGCAGCTCGGTCTCCAACTGGAGGGCGCGCACGGTGCGATTGACCTGGCCCGTGGCCGCTTCCGAGGCAAGCTCCGGGTCCTTCTTGTAGGTGGCTTCGGCGTCGTGCGGGCCGTAGGGTCGCACCTCCTCGAAGGCTTTGCGGGCGTCCTGCAATTCCGTCACCTGCTCCGGGCTGGCCCTGCCGCCTCGCTCCTGCGCCTCGAAGATCGCACCCACGGCGCGTGCATGGCGGACGAGCGCCCTGGTCCGGGCGCGGCGCAAGGCCTCCTCCGGGTCTGCCGCCTTTTCCCTTTTCGGCGTCGCCCGTTCCGGCTCCTGCCCTCCATCGGCTGGCAGGCGTAGGCCATCGAACATACCGCGCACTTTCTCGGGAACCTGTTTGACGATCTCGACCACGCGCTCGCGGAAGGTGATGCCGCGCCGCTCGGCGTAGCTTTGTGCCGGCTCGTAATCCGAGGCCATGTCCTTGGCGCGGTCGCGCGACAGGGTGCGGGCAAGGCTGTTCTCGTCAGCGAAGTCATCGCGGCCATAGTACAGGTCCATGCCGTCGCGGTGGCGCGACAGGGCAACATAGCTGCCGTGAGCGTCCAGGCCCGGCGTCGCCAGGACATGGGTGCGGTCCACCGTCATGCCCTGCGCCTTGTGGATGGTCGCGGCATAGCCGTGGTCGATGCGGTCGTAATCCTTGAGGTCGAACGAGATGCTGCGCCCGTCGTCGTTGCGCACGGACATGGATCGTGCGCTGACTTGCTCGATGGTCCCGAGCGTGCCGTTCTTCACGCCAAGCCCGCGCTCGTTTTGCAGGAACATGACGCGATCCCCGCTGGCGAAGCTGCGCTCGCCGCGTTCGACCCTGACACGCACGTCGTCGCCCAGATCACCGGCTTCCCGCAGCCGCTCGCGCGCCGCCTCATTGAGCGCGCGCACCTCGTCATTGGTGTGGGTGAGGATGATGCGGCTCTTGTCGGGCGACGCCTGCCGTTCGCGGTCCCAGCCCTCGATCAGATCGTCGCGCGCCTGCTCGCGTGTTTCGGCGGCATGGACCATGCCGTGCGCGTCATAGGCATGGATTGCTTCGCCCGTCCGGCCGGTCGCCAGTTCGCGCGTGGCGTCGCGCTGCCAGTCCTCCCGCTGGCGGCGCACCTCGCCGATCTCCGCCCCGCCGTGGCGCTCAAAGATCGAGCGGAAGGCCGCGCCCGCCTCGATGGATTGCAACTGTTGCGGATCGCCGACCAAGACCACTTTGGCGTCCGCGTCGGCGGCATGGGACAGCACGCGCTCCAACTGGCGCGTGCCGACCATGCCGGCCTCATCGATCACAAGTACATCGCGGGACGTGAGTGCGTCGCGGCCCTGTCCCCAACCATGTTCCATGCTGGCAATGGTGCGAGACGCGATGCCCGATCCGCTTTCCAGATTCTCGGCGGCGATGCCGGACAGCGCGACGCCCCGGACCTCATAGCCCGCCGCTTCCCAGGCTTCGCGCGCCACGCCCAGCATGGCGCTCTTTCCCGTTCCGGCATACCCGACGACGATCCCCAGATCGCGCCCATCCGTGACATGCTCCAGCGCCTCGGCCTGCTCCCCCGAGAGCACAAGGCCGCGCTGCTCGGCGCGCGCCAATGCGCCTTCGCGGTCCCTGTCGCCGACCTCATGGCGTTCCCGTTCCGCCATGAGGTCGGCGGCGCGGTGCAGGCGCTGCTCGGCCTCGATCATCTCGCGGGTGGTGAAGCGGTCCTCGCCCCGGCCATCCCTGCCAAGTTCGACCAGATCGGGAGCACCGCGCATCGCGCCCATGACTGCGTTGAACTGCTCAATCCCGTCGCTGTGCCGGTGCGCGAACATCGCCATGTCGCGCCGCGTGAAGGTCGATTGCTGGTGGGTGATCGCGTCGAACGCCACCGAAGGATCGGCGATGATCCGTGCGCCGTTGTTGCGCGCGATCTCGCGGTGCATGTCTGCGCGGTCGGCGGCCTCTAACCCTTCGCCCTCGATCCGCTGTGCGGGTGCGCCGATCTGGCTTTGCGGCTCCAGCGCGATACCCTGCGCCTCAAGGCTGCGATGGTCGATGCGCGCGTCGATGTCGAGCTCGGCCAGCCGCTCGTTGGCAAGGTCGGCCCAGCGTTCCCGCCAACGCTCGACCATCTCGGTGCGGTTCCAGTCCCGCACCTTTTGGCCGAAGCCGTTTTCGTCCACGGATCGCATGGTCAGCATGACATGGGCGTGGGGCTTGGGCATCCCGTCCTCGGCCATGTCCCAATGCACATTGAGGTCGGCGATCATGCCCTGATCGACAAACTCCGCCTGCACGAAGTCGCGGGCGAGTTCGACGCCCTGGGCTTGCGTCATCTCGCGCGGAAGGGCGAACTCGACCTCGCGGGCAAGCTGGGCGTCCTTCCTGACCTCGAACGCCTCGACATCGTTCCAGAGCTGTTCGCGGTCCCTCCATTGTTCGGGCGCATCCTCCGGCAGCATGACCTCGGAATGGACGACGCCGCGCTTGTTAGAGAAGTCGTGGCTGCGCTCAAGCCGGTCGTCGCGCAGCCGCGAGGCCGAGCGGTAGGCGGCGGAGGCCACCGCGCTGGAGCCGGCCTTGCGGCCGATGACCTTGACGTGAAGATGATAGATCGCCATCGCGATCCGAACATCACCACGGCGAAGCGCACGTCGGAACGACGTATAAGCGCGCCCTCGAAACTAATTTCTCGGGAAGACCCGCGCCGTTTCAGCCCGTCCCGGCAACCTTACAGCATTGAGGCGGGCGCTCAACTACCGTCGCTCCATCGACAGCTTATGGAGGATATGATGCGCAAGCCACGAGACTTCGATGCGGAACTGAAGTCGCTGGAGGATAAGGCAAAAGACCTGAAAGCCCGCAAGGTGCAGCAGCTCGGCGAGCTGGTCATCTCGACCGGCGCCGACGCCCTCAACGCCAACGAACTCGCGGGCGCGCTGATCGTGCTGGCGGAGACGAAAGATGCGGGAAAGAGGGAGGCATGGGCGAAACGCGGAGCTGCGTTCTTTCAGAGCCGGACGCGGCGATCTGCATCTGCGCCTGATCGCGACGCTGGCGGCGCTCAGTCGCAACCGGGCGGCGTGCAACCGGCATCAGGGGGCGCGGGCGCGGCATGACATGCGCACTTGGCAGGTCGAACGCCGCAAGCGCACCCGGCATCTAATCGAACTCGGCGGCCTCGTGGTCAAGGCCGGGATCGTGGACCTGACGGGTGATGATCGCGCTATGATCTACGGCGCGCTGCTCTGGATGGCCGACAAGTTGCAGAGCGAGGACGGCGAACGGGTGCGCGGCATCTGGATAAAGCTGGGAAAGATGGCGTTTGAGGCGGATCATCCAGCAGACACGCATGGCAGGACGAGACCGCCGCAGTACCGGGCGTGAAGGAGCGAGGCTCTGCCTATGACTGGTGACAATCAGGGGCGCACGTGAACGCCAACCTTCATTGGAAGCCGCAAACGATCCGCAAACCGGGCGTCGAGCTTGCCGGATATCTCGCCGAAATAGGCGCGATCATCTTCGAGAACAGACAAGATTGTCTGCGTTTGAGCGGTAAGCGCCGCGATCAGCCGTTCAAGCGGACCTCGTAATGCACCCGCTTTCTTGTGCGAGAGGACTGCCGTCTGCGCGGCCTTCGCTGCCCAATTCGAGAGCGCAAGATATTCAAGCACTCGCTGTTGCTCGGACTCATCCGGCTCAACGGTCAGGCTTTGCAACGCCCTTGTCGCGCCGAAATGCTGTAGCAGCAATCGACCGATCAGACGCGGCCAGTCGTAACCTTCCGCCGTATATACGGGAAGGATTTGCGAAGGTGAGAATGAACCCGATAGGGGCTGCGCGTGAGAGAGAATGATCTGCATGAGCGCGCGAAGTCTGACCATCTCCGATGTCGTGATCTTCTTTTCCGAGAGTGCCTTGCACCGAGTCTCGAAAGCGGTGACGGCCTCTTGAAACTTCTTGGCGGTCGCGCGGCTTTGCGCCGAAAGTGATCTGGTTGGGGATGCTCTTTCCGTGCGGGCGTTACCGCTTCGGTCATCATCTGCCGATTGCGGTTCTGTGGTTCGGAAATCTATCGCACCAAGAGCATCGATGTCCTCATCTTCCATGCCTCTCAAATCAGGACCGACCAAGCCGATCATTTGATTAAGACAGGCGCTGATCAAACTGGCCGCGCTATCGTGGCGACTATTCAGATATAGCCCGAACGATTTGCCTTGCGCGTTCGCATGGGTGCGCGCACGGATAAAATCATCGTATGAAAGGACTTCATATGTCGGCGGCGCAGTATCGAGGGCTTGCGACTTGGCTCGCGGCGTTTGGTCGGGCTGGCTTGCGCGATCTTCTTCCTCCAACGCTTCGAGCTGATTGAGCGTTTCGATCAGAACCAAATCTTCGTGGATGGATTCCACGAGCGTATCCATCAGCCGCCGCTTGCGCCCGCGTTGCGCAGGCAAAGTTGTCACGGCGAGATAATCAAGGTCGACGATTTGGACCGGGGCCGACATCGCGCCGTCCGCGAATGCCACGATGCCATATTTGGGACGCTGGGCGTCGGGCGAAACCACGTAGCTCGCCGAACTGCCGTTCGATTCCATCTCCGCCAAAGCTAATCCATCGCGATCATAGAGTTGGATCGTCGCCGGGGCCGCCGGCGACGCTGCCGGGGTGGTCCATGACAATTTCCCCGCCTGCAATATCAAGGTGCCGCCATCTATCGAAGGCTCCGCCTCCTTGGCCTCCTCGAATGATTGCTGAAGCTCCGCGAGTTGATCGCCCTCAATGCGGGCATCTTTATAATCCGCCAGTCCCAATGCTTCCAAGGCTGAACCGCGCGGAACGCGCTTGTAGATTCCTGCTTCCGCATTTCCGTGGGCTGCCGGTCCCATCAAGGCTGGGAACGTGCAATTCATGCTGCCGGAAATCACATGGTCCCAGCGTTCACCGTGAACGACGATGAGCTTTGCATGAAGGAATCGGCTCCCCGCGTGCGCGCTGACATCGAACAAAGACGTATCTGAAAATCCCGACAGCGCAGCTGAGGGGAAACCGTTTGCATCGCTCTCGATCAGAATATCAGTGATGGGATTTTCGAGCGCCGCGCGGAGCCGTGCCAATCCTTCAAGCCGCACGTCCCAATAGGGCGACACGATGACAAGCCGTTCAATCGGATCATCGCCTATGGATGCGATGATCTGATCGAGGAAATTGACCTCCGGGCGGTCGAACAAGAGATTGAGTTCTGCCGTTCCCGCTCTATCGAACGTGTGATCGAAATTATCATCACGCAACCATGAAGCGAATCGCAGCGCCCGTTCCAGGCTGATCGGAAACCATTGATCGTCCAGCGGCACATAGCGCCGAAAATATCCAAGCGCGCTTTTGAAAAACTTCGCGTTCTCCTGCGCCTCCGGCGAATATGAGATGCTGGCGATCTGCTCCTTGTTACCGCCAAGGCCGAGAGCGGTCAGGTTTGCCGAACCTACGGTCAACCGACCTTTGGTCTCGCCGATCAACATCGTAATTTTGGGATGGAAAGCGCCCGGCGCGTCGGCCTTGATGAGATGGTAGCTGGTTCCGGCAAAGCGCGGCGGTCCAAACTCCGAAAAGGCCTGATTGAGCATCCCCCTATCGGCGAGGACGGTGATGTTGCGACATCCGGCACCTCGGAGCTTCGGGAACGGTATATCCTCAAAGGCGAGCGATCCGAACGCATAGGTCGTCATGAACGCCGAATGGAATCCGCCTTCGCCAAACGCTTCAAAATACTTCATGCGGTCGCCATCTCCGCGCGGCCGCGTTCCGTGATTCCGTTCTCATCAATGAGGCTGATGTCGTGCAAAAACCGGAGCGCCTGATCCAGCCGCGGGCTGCTTGGCGAAACCCGAAAGTGGCTGCGGTAACGTAGCTGCCCTTCTTCCGGCTCCATGTGGAAGGTGTATGCCTTCTGGTTTCGGAATTTGCGGGACGCGACCCACATATGGCGCTTTAGAATCCGCTCGCGGATCAAATCCGCGATCACGCGGCTCGCCGAAACTGCACGAGCGCGATCGAGGAATTGCACTTCCGTCCGTAGCGACTGAAAATAATCCGCGCCGCTTAGCGCCTCCTCGATCAAATTCGTGGCCGCCGATGACCTGTCATAGAGGATCGCGATTAGTGATACGGCGAGGCGCACCTGTTCTGCCGTTTCACCTTCCTCCATCGCGGACAGCATGGCCTGAGCATGTTCGCGCGCCGCCGTTGCTTCATCGGCAAGGCCAAACGAAAAATCCTCCCACGTTTGATCGCCCGCAATTTCAACGAAGCCGATCAGTCCGTCTGTGAGGTCGGCAAGAGTCATCCGGCGTCGTGGCGCTGTTTCTAACAAGGTCAGTGCGGCTGACAGGATCGCCTCATAGGCAAGACGCACAAGATCGCAGGCTTGATACAGAAACCAGAGATGCGGAACCTCGCGGGCGTTGCCGCCCTGCAAATTCGGCACGTTCTCAAACCAATGCCATTTCACCTGCTCGGCGCGCGGGATCGAGCGCGAGGTCGCGGCTACATCGAGGAGCATTTGAAGCGTGCTGCGCCGCATCCTATCCGTTTCGCTGCGCGTGTCGCTTTTCCCCAACAGAATCTCTGTCAGCAAAATATGCTCATCGCTGTCTTGTTTGAGCTGGTTCGGCTTCATGGCCTCGAACGATTTCAGGGATGGCAGAGCGATTTTCCCGGCTGCCACCACTTCAAAGAACTCATCCGCTGTTGCGCCAAGCTCCCGCGAAAAAGCGTCCGCCAACTTCAAGGCAACATCGGAACACACAGGATTGGGGTTTGGATGGCCCGCACCGGGGAAATGAATCAGTCCCATTTCCGACATTTGCGTTGCGTAAATCGCGCCGAACGCGCCGCCCTTGTTTCGCAGATAGCGCAGACTCTCATCGGTATTGGGATCGGCACCGACGCTGAAATCTATGATTGCCGCTTCACTGGATTGGGCGCGCGCGTCGCTCAGCGTTCGGTTGGCCCAGTCGGACCCCGTAATGCCCAATTCGCTTTCGCCGTATGTGCAGATAAGCGCGAAAAGCGCCTCGCATCGGCGTTGAAACTTTCGAAACTCATTGGGATCAGAATGTCTGATCTTTTCTTCGTAGTGTCTCAGTATGAAGGGAAAGAACGAGTAATAGCGATAGCGCAGCGTGATCGTGCTGATCCCCGGCACAATCGACTGATAGATGACTTCTATTGGCCGCTGCATGCCGAGCGGGTCGAGGCCACTGTCTTGACCCAGTTCGGTCCATTCTGGAAATCCATACCCTAAGTCCATTCAAACACCGCCCTTTTTGTTCTTCGTTATATCGCTGAACTATGGTGTCGGCGCAGGAAGGGAAAGCAAGCGTTCGAGGATGTCTAGATTCCGAACCGTTCCCGCATTTCCCCGGCCTTCGCCCATTCGTCACCGGGTATCAGGTCAATCAGTTCGTTCATCACCCTGACGAAGGTGGCTTTGAGCGTTTCGTCGGTCAGCGCCCTGGCGCGATCTGTCTGAAGCAGCGGGCGCATATCGGTGAAGAAGGTCGGGTTGACGAGTTTCTGGAACATGCGCTGCTGCGCCTCAGCCCTCGAAATCGCTTGCTCTGCCTTTTCGAGGTAGAGCCGGAAACATTCGACGATCCGGGCCGTGTTCAACCCCTCGAACACAGTGAGCGCGTGATCGAGATCGAACAGATCACGGCCCTTGTTGCGTTGAAGCAAAGCCCGCAACTTGGTCGCCAGCATTTCCTCCCGCGAGAAAGTCGGGATCGCGGCCTCGCCGGCGAACCACGGATTTTCGACACCGAACGGAATCTCGATGGGCGGATCGTAGGCTTCCCGCTCGCGTGTGTTGATTTCGATCTTGAGCCTTATCGGGCTCGACGAATCTCTGTCTTCGGCTTCGACCGTGTATTTGAGCTTGGGTGCAACGGGGCTTTGATCGAAGCGCGGCTTGCCCAGCCACGGATCAAGAACGTCATGCAGGCGATCCAATAGCGGTCTGATGGGACCGGCGGTCGTCCGGACAAGGTCGATGTCCTCTGAATAGCGCAGCGGGGCAGGGAAATGCAGCTTGTTAAGCGCCGTGCCGCCACGGAAGCGCAGTTCGCCGCGAAGGAACGGATCGGAGAAGATGGTGACAAGCGCGCGGCTGATGATGAGGTCTTGCTCGACCTGCCGCTGGCTTACCCACGGTGCGACGCGGCTCCAGGCGGTAATGTAGTCCGGCGGGATCATTCGTCGATCTCCGGCGGCCGGCGAACGATCACGCGCCAGCGGTCATCGCGTTCGGACGGCGGCGGCGACAAATCGGGATCGCCCGCCTGTTTGGGATCGAGTTCGACCCATGGCAGCGGTCCGCGCGCCGACAGCGCCACGAACATCGGCTCCGCAATCTGCGGATAGCCTAGCCTTCCAAGCAGATGCCCAAGGCGTTGCACGACCGCTTTCTCGAAGGCGCCCGACAGGGAGGCGAGCTTTTCCGATTGCAGCCGTTCGGCAAGCTCGGAGATCACCGTCGCAATGTTGTCCAAGCCCGCGCCGGAATGCGGATAGCGCAACAGATCGAGCGCCGTCAGTTCCGGCGAAGACAATTTCATATAGCCCGATTGCGTCTTGCGATCGTCGATCCCCGACGACACTGCCGACATATCCTTGCGGTAGGAAAAGACGATCCGCGTCCGCCCGGCCTCGATGTCGGGCAGGAGTTTGTCCGTGACGACCTGAAACTCCATGACGGCCTGATGGGAAGCGCCATGGGCCGCCGCCGCAGCCAGCAGCCCCACATAGTAGGGCCGTTTTTCGTGGCGCATCAGGGCATCGATGTACCACTCGGGGGGCGGCGCTCCTGTCGTGGCGTGCTGTGGCGGTACAACCACGTAGAAGCCGCGCCGAGGCCGGATGAGCTGGCCGCGCCGCTGCAATCGCTCGGCGGCGTCGAGGAATGCGCCCCGGCTGATGCCGATCTCCTTCTGCGCCTCATCCGCAGAAAAGACCCCTCGGCCCCTGGCCAGCAGGCCGGAAGCGTATGTGGATAGGGCTGATCGTTCGACTCGGATCATATCTTATTATCCGCTCTTAGCGCGGAATTTTCAATATAACACCATAATCGGGTCGTTCTTAAAAATCCGCTTTCAGGGCGGATTTTCCGATATGATGCTATAGCGGCTTTGGTTCCTGCCATAATTTGCCGCGAGGACTGCCGACCACCACTATCTTCTCGAATTTTCTCTGATCCTCTATACGCTTCACGGAACGCGACTCATGGCGGGCGCATGGCCGACGAAATACTGACGATCCGGGAGGTGGCCGAGCTTCTCAAGCTCAATGAGAAGACCGCCTACAAGCTCGCCCTCGCGGGCGAGATTCCCGGCTTCAAGGTCGGCGGGTCGTGGCGCTTCGAGCGGCAGGCAATCGCAAGCTGGATCAAGCGCAAGGTCGAGGAGCAACAGAAAGGGACGACCGGCATGAAGGCCGGTGCAGGGGACGTATGAACGCCGTCGAGATCGAGGAAGCCATATCGGCGCTTGCCGAGCTGCCGTTCGACGGCGGCGAGTTCCCGTTCGCCTTCCTGCAAGCCTTCGGGAACAAGGATGCCACGATCAAGCGGCTGCGTGCCGGATCGACCAACGCATCCGACCTGGCCGGCGGCGTTCTCCAACGGAACAACATCCACATCGCCGTCGCGGAGCCCGGCTCGGTGACGCAGACCCTTGCCGCGCTGCGAGCCAGCCCTGCCACGGTGAAGGCCAAGGCGAGGTTCATCCTCGCCACCGATGGCGATGGCTTCGAGGCCGAGGAGTTGGAATCCGGCGAGACGGTTGCCTGCGCCTATGCCGACTTCCCTAACCATTTCGGTTTCTTCCTGCCGCTGGCGGGTATCACCACCGTTAAGCAGGTGCGCGAAAGCTCGTTCGACATTCGAGCGACTGGCCGCCTGAACCGGCTCTATGTCGAGCTTCTGAAGGACAACCCCGATTGGAGCGCGGCCAATCGCCGCCCCGACATGAATCACTTCATGGCGCGGCTGATCTTCTGCTTCTTCTCGGAGAAGACCGACATTTTCCACGGCAAGGGGCTGTTCACCGCCACCATCGAGCAGATGAGCGCGCGGGACTCGTCCAACACCCATGAGGTGATCAGCGAACTGTTTCGCGCCATGAACACCAAGATCGCTGACCGGACGACCGCGAAGTTGCCGCGCTGGGCGGACGTATTTCCCTATGTGAACGGCGGGCTGTTTTCCGGCAGCCCGGCCGTGCCGCGATTCAGCAAGATTGCCCGATCCTACCTCCTCCATATCGGCGGCCTCGACTGGACGAAGATTAACCCAGACATTTTCGGGTCGATGATCCAAGCTGTCGCTGACGATGATGAGCGCGGCGCGCTGGGGATGCACTACACGAGCGTCCCGAACATCCTGAAAGTCCTGAACCCGCTCTTCCTCGACGACCTGAGGGCGCGGCTTGAGGAAGCAGGCGACAACAGCCGGATGTTGCTGAACCTGCGGCGGCGCATGGCGCGCATCCGGGTGTTCGATCCCGCCTGTGGCAGCGGCAATTTCCTTGTCATCGCCTACAAGGAAATGCGGGCCATTGAGGCTATCATCAACGAGCGGCGAGGGGAATTCGACCGCGCGTCGGAAATCCCGCTGACCAACTTTCGCGGGATAGAGTTGCGCGACTTCCCGGCGGAGGTTGCGCGCCTCGCTCTTATCATGGCGGAATTTCAATGCGATGTGCTGTATCGCGGGCAGAAGCTGGCATTGGCCGAGTTCCTACCGCTCAACAAGGAAAACTGGATCACTTGTGGCAACGCGCTCCGGCTCGATTGGCTGAGCGTCTGCCCGCCGACCGGAACCGGCGTGAAGCTCGTTGCCGACGATCTTCTCGAAACGCCGCTCGACCAAGCGCAGATCGACTTCGAGAATGAGGGCGGCGAAACCTACGTCTGCGGGAATCCGCCATATGTCGGCGACAAGTTTCAGACGCCAGCGCAAAAAGCCGATCTGAAGCTACTTACCCGGAACGGAGCAAAGGCCGTTGACTACGTGGCAGGTTGGTTGTGGAAGGCGTCCGACTTTATACGGCACGGAGGTTCGTTCGCCTTCGTCGCGACCAACTCCATCTGCCAAGGTGTTCAGGTTCCACTAATTTGGCCGTCTATCTTTCAAAACGGCCAAGAAATTACTTTCGCTCATAAGGACTTCTACTGGTCTAACAGCGCCAGCAACAACGCAAACGTCATCTGCGTAATCGTTGGCGTCTCAGCGACGCCGCGAGGGGAGAAGTTCATATATTTTGACACTCAGCGAAAATTAGCCAAGTCGATCAATGCGTATCTGACCGATGGACCAAATATCATCGTGGAGAAGCACCCCACACCGATTTCCGAACTGCCGGAAATGGTGGCCGGTAATATTCCGAGGGATAAGGGTCACTTCATGATGAGCCTAGAGGAACGCGATGACATTGTCGCTAAGTATCCAGACGCCGCACAGTTGTTCAGGAGAATGGTCGGGTCATTTGAACTAATCAATGGCATTGAGCGCACGTGCCTCTGGATCAATGATGACCAAAGCGCACTCGCAGCGTCGATCCCACCGATCGCACAGCGGCTAAAAGCCATTCGCGAATACCGCGAGACCGGCAGCTAACGCGGTAAACTCGGTATCGAGACACCCTATAAATTCGAGCGCACCATCACCGGTAAGAAAACTCAGATCGTTGTGCCCCGTGTCTTTTCTGAACGACGGCCATACGTAACTGCTGATTACATATCGAGCGAGACCATCGTGTCTGATGCCGCTCAGGCCATCTACGATGCGTCAATATATGTACTTTCGATACTCAGTTCCCGCATCCACCTTGCATGGATCGGCGTGACTTCCGGCCGAATGAAGTCGGACCTCAGATACTCTACGGGAGTTTGTTACAATAGCTTCCCATTGCCGACCCTAACCGAAAAGAACAAGGTGGATCTGACCCGTTGCGCCGAAGATATCCTGCTGGCACGCCAAGCGCATTTCCCCGGGA
>Ga0182013_10001664_pt1 | contig 30054 bp, 46 predicted proteins | sample 612S2MmetaG_FD_120487 | JGI IMG/M metagenome (GOLD analysis project Ga0182013, IMG submission 120487) | Permafrost microbial communities from Stordalen Mire, Sweden - 612S2M metaG | ecosystem: Environmental > Terrestrial > Soil > Wetlands > Permafrost | place: Sweden: Stordalen | collected... | reverse complement strand
CGGGTGAGTTTCGGATAATCTTTCAGCAGCCGCTGGATCATCACCTCGTCGCTTAGTAATGGTGGTGGAAGCTTCAGCTGGTCCTCTTGGCCCTCTTGGTTCTGTTGGTTCTGTTGGTCTGGCATAGCGTCGTCCTTTCCCAAACAGTATCCTACCAGCGTGTTTACCGCCGGCCACACGCGCGAACTGTCCAGCGTTATGTAGCTGCCCACGAGGATGTAAAGCCTCGTTGAAGCTCTCAGAGTCCAGGTACCTGATACGAATCCGCGTCATTGCATTAAGTACCTTTATAGAAGGTTAACCTGTCACGACTAATTATGCACAAAGTGAAATAACAGGGTAATCCCCCAGCCGACTACGGCGAGCACCATCCCCATCGTCGCGCCCATGGCGTTGCGCTGTGCAGTAATTTTGTACGATTCGGATTGCGAGCGCTGTTCCTCGGCTATCTTCTGGGCGTCGTTGCGCTCGGTGTAGAGGCGTTCAAGGTCTTTGTTGTACACCTCACGCAAGACAAAGGCATCACGCATGCCTGTTAAAGTCGCATGCTCCCCATTCAGGTGGTTTAGGCGCCGCTCGTATTCGACCGCCTGCAAAACCAGCGCCTTTTCGTAGTTGTCCATCCGCACGCCGAACAGTCTCTCAGCGTCGGCCACCCGCCGGTCGATCAGCTGGCTGATCTGATCGCCAGTCAACGAGTCGGTCATAATATAGATGCCCAAGACATAAAACACTCCTTATATTAAGCAGCGTTCGTCGACAACCACTCCTTAGCCCATGCTGGCGCGTACTTACTAGGTTCGTCCCCAGGCAGTATAGGTTCTGGCCAGCAACGACAGTTGTATATAGCCCCCGCGTGAGCCCGTTCCCCACGTGTACCGGCAATAGGCGGCGCACTCCACAGCTGATAAGTACCATTTAGCTTACGATGACTGCCCATCGCCAAAGTATTCAACTTAGCAAAGTTAGGCGTACCAATCTCCGGACGCACTAGGTAGTCGTTGGCACTACGCCAGATATAACCTGGAGACCCGATATATTCAGCTCTGATTTGGGTTACTGATGAAGCAACTCGTCCGGTCTCCGTGCGTGCAATAAGCATCGCTCTGGCTTTAGTTACTTCACCGGTCTGCAAGATATGCTGTACTAGTTGATCCGGCCGTGCCCCAGAATATAAGTTACCGGTTACTATCTGATGCACCCTAAGCGCGGCGTCGCGCGGCAGTGATGTAATAAGATCAACCTGCGAGTCCATAAGCTGTTGCAGCCTATCACCGAAAGGCGTCTCTGTGATTTCACGCCTTAGTGACATACCCATTAGGTTACCATACCGCACCCAGGCGTTCCCATCCCGGCGCTGAACATCTGCGAGCATACGAGCAGCCGTCGATCTGGCCCAAGGCCGCAGAATATCACCGTACCGCTCAAGTATCCGCTGCAGCTCGTCCAGCATGGCCGGGGTTGCCGGCATCATCCCCTTGACCAGCGCATCAATGTGCATGGCGATCTTGCGCAATTGAGCAGAATAGTAATATTCGGCATTGCGTATCTTAGCAAAAGCAGCACGCTCCTGCTGCGTCTCTCGATAAGCGTCTCTAGTTTCTTGGTATGACAGAATCATCACTCAACAAACCGATCAGGGTATTTGTTCTTCATGTGGTCCCAAAAGCCGCCCGACAAATCAACATGTACAGCAAACTTGTAATCAGGCATTGACTTCATCATAGCATCCACTATCTTACCACCCGCTCCTTTTTTATTGCTGGTGATTTCATACACAGCAGCAACGCGTTCGGACTTGAACAGCTTAACCGCGATACCAGTAACATCCGGAGTACCTGGAGTAGTTTGCGGAGTACCGTACGCTAACTTATTACTCGCCAGTACCCACGATACATCGCTGTTGTTTTTATCCCCACTAATCTTTGTATGTACCAGCGACGGGACCGCTTTCTGTAAGCTATTTATTAAGTTAGGCTCAGGACTGCCAGACGGCAATGGGACTTGTTTAGTCGGTACTTGCTTTGTTGATGCAACAGGCGCCTGTTTAGTTAATGCTGGCTTAGCAGCGTTAACCTGCTTTGCTGCTTTCAGTTTGTTGTACGCATGCAGCATTTTCTGCAAAGCCGCCGGACGATCAGCAGGTCCTGATGATAAGTACTCCTGATACAGGTACTTATGATTCGCTCGCAGCGCAGAAATTGATGCAGGTCCAGATACCGGAGCCGTGGATACACCTGATCCTTTCGATACAAACTCGCCCTTATTCTTAGGCTGACCACGAGGATGATCCCCCTCGTTGAATTTAGGCGGAGCATCATTATAGTTGATGTCGATTGTCAGCGTGTACACAGTACAGCCTCACACATCACAAGATCGGACGCAAACCGCCGCTTATCGGTATGATGTAAAGCGCCAGAATAACAGCTTCAATAACGAAGCATACCATCTTAAATGGTTGCGGCATCACCGAAAACCAGGTCAGCAGAAACAGCACTAGAAGGGATAGCATAGAAGCCAACATGACATTCACACTCCTAAAACCACACCAATTAAAAAATCCCCACCGTCAGAAAGGGGCGAAAACGGTGGGGCAAGTTTAAGTGGGAGGAAACAACAAGCCGGATAACCTCCGACCCGGCCCGGACCCACGCAGAACCTCCTACGTGGATTGATTAGCCTAAACCAGAGCTGCTTATTTTATGACCCGCTCTGTTTCTGCCGATCTATCGATCAGGCATAGGCAAAAGGTGTAAGTGATAATCTCGGCTGTAACCAGATACAGCGCAAGCTACCGGAACAGCAGGAACAGAATCACGATCAGCACCAGCAGGCCGATACCACCACCGCCGTAGTAGCCCGGCCCCCAGCCGTTGACGTGGCCGTAATAGCCTCCGAAGCCACCGAACAGCAAAAGCACAATAACGACGATGATGATTAGGTTCACGGCACGCATCCTTTCGTTGTGGGGTTATACGCATTATTCCATTCAGCCATCGGTGCTGATTGGCGCACGGATTCGTTCTGCCATTGATGGACTGTACTCAAAGTATCGCCTGTACCCACGCTCTGTCCAGACTATATCAGCGGCTAGTACAGCTGCCCAAAAAAGACTACCTGCGTAATTATCACCAATGGCAATCGGTTTGCCAGTTTTGATGTCCTTGCTGGGATCATAAGGACTAGCTGGATTCGGTATGCCTTCGATAATACCAACCCGACCAACCGATGGCTTGCCTATCTCAGCTCTGCTCTTGCCGCAATTGACTAAGTAGTATCGCTTGCCCGGCGAGCCTTTGAACTTGCGAATCATTGTACTATCAAGCCACACAATGGTATTAACAAAGCTCGCAGATTAAACATCACACCAGCCCTTTATCAATCGCATAGGACGTCGGCAACGTCAGGACACCATTATCATATTGACCTAATGATTTAGGTATCCAGACTTTATGCCTGCCGTCCGGCGACACCAACCACGCCTTTTCAGTTTGGTGGATCAGATCAACATCAACATCAATTATCTCCGCACCCTTCTTAGGCATACCACACTCCCTAATAGATCAAACGATCACCCGACCGTATGTCCATTAGTAATATACCCGTGCCACCCACATCCTGCATACTTTACTGATGGATCATCCGGTTTATGCGCCAGACAATTGATCGATGGTGTTATAGTAGGAGCAACACGATCACCGTTCCATTTCCACACAGGGTGTTTACCATCATCGGCAGGTCCACCTTTTATTCGTAAGTAGTTACACTCACCGTGCCCACGAGGACATTTGAGCCCGAAGTACGCCGGTAATTGCGGAGGTTCGTCTTTGACAACGTAATCACCTACATTAGATGTGTGGATCACTCGAAAGCCGTCCACATTGATCTCATAAAACCTTACATCAAAAATGATAAAGCCTTCCATCACGCACTCCCATGCGCTTCTGATGTAACTACAGGATCAGTACCGTACCGCCAACGCCCTATCCAACTTAACAAAGCATTGATATCCATTTCACGCAATTTGCCAATCCGATCACGCCCGCGCCCATCCGAAAACGCTGCGGCGTAAGTACTAAGAGCGTCAACCCGCGTATCAAACCCTAGCATCACCTTGTATTCATCAAAGCGCTTTCCATCCGGCTCAACTTGCTCAATCACCCAGACTTTATCACTTTTCAGATTCGGACCAACGAAAGCATCAGTCTGCTCTCTAGGTCCTTCAGCTGAATTAGTCCCCATAATATAGCCGTAGTCCGCCGGCATATTCACCGACCAGCCATATCCCAATCGACGCTCGCCCTTGTGAGTTTCAATCACCACCGGAACACCACCAATATTCACTAAGGAACGTCCGACACTGGAATCACCGATATGTACCCTAGTACCGACCTCAGGGAGGTTGATGATACTACTTAGACCTCTCGCAAAGTTGATGCGTGCTAAAGTAAGAGGATCATCATCAGGCCCTACAACATCATCATCGGCAGGAGCCGGTACCGAGGTACCATTCATAGGCTTAGCACTTGCGCCAGCAGGCATCTGCTGTGGAGTTGTGGGAGGTTTGGGGGAAGGTGCGGGTGATTGCTCAGCATGTCCGCTTACTGAATTGCTCGGATCAGCTCCAGGCATATCCGGCATAGGCGGCGCCGGCGGTTGTTGACCTGCGGCCTCAATATCTTCATCAGTAATATTAGAACCAAATCCTGTCACACGCGACCATTGCCGGACTTCCTTCATTGCAATTTTAGGCGTAAAGACACCATCTTGCAGCAGCTGACTAGTTGCTCCGGCAATCGTACCTGCAATCGTCGACTTCTCGGATTGCTGAAGTTGCCAAAGCGGCTTAAACGAGAAATTAAAGCCATTAGGCAATGGAACACCAAACCGAGATCGATGCGTAATATCCAGTAGAAAGGTTACCGGCGATTTGATGGTTGTCTCCTGTCCTGACTTAATTCCATCATAGTAATTGCGTAGATCACTATCACCGGTAGAGTTCATACCAGCTGGAGACTGCCCGAACAACCGGGTCATCGGGATATCAGCCGATCCGGATATTTGTTGGCTAAATTGAATTATCATATCAGCCAATCCGGCGAAGGTGTAAGTGTTGGCTTGAAAATCATCCTCCCCATCCAACACTGTCAGACCTTCATTAGTCTGCATCATACGGATCATTTGTACCTGGGCTAATACTGCTTTGTATATCGGCCCACCAGTAGCGATCAGTGTTCGCAGATCAGGTATCTTAAGCACACGCAGATGTGCTTTGTAAACCAACTGCGCCGCGCCTTGCGACACTGAATCGAAAGCAATCATCCGATCCCACATAGGCTCAAGGATAGAAAGCCCCCATCCGTTTTCCGCCATACGCTGCCAATAAGGCAACTCGATACCATCAAACCGAAATATTCGACTGTGATGTATCCGCATAGCAGGAATACCACGAGTATCAGCAACTGTTGTATAATACTTCGGCTGCATAAAGTCAGGAGCACCTGGATCAAGCACAGAGTCATCAATATGTGGCCAGACCATCCAACGATCTAATACTAAGATACCTTGAAATTGTCCTAATGAAATAGTCTCCGGTCGCAGAGGCGTGGCCGGGTCGTGCCCACGGATCATGATAGCGCAGATGCAGCCACCGTAAAGCCTTGCCCACTTCAAAGCAGAATTAAGCCGCTTCCAAATCTGTTTATTCATCCAGTATTGATTAATCGCGTCGATCTGATCTGGTGGCATGTCCGATTCAATATCAATACCTTCCCGCGTCATATCATCAGCGGGGCAATCCACTACCTTACGCACCAGCCAAGAGCCGCGGTACATCCACTCGATCTGGGTATGATTTCTCGATAGCGGATTGAATCCGTACGAGCTGCCGCTTGTAATGTTGTTAGTACCATACCCCAGCGACGCAGCCATATTCTGAAAGGTGTCACTAGTAAAAGCGGCACCAGTTGTAACAGGACTACTGCCGGCCTGTACCCTAACTCGCGTTTTGACTGTACCACTCACTAATAAGTGTCCTATATTAACGAAGTGAACAAGACGTGATCATTTACCACAGACAGCATCAACGAACTTATCTATGTCCGTATCCATGGCATTAGCAGTACGCAAAACTGCATCCCAATCATTGCATCCGGCTGCAAGCTTCAAGTACTTCGATATCCCAAGCACGAATGATCGCATGGCCTGATCTGATGTACCGCAAGCAGCCGCATCATTTCTGATAGTATCGATTGCGCGGATCACCTGGATTTGACTCTCGTCGACGCGGAGCTCTAACTTAGAGGAACCTGACACTGAGATGTCTCCTTTACCGTAAACACAGAAACGGGGCATCCAGTCGCAATAAGCAACCGTAACACCCCGTGCCCGTCCTCAGCCCTAAAGCCCGTGCCTTAATCCGATGCTTTAGGACCTTAGCTCTTGTTTAGGCCCAGTATGATCATGTGCGATTTAGTCGACGGCAATTACCTGAGTACTCATGGCACAAACCCCTTATAGAAATTCTCCAACGTCGGGTCGGTCTCATGAACCGCAACCAGATTCATGCCGAATGGAAAGGTCTTATAACCCCATTTATCGAGCATAGCGACCAACGGCTCCATGCCGACCTTCAACCACTCAACTATCAATACTGGATGATACTTACATACAATAACACTTGCGCCGCGCAAAGCTGCGAGTTCCATACCTTCAATATCCAACTTGATCAAATCAACACGATCAGCGACTGAGTTACCAAGAGTATAACCACACATATTATCAAGTGTTACCCCCTCCACTGTACCGTACGCACTTACCACTTGCCCCACGTCTTCCGCCGGAGCGCCGTCCTCACGTATCAAGGCTTCAACACTACCAAAGCTAGCCATCTGCTGATGGTCTAATCTAGGCATGCGAAATGCCCCCTTATGTCTTCCGACCAGCCCCCACACCGCCTTAGCATTGAAGCAGTTGTTAAGTGCGATATTACCTGCCAGCGCGTAGAACACCCGCTCCTGCGCCTCGATCGCAACCACACTGCCCCAGCCACGCATCAGCATGGCCCATGGGATACTATGAGTACCAATATTAGCCCCACAATCGAAAGCCACCACACCATCACCAAAATGCGCTCGTCGGCTTTCCAGCAAACGCGCGCCGATCCCGATCTCGCCCCACTCATAATGCCCTTGCTCCAGTAAACTTAGGCCGACACCGTATCCTCCACTGCCGTCCTGCTTAAAATGAGCATCAAGCCGATTGACAATCATTGATCCGTGCTGAGTTGCCGCCAGCACAAAAGCGATCCGGTTGTTCAAGTCGATGGTCCTTTTTTGCTGTTGTGCCAGATCATCATTGCTAAATTGGCGACATCAATAGGATCGCCTTTTTCCACATGACCACGCAGCATCAACCACAAATCATGCACGGATACAGTCGGCCATCCATTCCGACCTTTCGCCCGCGATATGTCCATCTTCAGGCGCATCGCTTCGGCGAATTGAATAACTGCCGAATCATCACGCATCTTGATGACATCAATATCATCCGTTTGAGGTTGATGCTCAGTAGACATAACCACGATCTTTCTATTTAAGCTGCGCGGGTTATTGTCTGATCGCTACGCAGCGTACGATCCCAACAGCAGGCAGTATAAGCTGCCTGATCTACAAAGCACCCTTGAGCTTGGGCGCCATTTTGAAGGCGATCCGTTTGCTGGCGCCGATTTGCACAGCTTCGCCTGTATGCAGGTTGCGCCCCATACGAGCCGGTCGACTGCGCACATCAAAAGTTCCGAGCTGAGGAATCCGCACCTTATCACCTTCAGCAAGGTGAGTCGTTATGCTAGTGAATATATCAGCCACCATCCCTGATATGGCGTTCGGCTTAAATCCATGCCGCCCGCTGATCTGCGTCACGATATCCTTCAACAGGATTAATTGAGGTTCTCTGGGTGGAGCTTTCCTCACAGTCGCTCTAACTGCCATTACTGCATCCTTCCACTTTTGTTTTGTTGAGAAAAGGTGTTGGGCGTGGTAGCGTTTATTGAAGCCAAATGCTCCTTCACCACCACGCCCGGCAGGGTTGCTTATGACAGCATATTAATACCTGCCAACACCCATACTTGAAGAGCGTAATGGCTTCTACGGAGGTTTGCTACCTCCTCCACCACTACACCAGATAGGCGGGCCCGCGAATAAACCCTCAATGCCTATCTTTCAATCTGCGTCCTCGCAACGCCTTGCTGTTGTATACGCGCCAGTAGGTGGTTACGAGGGGTATCAGTTAGAGTTGCCCAACCACAGCATCGCATTACTGTGACTGGTCCCGACCGTGATTGGTCAGGTGCCGACGATTGGTCAGGTGCCGATGATCGCGCCGCCGAAGTTGTGGTTGTTCATAAAAAAAACGGACCTGGTGGTACATCGCAGCTTCATTCTACTAACTCCACAGGAGTATGCGTACATTTACCGCCAGAGGAAGGGTCTGGCTCCCAGCGTCTAAGAGAAGCGCGGTGCTTGATCGATTTTTACCAGGCACCGCACCCGGTAGGCCCTACCTCACTGAGAACATGGGGACAATCTCAGTTCCTACCCTATCACCAAGCGCGCCGCGCGTTTCCTCGCAGCTGAGTAAACGAATGATAGTGTCTAGTAATACGAGGAGGGGGGTCTACCTCTCGCATTATAAAACATCGCTACCATGCACCCGGTAATTTGATATATACCTCGGCCTTTTTTACTAAGCAACAGTGGCACAAGACCTAGGACGCTTTACACCACCACTTATTGAACCCGGCAGTGGCGCCATCGCCCTTCAGACGCAATGCTCGCCAGCCACAGAAAGCGAGCATTGCGATCATACCGCGACAGCCCGGAAACCTCCGGGGCATCATCGCATCCCAAGCCAGCCGCAATGCTGGATGATCATACTAAGGGGAATTATGTATGTAATCCCCATAATAAGCGCTTTACGCGCCCAGATCACAGTGGTTTGTATGAAGATTCAAAATCATCGCGTGACAATATCCACTGATATCTGGATAAGTGATCAATCACCCAGTAATCACCAACGGCAGGTGGATATGGACCAGTCATGCTTCGCTCATATAGCCGCAACACAGAATTACCGTCCGTGTTAGCAACATATGCCCCACTATCAACAACCTCAGTAACTTTACCAGCGAACACATAACCATCAGCTGATGATTTAGCCTCCAGCTTCCAACAAGCCATCCCTTCTGTCGGTTCGCCCGCTGTAACAACATCATTACTCATAGTCGTCGTCCCTTTCCAGAAGTTTCCGACAAGGTGGTATCCAGATCAGTCTAGTCTCAGGAGGTGCACGCTTATCCCACACGATCCACGCATAACTTGTTGCAGTAGATACAGATCGATCAAGTCGCCCTCTAACCATCGGTACGCGCTCCACGAACTGCAGCACACTAGTTGGCTGATGTACACTGAATAGTTGCTCGTACCGCCCTACACTCTCTAAAAATGCAGTACGCGTCAGCATTGCCACACCATCACACGCAATCGGCAGAGCTTTAATCACAAACTCCTTAGCCGACTTGAATGGCGGATTGGTAATCACCCAATCAAATGATCTATTGCGCCACTGGTGATAGAGAAAATCACCACGACCCACGTCACAGTCACCGTAATCGTATCGATCAGTCGCTACCACTTCCCTAAACGCTTCCGCCAACGTTCGAGACATATAGCCTCGGCCCGCCGCAGGCTCCAGACAGTTGCTGTTACTCAGCAGAGTAAGTGGGTACGTATTAATAAATGGAAGCAGTGCGCGGGTTGCCCAGGGTGGTGTTGGGAAGTCATCAGCGCTGTCCGCAGGCTCATGCCGTTGCGACATCACTGCGTGACTAGTATTTTGCATTAAACCAGTTCTCCGCTATCAGCGCGCTTATCCATCACACTTCCCCCATCCTGTAACGGTGATTCCCCAGTGATTACCATCAAATAGTTCAGGTGGTTCCTCTAGCCTATACCACTCCACCCCAGGAGTCGGGTCAGGTACCAAAGTCCCATCATGTTCGTGTACTGTAAAACGATCACCGACTTTTAATTCACCGTACTGCTTTGATGTGCCATCAAGCAACTTAGCGTGTAATCTCGGTACAGTAGGCGCAGGCACCAAATAAATACTAGGTGTGCCTTTTGTCGGGTCAGGCATATGAGGCATCCTTGTCTTATGCAAAAGTAACTTCGGGTCAGGCATATGAGGCATCCTTGTCTTATGCAAACCAGCAATAGTGTATATACCACACGATCAAATCAGCTTCGCCCATATTCCGACTCCGCCCCGCTTCTGGATATAACCATCTAAGGCATATCGCGCGGCATCAATTGAGTGATTGTTCCTGTCTTCAAGTTTAGGTAGTACAACAGGAAGGCCAGTTTCCGGGTTCAGCGTCCTAGGATCGACCTTGTAACTATACAAGCGAAACTCCTGAGCAGTATTCACACAGCGCTCATGGATCACAATCTGCTTGAAGCCTTTAAGGTGCTGAATCCCATCCTCAACTGATCCCGGCCACTTCTCTGCCGCAGATATAGCAAAGCCGCGACGCGCTATATAACTGATTGTCTCAGGCCGCGAGCTGTCAGCTTTAATAGGCCAGTCTTTCGCACCCGGCACGCCAGGATATTCGATACCGGTCTTTATCGCTCTGCCACCCGCAAATAATGCAGGCAAGTCATCAATCTCCACACCCACCGCATACGCTTCATGTGTAATGAATAGCGTGTCGTTGTGTATGTAAGAACGAATCAATACACTCGGGTCATTCGCAAAGCCCCAGTCGGCGCCGTAATAGTAGCGATCTACAACTTCCGGCTCTTCAAAGCCTTCAACAGTGAAGCGATTGCGAAAAACCGCCGCTTCACTAACTTTGCGACAGAACCCTTCCCATACCCAATCGTACCGCTCCGGATCAGTTCTAAGTGCGTGCCTCCTAAGTTCTTCAAGCTCGGGCGGGAACCAAAAGTTGTCCTGCCATCCCACTTTCAGAATAGTCGCACGATCAGGTCCTGGCGGCTTAACAATAAATCTCTGATAAGTTGGGTCTGTCGAATCAACCGGATTAAAGCTCGCCCAAAGTTCCGCGCCAGGTTCGCGAAGCACTGTCGGTTCTAAGTATATCCAGCTGTCCTCTGAAGTCGATTGCGCTTCCTCAACCCAAGTGCGAGTTACGCCTTCCAGCGATCTGATCTCCTGAATGTTCTTCTGCAATCCCTTAAAGATAAACTCACTACCAGTAACCCGCGATCGGATACTCGCTTTCTCAACTTCAAACCACTGATTAATCCCTAAGAGAGTGATCTGGCGTCGGATTACGCGATGTACTGAATCAGCGATACTATTCTGGAACTCGCGCGTGCAAAGGATAAGCTGCTTAGTATGATGCGCTTGAATAGTCAAGGCGCGTGCCATTGACCAAGACTTCATTCCACCGCGGCCACCGTATAGAACTTTGTACCGCTTTGGTTGAAGCAGAAACAGCAACGACCCAGGAAGCTGAGCATTGATGCGCGGAAACTCTACTCCGACGGTCTGGGCGGCCGACATTAAACAGCTTATGAAAAACGGTACTTAAGCGACGCGCCAGACAGGAAATTGCTGACGGCACTTAAAGCTCCTGGTTATTACCCCTTCAGCCTCCAGATCGAGAAGCACATCCCTAATAGTCTTAGGCCACAGATCAGTGGCATGGCAGATAGTCATGATGGTTGGGTCGATCTGGTCTATAAGCTCATCCCAAACCAGCCTAACTGCTAAGCGACTTAAGTCTAGCATGGTATTCCTCTTATTTATTGTTTCCTCTTAGAGAGAAACATAGATCACGCCTTCCAGCGATCTGATCTCCTGAATGTTCTTCTGCAATCCCTTAAAGATGAACTCACTACCAGATGATGGTAATAAATCCGTCAGCATCCACCAGATCAGCAGGCCAGCCGGAAGGCAGCACGGTACGGGTCGGGCCAAACACCCCAAGCGGCAATCATACGCCCTGGCGTATGATTGCCGGTGCCACGAGCATGCTGCCAATCAATCCACGACGAGTGATCATTTCGATCCAGATTCAGTAATAGGTACCAGCTCGTCCGGTTTATCAGAATGCGACACATATCGAAGCTGGCACACACGTTCCAACATAGTTTCGAGTGTACGCAGCGTAGCCTTACCATCATCCGTCAGACTGCCGAAGCGCCGCAGTGCTGATATCTCGCGCAGGATATAAGTGAGCTTTGGATCATTATCAAGTAGTGGTGTGTCAATATTGATTCCCAAACCGGACAACTCCTTATTAATGATCAACTCAACCATAAAGCCAGGATATCGAAAACGCATCCATTCCGAACAACTAAAATTAACAGTACTACTCCGAAGGCCGTTCTCAATCGACTGATATACAGTGACCACGATTAAAGTATCATCGATAGCGTTACCGCTGTACTTAGGTATTTTGTCAGTTGCCATGTTCGTTGACCCCAGGAAGTTGCAGCAACGCGATGATCGCTTCGGCCTGATCTCGCCTGATCATGAAGCCGCCGCCCTCGGATGGATGGACCGCCCTGATGTCCAGGCCCTTCAGCTTGCACCAGTTCGGCTTGGCCGCGTGATAGCAGATGGTGATGTCGTCCAACGGACCGGCCCGAGTATCATCGATAGCGTTACCGCTGTACTTAGGTCTTTTGTTGTCCCCACTCATATTCCCAGTCCTCTTATTAAAGCCGGAGACGAATCAGTCATATCGGTCCATACTCGATCGCGCGCCCCACTTCCTCCTGGGCGATCTGGCGCATTGCCTCTTTGATTTGTTCGTCCAATCTCTCGCGCCTTGCTGACCTTCGATTTGTTTCAATATATTGCTCCCCGTCTTCATTTTGACGCGGTGTTGACGCTTTATTTTGCTCCATGGCGGCGTTGACCCGTTACAAGGGGGTGTCGGTCGCGGGTCTTTGTTCGGTGTTGGCGTAGACGGTTCGGGCGCTCGCTACGCCCGGCCGTTTCAGGTGGTGCATACGTGTTCGACCTGCGCGGCACCGCCGAGATATGGGACGCGCGCTATGGCACGCTCCACAGCCTCTGCAACCCCGATGCCGCCGTCGATACGCCTTCCTTCCGATCCAGGGGGCCGAGTTCTCAATCCACACCATACCGGCGCATCGCGATCTGGTTGAGCTTGACCGTCAGCGTTGCCGACCCGACGCTGCCGCTGGCGTCAAAGTAAAAATCCAGGCGCGGCAGGATGTAGGTATTAAGCGAATGCAGCACCATCGGCTGCGAGCGCAGCTTGATGATCCCGTTGTTCGGATAGGCTGCAATTTGCACGCCCGTGCTAGGTAGGATATGAAAACCAGCGCCAGATGCTGTAGCGCCAGCCAGCATCTGGCACCGATCACCCAACATTCGCAACAACGGGCCGCAACAATTCGCAATTCCGCTGACCACCATCTCACACTCAATATAAAATGGCGTTACGCCTAGGTCTGCCGACGTGAATCCCCATGATGCGTTTGGCAGGTTGCTTAGGATCAGATACCATGCCTCGCTTGCTGTGCCGCTGCCCAGGGTAAACGTGAGGGCCTGTCGCTGACCAGTTTGGCCATCGGACCACGGATTTTCGATCGAGCACGCCACGGTGCCAGATGCCGACCCAGACGTGCGGCCAATCGTATATCCGGTGGCGAGGCTACCGGAGTAAACAATGCCGGTGGCCGCATTCTGCGTGCCCGATGTGCCACTGGAAAAATTCGAAATACCAGAGACGTGATTGGTGTAGGACCAGACGACATTGCCGTCTGTGATGTTGCCACCCGTGCCGGTCGGACCGCCTGACGCCGCGGACTGCGCGTTTCCGGTGACCGATTTACAGTAGTAGGTATTGCCGCCGCCGTTGGCGCAGATTGAGCCGGGCGCATAGACCGTGCTGGCCTGCCAGGGCAAGCCCTCCAACAAATTCCCGCTCGGATTATAGAGAGGATCATAACCGTCGAGCGCCGAGTATATCGAGTCTTGTCTTACCGGGGGCAGAGAAAGCCATTGCTGCGCGGCCTGCCAGACGCAATATCCCATGAACTCGGCTCCGGTCGGGCTTGGATGCAACCCATCAAAGGTGACCGCCCCAGATGTTCCACCCGCGCCCCCGACTGGATAGAACTTAGTTTGGTTGGTGCCGTCTTCCCAAAATCCGGCCGGATCGGCCAACGCAATGGCTCGGTATCCAGACGGATTGGCCCACGTCTCACCACGGCAGTAGGCCCTGATCCATTGGTTAATCTGCGAGCACGTAGCTGATTGTAGCGTCGTCATGACGTTGTTCGGGGGGACTGTCATAAGAACAACACGCTTCCCCGCGTCCATCAGTCGCTCTACCATGTATTGCAGGTTCGCTATGGTTGTGGACGCTGGCGTGCCTCCATCCACGTCATTTGTGCCACCCAACACCACCATGATATCGACTGGACACGCGATCGCATCCGCCAGCCTGATACGCATTTGCGTCGTTGAGTTGCCAGGACAACCAAGGGTGCCAGTCCCGCCCTGTGTGCAAAAAATACTGGCACCACTGCCCGTCGAAGTGTTTATGGTGCAGACGGCACCCCCAAATCCAGGGGACAGGATGTTGACAGCGGTTATTGTCCCTCCGGCCCCGACCGTTATTGTTCCGGTTCCGCCATTCGTGAACGCCGGTGTATCGCTGGACAGATATCCAGCGCCTCCGCTCACGCCCCAGCCGTTAACGACGCATTTCAATGTGGCATAGCCGACGCCGCCGTATCCGGTCGTCATGTCCCAATTCAGCAGGCCACCACTGTAGATTTCAGCCCATGTCAAATATCCAGTGAGCGGTTTCGACGATATCGCGATATTGTAAACCCAGGTCACGCCGCCATCATTAAGGATGCTCGGCGTTGGCGCTACACTCCCGGTTGTGCCCCCTGCACTCGTGTAAAATATCAGCCCGGCACTCTGCACCTGATAGCCGGCCGGAACAACCGTTGATGCAGTCCACGCCGGAATATTGCTCAGGCTGACGTTAGACGGAGAATAGGTTCCCTGCGACGTCGATGAAATCGAGTCTCCAAAACACTGGATGCGCCACCCAGCCCCGCGCGCCGCTGAGATCGGGATGGCAGCGTGTGTGCCCCGAGCGATCAGCGCTCCAAACGTGAGGGCGGAGGCGGTGCTGAGAAGCACACGGCGGCGGGATAGGTGGGACATCAGCGGAACACCCAGTTTGAGACACCATCACAGCCGATCGTCCATGACGCACCGCCCGCCGCGCTCAGTGGGTAATACGATTGCCCGTTGATCGTGCCAGACAGAGGCGTCACCGTGATCGGGTTAGCCCAAGAGTCACCGTATTCGTCCGAAACTACGAGTTGCTGCGTCGAGGTGGAATTGCACGCTGGTAGCGTTTCGGATTTTGGTGCGCCGGATGACGAATTCCAGTTGATACCGTAGTCGGTCGTTAACGCGGTATCAGATGAACCGGCGCTGATGACGCGGACGTGTGGACTAAGTGCTCCCCCCAACGTCAGGTTGCCGGAAATGGTGCAATTTGCTGTGCAACCAGAACCACCTCCCGGCCCGTAAGTCGGCGCAGGTTGCCCCCACGCGTTTCCAAATACCAAAAATACCCATATAAGGGCTACGAGAAAGCGCTTCATTACTGCAATCCCTCTCCACCGAATGACACGCTTGACGCGGACGAGTTCACACTAACTGCATGCGATGATGGAACTAAGTAGAACGGTGCATTGCCTGCGACACAGCCCGTGGTTGAAGGAGTCCCTGTCACAGTCCCGGCCGTTGTAGTTTGATCAACACAAATTCCGGCCGTATTCGCTGTCATAATCCAGCCGCCCGCCGTAGCGTGCCCTGCGCTCAGGGCTGTGACCGCCACGCCGCCTGTGGTGACGCTGGATATGTCGAGAGGAACAATCGTGCGGTTAGCTGGACCGCTCGTAACGACGCCTGATACAACCATACTACTCCCACAGCTTGTCGTATCTCCCCCTGTCGATTGCGTAATATTGAGGGTGGTAGTTCCAGATGCAGTGATCGCTGCAAGATATGTTGGGTTCCCGCCCGCACTAAAGACATTTAGCCACCGTGGCGAGTTCGGTGGGATGATCAAATTCGAGGTAGTCGCAGTCGTGCCCGAACCGACACCAGTAGCTATATAAGCTGCTGCTGATCCAGTATTACAAATTTCCACAATCGGATAGGTAGTCACAGGCAACGAGCTCGGTAGTGCGACGTTGGCTGATGACGTGGTGACGTTAAGTGGCACAGTGACAGTACCCAGGCGCGAAATAGGTGGCGACTGCCCCCAAGCCGGCACGGCCGCTGCCATACCCAACGTGATCAGAAAAGCAAGCCGGCGCATTGTGTGCCTCGCTTTCGTGGATGTTACAACTAGATCGGCTATCATGATATTTCGTTGATCCGCCGCTTAATTTCATCTTGCCCCAACACCAACCATGATGGGTCGTTGAACACGTGAACAGCAAAAGCAGCTCTAGCATTATCCAAATTCGGCGCTGCTGACTTACAACAAGGCCAAAGGATAGCCAGATCGATGTGACGGTTGTGTGCATACCATTGACCCATCACCCACTTAATAAATGTCCTGATCATGGTGTAGGCTCCGCATGCCCTTCAATAGTTCTGTTGGCTATAGCCTGTTCCCGGCTCCATACCGGCTCAATGACTATTACAGGAGGAAGCTGCCCATTGATACTAGCAGGATCAAACCCACCTGATCCCACAGTAGGCTTCCACATCTCAGGCTGCCTGAACTCCAACCACCTAAAGCCCGCATTCACATCAGGAGCGTAGTGTTCCGTATAAGTTGCGCGCTTGACTGTATCGGTCTTCGGATTGTACCAAAGCTTTTCAGCTGTGTGAGAGTATCCTACAGCCCGATGATACATCTGCCGCGCAACAAATGCATCAGCCTTAGCCCCCCCATTGTCATAAGCCTCACGTAGGCTCTCGTACCTGTCCAACCATGCTGTAAAGTTGTCCACACTCACTTTTATAGCTGCGGCGATACGAAAATCACTTGCACCTAGCAACCGCAGATTATACACAGTGTTGTCAATGCCGGGATGATACTTAGATGGTCGTCCATTAAGGCCTCCCGCGTGCTTAGGCTTTGCAGCAACAGGCAAAACTTTTCGCTCCATCACACGGGCATCCGCATCAGGCCGGCCAACTGCAGCTCTGCATCTGACAACGCTTCAAGTCGCATACCCTGCGCGAGAACTATAAGCTTAGGAGGATAGCCTTCCCAAATCGACATTGTTGTCTTCTCCATACCTTTGTTTTTGTAGTGTAACCAGACTCAAACACAGCAGCCAATGATGATAGACTGATAACCATCAGGATACACCACCCAATAATCACCAACGATTGGTGTGTATCTGGCCGTCATGCCGGGCAGAAACTCACGAAGCACGGCAGTCCCATCCGCTTCCTGCACATAGCATCCGTATTCGACCACCTCAGTGATCTTCCCAACCTTTGTAGAAGGGCGATTGATCGACATTGTTGTCTTCTCCATACCTTTGTTTTTGTAGTGTCATTTCCAGGATATCCGCAGCATCTGACAGATAGTCCATCGCTGTACTAATAAAGCCAGTGACCGCTTTTTGTGGAATACCTGATGTTGCGCGCATAGCGCCGGCTGCTTCCACAAGACTAGGTAAACACCTTTTAATAATAAGCAAAGCGTAGTCCATCCGCTCAGCGTCGGTGACGGCTGTTGATTCTGGTAAATCAACAGACGGCTTAGGCACCACCCGCTGTTTATGTGCGTGCTGTGATCCGAATAATGCTAACTTTAGAAAGCCGATCATTGAGTGACCTCTACCACCTCTAGCGCAACACCCTCTCTCAGTATGTTGACTAGCAGTGACCCGTCGCGTTGCGGCAGGAACACGTCTGCATGTTGCGCGATCCCATTTGCCAATGCCACATTGAACGCCCGCTCGTTCTCGTTGAACAGTGGAGCCGCCATGTAGGCGTTGATAGTATTCCCAACCTTTGCGTTGCTCATAGGACAAATACCATCATCATGCTTCTGAACCAGCAGCGTTCGTATTCGCAGGATTATCCGGTTCTTTGGCCTCCATTCTAGCGACTTCCCTAACCACGATTTCAGAGCCTTCCCAAACATAGTAACTGTGGTTAGTGTACGATTTAAGGTCGGTGTTGAGCACGACCTCACCATACGATGTCCCTTCGGACAATATGCTAGTGCTGCGGCGCACCACTACGATGATGCGACGGTCGTCCGCCACATGCGGAATGGAAATGTGAACTGTGGTAGTCATGGGATATTACCTTTCGCTTTGCATCAGCAAGAGGTATTATACCGGCGCCACATCTGCAATGTCAAATTCTACTTCAACCTCATTACTCATGACATGCATCAGCAACTTAACACGATCGCCGTCGCGCCAGCTGCATATGCCTTCACGATTTACTAAGTGTCCTCGCTTAACAACCGCAGTGCATCCAATATTTACTAAGCGCTTTGCGCCAGGTACCGGAATACTGTGTTGAATCAGCGATTCTACAAACTTGGTATCTATCGCTTGTGGACGTCCGGGGGCATAACAAAGCACACGCCGAACTCCGTAAGTGTGCATAATCGGCTGCCATGGATCAACCAATACATCAAATATAACGAAGATGTAGTTCTGGAAAAGTGGTTTGTACCGCGGACGTTGCCGCTTTATCAGCCTTAGCTCAACAGGAACTACTACGTCAAATCCTTGTCGTAATATATTGATATTAGCGTCGAACTCCTTGCCTCCGTAAGTATGCACGACATACCAGAGGCGTGCCATCTTCGTGTTACTTTAAGCAAAGACTGATGGAGTACGAAGCCACTGAGTTGTTCCCACGGCTACCGCATTGCGACTACCGAGATCGGAGCGCCTGCCACGGTCGTATGATCTGGGCAGTATATATGGCGTGGTAGTTGCCGCGCGTCAAGCCTGGTGGGCTTGATCCCAATTTGTTCTCTAGTTGTTCACAATACGTTCATGATTAAATGCCAGTACGACTGGCAGTACGACTGGCAGTATGGCTAGCGCCATGTCGATCAGGTCAAAGCTGACCAGGACAAAAAAAGACCGTCTGCTAATCGTAATGCTTAGCAGACGGTCAGGTTCCCGAAACAGGCTGCAAGCACACATTTCAGGCCACTAGCCAATGTATAATTGCATGGCCCTGGCGCCATGTCAACCGTTTTTTTTTGGGGGGTTGACAAAAAATTTCCCGCCCGGTATATACCATGATGCAGGCACATTATGTTGGCCATATCGCTTCGCACGAGGAAAACTCCGGTAAACAAAGCCGGCACTCGTGCCCGCCCGACACAGTGCTTATGCAGATTACAAGCTGATAGGGTAGAGCTGCGTCCGTAATGGGCAAAAAGCACTCGATCAGCAGGCCGGCTCTGTGATAAACCACAGCCGGGACAGCGCCAGGATTGCTGCAATAGTCTCTGGCGCGAACTGTCACTTATCATGATGATGAAGGCCGAGGTAGCGTATTCCATATTATATGCAATAACGACGGGCGACTAGGAGAGACCCCGCCCGGTGAAAGCCTCGATTGCAGTATGCTCCATAGGGTTTTAGTTACCTATAGATCGTATTTTTCCCTTAGTCCGGGAAAGGTATGCTTATCCACTGGATATCACCTTATAATCGTAACCAGTAGTCTATGCGATCAATATGCATCTACGCTTCGGGCTATCGCCCTCGCTTGATACATATTGATCGGACATGGCCTTTCAGGCCATGCGAGCCTTTCACAAGATTACTAAAAAATTATGTGGATAAGATGATGTGGATGCTTAGTAGGCAAGCGAAGCGAAGCCGTAGCTAAGCATCCGCGTCATCCCGCAAAGCGGACTGTACTACTACCACTGGATAGGAATATCCCTACAGAAGTTGTATGCCAGAGTTCTGTGCGCGCGATACTATGTATCGGCATCGTGCTATCACTTAGGTCGTGATTTACGCGCGATTGGTATATACACTATTATGGTAAGTATCGCGGAGGTTATGATGCCCCACATAAATCACTATACAGATGAAGAAAGAATCAATTGGCTTGCTCAGGTAGCAATGACCAGTCGTACTGGAGTCACTATTGAATACTTAGTAGACATGGAAGGTGAAAGTAAGCGCTTTCGCGTTGACAGCTTCCACTCAATAGGTCCTATGTTTCCGGACATCAGAGCCGCAATAGATTATGCAATGTTTCTTAGCAAAAGAATGATAGGATGATGGTAATGCTGGATGATGCCGAAGCTGCGAAAATAGTGGCGCAAATCCTGACCAATCACGGGTTTCCCGTCTATTGCCCGGACCAATTTGTTCTGGACGTTCCAGATCGCGAACTCTGGAATGCCTGTGTTGAGATCGTGCGGAAATTGCGTGAGCATTACATCGGCCCGGTGATCCCCTATGGCCAGTGATCATGTCGTCTATCGCGTAAGCGCCGCGCATGCATACGACAACTGGCGATACGACTTTGACTCGCTCGCGGATGCACTAGTGATGGTCCAAGGTGACACGTCTACCAGCATCCACGACCTCACTGCATTCGTCAATGGCCGGATCAAGAGTCGGCATGGCATCTGGCGAGGTGGTAAGCGATATGAAAGTATTATGGAGGCAATCAGCGGTTCCGTCGCTGCTCCCTTGTGCGCTATGCATATTCCGACACCCCCCAACGAGGAGTAAGAAAGTGAGCGAGGAAACCCCAACCCGAGACGACCAACTGACTCTGCTGCTTGATCTGATCCAGGCTGCCGCGCCCCTTCTCGACAGGGCGTCCGGCATCGCCAACAGCCTTTCGGTTCAGAAACCGGACGATGTATTGTTGATGGGCGTTGACAGCTCCCTGGAGATATCCTGCCGCGAGCTGCAACACTACATCGGCAAGTTGCACCTTGATCGCGGCCTCGACCCCGGCCGTCGCGCCCAGACGAACTATTTCGTGGTGCGCCGTCCATCAGCGTGGTCGGATGAGGAACTCAGACAGTTCTCCTTGCAATGGAGGCAGATGAGGGAACGGTCACATGCCCGCTTCATTGCAGTGAACGATGCGCTATCCGACGATGCAGACGGCGACTCTATGCGCCACTGCCAAAATGCACTCAGGCGCTGCTATCACGTGCTGCGGTCGCTGAAGTCATCACGCACTCGCTTAGAACCGATGCACCCGTATTGGGGCAATATCGGAGACGGCGGCAGGGCTCTGGCGGAAGCCAAAGCGTGTCTGCTGGAACTCGGGATGGACGACGCTGATATCGACGACGCAGCGGCGGAAGGACGGGGAGACACGCCGATTGGAGCAGGTGTGTCTGACAACGAAGGGGTGTTGCTATGAAACACGATCATGCACAGATTCAAACCACCCGGACGCGGGCATACTACCTGAACACGCTGTTGGCATGGCGGGACGGCTTGCTCAAACAGCGCCGTTCCCTTATGGCCCGATATGCTTCGATGAAAAAGACGGGCCACCCTGATAAACGCGACCAGGGATACCTTTTGGAGATCAACGGCGTCGCTCTGATGAATATCAATATCGCTCTGCGACCGCTCGGTGCTGCTGTCGAACGCCAGAAGGATGATCCTCCAGCTGCTGTGGAGGGGGACGCGGTACCGTGATAATCTACCTGGTCTGCTGGCACATCGCTTGTGCTCCGGTCACGCCAAGCCCGGAGCGCGTCGCGTTGCTGATGGAGAGCCACCCTGGCGCGACGGTGCAGACGTTCATGAGTGTGACAGATGCTGAAGCTTATAGTAAGGAGGTGATAAAATGCGCAAACGTGTTAACGATCCGATGGACACACCGCTGCCATGTGAAGTGATTTGCGGGCCGATCCGGTTCAGTAAGGGCGTAAGACTTCGGACGCTTGTTGAAGCGGCCGAACGGTGGCGCAATATCGCGCAAAACCATATAATGTGTTGCCATGACAGCGACGGCAGTAGGGCGGCATTGGATGCGTTCAAGACAGCAATGACAAAGTACCCTGATGTCGATGGCGCGTATGCTCTCGGCGTTGCAGTAGGCTTAGCTTACTGCAACGCCGCCGCGAACGATGGCATGGGCGATAACCCGTTTCCTCCCGGTATGGATGCCGACCGCTGGCAGGAAGGGTTTAACCATGGCGTTGAGATTTGGGAGGAGAGCAACTGATGAACTTCAACAGTGTCCCCAACACCGACGTGAAACTTGCGGCGATGATCCATCATCCGGCTTCTTAGTTGATGCTAAGTAAGGATAATACACAATGGTTGAGTCAAACGAATATGTTGTGCTGGTATGCGGCGGGTTGCTGTTTGACAACTCAACGCGGCTGTTCTCTATGTTAGACCTCACGCATGGCAAAAGACCGATCACACTCTTAGTACATGGAGGAGAGGCAGGTACCGACGCGATAGCTGATAAATGGGCTAATCGCCATAATGTAGCTACTTCTGTACACACTCCAGACTGGGCGACATATGATAAAGACGCGCGGCGTGTACGAAACAGTCAGTTATTGCGAGTAACTATGGCCGATCTGGTTATAATCACTCCAGACCCCACACACAGTACAACAAAGCTGGTCGAGCTCGCTAATAGATTTGGTGTGCCTCTGAGACATACCATGAACTGTGATCATCATGTTCGGTATCTCTACCAAATCCAATATCCTCATAAGGGACGCTTACGGACAGAAACACGGTGCAGGTTATGTCAATCTAACAAATCAAGAAAACGAAGGGAAGCTTTACATTGCTCAGCCTTGCATGACTCACTGATCGGTATATAAAAAGTGACGTGGCGAGGAGAAAGATCAGTGAATAGCTTTGACATCCATTGGTATGACTCCGGTGGCCAGTATCATCTATGGAAACTAGCTGTGCCAGAAGATCAGACATGGGTGGAGATAGTTCGATGCGCTAATGACAAAGGCTTAAACGCCCGTGTCATTTGGCGGTACTTAACTACTGCTTAGTAATAAGGTTGTAATGTATATAATAGGTAGAGCCGCAAGTTATGGTTAACAAGGCTGAGTACGTCAAGCAACAGACCACGACAGGTAATCACACCTGCCACTGGCCTAAGTGCGGCCAGCAAGTACCGCCGGCCATGTGGGGATGTAAGGAACACTGGTTTATGTTACCGAAGCGTCTTCGTGATGATATCTGGCGTAATTACCGACCTGGGCAAGAAACTGATAAACGCCCCTCCGCAGAATACCTACGTGTGGCGCGTGAGGTTCAGAAGTGGATTGCTAAAAAGGATCTAACATAAATGGGTGATATCATCATTCAGCGACAGCAAGAGGCGCAGGAGTACCACAACTCTGCGACTGCGGCTAATAAACTGATGCTATGGGTGGTGTACGATCACCCGTCAGATTATCCTCAATATTACGCGGCTCGTCCATGGACTCATGATAACAAAGGAAACTACAGAAAGTGCGACATAGTAATATTAGCAAGCACTATCAACAGTGTTCGTAATCTACTTCCGCACGGGCTGTTTCGGATAGATAAGCAGATAAACGACCCACATCCTATAGTCGAGATTTGGCTGTAGGGTGCCCGATCACGAAAATGTTACCACTTGCCTATGGAGTGTCCAGGCAAGTCTGATGTATATATACCTCCTAATAGAACAAAATGAGGACCTTTACTAAAATGTCACACGTAAATACTAATCAGATCAATGCGATGCCCTACCCAGTTAAAGAAGCATCGCGTCCGAGCCGTCAACGCCGCCTTGGCGCAACCGTCACCACCGCCGAAGTCATCCGCCGGTTGAGCATAACGCGTAGATCACTGTTGATCTGGCGTGATGGCTCTCCGCAGCGCAAGCCGCTCACGGCCAATGTCGCTCGGTACGGCAAGACTACTAGAGTACGGTTTGATGAGGTAGCTTTGGTGAATTGGCTTAACCAGTACAGACCCGATTTGGTGCACAGATGGCTATACGACTAACAGTTCGCGATGCGCTGATCAACCGTATGGATGACGGCGAGCTTCGTAATCTCTACATGCTACTAAGCATGCGGTTTGATAAACCGCGAGCCACGACTACTCATGATTTCAGCGCAGATGAGACAATAAGCTGGGCTGTGATCGTGCAGGTGCTAAAAGGTCGTGGCGTCTCCAACATCCCACCACTTAACGTCTTCGCTACATCGTATGGTATTAAGCGGTGCCGAGACGCTTTGGCGGCTATGGACAACTTCATTCGTAGTGGGTGTGGGGCTGATCTGACGCGCATTGAGCACCAAGCCGTGCTTAGACTGGTGTTTAATTGTATGTGTGATTATCTGGATCAGCGTAGCCGGCCACTCGCACCACGCACCTTACTAGATAGTATCAGTATGGTGCCTACTGTGATAAACCGGGCGCTCCCTGGTTACCATGCCTCTAAGCTGCTAAACCGGGTTGTCCGTATTGCCCAAGCAGCTTAAAAACCACCACCGGTACATAGCCGTGTGCCGGTGGGGGTATATAACGTGACATGGATCACTTTCCAATTGGCAATCTAAGGGCAAAACAGAATGAATAGGCTTGTGTTTCCTCCGCTGCGTAAGCGCGGCTTTATGGAGTGGAGTGGTTCTTGTGCTATACTAGAAGGTGACGTACGGGAAACTTTGCAGCGGTTACCAGATAAGTCTGTGCACTGTGTCATAACATCGCCACCTTATTTCAAACTTAGGGACTACGAAACTGGTACTTGGGAAGGAGGCGACCCATCATGCGACCACGTCATCAGTAAGCGGATGCAGATCGGGGTACCTCCACTTGTCGCTACCACTGCACCCCATATAGCCAATGAACACATCTACAAGATAAAAGCCGTTGGAGTCTGTCCTAGGTGTGGTGCGACCTGCGATGATCGCCAGATTGGCGCTGAGAATACTGTAGATACTTACGTAAAGGTTATGGTCGGTGTCATGCGTGAAGTGCGTCGTGTTTTGAGGGACGATGGTACGCTATGGCTAAACATTGGTGATTCATTTGCGACTAGCACCTCAGCGAAACCGAAACGCCGCGTGTTAGAGAATCACGAAAAGCCGTCTTTTGTGTTTAAGCCAAAAGATAAACACTTAGTACCGTTCCGTCTTGCTATAGCATTGCAAGAAGATGGATGGTGGGTACGACAAGACAACATTTGGGCTAAGCCTAGGCCGGCGCCAGATAGTGTTACTGATCGCACTACATGTGCTCATGAGTATGTGTTTCATCTTACTAAATCCCAAATATACTACTACGATCAGGAATCAATCCGTGATGAAGTAAAACCTGGGTGGTACACAGGTAAAGTAACAGTTCCATCTGATTTCACTAAGGGGCCACTTGCCGGTAAGCGCGGGCAAAGCATGCGACGATACGAAGAATTAAAAGGGGCCAATCGTCGGGATGTATGGGAAATTCCACTCGAGCCTTATCTAGGAGATCATCAAGCAGTATTTCCCCAAGCACTACCGACATTATGTCTGCTTGCTGGTACTAGCGAGCGTGGGTGCTGTGCTCAGTGCGGTGATCCGTGGATAAGGGTAATAGAGCGGTCGTCTCCAGCTATCAAAAATGATAGACGAAAAGGTCCTCAGACAGGATGGGCTCCTAGTTGCAAATGCAACGCTGGCGATCCTGTACCGTGTATCGTGCTTGATCCGTTCGGTGGGCATGGTACTACTGCTCTAGCAGCTGGACTACGCGCCCGCAACAGTATCATGTGTGAGCTTAATGCGACTTATGCTAAGTCTATCAAAAACCGATTAACTCAGCATGAGGTGCAAGTTACTGAGTTAATTATCAAGAAGCAACCACGCAAAACAGTCTGAAGGGATTCATGATATGCCGAACAAACTAAAGTTTCCCGTACTCACAAAAGGCCACATAGGAGAAACTGCGATATTGATTAGCAGTGGTAAAGAAGGTACCGATCACTGCGTACAGGTCACTACTCGATGTGACTGCCAATCATGTGTAACCAACAATGCAATATCTATGGCACGTCTTGCTATAGATTTTTCGACATTAGCCGGATGTGATTTACAAGAGGTCATAGACGCAGCGCGAGTGATGTTCATATCGGGATACGACTCCAGTAGTCTAATAGATAACACAGGATCAATAACCAAGCACTAAGGATCGTGTTATGGAGCGTCGGCAGATACCAAACCATACTCTGTTTCCGGAAACTACAACATCACCATTACCTGTGATGCCACCGCTTAAGCTGGCCGAAGCCATGGAGAGTTACGCATCCATGCATACTAGTTGGATGTTTGCGATCTACATGCGCGATGCTGCCGCCACTATCCGCAATCTGGTACATCAACTGGGGCACCGAAAATGAGCAACGAGTCCGACAGCAATAATAACCCAGTCATTGCACGACTGGCAGCAATAAAAACTCCGGTGCGTATCAGCTACTTGCCAGTCGATAGCCGAGGGTACCCTACCCCTAAATTTGTCGATTTGGTCAATGGACGCCCTGAGTTTCGGGTCATGAACACCGAATACTTAGCAAAGTGTGTCACTAAAAAACAGTGTTGGGTGTGTGGCAAACCACTAGGTAGATACATGACTTTCGTAGTAGGTCCTATGTGTATTATCACTCGTACATCATCAGAGCCGCCATCGCACCTGGAATGTGGGCGATACAGTGCTCAAGCATGTCCATTTCTCAGTGATCCTAAAAGAGAACGGGTAGTAGAAGGAATGCCTGATGGGGCTGTACAAGCCGGCATTGGCATTAAACGCAACCCAGGCGTGGTCTGTTTGTGGACAGTATCAGCCTATAAAGTGTGGCGACCTGAAGTAGATAGAGGTGTTTTATTCCGCATGAGCGAACCGTCATCTGTTGAATGGTTTGCAAGAGGAAGGCCCGCGACTTATCAGGAGGTTGATTATGCTATGCTGTCCGGATTGCCTTTGCTACTGGAATTAGCGAATAAAGATGGTAAGGATGCTGTCCGTGATCTTGAACATTTATATAAACTTGCCAGACAATACATGCCACACGAACCAGAGTGATCTGCTGTGGCTATTATTGACGTACGGCAGCTGTTTGATACTATTGATGTGCAGTGGCGCGATCGAGGTAAGAACACATCCCGTAACAACATAACAATTAACTGCCCGTTCTGTGGATCGAGTGACTACAGCGGACATCTCAAGGTGTCCGAAGAAAAAGAAGCCTACTATTGTCTAAGAGACGACAGACACGCGGGCACCAGCATAATCAGACTGTTAACCGAAATGGGTATCAGTCGAGATCATGCAATCGTACTTCGTAACAGTTGTGTATTGGCAGGAAGCCGCCGTACTGCAAGCTCTACGCAGGCTGAGAAGCAACGCGTATTGATTACAGCTGAGTGGAACAAGTTTAGCGCGGCGTCAGACAACTCCAGGATGGTCGATTACCTCAAGCACCGTCGGGGGTTCGACAACGCTTATGATACCATCCGGCGTTACGATCTAAGATACGCCTTGAGAGGCGAGTGGGCATGGCGTTTATTATTCCCACTGCCTGAACAACATGCAGTCGAAGCATGGACCGGGAGGGATATTTCTGACACACTTGAACCTAAGTACAGAATGAGTAAGGAGTCTGGCGATGGTATGATTTATCTCCCGCGCGGCCCACGTAGTACTATGGTGATAGTTGAAGGTCCTATGGATGCACTTAAGATAGTAGATGCAACCGAGCACGATGATGTTTCAGCTATAGCCTTACTTGGCAAGGCTATAAATGATCCTAAGAGACAACGCATAATGGACCTCTGTAATGAAGTTAGTAGAGTAATAGTAGCACTAGATAATGACGCATCACTGAATAGTAACAGACGAGTAGTTACTCTTCTTCGTAGTTTGTTGCGTGATAGAGAAATAATCAAACGCAGACTGCCGAAAGGCTACAAAGATGCCGGCGAAGCTCCATTCAATGTTTTAAGGGAATGGGTCCGTTAGGTACCAAAAAATCCTCCCATTGACATGCGGGAAAATGGTATATATACTTTTATTTTCCGATGGGAAAGTGGGAGAAAATCATGGGAAATCAACGACGTAAATGCATTGGGGGAGGGCAACCCCGCCGCACGATCATCGTTACTAAGGGAGGGGGGCAACCACGAAAGCAAATCAAATGGCGACCTCAATGGACTGGTCCATATGAGAACTACGCGCGTCATTGGGTGCGCAAACAGTACTGGCGTGTCCGCCATGTATGTCCTACTCGGGATGATGCTATATCTGAATGTGCGTTGGTGTATGCAAAATGCGTTGATCGATACATCAATAACTCTGAACAAAACGCTAAGGAAGGTTACGGTGTGGTTAACAACCATGCATGGTTCATGGCCCTGTTCAAGCAGTCGATTTACTACCGTTGGATCAGACTGCAATGGAATGATGAGGCAATGAGATCAATCGAGAGCGATACTCATGTCGAGGACCTGTTAAGTAACCTTACGCCAACACCTTATCAAAACGAGTCTGGCTGGCGGCGGTCGAGGGAACTTGAAGCATCGGATGTACAGTATCCTGACGGAGTACTGAACTGTGCTATCCAGGAATCTACCAATGCTGTCCAATGTGTGCTGGCTCGCCTGCTGGAGGCCCCTCAAGAGGTTGTGAGCTATCTGATCGGGGGGAGTGACAGTTCCGTGCTGTCCGCCCCAGCAACCCGAACGAAGGTAAATAACGCTTTAATGCGCTGGTGTAATATCCGGACCAATGAGGATATCATCAGCGCGATCAAAGAAATCGTGGGAGGTGATTAAATCCCTCTTGCGACCTGTTGCAATCGATGTATATATCCCGTTGCCCAGGCAATAGTGCTTATGGGGGCAACAACAAGGATCGCATCAATGGCCAGAAAAGCCGCACCGGCACCAGAGCCGGAGGATATCAGCACGCTCCATGACGAGCTGCTGGCGTCAGTGCAGGAGCATACTGAGTTTCCTGATCGGGAGCCTGACGAGTCTGCGAACGATTACCTCGCCCGCATACACAAAGCGGTCGGCGAGATACCGAGTGAAGCATGGGACGTCCTGAGTGACGAAGCCCAAACCTGGTACAACGACAGCCTGGAGCTGGTCGCAGCCGAAAAAGCTGCGTTGCCGCTTGATGGAGTCGAGCCGGACCCGGCGCCCCCAGCAAAAGGTAAGCGACGCCCCGCTGTCGCCAAGCCTGATCCGGAACCGGAACCGGATGATGAAATACTGGATGAAGACCCGGAGGAAGACCCGGAGGAAGCACCGAAAGCTACAGCGAGAGCCAAAACTACAGCGAGAGCTACACCGGCCGCACCGGCCAAAGCTGCACCGGCCAAAACTACAGCGAGAGCTGCACCGGCCGCACCGGCCAAAACTACAGCGAGAGCTACACCGGCCGCACCGGCCAAAGCGACAGCGAGAGCTGCACCGGCTGCACCGGCACGAAAGCAAGTCGCGCCTGCTCAACCGTCGAGTGACTCGGCAATCGGCGCGCTTCGCTCTTTCTTGATCGACGATCCCAAAGCCACGTTCGAGGAAATGATTACTTACCTCTCGGGCGAGGGTTTTGAGATGAACCAGTCAACGGCCAGAACTGCCCGCTACTGGGTGACATCAACTATCAACGCGGTGAAGGAAGCAGGCCACTGGAAGAACTAATCTGACACAACTACTTATTAAAGCCGGCAGTGGTGTAACACACCTTGCCGGCTTTTCTATGTAAGATACATCATCATTAAGCGATGGCAACTCGCCCTCGTGGTATACAATAATGATGATGATCAGAGGGGCCATCTATGCAAATAGACATGAAGTTACTTAGCGAAGATGATTTCAAATCACTCGAGGACACCTTCATGCGCGCGATAGTGCGCGCGTTCAGAGTACTGGCGAGAGAGGGGCTAATCCGACGCCCCGATGATGCTGGTACGGTCCAGCAAGCACCGTCCCCACCGCCGCCCCCAATCCCCATCAAT
>Ga0182013_10001663_pt1 | contig 30055 bp, 28 predicted proteins | sample 612S2MmetaG_FD_120487 | JGI IMG/M metagenome (GOLD analysis project Ga0182013, IMG submission 120487) | Permafrost microbial communities from Stordalen Mire, Sweden - 612S2M metaG | ecosystem: Environmental > Terrestrial > Soil > Wetlands > Permafrost | place: Sweden: Stordalen | collected... | reverse complement strand
CGCCACCGGGACCCCGCATGAAGAAAATCCGAAGGGCTGAAAGCAGTCTCAAGTTCAAAGGACAGACCTGTCAAGAAGCCGCCGGCCCCGGCGGCGAATCGTTACAGACATATTTCAGCCTCTTCCGCATCGAGACCGGACGCAGTCGGCCCCAGCCGGGCAACGTCCGGACACTGCTTGAGCTCTACGGCGTCACCGGCCCCGAGCGTGACGGCCTGATCCAGCTGATCCGGGACGCCCGCAAGCCCGGTTGGTGGCACTCCTTCCGCGACGTGCTGCCGAACCCGTACGAGGTCTACATCGGTCTGGAAGCCGGAGCCGCCTCGATCCGCAGGACCTCCGGGGGAAGTGGGTGGTGGGCTGACAGCGGGTTTGCTGGCAAGCTCTCCAGCATGGACGACGCGCACCGCCTGCGTTTGCACCGCTGGAACGACCGGGCCGTGGTCGGTGTGGCTGTCGCCGCCTTCGCCTCGGGGTTCGGGCAGTTCGGCGTCGTAGCCGCCCTCGGCGACGTGGCCCGGGGGTTCGGCCAGGTGAACCACGGCGCAACCCTGGCGGACCAGGCCGGGCTGTCGGGCACCGACCTGGGGATCGGACTAGCCATCATGCGCCTGGCGTCGCTGGGCGCACTTCCCGTCACTGGCCTTGCCGACCGCTTTGGCCGCCGGATGTTGCTGCTCGTCACGGTCGGCGCAGGGCTGGCGATGACAGCGCTGGCGGCGGCCAGCCCCAGCTACTGGTGGTTCGTGGCCATCTTCGCTTGCGGCCGTCCTTTGCTCAGCGCCACGAACGGGCTGGCCCAGGTCACCGCGGCGGAGCAGACCGCCTCGACTGACCGGGCCAAGGCAGTGGCGCTCATCGCCGCGGGATACGGCACCGGCGCCGGGGCCATCGCTATCGTGCACAGCCTGGCGGCGAGCACGCTCGGGTTCCGCGGCGTGTTCGTTCTGGCGCTGGTCCCCTTGGCCCTGTTGCCCCTGCTCTGGCGCTGGATCGCCGAGCCTGACCGGTTCACCGTGGCCGCAGCCGGATCCGGGCATCCGATCCCGGTGCTCGATGCCGTGGCCAGGCCGTTCCGGGGCCGTCTGGCGGTGATCGCGGTCCTGGCCTTCGCCGTGTCAGTCATTACCGGGCCAGCCAACAGCTTCGTCTTCCTTTTCGCGCAGAACGTCCTCCACCAGCCAGGAGTCGTGACGGCGGGCATGGTGGCAGGTGCCGGCGTCGCCGGGCTGGCCGGGCTCCTGGCCGGACGGTGGCTGGCAGACCGGATTGGCCGGCGCCTGACCGGTGCACTGGCCATGGTGACCGTGGCTCTGTTCGCCACCTTGACCTACACCGGTTCCGCCCCGGCGCTGCTAGCCGGCTACATCCTCGGCGTATTCGCCGCCTCGGTCTTCGCCCCGGCGGCCGGATCGCTGGTCAACGAGTTGTTTCCCACACCGGTCAGGGCCTCAGTGGCGGGCTGGTCGCTGGCCGCAGGCGTACTGGGGGCGGTCACCGGCCTGGTCGCCTTCGGCGCGGTGGCCGGCAGCGGCCACCGGTTCGCAGTAGCCGGGCTGGTCACCTTCGTGCCTCCAGCACTGATCATGGTGCTGTTCTGGCTGCTCCCCGAAACCCGCGGGCGTGAACCGGAAGATCTCTGGCCCACTACGTGAACCAGGGCATCGGCCTGCAAGGAACGGGAAACGTTGCTGGACCGTACCGGACATCGATCCGGCGGGTCTGGCGACGTGCTATGGCACAGAAGCAGGCAAAGGAGAAGGTGAGCCGCGGATCGTTCGGTATCAATGAATTAACCGATCACTCTGGGAGGAACCCGTCGTGCCCGCACCTATCCGCATCGGTCTGGTCGGCTATGGCCTTGGCGGCCGGTACTTTCACGCGCCACTGCTCGCCTCCGCCCCGGACTGCGAGTTCCTCGGCGTGGTCACCACCTCACCCGAGCGCCGCCGCCAGGTCGCCGCCGATCTCGCCTGCCCGGCCTTCGCCTCCCTGCAGGAGCTGGCCAGCGCGGGAGCCGACGCGGTGGCTATCTCCACCCCGGCGGCCACCCACGTCACGCTCACCCAGCAGGCGCTGCGCCTGGGCCTGGCGGTCTCCTGCGACAAGCCGTTCGCGCCGGACGCCGACTCCGCCCGCCAGGCCGTCGAGCTTGCCGGGCAGCTCGGAGTCCCGCTGACGGTCTACCAGAACCGCCGCTGGGACTCGGACTTCCTGACCCTGCGCGAGCTGCTCGGCAACGGATCGCTGGGCGAGCTGACCGTCTTCGAGTCGCGGTTCGAGCGGTTCAGGCCCGACTCCGGCCCGCCCGCGGCCGGCGGCGGCACCTTGCTGGACTTCGGCAGCCACCTGGCCGATCAGGCCCTGGTGCTCGCGGGTCCGGTCAGCGGCGTGTATGCCGAGATGCATTACCGTAGCGAGCCCGGCGGGCTGGATGACGACCTTTTCATCGCGCTGACCCACGAGGGCGGCGTGCGGTCCCACCTGTGGGGCAGCTGGCGGCAAGGGGCCCCGGGCCCGCGGCTGCGCGCTGCCGGCACCTCGGGCAGCTACCTCATCGCCGATGCCGACGGCCAGGAAGCCCAGCTGCGAAGCGGGACGTCACCGGCGTCGGCCGGCCAGCGGTGGGGGGCAGAGCCACCCGAGCGGTGGGGACAGTTGCTCCGCGGCGACACCGCAGAACCCGTGCCCTCCGCACGCGGGGCCTGGGACCTGTTCTACCCCGCCTTCGCCGCCGCCATCCGCGGCACCCAACCGGTGCCGGTAGACCCCTGGGACGCCGTCGCGACCGCCGCCGTGCTGGACGCCGCCCGGACCAGCGCACGCACCGGCCAGGTAGTACGCCCGGCGCGGACCGCCTAACCTCGGGTGGCTGAGTCAGTTGGCTAGGCCGAGCTCGCCGGCCCGCACCCCGGCCTGAAAGCGGGAGCCGGCCTCGAGCGCGGCCATCAGCTCGGCGACCCGCCGCCGGTAGGTGCGCAGCGAGGTGCCCAGCCGCCGGGCGGCCGCCTCGTCGGTGAGGCCCGCGCCGAGCGCCCGCAGGATCTCCCGGGCCTCGGGAGCGAGCTCGGGGACCTCGCCGCGCAGGCAGGCGCCGAGGTCGATGGCCGCCTCCCAGGCGGCGGTGAACAGTGAATAAACCCCGCCCACCAGGACCGGGGACGTCGTCACCGTGTACTCGCGGCCGAGCGGCGACGGCTGGCCGGCCAGGATCGCCACCCGCCGGTCCAAGATGATCGTCTCGTGCGGCAGCGGCGCGGAACTGATCCGCACCTGCGCGCCCGCCGCGTCGAGCCGCCGCAGGTGCGCGCGCTGCGCCTCGTCGGCCAGCGCCAGCGGGCTGCACAGCTTGCGCACCCTGAAGCTGTCCGTGCCGGGGGCAAGCACCCGCCGGGCGACCGCGGACCGGGCCTCCGGCTGCGACCAGGTGGCCATGTCGCGGGCCGCGCAGACAAACTCCTCGTGCACCGCGTCGAACAGGTGCCCCGCCCGGGCGATGAGCTCCGCGTCGCCGCGCACCGTGCTGGTCTGGTCATCAGCCACCCGTCCAGTCTGCCAGCCGCCTGGCGGCCCGGCAAATGGCAGCAACCTGCCAGCTCCTCGCCGCGACCACAGGGCCGGGGCAGGCTGTGAGCATGACGAACACAACGAACACCAGCCAGCCCGCCGCCGCCTCCGGTACCTTCGCGATCGGCGGCGACCTGCCCGTCGCACGGCTCGGCTTCGGCACGATGCGGCTGCCCACCGGGACCTTCACCGGCCCGGTCCGCGACCCGGAGGACGGGATCGCGGTGCTGCGCCTCGCCGTCGAGCTGGGCGTGAACCACATCGACACCGCGAGCTTCTACCGGCGCGGTGACGTCATCGCCAACGAGCTGGTCCGCCGGGCGCTGGCCCCCTATCCCGACGGCCTGCTGATCGCCACCAAGGTCGGCCCGATGCTCGGGCCGGACGGCACCCCCACCCTGCAGGCCACCCCAGGCCAGCTGCGCGGCCTGGTGGAGGACAACCTCCGCGAGCTCGACGTCGACCATCTCGACCTGGTCTACCTGCGGGTCGGCGGGAGGAACGCGGCTGGCGGCGAGCCGATCGCCGAGCGGTTCGCCGCGCTGGCGAGGCTGCGCGCCGACGGCCTGATCCGGCACCTGGGCGTCAGCAACGTCGACGCCGCGCAGCTCGCCGAGGCCCGCGCGATCGCCCCGGTCGCCGCCGTGCAGAACGCGTTCCACGTGCACGCCACCGCGGACGCCGCGCTGCTGGCGGAGTGCACCCGGTCCGGCACCGCGTTCGTGCCGTTCTTCCCGCTCGGCGGCGGACTCGACCCGATCGACACGACCCGCCTTGAGAAGACCGCCGCCCGGCACGGGGCGACCGTCCAGCAGGTCGCGCTCGCCGCGCTGCTGGCAGCCTCCCCGGTGATGCTCCCCATCCCCGGCACCGGCAGCCTCGCCCACTTGGCGGAGAACGTCGGCGCAGCCAGCGTCCAGCTCACCCCGGAGGACATCGCCAGCCTCGCCGGGTAACGGCGCGGACGCCGAGGTGCCCGTGGGGCCGTTCCCTAGGCCGGGCGGTAACAGAGGTAGACGGTGCCGCCGCCGAACCTGTGCTCCTGCGCCAGGGCCAGGTTCAGGCGGACCTGGTCCGGCAGGGCCCGGGTGCCGCCGCCCACGACGGCCGGGACGACGAACAGCTGGTATTCGTCCACCAGCCCAGCCGCGATGGCCTGGGCGGCGAGCCGCGCGCCGCCGACGGTGAGGTCACGGCCGGCCGCTTCCTTCAGCTTGCGGACCTGGACCGGGTCGAAGTCCCGCTCGGTGCGGGTCCTGGCGGTGTCCGGTCTCTGGAGGGTGGTGGAATAGACGATCTTGTCGGCCGCCTGCCAGATCCTCGCGAAGTCGAGCGCGACGGGCGGCTGGCCAGCGAGCGTATGCGCGGTTTCCCAGTAACGCAGCGTCTCGTACATCCGCCGGCCGTAGAGATAGGTGCCGACCGGCCGCTCGAGGTCGTTGACGAACGCGAACACCTCCTCGTCCGGCGCCGCCCATTCGAAGCGTCCGTCCGCGTCGGCGATGTAGCCGTCGAGCGACATGATGGCCGAGTAGATCAGCCGGGCCATGCGCGCCTCCTTCAGTCTGGTCGTCCCCTTCAGACCGCGCAGCCGAGAGAAAATCAGCGGTCCGGCCGGGCGGAAAGGCTTATCTTTCTGACCATCGGACGCGCCCACGGGAGGATCTGACGGTGTCATACAGCAAAGACGTCGGCGCCGATCCGCATTTCCACAAGACCGCCTCTCCGAGTCCTTCTACATCATGGAGGGCACGGTCCGGCTCTTCAACGGGGAAACCTGGATCGACGCGACCAAGGGCGATTTCCTCTACGTCCCGAAGGGCGGGATCCACGCCTTCTCCAACGAAAGTGGCGCGCCCGCCCGGATGCTCATCCTGTTCGCGCCCGGCCCGCCCCGTGAGGAGTACTTCACCGAACTCGCCGACATCCGCTCGTCCGGACGCACCATAACCGACGAGGACTGGATCGCGGTGTGGGCCCGCCACGACCAGTACCCCGCCTGACATCCCTGATCGGGGCAAGCACGCTGAGGCCGACGGAGATAGGGCTGATCACGGGCCGAGCCGAGGCCGTTCAGGTCCGTTCCGTCAGAAGACGGCCTTAAGAACCTCGGTACCGTGGTCCACGGCAACCGCGAAATCGCTGTTGCTCACTGGCCGTGGCTGATGCCTGGGGATGACGGCCCGGCTACGGCCGCCTGCAATGTGTTACAGCTGGTGGCGGTCGGGGCGGGCCGGTGAGGACGAGATCGGGCCACCTGGCCCGCCTGGGCTCGACCCATACCTGCCCGTTGCGTGACTCGATGGTCATCGGCGGCTGCGAGAGGCGGCGGAGGAACTGGAGGCCGCCCAGGTTGAGGCCGCCCGCAAGGCCGGTGCCACGTGGAATGAGATCGGCGCGTGCTACGGACTCACCAAGCGTCGCAACCTTTCATTTTACCAGCCTCACCGCCCGCAACGCCCGCAACGTAGACAAAACGCCGGAATAGACGGACCATGAAGGCATCTGATGGGCGTTGCGCAAGCGGAGGACTCAATGACCAGTCCCGGCCAGCCGCCGGCCTTCACCAGCATCAGTCAGGCGTCTCTCGGGTCGGGAACGGCGGGCACCTTCACCATCACCGCTACCGGCGCCACGGCGATAACGCAGAGCGGCACGCTGCCTGCCGGGCTGCAGTTCACCGACCAGGGCAACGGCACCGCGGTCCTTTCCGGCACGCCGCAGGCTCCCGGCGGCACGTTCAGCCTGACGTTCACGGCCACGAACGCCGCGGGATCGGCGACGCAGCCGTTCACGCTGACGATCGGCCCGCCAGTGTTCCTGAGTGCGCCGCAGGCCGTCTTCACCACCGGCGTGACGAGCAGCTTCACGGTCAGTGCCTCAGGAAACCCAACCCTGCGCACCGGCGTGCTGCCGCCCGGGCTCGAATTCACCGACCAGGGCGGCGGCATCGCGATCATCACCGGAGCGGCCGCTCCGAACACCGCAGGGATCACCAAGATCACGATCACCGCGACCAGCCCCGGCGGCACCACCACCCAGCAGTTCTCGCTGATGATCAGCGGGAACACGGTACCTGCCTTCACCAGCGCCAGCCAGGGCTCGCTGGCGCCCGGCGTGGCCGGCTCGATCAGCATCACGGCACCAGGTGCGCTGTCCATCAGCCAGAGCGGCGCGCTGCCCGCGGCGCTGACCCTCACCGACAACGGGAACGGCACTGCGGTACTGTCCGGCACCCCCGGGCCGCCCAGCGGTACGTCCGTGCTGACGTTCAGCGCCACCAACCTGGCCGGGACCGCGACCCAGACCTTCGACCTGACCATCGGGCCGCCGTTGTTCCTGAGCGCGCCGCAAGCCGTGTTCACCGTCGGCGCGGCCGGCAGCTTCACGGTCTCGGCGTCGGGGAACCCGACCTTGCAGGCCGGCATACTGCCCCCGGGCCTGGAGTTCACCGACAAGGGCGGCGGCACCGCGGTGATCGCGGGCACCCCGGCGCCGACGACGACCGGGATTCAGCAGATCGCGATCACGGCCTCAGGCGCCGGCGGCTTTACAACGCAGCAGTTCTCGCTGATGATCAACGGATCGTCGGCACCGGCGTTCAGCAACGCGAGCCAGGCGGGATTCACCAGGAACCTATTCGAGATCACCGCACCTGGAGCGCTCTCGATCGCGCTGACCGGCGCGCTGCCCGCGGGCGTCCAGTTCACCGACCTGGGTGGCGGCACCGCCGTCATATCCGGCACCCCGGCGGCCACGGCCGCCAACGGCAGCTACCCGCTGACGCTGACGGCCGCGAACGCCGTCGGCAGCAGCACACAGACCTTCACCCTGACGGTGAGCTAGCCCTCCCGGGTGGTCCCGACGATGCCGCCGCGGCCCGAGGGCCAGCAAGCCCTCGACCTGGGCTCGCAGAAAGCCTCGCCAGGAGGTGTCCAGGCAAGTACAGCAGACGGCAGACACGAACCGCGAACATGCCCCAATCCGCCAACCACGCCAAATCGCAGCTCCAGGCCCTGCACCGAGTGCTGAATCGCGGGGTCGTCGTATTCATCGCCAAGACAGCGGAGTGCATCCTGCTGGCCGAGTGACCGTAGCCAGTCCCTGCTCTCGAAGAAACCAAAGTATGCCAGTCTTGTTGTATTCCCTCTTAACGCTGTGCGCTACTGGAGCAACGAGACCAAGCCGTACGGCAGCAAGGATCCGGGCGCGCCGGGGATCGCGTGGATTATCTTCATCGTCTTCGTGTCGATGATCCATGAGTGCGGGTCGAAGGTCGGCTTCGTACCGTTGTTCAGCTGGTCCGTCGGGTCGATCACCACGTCATACTTTATGCCGTACGTCTTGATCCAGTCCTGTGCCGTGCTCTCCGTGGCCGGCCCGAAGGCGCTGGCCGAGCCCGCGTGGCACAGCCGGACCTGCTCGCGGCGCAGCGGCGACCCGGGCGGTTCGAGTTCGACGATGGCGTGGCCATGCGGCGCGAGGTCGTGGCCGGGCCGAAGTTCGGAGTCTGGATGTCGCTGTGCAGGGCGGAGAGCTGCCGCAGGCCCTGGCTGCGGTACTGCGTCTCCCACTTGTTCATGTTGCCGGCCTCTTCGATGCAGGCTCCGCAGCCATTCCAGCCGAAGGTGATGTAGAGCGCCTTAATGCCCTTGGCGCCGTCCGGGTCGTAGTAGTCGCTCAGGCTGAGTTGAGTGAACGGGTCACCGCCGTCACGGAAGCCCATGAACGTAATGTCGTTGATTATCTGGAGGGCATTGAGCCCGTACGGGCCAGCCGGGTACACGCAACACCACGGACTTAAGGCTTATCGGGCCACAATGATGCCTTGACCTGTGGTTTTTCGGTGTGGCGTGCGGTGGTTTGCCCGTGGCGGGGGCTCCTGGTAGGCGTTTGGGTGTCTAGTCCGCGCCCGTCCCAGGAGCCCCTTGTGCTTTCTTATCTGCCTGACGTTGCTGATGCAAGCCGGACACCGGGGTCCCCGCCTGCGGGGACTCCTGCGGGAACGGTCGTGGTGCGGGCCGCTGACCTGCTGTTTCACGGCGGGAAATGCGGTGCCGTCGGCTGGCGAGCTGGCGGTGTTCTGCCGCCCGGTGGTGTCCGCGCCCACGCTTGTCCGCAGGGACGGCAGCGTGGCGGCGGACGGCTGGCTGCCGGATGTCGCTGTAGCGGCTCCTGATGACGACGGCCACCCGGTGACGATCGAATGTGGCCAGGGCGTCCTTCAGCCCGACGCCGAACTTGCCCACGACCTGGTCCGGATGGGCCAGCTTCTCCTTGTTCTCGTTCTGGGTCAGGTGCTCGCAGCGAAGCCCGCGGCCCCAGTCGCGGATGTGCCAGCTCCGACTGTTCAATGCATCCGACACCGAGCTGGTTGAGGCTCCCACCAATTCGCAACTTACCCAGATACTCCAGCATGCCCGTGACCGGCGGAATCAGTCGAGTGGTCACAGAGTTGTCTCCGGCCTTCGGCAGGCCCGGCAGGCCCTGGTATATCAGCGGACTGCACGCTTATACGGGTACGTGCCGACCGTCTATCGGCCCGGCGGGTGGCACGCCGGGCGGCGGGCACAGGGAAACCGGCAGACGAACCATCGTCCCGTTCGGTCCAATGGTGTCTTGCGAACCGGCTCCGATCTGATGCGCGGCTCGCTCCTCGCTCCAGTAGCCAGCCGCGGCGTTCGGAGGCATCCGGGCGCCACATAGCATCTGAAGGGATCGACGCATTACGGGGGTAGACGACCATGGATGGCGGCTACGTGACATCCTACCTCGCCATGCACTTCACGCACGTCAAGAATCTTCCGGGAATCCTGGCAACGGGATGCCTTCAAGCTGACAGTCTTGTCGACAGGTCGTCCGCGCTACAGGTTGAAGCCGCTGACCCCGCAGTGAAGTCACGCAGAAAAGTGCGCCACGTCCGACTGCCGCCGTTCGGCCAGGTGGCCGAGTACGTCCCGTTTTACTTCGCGCCCCGTTCGCCGATGCTCCTCACACTTGCCAAGGGAAACGTCCCGACGTACACCGACGGCCAGGATCCCCTCATCTATCTGGTGTCTTCCACGGAGACGGTCGCCGCCACGGGCATACCGTGCCTCTTCAGTGACGGCAACTGCGCCTCGACCCTGACACAGGTCTTCGATGACCTGTCACTCCTCGACTCCGTGGTCGACTGGGATGTCATGTACGCGCGGATGTGGGCAAACACTCCTGACGACCAGGACCGGATGCGACGCCGTATGGCTGAGTTCCTCGTCCACAAACGCGTGCCGGTCACCTGCATCAGCGAGATCGTGGTCCGACGTGAGACGATCAAAAGCCAGGTTAACCAGATCCTGGCCGCCCACGGCGCGGAGATCCCGGTGCGGGTGCGCCCGGGTTGGTACTACGAGGATGTCTGACCCATGATGTATGAAAATGACCAGGATGGAGGGATGCGGTAGATGCTGAGCGAAGAAGGCGGCAGCCTGCTCGACGCTACCGCCGACGCCCTGGTCAACACCGTCAACACTGTCGGGGTGATGGGCAAGGGCCTCGCCTTGCAGTTCAAGCTGGCTTACCCCGGCAACTTCCGCGCCTATCAAGCCGCCTGCCGGCGCGGCGAGGTCCAGCCTGGCCGGATGTTCGTCTACGAAACCGGCACGCCTGACCACCCACGGTATGTGATCAACTTCCCGACGAAGGGACACTGGCGCGCCAACTCGAAGCTGAGTGACATCAGGTCCGGCCTCGCGGACTTGCGTCAGGTTATTCTTGACCGCCGCATCCGGTCCATTGCGGTCCCGCCCCTGGGCTGCGGCAACGGGGGCCTCGATTGGAGCGATGTCCGGCCGCTGATTATCGAGGCGCTCGGCGAGCTGCCCGACGTCCACGTCATGGTGTACCCGCCACAAGGTGCCCCTTCCCCGGCAGCGATGCCAGTCCGCACTGGACGTCCGCGCATGACGACAGGACGAGCTGCCTTGCTGGCGCTGCTGAGCAATTACGCTCAGCTGAGTTGGACAGAAGGATCGACGGTAATTAAAGGCGGCGCCTCACTGCTGGAGATCCAGAAACTGATGTACTTCCTCCAGGAGGCCGGGCAACCGCTCCACCTGAACTACGTGAAAGGCTTCTACGGCCCGTACGCGGAAAACCTCAACCACGTCCTCCAAACTCTCGAAGGACATTCCCTACGCGGCTACGGCGACCGCTCCCAGCGAGTCCTCGACCTCAGTCCCATCACCCTCATGCCGGGCGCAGAGGATGAGGCACGGCAATGGCTCCGCGCCCACACCGACGACGGCATAAACGACCGCATCAGCGACGTAATGGAGCTCATCACCGGTTTCGCATCTCCTTACGGCGTGGAATTGCTCGCCACCGTGCATTGGACCGCCACCCGCGAGGCATCCAGAAAGGACACCGATCCGGCCACGCTAACCGGGATCATCCGCGACTGGAACAGGCGCAAGGAGCGGCTATTCACCGAGGACCACGTACGTGTGGCTATGGAGCACCTTGACGAACTCAGCTGGGTCGACGGCTAGAACGCCCCCTATCCAGCATGTGCTGAGACCGGGAGGCTACTGCCATACCCCCTGTGGAGCGCCATGTGCGTAATAGCTGCTCACCTGTGGACGGCGGCCTACTGAAATGCGTGCACCTGTGGATTTTCGTCGCCGCAGTCCTGCGCGCGTGCACCAGAGCCTGGCGCGGTCGGCGACGGCCCGACCTCAGAAGCCGCTGCTCACCATCAGGGAGCATGTCTGGTGGCCCGCCGGGGTTAACTAGCCGTTGAATACCCGGGATCGTGACTGCTCGCCGCAAGCTGAGCTCGCGCCGCTCAAGCAAAGCAGGGAGTGCGGAACCCGGACCGGGAGCAGGCACTATGGTCGTTCGGCATCGACCGGGGATCGTCGATCAGGTGGCTCGCCGGCGGTGTTGCCGCTCCAGCCATCCGCACGGACTCTCGGCGTGCCATCGCTGCGATCTCGACCGGGTCGTGTCGAAGAACAGCAGGTCGCATTCCTTCCGCTGGCACTGGCGGAGGCGGCTTAGGTCGATGCCGTCGAACTCGCTGATGACGCGACGGGCCAACCCGGCCACCGGATCGGGGTCGTGCCAGCCCAGGGCGCTCTGCACGGCACTGCCGCCGATGACCAGCCGCACGGTCCCGGCGCAACCTGCGGCTAGCTCGTTGACAACCTCGACGGCGCGGCTGGCCGGCGGCTGGCGGAGTGCCAGGCAATCCGCGAGTTCGGAAGTCGCGTCGGCGAGCCGGGCGAGAGACGGGAGGTCGCCCTGGGTGAGATCGGCGATCGCCACCCCGTCCTCGGCAAGCGCACGCCGTGCTTGACCCGCATCGGCGAACGGAGCCCGGGGCGCGGTGTCCCAGCGGCGTCGCCGCTGGAGGTTAGCCAGCGCGACCAGCACCAGCGGGTTCATAGCGTTAACCCGGCGGCGACGAACCGGCGTCTCGGACGGGACGCCAGGCGGTTGGCCTCGACCGCGTTCGGATGGCCCGCGTACTCGGCGAGCACCTCGTCGGCGTGTTCCCGACTTTCCCAGCGGCTTACCACCAGCAGGTGACCGGGATCGTCGAGATCCTGCAGCAGCTCATGTCCGAGATAGCCCTCGTAATCCTGCATGTCCTGCCAGATGCGTTCGGTGACCGCCCGGCCTGCTGCGCTTGCCTCCGGCGGAAACTGGGACTCCCAGATGGAGTAAACGGCCATCGGACCTCCCTTGGTTGTCACGGTCTACTTTTAGTTTAGACCGTGGCATGGACGTCAGAGCGCGGCGGCGTAGGCCTCGGCCAGGCGTTCCATGACGCTGGGACCGTCATGTTCCAGCGCCGGTTCGCCGAGATGGATGGTCCGCAGCTCGGCCATGAACTCACGCCACAGCTCCGGGCCGCCGGCGGTAAGCAGTTCGGCTCGCACCCGCAGCCGCTTGGTGGTCGGGCGGTGACGCAGGCCCCACTGGCCCAGCTGGGCGAAGACGGGCACCAGCTGAATCGAGGCCTCGGTCAGGCTGTAGGCGGCCCGCCGTCCCGGCCCCGCGTCCTCACGGGTCAGCAGGCCGGCGCGGACCAGCCGCTTCAGCCGGTCGGCCAGGATGTTGGAGGCGATCCCCTCCTCGGAGCCTGCCAGCAGCTCCCGGAAGTGGCGGCGATGGCCGAACGTCACGTCCCGCAGCACCAGCAGGCTCCAGCTGTCGCCGAACGCCTCGACCGCGGCGTTGATCGGGCAACCCGACCGCGCTGGCACCGCCACCTCGCATCCCATCCTCGAACTGGTTGCAATCTACCATCAGTTGGCCTAGCGTCAGGACCTACCGGTTGCAAACCGCAAGCAGATGGGAGGCGACCGATGGGCGACACCACGCCGCAGACCGCGGACGGGAAGGTGCTCTTTCACTTCGCGATGTCCCTGGACGGTTTCGTGGCCGGGCCGAACCACGCGTACCACCGGTCGTTCGGGAAGAGATCGGACTTTCACGTATAGCCGAGTTCCTCGTCCATAAACGCGTCTGACCACCTGAAAGAGAATACAAAATACAGAAAGGAATTCTCGATTATTTAACCCGCGAATAATATTAATCCGGTCAAATCTCTCAGTCTTTGCCCTTGCAGGCTCAACCGAGCAAATAGCCGCTGAGGCGGGCGATATGGTAGGGGAATTAAAGGAGGGCATATGGCCTGGGTGCTGCATCGGGGTTGGGGGGTTTGGTGACCGGCGAACTGGATGGGGAAGCTTCCCGCGCTGGGGATGTCTCTGCCCCTGCTGCGGTGTCGGCCGGGTCATTGTCTGGCCGCATGGACAGCGATGCGCTCGGACTGGTGGTTGGGACGGTACCTGCGACGCCGCTGGGGTTCTCGGTGGGGCTGGCTCCGGGGCAGTACGCGCAGCTCGATGACGTGGTGACCACGCGCCGTGAGTTGCCGGGCCACGCGGGCGTGCAGATCTCGGGCGTGGTGACGAATGTGGAGGCGATGCACGAGGGGGCCCGGTTTGCCTCAGACGTCTTCTTGATCCAGCAGGGTGCGCTGCCCGCCGAGGTTTGCGAAGTCGCCGAGGTAGCCGTGACGAGGGTCGAGCCGGAGGTGTACGTCCCGCCGATGCCCGGAGCGCCGGTGATGCGGGCAACGGGCGCGCAGCGCGATTCGGCGTTGTATTTCGATGAGATGGGCGCGTCGAAGGTGCCGGTGGGGTTCGGTCGTGACGGGCAGCCTGTCTTCGTCAATTTCGAGTTCGTGGACGGCACCCGGGGTGCGCATGTGTCGATCTCCGGGGTGTCGGGCATCGCGACCAAGACATCGTTCGCGATGTTCCTGCTGCACTCGATCACGAACTGCGGCGTGCTGGCGGGTGAGGCGCACAACACGAAGGTGCTGGTGTTCAGCGTCAAGGGTGAGGACCTGCTGTTCCTGGACTACGCGAATAGCAGGCTCACTGCGGCTCAGCACGCGCTCTACGCCAGGCTGGGGCTGCCCGCGGTGCCGTTCGGCAATGTCCGGGTGTTCGCCCCGCCACGGCGGGACGACCCAGCGGGCACGCCTGATGTGTCCGCTCGCGACCGGGCGGTCAGTCCGTTCTACTGGACGCTGGCGGAGTTCTGCGCCGATGAGTTGCTGCCGTTCGTGTTCGCTGATGCCGAGGACGAGCGGGCCCAGTACACCATGCTGATCGCCCAGGTCGCGGCGCGGCTCCGCCGTGACATGGTCCCGGCCGGGGACGAGGGGGCGATCCGGGCCCGCGGCGTCGACCCGGCCAACGACAAGATCATCCGCACCTTCGGCGACCTGATCGATTTGCTGGAAGCCGAGCTCGGCGATGACGGTACGCGCGGGTCCTGGGTCGCCGGGAGCACCGTTACCGGCAGCATCAACGCACTGTTGCGCAGGCTGCGGTCCGCCGTCAGGCCATTGTCCGCGGTCATCCGCGGCAACCTAGCTCATCGTGGTGAGCGTTCGATTACGACGTCGCGAGCGCGGGTGACCGTCGTCGACCTGCATAACCTGCCGGACCGGGCGCAGCGGTTCGTCGTCGGGGTCACGTTGCGGGGCGAGTTCGCCCGCAAGGAACGGCAGGGCACAGCGCGCCCGCTGATGTTCGTCATGCTGGATGAGCTGAACAAGTACGCTCCGCGTGAAGGGGACAGCCCGATCAAGCAGATCCTGCTCGACGTCGCCGAACGGGGCCGGTCGCTGGGGGTCATCCTGATCGGGGCGCAGCAGACCGCCAGCGAAGTTGAGCGGCGGATCTTGTCGAACTGCGCGATCCGCGTCGCGGGCCGGCTTGACGCCGCGGAAGCCGAACGCCCCGAGTACGGGTACCTGCCACCAGCTCAGCGGCAGCGCGCGACCCTGGCCAAACCCGGAACGATGTTCATCGCCCAGCCTGACATCCCGGTGCCCCTAGCCGTGGATTTCCCGTTCCCCGCGTGGGCTACTCGCCCGAGCGAAAAAGGTGAATGGGCCGGTCACGACACCGGCCCGGCCAGGCCTGCTGACCCCTTTGCCACCATCCCCGGCGCTGACGACGACCCGCCACCGTTCTAAGGCACGGCCGCCCTCTCAGGAGAATCCGATGAAGATCCTGCACACTAGCGACTGGCACGTGGGGAAGGTCCTCAAGGGCCGGGACCGGCACGACGAGCATGTAGCCGTGCTCCGCAGCATCGTGCAGACCGCCCGTGACGAGAACGTGGACGTGGTGCTGGTCGCCGGGGATCTCTTCGAGACCGCGGCACCGGCCGCGAAGGCGCAAGGCCTGGTGATGCGCAGCTTGCTGGCCCTGCGCGAGGATGGCCGGCACGTCGTGGTGATCGCCGGGAACCACGACAACCAGGCCCTGCTGGATGCGGTGTACCGGCCTGTGCTCGGTGAGCTGGGACTGTCTGTGCTGGGCACCCCGAAACGGCCCGATGCTGGCGGCCTGATGACCCTGCACGCCCGCAGCGGGGAGGTGATCAACGTCGCGGCGCTGCCGTTCCTGTCCCATCGTTACGCCGTCCGCGCCGCCGAGGTCCTGCTGCATGAGACCGCTGAGCACACGCTCGACTATGCCCGCCGCGTCGCGGACATCGTGGCGCTCCTGGTCGCTGGGTTCGCTCCCGAGGCGGTCAACGTGGCCATGGCGCACGCGACGCTGCTCGGCGGCCGCCGCGGCGGTGGCGAGCGTGATGTGCAGACCGTCCTAGATTATGAGCTGTCGGCGAGCATGTTCCCCGCGTCCGCGCACTATGCCGCGCTCGGTCACCTGCACCGCCAGCAGGAGATCCCCGGGCCCTGCCCCATCTTCTACTCGGGCTCACCGCTGGCTGTCGACTTCGGTGAGGAAGCAAACGAATCAGTAGCGCTCATCGTCACCGCCGCTCCTGGCATCCGCGCCGACGCCAGGCCGGTGCCGATCACCGGGGGACGCCGGCTGCGGACGCTGCGCGGCACCCTGGATGAGGTCATCGCCGAAGGCGAGCAGGCCGCCGACGCGTACCTGCGGGTTGTGCTCGCCGAGCCCGGCCGGGCCGGACTCGGGGACCTGGTCCGGGAGAAACTGCCCAATGCCCTGGAGGTAATGCTCGATGACGAGCACCGCCCGCGGCCGGGCACCCGCGGCGGTGACAAGCCGAGCCGGGTCGGCCGCAGCCCGCTGCAGTTGTTCAGCGATTACCTCGGCGAGCAGAACATCGAGGACCCGCGGATCTCGCGCATGTTCGCTGAGCTGCTCGACGAAATCACGGGCGCGCCCGCTGACTCCCCCGGCCGTGCGCCTGCCGACCACAGGGAGGCGTGATGCGACCCGTGCGGCTGCTCCTCGACGGTTTCGGCTCCTACCGCCAGCCTGCAGAGGCTGACTTCTCCGATGTCGAATTCTTCGCGCTGATCGGGCCTACCGGGTCCGGAAAGAGCACCCTCATCGACGGCCTGTGCTTCGCCCTGTACGGCACCGTCCCCCGATGGGGGAAAGACAATGCCATCGCCGATGCGCTCGCCCCCGCAGCCAACGCATGCCGTGTCTGTCTGGTGTTCGAGGCGGCCGGGAAGCGTTACGCCGCTGTCCGGGCGCTGACCCGTGACAAGAAGGGCCTGGTGCACACGAAGGAGGCCCGCCTGGAGCTGCTCGACCCGGCGATCCCGCCCGGCGCGCCCATCGCCGACCTCCTGGCGGCGAGCATTGAGCAGATCGCCGAGGGCCCGGATCTGGTCACGGCCCGGGTGGAGGACCTGCTCGGGCTCACCTACCGCCACTTCACCCAGTCGGTGCTGCTGCCCCAGGGACGGTTCTCAGAATTCCTGCATGCCAAGGCCGGGGCCCGCCAGGACCTGCTCGTGCAACTGCTGGCCTTCGGCGTCTATGAGAAGGTCGGCCAGCGGGCCCGCGAACGCGCGAAGCTAGCTGCCGAAAACATGCGCAACGCGCAGCGGGAACGTGGCGAGCTTGGCGCCGCGACCGAGGAAGCTGAAACTTACGCCGCTGCCCGTTTCGAGGCGCTGGCCAGCCTTGCCCTCATCGTGGACGCCAAGCTGGCCACCGTGGCCCAGCTCAGGGAACAGGCCGAGCAAGCGGCCCAGCAGGCCCGCGCAGTCCGCGAGGAGGCTGGCCTGCTGTCGGCCCTGCGGACCCCGGCCGAGGTCCCGGGCCTCGCCCAGCGGATCGCCGAGGCAGACGATCTCATCCGCGAACGCAGGAAACGACACGACAAGGCAGAGCAACTCGAAGCGGACGCAGATCGCGCGCGCGATGCGCTGCCCGACAAGACCCGGATGGAAGCATTCCGCACGGCACATAGGGAACACCGCGAGCTGACCGACCGGCGGAAGCAACAAGAGCAAGAACTCGCTGAAAAGAAAGAGATGGGCCACTTCGTGGCGCGATGCCTGGGATGAAATTGGGGCGGGGCTGGGGTCTGCGCGTGGGTTTGCGGTGGTTCGGGTGGATGGCGGCGGGGTCGAAGGTGCATGCTGGGGACTGGCGTGCCGTCCGTCGTCACCGGTTCGCTTTGGACCGTTCGAGGCCGCTGAAAAGTTTGGTGCTGGGGTTCCCGTTGCGGGTCATGCCCGCTGCCGCTGCGAGCGCGTGTATCAGTCTCCTGATTGATGTGAGGGATCCCGTCGGGCGGCCCGCCTTCTGTTCCCGGTTAGTTCTGAGAGCCGCTTCAGGAGGTGGCACGTGAAAGTAATGCATGACCGGGTGGCCGCGATCGACGTTCACAAGGACATGGTCAAGGTCGCAGTCCGGGTTCCGGGCGAAAGACGCGGGACCCGCAAGACCGATGTGCTGGAGTTCCGCACGTTTTACGGGGTGCGGGAGGAGATGGGCCGCGAGTTGCGGCGCCGCGGCGTCACGCACGTGGTGATGGAGGCGTCGGGCGTGTACACCGAGCCGGTGTACTACGCCCTGGCCGGGCTGGACTTCACCGAGGTGATGGTGATCAACCCGGCGCACGCCAAGGCCCTGAAGGGCCACAAGACCGACGCCAGGGACGCGATCCGGCTGCTGGACCTGTATGAGTGCGGGCTGCTGTCCGGCTCCTGCATCCCGGCTCCGGACCTGAAGGAGGTGCGGGACCTGACGCGGTACCGGATCAAGACGGTCCAGGCCCGCGCCTCAGAGATCCAGCGGCTGCAGAAAACGCTGGAAACGGCCGGGATCAAGCTGTCCTCGGTCGTGTCCGATGTCACCGGGGTACCGGCGACGGCGATGATCGAGGCGCTGACCGGCGGCGAGCGCCGCGGCGCGGTGCTCGCCGGTCTGGCGCAGGGCCGGCTGCGGACCGCCGGGAAGATGGCCGGCCTGCCGGTGGCCCTGGCCGGCCGGTTCACCGATCACCACGCGCTGATGTGCCGGCTGCACCTGGACCGCATCCAGTCCCTCGGCGAGGCGGTCGCCGGCCTGGACGCCGAGATCGCACCGCGGGCGGCCCGCCATGCCCGCGAGGCGGGGCTGCTCAAGACGCTGCCCGGGTTCGGCGACGTGATCGTGGCCGGCTGGCTGGGCGCGATCGGTCCCGCCCCGCACCAGCACTTCGCCACCGCCCAGAGGCTCGCCTCCTGGGCGACCGTCTGCCCGGGCAACTACATGAGCGCGAAAAAGAGCAAGGGCGGGCGGACCGGCGACGGCGGCAACTACATCAAGCCGCTGCTGGTCCAGGCCGCCTGGGCGGCGGTCCGGGTACCCGGACGGCTCCAGGCCCGGTTCCGCCGGCTGGTCCGCCGGTTCGGCGGCGCCAGGAACAAAGGCGCGATCAAGCGCGCGATCATGGCGATCGCCCGCACCCTGCTGAAGATCGCCTGCCAGGTCCTCAAGACCGGCACACCCTGCACCGACCTCGGCGCCGGCTTCTACGCCAGCCGTGAAACCCCCCAGGCCAGGCAGGACTACCTGATCCGCCAGCTTCAGAAACTCAACCCCGGCTGCATCATCACCGTCACCCCAGCGGAGGCTGCCTGACGGCCCAGGCCTAATCCCAGACCGCCCGCCCGGGCGCTGCCCCACCCCCAGCCGACGGCACAAACCGCCGCCGGCTGCTGACGCGCGCCCGCAAAGCACCCAATTTCGTATCAGCAAGCCGAAGAGAACACGCAGGCAGAACGACTCCAAACAGCCGAACGGAATCATGAGCGGGCCAGGGACGCTTTGGCAAGTGCCCAGAAGGCGCATGCCGCCCTTGCCCTCGCCGAGGACCTGAACGTCGGCGACGACTGCCCGGTGTGCCTGCAGACGGTCGTCTCTCTCCCGCATCACCCTGTTCCCGCCGGCCTTGCCGACGCCAGGGCAGCAGTGACCGCCGCCCACGCGGAGCTCAGCAGAGCACGGACTACGCACGGACAGTCCGTTTCCGCCACCGCAGTGGCCAAGGGGGCTGCCACGGCCACTAAGCAGCAGTTGGACAAGGTCTCGGCATCCCTGGTCGATGCTCCGAGCGAAACCGATGTCACCCAGTCGCTGGAGGCAATCGCTCAGGCGGACGAAAGGCTCCGGCAAACGCGCAAGGACGCGGCAGAGCGGCGAGCGGACCTGGCCGCAGCAGACAAAGGCCGCGCGTCCCTGGCCGGAGAGGAACGGAAGGCCTGGGCCCAGCTCCAGAAATCCCGCGATTCCGTGGTCTGGATCGGCGCCCCGCCGGTCGAAGAGGCCGACCTGGCCGCAGCCTGGCAAACGCTGACCACCTGGGCCACAACCCAGCACGCCGACCGCACCCAGCGCCAGCCCGAACTGGATGGGAACGCGGCGGCCCTTCAGCAGCGTGTGCGAAGCGACATGGAAGCGATCACCGGTCTTCTGGCCGAACACGACATCACCGATGTCGCAGACCCCGCACGCGCCCCGGCCGCTGTAGCCGCCCAGACGATGCGAGCCGAGAATCAGCTCAAGGCCGTGCGTCAGGACCGCAAGAAGGCAGCGAGGCTGGATGAGCAGATCCGCCACCGCCGCGAGGAGGAACAGGTCGCGACCAAGCTCGGCCAGCTGCTGCAGGCGGGGTCCTTTGAGCGCTGGCTGTGCAGCGAGGCACTCGACTCACTCGTGGAAGAGGCGTCGGTGACGCTTATGGAGCTGTCCGGGGACCAGTATCAGCTCGACCGGGACGACCGCAACGACCTGGTCGTCATCGACTTCGAGGACGCCGGCGCGTGCCGGCCCGTGCACACGCTCTCTGGTGGTGAGACGTTCCAGGCATCGCTCGCGTTGGCTCTCGCATTGTCACGCCAGGTCGTGGGGCTCTCTGCCGGGATGCGCGACCTGAACTCCATGTTCCTCGACGAAGGATTCGGCACACTCGACGGGGACACCTTGGAAACGGTCGGCACCACGCTGGAACGGCTGTCGGTCGGCTCGGACAGAATGATCGGCATCATCACCCATGTCGCCGCTCTGGCCGAACGGGCTCCCGTCCGTTTCGTGGTAAGCCACACCGGTGCGACGTCAATTCTGCGCAAGGAACGCATGTGACCGCGCCGACTCCTTTCGCTTTCACCGTCGATCCCTGGGATCCCGGGTACGGGCTCGCGGCCAGCGAGGACCTGGACGGGGGCACACTGGGCGAGTCGAGCGCAGAACTCAACCTGGACCTCGAACTGCCTGCCGCGCAATGGCGCCCGGTCGATCCCAACCCGGTACCCCACCTGCCCAGCACGGTGCTGTTCCTGGATGGTGTGCGCCGCATCGACGCACGGATCTGGGTGCATGGCCGCAACCCGCAACCCGTCCCCGGGCTAGCCGCATCATTCGCGGCTGGACTCGTGTGCTGTGACGGCGCGGCACGCATCGCGGATGTAACCGTCGAGCGTGGCATGTTCACCGCCGCCGCCGAGGCAACCGACATCATCACCCGCCACGCCCGTTACCCCATCCGGATCGCCAGCAGCGGAGAACCCGATCAGCTCTCCCTCGCCCTGCAACAGCGCCTCACCGAAACCGAAGTGCAGCTCGCACTCACCTTCCGCGCTCGCAATCCAGCCGGAGACGATCTGCTTGTCGTTGACGGACCCCTCCGCGGCCGCACCCACCTCGCCCGGACTGTCGGCTACATCAAAACCCACCACGCGTCTTACCTGCCCAGCGAGCAGGCCGCTACCGTTGCCGCTCTTATGCCCGGGCAGCGGACCCCAGCATTCATGATGGGCACCTCATGGCGGCGGAACTCCTGGTATCTCCAGCTACCCGGAACACCAGGTGTGCCCTGGTCCGGCATAGTCCGTCTCGAATGCTCCGCAGACCTGCCCTCCGCCGCGGTCATCCGGCTAGCCGACCTAACCACCCGGCTGCTCCCCCCGTTGGCGAGCAGCCCGCACAAAGACCCCCGCGCCCCCCAGAACCTCGTGCCGATAGGCGGGCTCGAACGCGAACTACGGCACCGGCTCGGGGACCAGCAACTCCTCTACCGCTCGCTCCGCGCTGCGGCTGCCAGCTGGCCGCCAGGTCCCTGAGCCCGCCGTCCTGGGACCGGCGCAAGCACGCAGAATGCCCGGATAAGGCGCCTTCCGCGTCCACGATACGGCGGTCGGCCTGATGACCGGCATCGCGCTTGCTCCGAACAGCAGGATCTGGTCAGCGTGGCCTCATCCCGAACGGGCAGTGGTCCGTCAGCTTGGATGGCGGGCTTAGAGATCCAGGAATGCGCGCAGGATGCGCCGCATGGCGGCCAGCTCGTCGGGTGTGACGGCGCCAAGCCGGTGGTCGAGGCGCTGATATGCCACCGCCCGCATGTCTTCGGGCCGGGTGAAGGAGGGAAGCTTGCTCAGGCCAGAGGATGGCGAAGCGATCGGAACCTGGTGACGAAGGCCCCGGTCCCGGCTCGTGACGGGTACCACGAAGACGACCGCATGCGGCAGAGCCAGGTGCCGCGGTCCGGAGACGACGACGACCGGCCGCCGGCCAGCCTGCTCCGATCCGATGACGGGATTCAGGTCAGCCAGCCACACATCGCCAGGCCGCAGCGGCTCGCTCACTCGTCATCCAGCCCGTCACCTACGGCATGATCCCACTCGGCCAGTTCGTTGACGTAATCGGCCCACTCCTGCGGATCGGCCTGCAGCCGTGCGTAGTCCGCCCGGACTCCCTCCCAGAACCGCGCCTCCTCAGCCTTGTCGAGTGTCCGTGCGAGTTCGCCATCCATGGTGAGGTGATCTTCGTCCGCGAGCCTCTTGAGCCTGTCGCGTGTTTGCACGGAAACCTTGATGGTAGTCATATCGGTCATACTCAAAGTATACCGGCCGCAGCGCTCACGTCGCCTGGTCACTACCAGCTGACGGCGGCGTTTCCAGGCGGAGGCGCTTGCGTTCCATGTCGATGATCCGGCGCTCGGCTTCTACCTGGGTGCCGAGGTCCTGGGCTGCTTTTAGGTCGGAGACGTCGATGGCGTCGGGGCTGTGGTCCTTTAGTTCGCTGCGGCGGACGTACTCGTCGAACAGGACGGCCTTGGCGGCGAGGAGCTCCAGCATGCGCTGGTCTACGGTGTCCTCGGCCAGCAGGCGGTGCACGTCGACCGGGCGGACCTGGCCCATGCGGTGGCAGCGGGCGACGGCCTGGTCTTCGACGGTCGGTTTCCACTGCGGCTCGGTGAGGATCACCACGGAGGCGGCCTGGATGTTCAGTCCTACTCCCCCGGCCTGGATCTGGCTCACCAGGACGGCGGGCCCCTGGCGGACCGTGAACTGGTCGACCAGGCTCTGCCGGTGGATCGGCGGGGTGCTGCCGGTCAGCGGGCCGACCGCCAGGTCGCCCAGGACGGAGGCGATGGTGTCGAGCACGTCGCGGAAGTAGGAGAACACCACGACCTTGCGGCCGTTGGACGCGGCCTCCTCGACGATCTCCGCCAGCCGCCCCAGCTTGGCCGAATCGGCGGGACGGCCGGGCGCGTAGGCCGCCCGCCGCATGGCCATGAAGTTACCCGTGGCCACGGCATCGGCGTAGGCGTCCAGGTCACGGCCCTTCAGCTCGACCCACTCCTGGGTGTCGAGCCGCGGGGGCAGCTCTTCGAGCACGTCGGACTGGTTCCGGCGGAGGTAGACGGGCGCGACGGCGGTGCGGAAACGATCCGCGCCGAGCAGGCCGTCCACGCCGTTGACGTCCAGCACCAGGTCGGGCCGCAGATGACTGACCAGGACCCGGAACTCCTCGACCCGGTTCTCCATCGGCGTGCCGGTCAGGAACAGGACCCGGCTAGTCGTGCTCGCCCAGTGCCGGACCGCCTTGGTGCGCTCGGCCGCCATGTTCTTGGCGTAGTGCGCCTCATCGATCACGAGCAGGCCGAGGTCGACGCCCGCGGGCCCGGGCAGCGACCGGAGGGAGTCATAGGTGGTCACGGCGACGCCGCCGGTGCGGGTCCAGGCCTGGAAGTTCCGTTGCCGGTCCGGGCCGTGGAGCCGGTATGACCGCAGTTCGCTGTGCCGCTGGATCTCGTGGGTCCAGTTGACCAGGACGCTGGCCGGGCACACGACGAGGAAGTGCCGCCGGCCCTCAAGGTGGAGGTGGCACATCGCGGCCAGGGCCTCCACGCTCTTGCCCAGGCCCATCTCGTCGCCGAGCATAGCCCGGCCCTGGCACAGCGCGAACTTGGCGCCGAACGCCTGGTATCCGCGCAAGGAGGCGCGCATCAGCGACAGGTCCAGCGGGTACCGGTGCACGCGCTGCGCGATGTCGGCGGGGATGAAGCCCTGGCCGGCCTCGACGTCGGGCGCGAGCTCACCGACCTCGATGAGCAGCCCGTTGTAGAAGACCGCGCGTTCCTCGTAGTCCTGCCACAGGCCGGCCTCGCCGGGGCTTGGCCGGGCGAGAGCCGTGAGCATCTCCTCCAGGCGGGTGTCCAGGGCCGCCCGCATCGCGGACCGGATCAGGGTCTGGAGCTGGTCGAGAGCAGCCCGGGACGCTTCGCGCTTGCGGGGGCCGGAGAAGAACATCCTCAGGCGGCTGGCCGCACGTCCCGCATCCCCGAGGACGGCGTCGAGCCCCGCGGCCAGCTCGCCGAGGTCTCCCTCGGCCGGCGAGACCACCTGGCCTGCGATGCCGTACTTGTGCAGTTCGGCCAGCAGGCTGCTCTGCGCTGGCGGGCGGGTGTCGGGATCGAGGCGCAGGCGGACACTCTGCGTCATGGCCATGTGGAGCTGGCGGGCCGCGGCGATGACCTGAGACGCGGTCTGCGGCCCGACCCTGGGTAGCTGCTGGAGCCCGGCTACCCCGAGAGCGGCGGCCTGGCCGACGGTGCGGTAGCCGGCCGCCTCAATGGCGCCCAGCCGGAGCCTGCCCTGGGTGGTCTCCTTGAGCCGCGCCAGGGGAAGCGCGGCCAGCTGCTGGCGCACGACGTCGTCTCGCGCCGCTTCGTAGGCGGCCCGGGCCGCGCGAAGCCGGGTGGCGGGGGCTGCGCGCGCCTCGGAGATGCCGGCCCGCAAAGACCGGGCCCCGGCGACGAGCCCGCGGGCATCCGGCGGCCCCGCCTCGGCCGGGTCCTGCGGCGGCGGCTCGACGTCGGCGAGCTGGCCGGATGTCACGCCGGCGTCTCACCTCGGCCGAACCATGAGCCCCAGGAGAGGCTGACGCTGGCCGTGTCGAAAGGAGGGTCGCCGATATCGGAGAACGCCCGCCGGACGTAGCGGACGTCGGGCGGGCCGGCCGGGGGGACCTCCACGAGAGCGAGGATGTGCCGGCCTGCCGCATTACGGCCGATGCCGATCTCGGTCCTGGTGAGGGTGAACGTCTGCGCGCCGCGGGCACGTGCTTTTACCTGGATGAACAGCAGAGATCCGGCGGCCGTTCGGCTCTCGATGTCGTAGCCGGTGTGGCCGGGCGGGAGCTGGACCGGGTCTCGCCCCAGGGCACGTTCGGCGGTCATCACGGCGTTAAGGCCGGCTCGTTCGGCAAAAGATCGTTCATGGGCCGCGCCTCGCGAGGACGCCAGCAGCCCGGCGGGGACGACCAGCGCGCCTCCCGTCACGACCGGCGGCAGCGGGGCCAGCTGTCGCTCTGCCTCCAGGTCTTCGAGGCGCTGCTTGAGACGTCCCTGGAGGTCATCGGCCCGCTGACGGGCCCGGGCCGAGTTCATCCCGCTGCGCGGCAGCTTCCCGGCCAGCTCGCGTTCCCTGAGCTGGCTGGCGTGGTGGTCCCAGTAGCGGATCTCGGACTCCAGCCGGGCCTGCACGGCGGCCGCCGTGCGCTCGACGCGATCGGCGATCCGGCGCCGCACCTCCTCCAGGTGCGCCCGGGCGAGCCCGACCCCGTGGCTGACGGCGGCGTCTTCCAGGTCAGCGCGGACCCATCCGCCGTCGATCACGTGCGCCAGGGCGGCCAGCTCCTCGCGGGCGGCGGGACGAAGGTCGAGGTAGGGCGCCCATCCGGCGGGGTGAGCAGTTCCCCCGGGGTCGACGCTGACGAACTCGAAGCGCTTGGAGACGACCCGGCGGTCGCCCGCCTGGTCGGCGTGACCGTCGACCACCGAGTGCTGCAGGTAGACCAGCACGTGCGGGACCAGGCCCGGATCGTTCTCGTCGATCAGCACCGCGCCTTGCCGGAGCAGGCTGTCATAGCGCTCGATGATCAGGTCAATCGTGCCGTCGAGCAGCGGATGACCAGGTGTCACGTACTCGGCCGACGGCCGGCGCTCGGCCGCGATGAGATCCTTCTCGAACGTCACCCGCTCGTACTGGCGCAGCAAGGGAGCACCCGAGCCGATGTGACGGTCGCGGCGGCGCAGTTCGGCCGGGACCTGGCTGATCTCGAACCGGCCCGGCTCGCGTTCCCTGATAACCCCGCCGAGGTGGACGAAGGCCGTCAGGAAGAATGACCGAACGAAGTGCGGCTGGAGCCTCCTGGCCTCAGCTCGCTCCATCTCCTCCCTGATGCGCTCGACGTCCGCCGCCGTCATGATGTCGCTGACGAGCGCCCGGTCGTGCACCACCCGGCGCAGCACGTCGCCCACGGTGTCGTCCACGACGACCTTCAGACGGTCCTTCACCTCGGGCTGCTCGCCGTACCTGACCGCCTCGATCAGCAGGTCACGCAGGCTCTGGCCGCGGAACGCCTCGCCGAGGACATCGAACACCTGGTCGCCGAGCGCCCGGCGCTGCTCGTCCAGCTTCTCGAAGAGCCGCTGGATGACCTGGCCCTCGCGGGTGTCCTCGGCCACCAGGTTCCACAGGTGGCAGACCTCGGTCTGGCCGATGCGGTGGACCCGGCCGAACCGCTGCTCGATCCGGTTCGGGTTCCACGGGAGATCGTAGTTGACCATGAGGTGAGCGCGCTGAAGGTTGATTCCCTCGCCCGCGGCGTCGGTCGCGACGAGCACCAGGACGTCCTTATCCTGGACGAACGCCTCCTGGACCTTCCTGCGCTCGTCACGGGACATGCTGCCGTGAATCGAGACGACCGCACCGTCGGCGCCCAGCAGCGCGCGAAGCTTTCCGACCAGGTAGTTCACGGTGTCCCGATGCTCGCTGAACACGATCAGCTTCCGCCGGCTGCCGCGGGAGTCAAACATCTCCGGAGTGTGCTGAAGGAGCTTCGACAGCTCCTCCCACTTACGGTCGGCACCCGAATCCCGCAGCTGGCGGGCCAGGTCCTCCAGGTCCGCCAGGGTCGCGATCTCGTACTGGAGCTCGGCGATCGTACCCGCCGCCGAGGCCTCGTCGACCAGTTCTTCCTCGAGCTCCTCGAGTTCCCCCTCGGGCAGGTCGTCCGGGTCGAAGTCCTCGTCAAGGAGCCGGAGCTTCGAGGCGGCCAGCTCCGCGCCGCGCCGCCGGATCCGTTCCTCGGCGACCCGCTTCTCCAGGCGCCGACGCCGGCGGGACAGCGACTGGTAGATCGCCTCGGGTGAGGAGGCGAGGCGGCGCTGCAACGTGGTGAGCGCGAAGCCCACGATGGCGCCGCGGCTGCCCTCCCCGGCCGCCTTGAGCCGCTCGGCCCGGTTCATTTCCTGGACGACGTAGTCCGTTACCCGCGCATACAGCAGGGTCTCGTCGTCAGACAGCGGATACACCGCCGTGTAGGCGCATCGCTCGGGGAACAGCGGCGTGCCGTCGAACTTGAGCAGCTTCTCCTTCACCAGCCGCCGCATCAGGTCCGAGGTGTCGGTGGTGTGCGCCGCCGAACGCGCTCTACCCTCGAAGCGATCGGCATCGAGCAGCGCGAGGAACAGCTGGAAGTCCTCTTCGATACCGGCGTGCGGCGTGGCGGTCATGAGGACGAAGTGGCGCGCCAGGGATCCGGCCAGCCGGCCAAGCTTGTAGCGCTTGGTTTCCTTGACCTCGCCGCCCACGTAGTGCGCGGCCATCTTGTGGGCCTCGTCGACCACGATGAGGTCCCAGTCGGTGGCCGCCAGCTTGGCCTGAAGGTCCTCGTTGCGCGACAGGTGATCAAGGCGCGCGATCAGCAGCGGCCGCTCACCGAACGGGTTTCCGCTGCGCGCGGCCTCGATCATGTCCTTGGTGAGGATCTCGAACGGCAGCGCGAACTTCTGCCACAGCTCGTCCTGCCACTGCTCGACCAGGCTCCCCGGCGCGATGACCAGGCACCGTTCGACGTCACCCCGGATCATCAGCTCCTTGCAGAACAGCCCGGCCATGATCGTCTTACCCGCACCCGGATCATCGGCCAGGAGAAAGCGCAGAGGCTGACGGGGCAGCATCTTTTCGTAGACCGCTTCGATCTGGTGCGGAAGCGGGTCGAGATTCGACGTCTGGGCCGCGAGGAACGGATCGAAAAGGTGAGCCAGCGATATCCGTTTCGCCTCGGACACGAGCCGGAAAAGGTTCCCTTCGGCGTCCATCGACCACGCCCGCCCGGCCGCCTGGACCACGAGCCGGGCTTCGTCCTCGCGGTAGAGCAGCTCCTGGCCCACCCGGCCGCTCAGTTCGTCCGTGTAGGTCAGGGTTATAGCGCTGGAGCCGTGCCAGGCGGTGTCGACCACCTTCACGGCGCGGTCACCCAGAACACCCAGGACCAGAGCTCCCTTGGTGAGCTCCTCGAGTCGTGATGTCATAGCGCCGGGGCTCGCCGACCCAGCCGATCCGGACACTGCGGCGGGCGGCTTGACGAGATCGCCGCACCGGCCCTGGTGATCCACGGGACGGCAGATCCCTTTGTTCCCCTACGGTCATGGCGAGGCGCTGGCCCGCGGGATTCCCCGTGCCGAACTGCTGCCCCTGGCGGGCGTCGGCCATCAGCTGCCGGGGCAGGGGCGGGATGAAACGCCGTAGGACAGTTGTAGCCCAGTTCGATCTCGCGCTCGCCGATGACCGGTCCGCACCATCTCGAGCAGGCGCAACCTACGGTGGAATCACCAAAGCGGCGCTTGGGCCCAGGCGCGCCCGCCGTGTCGGCGGTCATCCGGTCGGCGGCGCAGCTCTCTTACGTGCGATAGGCGTCTGCCCGGTGCCGGATAGAGCGGATCTCGATGGCGTGCTTGCCCTCATCGATCTTGTGCAGGACCCGATAGGTGCCGCGCCTGGCCGCATGAAGTCCCTCGTAGGGTCCGTGCAGAGGTTTGCCGACCCGCCATGGGTCGTCGGCCAGCGCGCCGGTGATCAGCTCCCACGCGGCGGCAGCGACACCGGGCGGCAGAAGCTCTGCCAGCGCCCTCCTGGCCGGCGGTGTGAGCAGGACGGCATACCGTCCGGTCACCGCCCGTCGCCGTGGCCCAGCCGGGCATCCAGTAGGGCCTGCATCTCCTCCTCGGTGGTGAAATCGCCGTGCTGCGCGGCCTCCGCGGACGCGGCCAGGTCGGCGCGGGCTTCGGGATCAGTCAGCACCGCGATCGTTTCCTGCAGTTCGTCCCACTCCGCGACAGAGACCACCATGACGTGCGGGCGGCCGTTCCTGGTCACGGTGAAATGGTCGTGTTCGGCGGCGGCCCGGTCGGCGATCTCTGTGAACCGGTTCTTCGCCTCGGTAATCGACAGGGTCTCCATAGCCATAATTCTAGCTATTGGCTGGCGTGCCGTGCCAGGTACGGGACCCCGGATCCTCGCTGGTCACTGCCAGCTGACGGTGGCGTGCTACATCGGCGCCCGTTCTTGAGGCCCCGCGACGGGCTATCGGGGTAGGGGCGGGGTGACGCCGTAGGACCAGGTGTAACCCATGTCGATTTCGCGCTCGCCGGTGACCGGGAATGTGGTCCACTTCCAGGATCGGAATCAGCCCAGGCGGTACGGTGCACCTCATGCGTGTCGCCCACCACAAGCTCGTCCGCGATCGGATCCCGGCGATCATCACCGCGGACGGCGGTCAGCCGGTCACCCGGACCCTCGACGGCGCCGGCTACGAAGCCGCCCTGCGGGCCAAGCTGCTGGAGGAGGCGCACGAGGCGCAGGCCGCGCCGGACGGGCAGCTGGCCGCCGAACTAGCCGACGTCCTGGAAGTACTCAGGGCCCTCGCCGCAGCCCACGACATGAGCTGGGACGACATCGTGTCCGAGGCGGCCCGCAAGCGCGCCGAGCGCGGCGGCTTCGGCGACCGGATCTTCCTCGAATACGTCGACCAAGCCCAGTAACATCACGGTCCGCACCATCTCGGGCGGGCGCAACCTATTACCTGAAGCAAGCACCACGGCTGGCCCTCCGAAGGGCAAACCTGACGCACCGTTACCGAACTCCATCATCTGGGCGGCCCGGCCAGCCGATGGCGTCAAGGAACTTCTCCACAGCGCTGACAAGTCGGCCCAGGCCCGCGTACATCAGCAGCCCCGCTCCCGGCCCGAACATCCGGCCCGGAATCACCACGCATCGGCCACAGCAGCACGATAACTGACAGGCCGCCACGGGCCTACTGGGGACGGTAGGCGGACGAGCGGTGCTGGATGTCCTGAACGATGACCGCATGCTTTGATTCGTCGATCCGGTACAGCACGCGCCACTGAGTACCGAGCCGGGCGCTGTGAAAGCCGGACAGGGTGTCCCGGAGCGGTTTACCGACCCGGTAAGGCGCCTCCAGGAGCGGTCCGGTGATGAATTCAACCGCCGCGGCGGCTACGTCCTCCGCGAGCAACTCCGAGATCGCGCGCCGGGCCGGGCCGG
>Ga0182013_10001660_pt1 | contig 30096 bp, 30 predicted proteins | sample 612S2MmetaG_FD_120487 | JGI IMG/M metagenome (GOLD analysis project Ga0182013, IMG submission 120487) | Permafrost microbial communities from Stordalen Mire, Sweden - 612S2M metaG | ecosystem: Environmental > Terrestrial > Soil > Wetlands > Permafrost | place: Sweden: Stordalen | collected... | reverse complement strand
GGGGTCGGGGTTGGGTTTCCGCCGGTCCCGCCGGTCCCTCCGCCGCCGGTGCCTCCGCCGGTCCCTCCGCCCTTGCCCTTCTTCGGTGTGGGCGGCTGGATCACGACCGTGCCGTCACCCATGCTGAGGAACGGGCTGTCGGGCGAGACAGGCACGAAGTAGGTGACCGGGCCGAGATCGGCGTGATCGAAGGACATGTGCCAGGTGGATCCGGGCGCGTCCGCTCCGAACATCTCACCCGGACAGGACTGGATGCCGCTTTCCAGCCGGTAGCAGGCGCTCTGGTTGGCCATCGTGTCGCCGGTCGGGGAGATGGGGTTGAACACCGAGACGTACCCCACCAGGCTCGGCGTGTAGCCGGCGAAGGCGGCGTACGGCGTTCCGTTGTTGCTCTCCACGTTCGAGGTGCCGGTCTTGCCGGCCGCCTCACGGCCGGTCAGGCCGCCGATGTTTCCGGCGGTGCCGGTGGTCAGCACGCCCTGCAAGATGTAGTTCACCGCGTCGGCGACGTCGGTGGACAGCACCCGGTGACAGTTCGCCGAGGGCACCGCCAGGGTATGGCCGCTGCTCGCGACGACCTTGGTCATGGCGACCGGCGAGCAGTACGTGCCCCGGGCCGCGACGGTGGCGTAGGCGGACGCCATGGACAGCGGTGAGACGTTGACCGAGCCTAGCGTGAAGGACGGGAAATTGTCCGCGGGCGGCACGTTCTTACCGTCCCAGCTGAGCAGCGGCGTTCCGTCGGCCCTGGTCATTCCCAGGTCGACGGCGGTGTGGACAACGTTGCACAGGCCGACCTTCTTCTCCAGCTCGGCGTAGAACACGTTGATCGAGTTCGTCGTGCCTGTGTAGAGCGAGTCGGTTGACTTTCCCGGTCCTTCCGCGTTCGACACGTCGTATCCGCCCACCACGCCCGAGGTGGTTGTCCCGGCCGGCCCACCCTCACAGTTGGTGTAGCCGGTGACGGTGGTGCTGCCAGGTACGGTCAGCTGGAAGCCGAAGGGGACGCCCTGCTTGAGCGCGGTGATGAGCGTGAACAGCTTGGATGAGGAGCCGGTCTGGACGCCGGTGCTGCCGCCGTAGGCGGTGTTGACCGCGTAGTTGATCTCGGTCTGGCCACGGTCGGTCCCGTACGAGCGGTCCTCGGCCATCGCCTCGATCTGCCCGGTGCCCGGCTGCACGACGGCCTCGGTGTCCGCGTTGTGGCTCGGGTTGTAATAACCGCTGTTGGCCGGCATGACGTAATTCACCGCGTTGTTCGCGGCCTGCTGGTCCTTCTGGTTGAGCGTGGTGTAGATCTTCAGGCCGCCGGTGGCCAGCAGCTTGGCCCGGGCCAGCGGCGTCTTGCCGTAGGCCGGGTCGTTCAGGAAGACCTCTTCCACGTACTGGCAGAAGAAGCCCGCCGTGCCCACCGAGCTTGACTGGCAGCCGCTCTGCGGGATCGCGACGTGCAGGCCGAGCGGCTTGGCCTCGTCCACCTTGAACTGCGCCATGGTGAGCCCGTTATTAGTCGTCGCCATCCGGTACAGCACGGTGTTGCGCCGGGTGAGAGCCGTCCCGGGATGGGCGATGGGGTCGTACTCCGACGGGTTCTCCACGATCCCGGCCAGGGTGGCTGCCTGGGTCACGGTCAGCTTGCCCGCGCTGGTATCGAAGTAGGTCTCGGCGGCGGCCTCGACCCCGTAAGCGTTGTTGTCGAAAAAGGCGTCGTTGAGATATCCGGCCACGATGTCCTGCTTGGACTGCTGGTGCTCGGAGGCCACGGCCATCCGCAGCTCGTTCAGCTTGCGGCTCAGCGTGTCCGCGGCGGCGGCCGTCACGCCCTGGGAGTTGTCAGCCATCTCGGCCTTAAGCAGCAGGACGTTCTTCACGTACTGCTGCGCGATCGTGGAACCGCCCTGGACCGGCTGGTGCTGCAGGTCGTTCACCACCGCGCGGATGGTGCCGCGCAGGTCGATCGCACCGTGCGCCCAGTACCGGGAGTCCTCGATGCCCACCAGCGCATTCACCATGTTCGGTGCGATCTGCCCGTAGGTCACCGGCTGCCGGTCCCAGCCGAAGTACTGGACCACGCCTGCCTTGGTAGCGGTGCTGTAGTACGGCACGTCGACGCCGTACACGTACGCCAGCAGGTTGCCGTTCCTGTCCAGGATTTCGGACCGCTGAGGCAGGCCCTGGGCGGTCAGCGACAAGGTGGTGAACTTGTCCGCCTCGTTCCTGACCAGGACTCCGGTCGTGGCTACGATCGGGAGGACCATGGCCGCGGCCAGGACCCCGCCGATCGCGGCGAAGGTAACGAGGCGCCCTAGCACGCTCGTCCGGGTAACGATCTCTCCCAGCTGCACGCGACCTAGGGTACGCCGCCCTGTCCAGTAGCTAGTGCGCTTGTGCGGGACACAACGGGCGGGGGACACGTAGAGTTGCATCGACCCGCTAAAGTGTTAGCAAACGGAATTCGTATCCCAAGTCGCCAGCGTGGGTCATCGAGCGGTCAGGTCACAAGATGGCGCTGAACTGCACCCGGAGAGTGACTATTTTCCTGATTCCATATAGTCCGTGAGAACTATTTGGTAAATGAGCATGCCGGGGTCTTGGCATACCAGCCGGACTTCCGTAAGTTGCTGGATCACGAACAGATAACCGTGGCAGGGCGGCCGCACGCACTGACCCCGGGGACCGCAACCCCATCGAGACGACCGTCGATGTGAACGCGTCGACGATCAAGAGGAGTGGGCACATGTGGATCACTGACTGGACCACACGCGCCGCATGCAAGGGAACCGACCCTGACGAGTTGTTTGTCCAGGGGGCAGCGCAAAACCGCGCCAAGCTGATCTGCCGGGGCTGCCCGGTGCGCACAGAGTGCCTTGCGGACGCGCTCGACAACGGTATCGAGTTCGGCGTCTGGGGCGGGATGACCGAGCGGGAGCGGCGCGCGCTGCTGCGCAGGCGCCCCGAAGTAACCTCATGGCGCGAACTGCTTGAGCGCGCGCGCGACGAGTACGAGCGGCAGTCCATCGACGAGCTCGTGGCCAGCTAGGCACACTAGCGCGGCCTGCTGAGCACCGTCGCTCAGTACCATGACCCAGCGGCACGATGGCCACGAGCGGCCAGGCAACGAAGCCAGCCGCACGTCAGCCAGCGAAACCGGTCAAAGAGTGGTAGCACTACTGTCCCGGTCGGGCTTACGAGCCCGACCGGGACAGTAGTGCGCCGATGACCCGCAGCCCGTCGAGGTCGTGCACGTCCTCGGGCTGCGCGGCCACCTCGGCGACGGGGATCGCCGGGTGCGCCGAGGTGAAATGCTCGGCTAGCCGGCGCTCTCGCTTGCCGAGGTGCATCCGCTCAGCGTGCATCCGCAACGCCGCGGCGGCGATGGCATAGCCCGGCGTAGTTACCTCCGACCCGTTCGGGCGATCTTGCATGTCGAGGGTCTCGGCGGCGGCCAGGCTCCGGGCGGCGCTCAGCCGCCCGGCGGGCGAGGTGTGCACGCGGTTGAGGACGAGACCGGCCAGCGGCATGCGCTCGGCGTCGAGGCGCTCGACGAAGTAGGACGCCTCCCGCAGCGCGTCCGGTTCCGGCGCCGCGACCACGAGGAACGCGGTCCCCGGCGCCTGCAGCAGTCGGTATGTCCCCTCGGCCCGCTCGCGAAAGCCGCCGAACATGGTGTCAAGTGCGGTCACGAACGTCTGCGCGTCCTTGAGCACCTGCGCCCCGAGGATCTTGGTCAGCGCGCCCGTCATCATGGAGAACCCGGCGTTCAGCACCTTCATGTAGGACATGCCGGCCTTAGCCGGGACGGTCAGCAGCCGGATCAGCCTGCCGTCCAGGAACCGGCCGAGCCGCTGCGGCGCGTCGAGGAAATCGAGGGCCGACCGGCTCGGCGGGGTGTCGACCACGATCAGGTCCCACTCGTCGGCGTGCCTGAGCTGACCGAGCTTCTCCATGGCCATGTACTCCTGCGTCCCGGCGAAGCTGGAGGACAGCGACTGGTAGAAGGGGTTGGCCAGGATCTGCGCGGCCCGGTCCGGGTCGGCGTGCGCCGCCACGATCTCGTCGAAGGTCCGCTTCATGTCGAGCATCATCGCGTGCAGGCTGCCGCCGCTGTCGCCGCGCACCCCGTCGACCTGACGCGGGGTGTTGTCCAGCGAGGTCAGGCCCATCGACTGGGCCAGCCGCCGGGCCGGGTCGACGGTGAGCACGCATGCCTGCCGGCCGCGCTCGGCGGCGCGCAGGCCGATTGCCGCCGCCGCCGTGGTCTTGCCGACACCGCCGGAACCGCAGCAGACGATGATCCTGGTCCGCCGGTCATCGATGATCCGGTCCATATCGAGACGTACAGGTGTCATGCTCACGCGGCTCCCTGCTCCCTGAGCGTGGCGGCGAGCTGATACAAGCTGGCCAGGTCGATCCCCTCGGGGATCATCGGCAGCTCGTACGTCGGGCGGTTGGCTGCTTTCAGCTCCTCCCGCTCCCTGTCCTGCAGCGCCACCTGCAACGCATGCTCCCTGAGTTCGGTGGCCAGGTCGGCGGCCAGCCCGTGGTTGTCGCTGATGCCGGCCGCCTTCAGGCCGAGGGAGAGCTCGGTGACGTCGAGGGACCCGCTGGCGGCCGCGGCCAGGTCCGTGCGGTCGAGCATGGCCGGGCGGGCCATGTTGATGAAGACCCCGCCTGGCCGGATGGCGTCGCCGGTCAGCTTGTGCAGCTCGGCGAGGCCGTCCAGGGTTTCCTGGACCGGCATCTCCTCCAGTGTTGTGACGAAGTGCACAGCGGTCTGCGGCGACCGGATCACCCGGCCCACCGTGTCCGCGTGCGTCTTGATCGGGCCCATCTTGGCCAGTCCGGACACCTCGGTGCTGACGTTAAGGAAACGGCTGATCCGGCCGGTCGGCGGGGCATCCATCACCACCGCGTGGTAGACGTGCGTGTCGTCGCGCCGGCCGGCCCGGCGCCGGGCCGCCTCGGTGGCCTTGCCGGTGACCAGCACGTCGGACAGGCCCGGAGCGATGGTGGTGGCGAAGTCCACCACGCCGAGCCTGGTCAGCGCCTTTCCCGTACGGCGCAGGTTGTAGAACATCTCCAGGTAGTCGAGCAGGGCGCCTTCCGGGTCAACGGCGAGCGCGTACACGTCACCGCCCTGCCCGCCCCCCTGGGCGCTCTGCGGCGGCATCGGGGCCAGGCCGATCGCGACCTTGCGCTCCTCGTAAGGCAGCGGAGGACAGTCGAAGAGCCTGGCGATGCCCTGCCTGCCTTCGACTTCGATCAGCAGGACCTTACGGCCCGCCGTGGCCAGGGCGAGTGCCATGGCCGCCGCCACCGTGGTCTTGCCGGTGCCGCCTTTGCCGGTGACCACGTGCAGCCGCACGCCGTCCCAGTCGGTGTCCCTCGTGGTCATCCCGGTGCTGCCTCCGATTTGTTCCTCCCACGGAGGCTATCTCCGCGCGGATACCTTATGGTTCGATGTCCGCGGCTGGAATGTGATCCTGGTATCACTACGCTGTGGTCTAGGAAGAGAGGTGATCCCGGTGGGCGCAGTTGTAGCTGTCATCGTGATCCTGGTCATACTCGGGATTATCACGGCGGCGCGCACATTCAAGGTGGTGCAGCAGTACGAGAAGGGCATCATCTACCGGTTCGGCCGGGTCCTGCCCGAGATACGCGGCCCCGGGCTGACCATCATCCGTCCGGTCGGCGACCGGATGGCGAAGGTCAACATGCAGATCGTCGCCATGGCGGTGCCGGCCCAGGACGGCATCACCCGGGACAACGTGACCGTCCGGGTGGACGCGGTGGTGTACTTCCGGGTGGTGGACCCGATCAAGGCCACCGTGAACGTGCAGAATTACATGTTCGCCATCTCCCAGCAGGCGCAGACCTCGCTGCGGTCGATCATCGGCCAGTCCGAGATGGACCAGCTGCTGGCCGAGCGCGAGACGGTCAACCGGGAGCTCCGCCGGATCATCGACGAGCCGACAGAAGGCCCGTGGGGCATCCGGGTCGAGCGGGTGGAGATCAAGGACGTCTCGCTGCCCGAGAGCATGAAGCGCTCCATGTCGCGGCAGGCCGAGGCCGAGCGGGAACGGCGCGCCAGGATCATCACCGCGGACGGTGAGTACCAGGCGTCCAAGCGGCTGGCCGCGGCCGCCAACGTGATGGCGCGCGACCCCGCCGCGCTGCAGCTGCGGCTGCTGCAGACCGTGGTCGAGGTCGCGGGCGAGAAGAACAGCACGCTGGTCATGCCGGTCCCCGTCGAGCTGCTCAGGTTCTTCGAGAAGATGGCGCCCGGTCCGGCCGCCCCCGCGCCCGAGCCGATCGACGAGCTCGATGACCTCGGTGAGGCGGAGGTGGCGGCGGCCGAGGCGGCCATCTCGAACGTGAAGGTGCCCGAGCTTGAGGAATCGTCCATCCCGCCGGTGCCCGAGGTACCCGAGGTGCCCCAGGTCGAGGACGCCGCCCCGGGCGGCCTGCGGGAGGTCACTGCCCCCGACGTGGCCCGGCACGACGAGGCGTAAGGTCAGTCCATGCCAAAGTGGGAGTACGTCACGGTGCCGTTGCTCGTGCACGCGACCAAGCAGATCCTCGACAACTGGGGTGACGACGGGTGGGAATTGGTCACAGTGGTACCAGGCCCTAACTCTGAGCAGCTGGTGGCCTACATGAAAAGAGAAAAATCTTGACCAGCCCGGCCGAACGGCTGGCGGTGCTCGGGCTGACGCTGCCGCCGGTGCCGGCCCCGGTCGCCGCCTACGTGCCGGCCGTGCGTGCCGGCGGGTTCGTGTACACCTCCGGCCAGCTGCCGACGGTGGACGGGAAGCTTCCCGCGGTGGGCAAGGTGGGGGCCGAGGTCAGCGCGGCGGACGCGGCCGGGCTGGCCCGTACCTGCGCGCTGAACGCGATCGCCGCCGCCGCGTCCGCGGCCGGCGGCCTGGCCGCGATCGGCCGGATCGTGAAGGTCACCGGCTTCGTGGCGAGCGCGCCCGGGTTCAGCGGCCAGCCGCAGGTGGTGAACGGGGCGAGCGAGCTGCTGCTCGAGGTGTTCGGTGAGGACGGCCGGCACGCCCGCAGCGCGGTCGGGGTCGCCGAGCTGCCGCTGAACGCGCCGGTGGAAGTCGAGCTTATCGCCGAGCTCCGCAGCTGAGCCGCGCGTTGGACCAGCCGCTATGAACGAGGACCGGTGACCGAGCCGCGGATGGTCGGCGCCACCGTGACCGTGCCGGCCAAGCTCGCGGACCGCGCGCGCGAGATCGCGGCCGGGCGGCTCTCACCCGCTGTGGCCAGGGACGCCGCGACCATTATGCTGCTCCGGCAGGCTCCCGCCGTCGAGGTGTACCTGCTGCGCCGCACCAGGGTGCTGGATTTCGCGCCCGGCGCTTGCGTGTTCCCCGGCGGTTCGGTCGACGAGGGGGACGCCGACCCGGCGATCGGGTGGGCCGGGCCCTCGGCGGCCGAGGTCGCGGACCGGCTGGGTACCTCCCCGGCACGGGCCCGGGCCCTGATCTGCGCGGCGGTCAGGGAAACGTTCGAAGAGTCGGGCGTGCTGCTGGCCGGCTCCGCGCCGACGGTCCTGGTGCGGGACAGCGCCGCGCTGGCCGAGGACCGGCAGGCGCTGCTCGAGGGGACGACCTCCTTCGGCGACCTGCTCGGCCGCCTGGGCCTGATGCTGCGGGCCGACCTGCTGACCCCGTGGGCCCGCTGGATCACTCCCGAGGCCGCGCCCCGGCGGTTCGACACCTGGTTCTTCGCCGCGCCCCTGCCGCCCGGTCAGACGGCCTCGCTGACGGCGCCCGCGGAGCGGGCGGACCGGGCCGGCCCGACGGGTGCCGGGGAATCCGACGCCGGGATCTGGTGGCGGCCCGCCGAGGCGCTGGAGTCGGCCCGGAGCGGGCAGATCACCCTGGTGCCGCCGACCGCGGTGACCCTCGGTGAACTCGCCGGGTACGAGAACGTGACCGGCGTCTTGGCCCAGCGCCGGGCCATGAAAGCGCGGATGCCCACGGTGATGGTCAACGATCACGAGGCGTGGCTGGCCATGCCGGCGACGGAGCTATGAGCATCGACGGATTCCGCACGCCGCGGGCAACCTGCCTGCTCGCGCCCAACCCCTCGCCGATGACGCTGGACGGCACCAATACCTGGCTGATCGCGGAGCCAAGCTCACCGTCTGTCGTCGTCATCGACCCCGGACCCGGCGAGGAGGCCCATCTGCGCCGGGTGCTGGCCGAGGCGGTGGCCGGTGACCGGCGGGTCGCCAGGATCGTGCTTACGCACGGGCACCTTGATCATTCCGCCGGGGCGGCCCGGCTGGCCGAGCTGACCGGGGCCCCGGTGCAGGCGGCCGACCCGGCGCGCAGGCTGGGTTCCGAAGGGCTCGCAGACGGCGACGTGATCACGGCGGCCGGCTGTGAGCTGCGGGTGGTCGCCACCCCTGGCCACTCCGCGGACTCGGTGTGCCTGCTGCTGACCGCGGACGACGCGATGTTCACCGGAGACACCGTGCTTGGCCGCGGGACCACGGTCATCGCCCAGGACGGGAACCTCGGCGATTACCTGCGTACGCTGTCTGCGCTGCGCGACCTGACCGAGGCCAGAGGCGTCGGCATGCTGCTTCCCGGACACGGCCCGGTGCTCGCGGATCCGCTCGGGACCCTCGAGTACTACCTCTCGCACCGGACGGAACGGCTCGATCAGGTCAGGTCGGCGCTGGCGGCCGGGGCCAGGACGCCGGCCGAGATCGTGGCCATGATCTACACCGACGTCGACCCCGCGGTCTGGCCGGCCGCCGAGTGGTCGGTCCGCGCCCAGCTCGACTACCTCGCCGCGGGCTAGCCGGGAGCGCTTACCTGGCGCGCTTGCGCAGTGTCTACCTGGCGCGCTTGCGCAGGCGCTCGGTGTCCAGGATGAGCACGGAACGCGCCGAGATCTGCAGCCAGCCGCGGGCGGCGAAGTCGGCCAGCGCCTTGTTGACCGTCTCCCGGGACGCCCCGACCAGCTGGGCCAGTTCCTCCTGGGTCAAATCATGATGGACGTGCAGGCCGTCACGTTCCTGCTCGCCGAACCTGTCGGCTAGGTCCAGCAGGTTTTTGGCGACCCGGCCGGGGACGTCGGTGAAGACCAGGTCGGCCATCACGTCGTTGGTCCGCCGCAGCCGCCGGGCCAGGGCCCGCAGCATGTGCATCGAGACTTCCGGCCGTTCAAGCAGCCACGGGCGCAGCGCGTCGTGGGCGAGGGCGGCGACCGTCGCGTCGGTGACGGCACTGGCCGTCGACGTCCTCGGCCGCGGGTCGAACAGCGAAAGCTCGCCGAACATTTCTCCAGGCCCCAGCACACTCAGCAGGTTCTCCCTGCCGTCGGGCGCCGCCCGGGTGAGCTTGATCTTGCCGTCGAGCACGACGTACAGGCGGTCCCCGTCTTGCCCCTCAAGGAACAGGTGCTCCCCGCGCGACAACTTGACCTCTGAGGTCTGGCGGCGGAGCGTTCGCGCGCTTTCGTCGTCGAGCCCATCGAAAAGCGGTGCCCGCCTCAGCACTACTTCGGCGTCCTCCACCAGTCCTCCTTGCGGGCTCTGCGGGTCACCGGCCACCTCGGCCGTCTGGATGGCCAGCGATAGTTTCTGATTGTGCCCTATAAGTGTGGATCATCTTCGGGAGTGCGATGTGCTCGGGATCACATCACCAGCTTGCCTCGCTGCCGGTAGCGACGAGACTAACATCACACCTAGAGATGCTCTAACTACTGTGTGTAATTGCAGGCGCGCGGGGGCGTGAGAGCACACGAGTTCGGGGGGTGCTGGGAGCTTGCGCTGTGCACGGAAACCGGGGAGCCGCAGGGGCTGTGGGGTGGCCAAAGTTGAGGCCGTTCGCCGCGGCAGCGGCCGCATGGGCTGGCGGGTGCTGCTCGGCTGCGTCCTGCTCGCGGTGGTGAGCCTGCCGGCCGCCTGGCCGCGCTGGCAGCTCGCGGGTAACCCCGCGCCAACTCCCGCCCAGATCCAGGCCGCGGAAAACCAGGTCCGGCAGCATCAGGCGGCGCTTGGCGCGGAACAGGGAAAGCTGTCAGCCGCCAGCGTGATGCTCGGCGAGCTCCAGACTCAGGCCGAGGTGCTGACCGAACGCTACGACGAGACTCTGGTGAACGAGCAACGGGCCGCGTCGGCCTACCAGGTGACCCAGGCCAGGCTGGCCCAGGCCCAGCGGCAGGAGGGCGTCAGCCGCCGCGGGGTGGCCGACCTCGCCGCCGAGGAATTCGAGTCCGGCGGCGGTTTCGATCCGATGACGGCCATGCTCGGCGACGCCAACGGCCCGCAGGCCTACCTGAGCCAGGTCGGGATGGGCCAGGTGCTGGCCCAGTCGGGGACGGACGTGCTGGCCGCGAACCAGGCCAACGACGTGGTGGCCAAGGTGTTCCGGACCCAGGCCCATGACCTGCTGACCGCCCGGCAGGCCGACCTGCGGGCGGCGAACGACCTCAAGCTCGCCATCCAGGCCGCGGTGGCCAGGCAGGCCGCCTTCGTGACGGCGACCAAGAACAGCCGGAACACGCTGGCAGGCCAGCTCGCCGCCGCTCAGGCCCACGAGTCGGCCCTGCAGCGGGCCAGGCAGGCGGCGCTGGCGGCGGCGGCCCAGGCCGCGGCCGCCGCCGCCGCTCGCGCGGCCGCGGCCGCGGCGGCGGCCGCGAGCGCGGGCAGCCAGGGCGCCACCCAGGCGCCGTCGTGGGCCTGGGGGTCGGGTGCCAGCACCACCCAGGGCGATATCGCCGCCAACTGGGCCCTGACCCAGCTGGGCAAGCCGTATCTGTGGGGCGGAGCCGGCCCGGACAGCTACGACTGCTCGGGCCTGACCATGGTCGCCTGGGCCCACGCGGGCGTCCAGCTGCTGCATTACACCGGGTACCAGTGGGAAGAGGGACCGCACGTGCCGCTGAACCAGCTGCAGCGCGGCGACCTGCTGTTCTACGCCACGAACACGGCCGACCCCAGCACCATTCACCACGTCGCGATCTACATCGGCAACGGCATGATGGTCAATGCCCCGTACACCGGAGCGTTCGTGCGGATCGACAGCATCTACGCGCCAGGCGGCCTCATCGGCGCCGTCCGGCCGGCCGGCTGAGACCGGCGGGGTTGACCGGGTAACCGGGGCTCAGGCACCGCCTGGCGTCTCGAGCTGACTGAGCACCCGGCCGTAGGCCAGCGAGAGGAGCTTGACCACGTTGCCGTGCGCGCCAAGCGGCGCACAGCACTTGGCGCCTACCGCGACCGCGGCGTCGCTGATGGCAGCCGGATCGGCTTCGGGGCCCACCACGCACGGCGCCACCGCGATCCGGGTCACGCCCATGGCTTCCAGCTGAGCCGCCGCTTCCTCGATCGTGGGCTTGCCGTCCAGGGATGCAGCCAGGACCGGCAGCGCCAGCCGGGCCGCGAGCAGGAACGCGGTGACGCTCGCGGTGCCGACGGCCTCCTCCCCGCCGACGGTCGCCAGGATGATGCCGTCGGCTGAGGTGGTGATGCTGAACATGCGAACCCGGTCGGCCCGGGCTAGCCCCGCGTCCGCGAGCCGGTGGTGCAGTGCCTCAGCCAGCAACGCGTTGGTGTTGTAGACCTCGCCGATGCTCGCGTTGGCTCCGCTGGCCCCGATGGCCTCCCGCAGGGCGCGGAACGTCCCCGGGTGCGGTGTGACCAGCTGCGGTACCACCACGGCCGAGGGTGCGCCCGCGGGCCGCCGGGCCGCCGCGTCGGCTAGCACGGCCCGGATTCCGGTCGGGTCGCCGCGGCCGCCGTGGTCGATCCGCGCGATGCGCAGGTCCAGAGCCGGATTGTCCACTCGGAGCACGGTCGCGATCTCGGCGGTGGAACCGCCCAGGCTGTCATCGCTGAGGCTGGGCACCGCCAGCACGAAGGCCGGCGCTCCCTCCGGCAGGCTGGCGGGCATCGGGCGCCGATGGCGGCCGCCCGGCGCGATCAGCCTGGCTTGCGGCTTGCGGCTTGGCGCTCCGCCCGGTAGCCGGGTCAGCGGTCCGGTGCCGGGCTGGCGGCGGGCGAGCTGCTCGGGGTCGGGAGGGCCGTAGCCAGAGAAGTCGGCCTCGTCCCGGCCGGGTCCGCGCGCCGGGGCTGGCTCGGCCGGACCTGGCGGAGTCCCGGCTGACACCATCGGCCCCTGCGGCCATCTAAGCCCCTGGGCGGCCGAAACGTCCGCGCCGTGCCGTCGCCCGGGACGGCCCGTGGAGGAGTCGCGAACGTCTGTCACACATGCGAAGCGTAGTCGCAGGTAATCAACAATTTGTGAAAACGCATAAAAATACGGATAACCAGTCGGATTTGGCTGCCCTGGTCACTTGTGTCTCAATCGTCGGCTCGGTCAGGCGGGCCGCCTTGCCGTCTTGTTACTAGCGGGTAGCATAGGAGTCGGTCCAGGTGAACGCGAACGTGCGGAGCAGCAGATGAGTCACTACAAGAGCAACCTGCGAGACATCGAGTTCAACCTCTTCGAGGTCCTGCGGCGTCAGGACCTGCTGGCCCAGCCGCCCTATCCCGACCTGGACGAGGAGACGGTCCGCGGGATCCTCGGCGAGCTCGAGCGGATGGCGGCCGGGCCGCTGGCCGAGTCCTTCGCCGATGCCGACAGGAACCCGCCGGTCTTCGACGCGGCCACCAACTCGGTGCGGATTCCCGAGTCGCTGCGCAAGTCCTACCGCACCTTCATGGACGCCGAGTGGTACCGGCTGTCGTTGCCCGCCGAGCTCGGCGGGACCCCGGCACCCAGGTCGCTGAACTGGGCCATGGCCGAGCTGATCCTCGGTTCCAACCCGGCGGTCTGGATGTATTCAAGCGGGCACACGATGGCCCGGGTGCTGTGGGACCTCGGCACGCCCGAGCAGAAGCGGTTCGCCGAGCAGGCGATCGAGCAGGAGTGGGGCGCCACCATGGTGCTGACCGAGCCCGACGCGGGCTCCGACGTCGGCGCGGGGCGGACCAGGGCCATCGAGCAGCCGGACGGAACCTGGCACCTGGAAGGCGTCAAGCGCTTCATCACCAGCGCCGAGCACGACCTGGCCGACAACATCTTCCACCTGGTGCTGGCCCGGCCAGAAGGCCACGGTCCCGGCACCAAGGGCCTGTCGATGTTCCTGGTGCCCAAGTACCTGGTCGGGCCGGACGGAGCAGTGGGCGAGCGCAACGGCGCCTTGGTCACCACGGTCGAGCACAAGATGGGCCTGAAGGCCTCGACCACCTGTGAGCTGACGTTCGGCCCAGTTCAACCAGGAGACCGCCCGGCGGTCGGCACCCTGGTCGGCGGCGTGCACGACGGCATCAGGCAGATGTTCAAGGTCATCGAGGACGCCCGGATGATGGTCGGCACCAAGGCCATCGCCACCTTGTCCACCGGCTACCTGAACGCGCTTGACTTTGCCAGGAACCGGGTGCAGGGAGCCGACCTCACCGTGATGACGGACAAGACCGCGCCGCGGGTCACGATCATTCACCACCCCGATGTCAGGCGCATGCTGATGCTGCAGAAGGCCTACGCCGAGGGCATGCGAGCGCTGGTCCTGTACACGGCCTCGATCCAGGACACGATCCAGGTCGCGGCGGACGCCGGGAGCCCCGACGAAAACGCCGTCCGGCTCAACGACCTGCTGCTGCCCGTGGTCAAGGGGGTCGGATCCGAGCGATCGTCGGAGATGCTCAACATTTCCCTGCAGACCCTCGGCGGGTCCGGGTTCCTGCAGGACTACCCGATCGAGCAGTACATCAGGGACGCGAAGATCGACAGCCTGTACGAGGGAACCACCGGGATCCAGAGCCTGGACCTGTTCTTCCGCAAGATCGTCAGGGACAACGGCCAGGCGTTCGGCGCCCTGCTGGCCAAGATCAAGGACGCCGCCGCCGCGGACGACGGCAACGGCCGGGGAAAGGCCGAGCGGGCCGCGCTGGCCGAAGCCGCCGGGCACGTCGAGGCCATAGTGGCGGCCATGGTCGGTTTCCTGATGGCCTCGGCGGAGCAACCCGCCGAGGTCTACAAGGTCGGGCTGAACGCCAACCGGCTGCTGATGGCGCTCGGCGACCTGGTGATCGGGTGGCTGCTCATCACCCACGCGGACATCGCGCAGCACAAACTCGACCAGGCCCCGGCCAACGCCGCCGACCGCGACTTCTACCTGGGCAAGCTGGCCGCGGCCCGGTTCTTCGCCGCCACCGTGCTGCCCAGGCTGGCCGCGGAGCGCAAGTCCGCCGAGGAAACCACCCTGGACCTGATGGACCTGCCCGAGGGCGCGTTCTAACTCCAGGCCAGTATCCGGATCGGGTCCTCGAGCATGGCGCCGATGTCGCGCAGCACGGCGGAGCCGAGTTCCCCGTCGACGATGCGGTGGTCGAAAGACAACGACAAGGTGCACGCCTTCCGCACCGCGAGCTGCCCGTCCACCACCCATGGTGTGTCCTTGACCTGACCGAAGGCCAGGATGGCGGTCTCGCCTGGGGTGAGGATCGGGGTCCCGGCGTCCACCCCGAACACTCCGACGTTGGTGATCGTGATCGTGCCGCCGGCCAGGTCGGCCGGGGTGGCCTGGCCGGCCCGGGCCGTCTCGGTCAGCGCCTGCAGGCCGCGGGCCAGCTCCGGCAGCGGCAGCGCGCCCGCGTCCTTGATGTTCGGCACGATGAGCCCGCGCTCGGCGGCGACCGCGATGCCAAGGTTCACGTAGTGCTTGACCACGATCTCCTCGGCCCCGCCGTCCCAGCGGGAGTTGATGAGCGGGTGCCTGGCCACCGCGGCGAGCAGTGCCCGGGCCACGAAAAGCATCGGCGACACCCGCACCCCGGCGTACTCAGCCAGCTCCCGCACCCGCCGCACCGCGGCCATCGTCTCGGTCACGTCGACCTGCAGGAACTCGGTGACATGCGGCGCGGTGAACGCGCTCGACACCATGGCCGCGGCCATGTGCTTGCGCACGCCACGGATCGAGATGCGCTCCTCGGTGCCCAGGCGGGCCGGGCGGCCGGTGCCTGCCCCGTTGCCCGACACCGAATGGCCCGAACGACCGATGGTGTCACCGGCCGCCGCCCGCTGCACGTCGTCCCGGGTGATCGACCCGTCGGGCCCGGTGCCCGCCAGCTTGGCCAGGCTGATGCCAAGGTCCTTGGCCAGCCTGCGCACCGGCGGCTTGGCCAGGGCCCGGATGGCGGGTGTCGCGGCGGCGGGTGTCCCGGCGGCGGGTATTTCGGCGGCAGGCGCGGCGATGACGGGGACGGTCTTGCGCGCGCGCCGCTTGGTGGACGCCTCCTTGACCCCGTATCCGACCAGGACCGCCTGGCGCTGGGGTTTATCGGGGGCGGGAGCCACCGTCCGTTCGGCCGGATTGGTCTTGTCCTGGACCGAGGCGGTGACGGCGGGTGCGTCGCCGGAGCCGGCCACATCCACCGCGATGATGGGCACGCCGACGTCCACGGTCTGTCCCTCTTCGGCCAGCAGCCGGGACACCGTCCCGTCCCACGGCGATGGCAGCTCGACCACCGCCTTCGCGGTCTCGATCTCCACGATGATCTGGTTGACCTCGACCTGATCGCCCGGCTTCACATGCCAGGCCACGATGTCCGCCTCGGTCAGGCCCTCGCCCACGTCAGGGAGCTTGAACTCCTTGCGCTCGGTCATGATCGCCTCTCACTAAAAAGTCCTCAGTAACCGAACGTGCGGTCCACGGCGTCCAGGATCCGGTCCAGGTCGGGCAGGTAGTGATCCTCCAGCCGGGACGGCGGGTACGGGGTGGCGAAGCCGCCCACGCGCAGCACCGGGGCCTCTAGGTGATAGAAGCACCGTTCGGTCACCCGCGCCGCGATCTCGGCTCCGATGCCCGCGTAGACCGGTGCCTCGTGCGCGACCACGCAGCGTCCGGTCTTGCGTACCGAGGCGCAGATGGTGTCGACGTCAAGCGGGGACAGCGAGCGCAGGTCGATCACCTCGATGCTGCGGCCGTCCTGCCGGGCCGCCAGCGCGGCTTCCAGCGCGGTCCGGACCAGCGGACCGTACGTGAACAGGCTCACATCGGTGCCCTCGAGCACGGTCTTCGCCCGGTCAAGCGGCAGCGCCTGGGCCAGGCCGGCCACCGTGTCGACCTCGCCCTTATCCCAGTAGCGCCGCTTCGGCTCGAAGAAGATCACCGGGTCGTCTGAGCTGATCGACTGCTGGATCATGGCGAACGCGTCGGCCGCGTCCGCGCAGGCGACCACCTTCAGGCCGGCCGTGTGCGCGAACAGCACCTCGGGGGACTCGCTGTGATGCTCGACCGCGCCGATGCCGCCGCCGAACGGGATGCGGATCACCACCGGCAGGCTGACGTGGCCGCGGGACCGGTACCGCATCTTGGCCAGCTGGCTGATGATCTGGTTGACCGCCGGGTAGACGAAGCCGTCGAACTGGATCTCGCAGACCGGCCGGTAGCCGCGCAGCGCCAGGCCGATCGCGGTGCCGACGATGCCCGACTCGGCCAGCGGCGTGTCGATCACCCGGGCTTCGCCGAAGTCCTTCTGCAAGCCGTCGGTCACCCGGAAAACGCCGCCGAGCTTACCGACGTCCTCGCCCATGATCAGGACCTTGGGGTCGTTCTCGAGCGCCTTGCGCAGTCCCTCGTTGATGGCCTTGGACAGGGTGAGACTGGTCATCGTCCGGCCCCCCCGTTCTCCCCGGTCGCCTCGCCGGCGAAGGATTCCAGGTAGGCCGCGTACTGCTCGCTTTCCTCCCGCAAAATCGAGGTCGGCTCGCTGTACACGTCGTCGAAGATGGCCATCGGCGGCGGGTCAGGCATGGTCCGGCACGCCTCTCGCACCCGCGCGCCGACCTGCTTGGCCTCCGCGTCGATCTCCGCGAAGAAGCCGGGGTCGGCCAGCCCGGTGCGGACCAGGTACGCCCTGACCCGTTCGATGGGGTCCCTGAGCTTCCACATCTCCAGCTCGCTGGCCAGCCGGTACCTGGTCGGGTCGTCCGTGGTGGTGTGTGCGCCCATCCGGTAGGTGAACGCCTCGATGAAGGTGGGACCCTGGCCCTCCCTGGCCGCCTGCATGGCCTTCTGCGTCACCGCGTAGCAGGCCAGCACGTCGTTGCCGTCGACGCGGAGCCCGGGGAAGCCGAAGCCGCGGGCCCGCTGGTAGAGCGGGATGCGGCTCTGCTTTTCCAGCGGTTCGGAGATTGCCCACTGGTTGTTCTGGCAGAAGAACACGATCGGCGCGTTGAAGACCGACGCCCAGACAAAGGCCTCGTTCACGTCGCCCTGGCTGGTGGCGCCGTCACCGAAGTAGACGATGACCGCCTCACCTGGCCGCTCGGCGGCCTCCGGGTTCTCCGGGTTCCCGCCGACGGCGCCGTCGCGCTGGATGCCCATCGCGTAGCCGGTCGCGTGCAGGGTCTGGCTGCCGATCACGATCGTGTACAGGTGAAACTTGTGCTCCTCGGGGGCCCAGCCGCCGTGGCTGACGCCGCGGTAGAGCTCGAGCAGCTTGACCGGGTCGATGCCGCGGCACCAGGCCACACCGTGCTCGCGGTAGGTGGGAAAGACCATGTCCTGCGGCCCGAGCGAGCGGGCCGAGCCGATCTGGGCGGCCTCCTGGCCGAGCAGCGAGGCCCAGATGCCGAGCTCGCCCTGGCGCTGCAAGGCGATCGCCTCGGTGTCGATCCTGCGGACCAGGACCAGATCCCGGTACATGTCCCTGATGTCGGCGGCGGAGAGCTCGACCGGGTAGTCGGGATGCTCGATCCGCTCCCCCTCCGGGGTGAGCAGCTGGACAAATCCCTCTTGATCTACGATCTCCGGTGCGGGCTGCTGGTGCTGGGCCTGCTGGTGCTGGGCCTGTTCGTGCTGCGCGGCTGTGGTCGCGGCGCCGGATTCGACGGTCACGTGCCACTCCTTTCCGGGCCGGTAACTGGGATCACCAGTGCCGGCCAGACGGCCTGAGGTTCCCGGACGCATCTGTCGCTGAGCTGTCGCGTACGCTGCGTGCCCGGTGGGGCGCACCCGTACGCGGTCCCAGTGGGACGCTCTTCACCAGACGATATATGCCCTGACGGCCCTGGAGGATACGTGGCCCGAATGATCGTGGAAGTAATGCTCAAGCCGGAGATCCATGACCCGCAGGGGGATGCCATCGCTAGCGCGTGTCACCGTCTGGGCTTCGGCCAGGTACGCGGAGTCAGGCAGGGAAAAAGGTTTGAGATCGACATAGAGGGCCCGGTGGATGACGCTGTGATAGCCATCACAACCCTGGCCAGGGATCTGCTATCTAACCCGGTCATAGAGGAATTTTCGGTGTTCCATGAGTAGCCCGGGCGGATTTATTTAACGCCTGCGACCAGGCAACCGGGTTTCGGTGGCGTTAACGGGGAATCACTCGAACTGTGAGTACTGGTGGCAAGATGCGCGTGAAGTCAGTTCCTGATGTGAAGTTCTGCCTGGTCTTCCAGTGCGAGTCGCTGAGCGTACCGGTTATGCGCCGGGTCCTCGGTGACACCCTGCGCAGCCTTGGCGTGGACGACGAATCCGTGTACGGCATCTTGCTCGCGGCCACCGAAGCCTGCACCAACGTTCTTACCCACGGCGGCCACCGGGTCCACAGCTATCAGGTCGTGACCAGCCTGGGCGCGGTCGGGTGCCAGGTCGAGGTGGCGGACGAGGGCATCGGCGTGGCGGCGGACGCGCGCGCGTCCGCGGCCACCACCGGACCAGAGCCGGCCGGGCCGCAGACTCCGATTGCCGAGCTGCCTGAGTCGGGCCGCGGCCTGGCGGTCATGCGCGCCTTCGTCGACAACGTCACGCTCGACAGTCAGCCGGGACGCGGGACGGTGGTGACCTTGCGCAAGCACATCAGCTGGTCCTCCGACGCCCCGCTGCGGCAGTTCCGGGAGGCCAGCTAGCCGTGTCGTGCTTGCGGCGCCGCGACCGGTTGGCTTGCCAGGGGAAATAAGCTTTCCAGGTGCGAATAGGGGTTATTACATTTCCTGGGTCACTAGATGACCGTGACGCGGCGCGAGCCGTCCGGCTGGCCGGGGCGGAGCCGGTCATGCTCTGGCACGGCGATCGCGAGCTGCGTGGCGTGGATGCGGCGATCCTGCCTGGCGGCTTCTCCTACGGTGATTACCTGCGCTGCGGCGCGATCGCCAGGTTCGCGCCGGTCATGCGCGAGCTGGTGCCTGCCGCCCGGGCGGGCCTGCCCGTGCTCGGCATCTGCAACGGCTTCCAGATCCTGTGCGAGGCGCATCTGCTGCCCGGCGCGCTGACCCGCAACGCCGGGCTCCGGTTTATCACCCGCGACCTGCCACTTCGGGTCGAGCGGGCGCAGACGGCATGGACGCGGGCCTACGCCGACGGCGAGCAGATCCTCGTCCCGCTGAAGAGCGGCGAAGGCGCCTACGCCGCCGACCCGGGTACGCTCGCGGGCCTGCGGGCATCCGGTCAGGTCGTCATCACCTACGCCGAGGCCAACCCCAACGGCTCGGCCGACGGCATCGCCGGGGTGTGCAACGCCGAGGGGAACGTGGTCGGCCTGATGCCGCATCCCGAGCACGCGGTCGACCCCCTCACCGGCCCCTCCGCCGACGGCCTCGGCTTTTTCACCTCCGTGGTAGCCGGAGTCGCGGCATGAGGCGAGCAGAAGACACCGTGTCGCGGGCGGGGGAGACGCCGGATCAGCCGCAGCCGTTTGCCGAGCTCGGCCTGACCGAGGCGGAATACGGCAAGATCTCCGCCACCCTGGGCCGCCGCCCGACCAGCGCCGAGCTGGCCCTCTACTCCGTCATGTGGAGCGAGCACTGCTCTTACAAGTCCTCCAAGGTGCACCTGCGGCGCTTCGCGGATGCCGCGGCGGACTCTGGCGCGCTGCTCGCGGGTATCGGTGCCAACGCCGGCGTGGTGGACATCGGCCAGGGCTACGCGGTCACCTTCAAGATCGAATCGCATAATCATCCGTCCTACGTGGAGCCGCATCAGGGTGCGGCCACCGGTGTCGGCGGCATCGTCCGTGACATCCTCGCCATGGGCGCGCGCCCGGTGGCGGTGATGGACGCGCTCAGGTTCGGGCCTGCCGCGGCGCCCGACACCGGCCGGGTGCTGCCTGGAGTGGTGAGCGGCATCTCCTTCTACGGGAACTGCCTGGGCCTGCCCAACATCGGCGGCGAGCTGGACTTCGACCCTAGCTACGCCGGAAATCCCCTGGTCAACGCGCTCTGCGTCGGGATCATGCGGCACGATGACTTGCAGGTCGCGGCGGCCACCGGCCCGGGGAACCAGGTGATCCTGTTCGGTTCGACCACCGGCCCGGACGGGGTAGGCGGTGCTTCGGTGCTGGCCAGCGCGGCGTTCGGCTCGGCGGCCGGCGAACAGAGCGCGAAGCGGCCGAGCGTGCAGGTAGGAGATCCGTTCACCGAGAAGCTGCTGGTCGAGTGCTGCCTCGAGCTCTACGCCGCCGGCCTGGTCGTGGGCATCCAGGATCTCGGCGCCGCGGGCGTGGCGTGCGCCACGACCGAGCTCGCGGCGGGGGGCACAGGCGGCATGGCGGTGCGGCTGGACGCGGTGCCGCTGCGCGATGCATCCCTGGGGCCGCCCGAGATCTTGATGAGCGAGTCGCAGGAACGCATGATGGCGGTGGTCGAGCCAGCCCGAGTGGATGAGTTCCTCGCCGTCTGCGCCAAGTGGGACGTACGCGCCGCGGTCATCGGCGAGGTGACCGACACCGGCAGGCTGGTCATGACCTGGCACGGCGAGACGGTGGTGGACATCCCGCCGTCGTCGGCGGCCGACGGGCCCGTCTACCAGCGGCCGGTCGAGCGCGGGGCGGATCAGGACGCGCTGGCCGCCCGCGACCCGGCCGCGCTGCCGCGCCCGGCGGACGGCGCGGCCCTGCGCGCGGCCCTGCTTGAGCTGCTCGGCTCGCCCGGGCTGGCCGACAAGGGCTGGGTCACCGATCAGTACGACCGGTACGTCCGCGGCGACACGGTGCTGGCCATGCCGGAAGACGGCGGCCTGGTCCGGGTGGACGAGGCGACCGGACTCGGCATCGCGCTGGCCACCGACGGCAACGGCCGTTACTGCCGGCTCGACCCCTACCTGGGCACCCAGCTCGTGCTGGCCGAGGCTTACCGGAACGTGGCCGTGACCGGCGCCCGCCCGCTGGCCGTGACGAACTGCCTGAACTTCGGCTCGCCGGAAGATCCCGCGGTGATGTGGCAGTTCGCCGAGGCCGTGCGCGGGCTCGCGGACGGCTGCGCCGCCCTCGGCGTGCCCGTCACCGGCGGGAACGTGAGCTTCTACAACCAGACCGGCACGGCCGCCATTCACCCCACTCCGGTCATCGGGGTCCTCGGCGTGCACGATGACGTCCGGCAGCGGCTGGCGATCGGATTTCCCCCCGCTGCCGGTGGCACGGCCGGGGCCGGCCTTGTCCTGCTCGGCCGCACCGAGGCGGAGTTCGGCGGCTCGGCCTGGGCGTATGTGCTGCACGGTCACCTCGGTGGCCACCCGCCGGCTCCAGACCTCGACGCCGAGCGACGGCTGGCTAGCCTGCTCGCCGCGGCGGCCGCGGCCGGCCTGCTGTCCGCCGCGCATGACCTGTCCGACGGCGGGCTGGCGGTGGCGCTCGCCGAATCCTGCCTGCGCGGCGGTACCGGTTGCGCCGTGCGGCTGCCCGGTGACCCGTTCACCTGGCTGTTCAGCGAATCGGCGGCCCGCGCGATCGTATCCGTCCGGCCGGACGACCAAGCCGCTTTCGACCAGCTGTGCGCCGCCCACGACGTGCCTGGCGTCACCATCGGCACCGTGGGCGGTGCGGACCTGACGGTCGAGGGGCTGTTCAGCATCCCGCTCGACGAGCTCGCCGAGGTGCATACCCGGACCTTGCCCGCGCTGTTCGGCTGAGCCTGGTCACCCGCGGGCGCCGAGACGGGTCTTATATCCGGTCCTGACATGTTGCGGTACGGTCGCCGGTATGCCTGCCCGACGTCTTGATCCGCGGGGGCCGGAAAGCGTGGCCGCGGTGCTGCGCGCGCTCGATGCGGACGGCCTGCCCGGCGCGCAGGATCAGCGCACCGCGGCTCGGTACCTGCTGTACTTGCTGGCCGACCGGTATCCGGGCCGGGTCCTTGAGGTACGGGTCCCGCCGGTGGCGGCCGTCCAGTGCCTGCCCGGACCTGTGCATACCCGGGGCACGCCGCCGAACGTGGTGGAGACCGACCCCCTCACCTGGATCAGGCTGGCAGCGGGCCGGCTTAGCTGGACCGACGCGGTCGCCTCCGGCGCCGTCCACGCGAGCGGCCCGCGCGCTGATCTGGCCGAACATCTGCCACTGTGCGACTAAACTGAACAAGTGGCCCCCCCCGACGGTCGTCTGACGGATGAACTTCTACCCGAGGACCAGCCGCCACGAGACGCTTGCGGCGTATTTGGTGTATGGGCGCCCAACGAAGATGTCGCCAAGCTCGCTTACTTCGGGCTCTACGCCCTGCAGCATCGCGGCCAGGAATCCGCGGGCATAGCGGTCAGCGACGGCAGCCGCATCGTGGTCCACAAGGAAATGGGCCTGGTCGCCCAGGTTTTCGACGAGCCTGCCCTGACCACGTTGCGCGGGCACATCGCGGTGGGGCACTGCAGGTACTCCACCACCGGCGCCTCAGTCTGGGCCAACGCGCAGCCGACCTTCCGCTCCACCGGCAAGACGAGCCTGGCGCTCGGTCACAACGGAAACCTGATCAACACCCGTGAGCTGGCCGCCCTGCTCGACGGCACCGTGCCGGGCAGCAACGGGATCACCGCGACGTCCGACACCGATGTGCTCACGGCGCTGTTCGTCGCCGACCGCACCGAGCTCACCGGGATCGGCGCGGGTCCGGCGCCCATCGAGGGGGCCAGCCAGGTCGAGAACGCGGCGGCGGCGGTATTGCCGCTGGCCAAGGGCGCTTATTCGCTCGTCTTCATGGATGAGCAGACGCTGTACGCGGCCCGCGACCCGCATGGCTTCCGGCCGCTGGTGCTCGGCCGCCTGGACAGCGGCTGGGTTGTCGCGAGCGAGACGGCCGCGCTGGACATCGTCGGCGCCAGGTTCGTGCGGGAGATCGCGCCCGGCGAACTGGTCAGCATCGACGGGCGCGGGGTCAGGTCCAGGACGTTCGCGGCGCCGAAGCCGAGCGGGTGCCTCTTCGAGTATGTCTACCTGGCCAGGCCCGACACCACGATCTCCGGACGGGGCGTGCACGCCACCCGGGTCGAGGTCGGCCGGCAGCTCGCGGCCGAGCATCCCGCGGACGCCGACCTGGTCATACCAGTGCCAGAATCGGGGACGCCGGCCGCGATCGGCTTCGCCGAGGCGAGCGGTATCCCCTTTGGCCAGGGGCTGGTCAAGAACTCCTATGTGGGAAGGACGTTCATCCAGCCCAGCCAGACGATCAGAGAGCGGGGCATCAAGCTGAAGCTGAACCCGCTCAGGGACGCCATCGCCGACCGCAGGATCGTGGTGGTCGACGACTCCATCGTCCGCGGGAACACCCAGCGCGCGCTCGTGGCGATGCTCCGCGAGGCGGGCGCCGCGCAGGTGCACGTCCGGGTCGCATCCCCGCCGGTGAGCTGGCCCTGCTTCTACGGCATCGACTTCGCGACCCGGGCCGAACTCATCGCCGGACGCTTGTCGCCCGAGGAGATCTGCGCCTCGATAGGCGCCGATTCCCTCGGCTACGTGTCGCTGGCGGGACTGATCAAGGCGACCACGATCCCGGCCAGCCGTCTATGCCGCGCGTGCTTCGACGGGCAGTACCCGATCCCGGTCGCTGAAGATGACCGGGGCAAGCACGTGCTCGACGGCCTGGGCGTCGGGCCCTGAGCGCCGTCGGGTCCTGAGCGACACTGACCGCGGCCAGCCATCAGCTGCGACCGCGGTCAGGCCCTCGCCGCTTAACGCGGCCAGGCGTCCTCGGCGTCTTTCCAGGCGCCCGCAGACCCTGGTGGCTCGTCGTCCTCGTCGTCTTCCTCGTCGTCGTCTTCCCCGGCGCCGGAATGATGATTACCGTCACCGGAGTCCGCGCCGACGCCCAGCTCCGCACGCAGCCGGTCAAGGTCTGTGTCGTCGCTCTTGTTGTACTTGAGCTGACGGGCCACCTTAACCTGCTTGGCCTTGGCTCGGCCGCGCCCCATTGGCTCGACCCCCTTGAACGTCCGGAGCCGGTCAGGCCCCATGATCTCCGTCTCGCTGGTTTCCGCGCGCCGTAGGACAGCGCCGCCAACCCGCAACGGGCCGCGCGACGTTCACCAGCATCCGTACAGGTACAACCGTACCCGCTTTGCGCCCCTGATGCCTACGCTGATCCCATCGTGCCCAGGTAGATTCCGCGCAGGCGGCCAATATCAGACATCCGCCGCTCGGCCAGGCGGTCCGCGGCCACCGATGGCGGCACCCCGTCGGCGTCCGAAATGGTGAGGATCTTCGCGGTGGTGGCGAAGATCTGCTCGGTCGCCGCCCGGGCGCGATCGAAATTAAATCCAGCCAGCTCGTCCGCCACCTGGATGACGCCACCTGAGTTGACCACGTAGTCGGGCGCGTAGAGGATGCCGTGGTCCACCAGCAGCTTCTCGACGCCATGGTGGGCCAGCTGGTTGTTCGCGGCACCGCACACGATGCGAGCGTCAAGGACGTTCACCAGCTCATCGGTCAGGGTGCCGCCCAGCGCGCACGGAGCCAGGATGTCCAGCGGCTCCGCGATGAGCGCGCGGACGTTTCCCACGGCGCGGGCTTGCGGGTGCCTCGCCAGGACGGCGTCGACCGCCGCGGCGCTGACATCGCAGATGACGACCTGGGCTCCGGCCTCGACGAGGTGGCTGACCAGGCGGTGCCCTACTTTCCCCACGCCTTCCACGCCGACGGTCCGCCCGTGCAAGCCGGTATCTCCCCAGGCGTGCTTGGCTGCCGCTCGCATCCCGTGCATGACGCCGAGCGCGGTGAGTACGGACGAATCGCCCGCGCCGCCGTGGGCGGTCGTGCGGCCCGTCACGTACCGGCATTCCCTGGCGATGATGTCCATATCCTCGCTGCGCGTGCCCACATCGCACGCGGTGACGTAACGGCCGCCGAGAGAGGCGACGAAGCGGCCGTAGGCGCGCAGCAGCGGCTCGGTCTTGATCTGGGCGGGATCGCCGATAATGACCGCTTTCCCGCCGCCGTGGTCCAGGCCGGCCAGCGCGTTCTTGTAGGCCATGGCCGTCGACAGGCGCAGCACGTCAGCGAGGGCTTCGTCCTCGCTCGCGTAGGGGTAAAAACGAGTCCCGCCGAGCGCGGGGCCCAGTGCGGTGGAGTAAATGCCGATGATCGCCCGGAGCCCGGAGTTGTTGTCCTGGCAGAAGACGACCTGTTCGTGGTCCGCCGGCCCGGGGGCTTGTCCCCCCGCGTGAGTACCGCCGGCGGTGCTGTTTGCCCGGTGGGGCATCGCGAACACGTTGGTCACGGTAGCGACTCTTCTCATCCCGTCCCGGTTCCTCGCTGACCCGGGATCGGGACTAGCGTATTGCCTGCGTGGGCCTGCGGACCGGAACGACCGCCGCCGCCATGGCCCGATGCGTCACGTACTGGCTGGTAACCGGCGGCGAGACGATCTCGTTACCTTGACCCTGACCTTGGATGCGTTCTGGTATGTCACGATACGACAGTGATGACTTACGCCGCGTATCTTCGCATCTACGAGCCGGTTTCGGCGTTCCACGAACCCGACCGTTCCCGGTGGGCGGCTTACGCTGCCTCGCCCGAGCGGCCGAGACGGCGTGACTCGCTGATGGTGGAGCACGTCGAAGCCCTGCGCCGGGCGATCGCGGCACCGCAGATCGTGCTCCCTGAGGCCGAAAGCGGGCACGCCTACGTCCGGCACGCGGACGGGGTCACGTACATATGCCCGTGGCAGACCAGGTTGCGCTGCCTGCTGGCGTACGGCCGGATGCTCTCGGTCGCGGGAGCGTCGGTGCCCGGCACGGTCCCGGCTAACGACGACGAGGCCATGGTGGCCCTGGCCCAGCTGGAGGACAGCGGGACGACAGCCCGGCTGCACATCCTGGCCAGCGCGTGGGCCATGCCGCTAGCCTGGTTCGTCCCGTTTTCTGCGGCGGAACGATGGCTGGCTCTTGGCGCGGACGGTGACCGGCCAGCCGCGGCGGCGACCGCCTCGGCGACGCGGGCGCTCGTCTACACCACTCCCATGTCCCGCGCGCGCAGGCGGGTGGCCCGTGGCCTGGCCGCGCTCCGGGGGGCACCGCCCGGCTTCTCCGACGCCGCCTGGGACCCACTGCGCGCGGAGGCCGAGTTGACCGAAGTCGGGCGCTGGCTCGAGGAGTTTCACCCGTACTCGCTCGTGGAGCTCGATTACGGCGGCCTGGTGCATCTGCTGAGCGACGACGCGCTTTGCGGCGACCAGTCGGTAGCCGAGATTAACGCGGCCATCGAGGCAGTAGCGAAGAGCGAGTGCGAACTCGCCATGGCCATGTACAAGCGCGCATACGGCCGGTGGCGCGCGTTCGCCGAATTCGAGCTGGCCAACTGAGTAGCGCGGCGCCCCGGCGAATAGTTCGCGGGCAGTATTTCCGAATCTGCCACGATGCGACTGAAAGTATCGCTAGAATCACCCTGAGTGACAGTGGTCGGCGGAGCAACTGGGCATCCCGGTACAGAAACTTTGCGCCTGGTGGTCGACGCGTCACCGCTGGTGATGGCAATATGGTCTCTGTCGGCCATATGGGACATCCCCGACAGGCTCCTAGGAGCACCAGGCAAGAACAAGAAAACGCAGGATCGCAGGACTGGTCCAGGAGGAGAGGCCAACTCATGTCCGCACGTACACCAGAGGCTGAGCCGTTGTTGACGCCCGCGGAGGTCGCCACGATGTTTCGCGTCGACCCCAAGACCGTCACACGCTGGGCGAAGGCAGGAAAACTAACGTCGATCCGCACGCTGGGGGGACACCGGCGCTACCGGGAGACTGAGGTTCGTGCACTACTCGCGGGTATTCCGCAGCAGCGCTCCGAGTGACCTTCTGCCGTCTTCACGGGGCGAGCGCTCAGCATATGTCGCTGACTGTGAAAACGGCAGCACTCGTTCAACGGAATGGGGGGTCGGCTCCGGTAGCGGAGTGTCACATTGGAGATACTGTCCGGCAAGATTTACCGCCGGCGCATCCTCTAGGCACGCTGCCGGGGCCGGTCCGCTCTCAGGGGAGGATCGCACGATGCGTGATCCAGAATTGGTCGCACGTGCTCAGCGCGCCGCGAAGCGGCTGGAAACGGCATGGGAACAGTGGCGCGCATTGCACGGACTTGCGGTCGCACCCGGGCAGCCGGTCGTGAGCTACGTCGGCTATTCGCTGAAAGAACCATGGGGTGAACCCCGAGTCGTGATCGGGATCGATGCCGACGAGGCCGAGTACCTCGCGGAGTTCCTCGACCGTGATGAATGCGCGCAGGGCGGGCCGGTCCGGCTTCAGGCCGGGACGCTGCACCCCGAACCGCTCCAGTCCGGGCCGCGTCAGCAGGTAACACTGGCCGGATCGCAGCCAGGCGGCCCGCAGGAGTACTCGGGTTCGCCGCGGCTGGCCGCGCCCAGCGCCCACGGCCTTGGCCGCCAGTCACCGGATCGAGTCCGGGACATAGTCGCCGGACTCGCGGGCTGGGCTTCAGGTGAGCTTCCTGGCCAGGTAGCGGAGCAACTAACCGGCTGGCCGCCTGGCAGGCAAACTTCTGATCGGCCGCCCGGCGCCGCGTAGCCATGCCGCGGCGGTCACGTGCGCAGATATTTTCACGCGGTAAGCGGGTTCACAGCTACGTCCTAGCGTGCGCTAAGAATCAAGCGGCATGATCATTACCGAGGGGACGAGCTGGTCTCGTTCTTTCCCGTCTGGGCTCGGGGTGGCCAGGCCCCGCTCCGAGCCCAGGCTGTAGTCCGGTCACACGTGGTCGCGCCGCCAGCCCGACAGCCCGCCGTGCCGGACGCTTGCCGAGCCGGGACGGCCGCGATTTGCGCGGGAACACCCTGGCGAGCCATGTGCCCTTCTCCGCACCGTTTCCTGGGTGGAAAAAATTTTCCTCTCAGGAATGGCGTCTGAAACCCCGAGGTAGTTCCCGGGCCGCCCCGGCCTTCGTGCCCGGCAGGTTGACGATCCGTCCATTAATATGAAACCACTTTGATATCGGACTGGGCAGTCGGCGCCGCAGGCGGCAGGAGGCATCCCGATGCACGCACCAGATGACAACACCACTCCCTTGCAGTCCCTCATGAGACGCACGATGTTGCCATGGGAGTACCGCCACCTCCGTGCCGTTGCGAGCGTGCGCTTTGCGGCCGGCGGCTTTACTCTCGCCATCGGCCTCGTTCTGCTCTCTCTCGGTCGTCAAGCGGAAACCAGCCAAGATCGGCGCAAATGCTACCGGTGGGCAGCGTGGTTCCTGGTGGATGCGCCGTTGCAATTCCTTGGCGGCTATCTGGAGATGAAGATGGCCCGCTCCGCACCTCCCCGCACCTGAGCATTGTTGACACGGCGTGCGCGGCGGCGGTGTACTGCCCTGCATGACGGATACGACGAGTAGGGCAGGCACCTCGGAGTCCACGGCGGCTGCTTTTCCTGTCACCACTGCGTTCGAGCTGCCGGGCATGGTGGTGGAACAAAATCTCGGCATCACGTTTGGTCTGGTGGTGCGGGCGATGGGCTTCGGCAAGACCGTCGCCGGCGGGATTTCGTCGCTGCGCCAGGGCGAGGTTTCGCAGTTCACGGTGGTTCTCGAAGACGCCCGCAGGCATGCGATCGACCGGATGATCGAGAACGCGAAGCTGCTCGGCGCCAACGCGGTGATCGCGATGCGCTTCGACTCCGCCGAGATCGGCAAGGCCCGCGCCGAAGTTGTCGCCTACGGCAGCGCGGTGGTCGTCACGCCGTCGGCATGAGCGAGCCTGGGGGCGGTGCGCCGGCCAGACGGCGCTCGCTGCTCGGGGACGCCGACCGCGAGCGCCTGGTCGCGCTGCTGCGCGAGCACTACGCCGCGGGTCGGCTGGACCTAGAGGACCTGCGCCACCGGGTCGGTGTCGTGCTGACGGCCGCCTATGCCGAGGAGGCCGCGGTGGCCCTGGCCGACCTCCCGCCCGCCGGTGTCCCGGTAACGCCGGGCGCCGGGCGCAGCGGGGGTTCCCGCGGGCGGCACGCCCAGACGCGCAGGCCCGAGCCGGGCTGGGTGCCGACGGCTGAGCGGTTCCGCGATCCGTCCAGCCGCGTGATCATGCGGGTCTGGATCGACCCGTCTGACGAGAGCCGCCACTACGTACCGGACGACGCGTCGGACCACTGACATCGCTCCGCGCCGGTGATTAGGTGGCGCAGGCCACGGCGGACTGGACGTTGTCGAGGAGAGCCTCCAGGATCCGGTTGTGCAGCGGTTCGATCCGTTCGGGCCAGATGGTCTCGTAGGTGCCGGTCGCGCTGCCCTCAACGGTGTGCCGCAGGAGCGTGCCGCCCTCGGCGGGTTCCAGCTCGAACCAGTGCCCGCCCTGGAACTCAGCGGGGCTGAGCACGCGGAACGCGCGCACGGCGCCGGGCCGTTCGGTCTCCTCCCAGAGCATCAGGCCGGTGTCGTACCGCCGGTTCCCCTGCTCCCTGGACACCGGCGTGATCTGTGCGGGCCAGATGAGGCCGAAATCCGCGACGAGCGCGGCGATCCGCTGCGGCGGCGCCGCGATCATCCGCTCGTGACGGTTCAGGATTTTCACGGTCCTCCCTTCGTCTCGGCCCACAGACGCGGTCGCGCGCCGTCGCGTGACATCGGGGCGAGCCGCACAGGCCCGGCCCGGTGACATCCAGGTCGCCGGGGGCTGGCACGGCTGCGGTCGCGCCGGGAGTCGCTCTATGTGCCAAGGCGGCCTGCTAGCCGTGGCATAACGGTACGTCGGACCACTGACATCTGTCCACGACACCAAGATCAGTAACGACGTTTTTCCTGGTGGGCCAACGACAGAACTCTGATGGCCTGCGGTTATGGATGTTCTGCGGAGGGTTGTTCCCGCGTTAAGCGGGCTGATCTCCCGGCCGGGCCGGCGGGGATGCGGGCTGGTCGGCGAGCTCG
>Ga0182013_10001656_pt1 | contig 30118 bp, 24 predicted proteins | sample 612S2MmetaG_FD_120487 | JGI IMG/M metagenome (GOLD analysis project Ga0182013, IMG submission 120487) | Permafrost microbial communities from Stordalen Mire, Sweden - 612S2M metaG | ecosystem: Environmental > Terrestrial > Soil > Wetlands > Permafrost | place: Sweden: Stordalen | collected... | reverse complement strand
GATCCCGGCGCTCGAGCAGATCATCAAGCGTGGCGGCCAGCTCGGCCTCAAGGAAATCGCGCTCGGAATGGCCCACCGCGGCCGCCTCAACGTGCTGACCCAGGTGATGGGCAAGCCGCACCGCGCCATCTTCCACGAATTCAAGGGCGGCTCGGTCTCGCCCGACGAAGTCGAATGCTCCGGCGACGTGAAGTACCATCTTGGCGCTTCGTCGGACCGGGAGTTTGACCACAACCGCGTCCACCTGTCGCTGACCGCCAATCCGTCGCATCTCGAGATCGTCGATCCGGTGGTGCTCGGCAAGGTGCGCGCCAAGCAGGACCAGCTCGACGACTACATCGAGCGGACGAAGGTCCTGGCGCTGCTGATCCACGGCGACGCGGCGTTCGCCGGTCAGGGCGTGGTCGCCGAATGCTTCGGCCTCTCCGGCCTGCGCGGCCACCGCACCGGCGGTTCGGTCCATTTCATCGTCAACAACCAGATCGGCTTCACCACCTATCCGCGCTATTCGCGCTCGTCGCCCTATCCGTCCGACGTCGCCAAGCTGGTCGAGGCGCCGATCTTCCACGCCAACGGCGACGATCCGGAAGCGGTGGTGTTCTGCGCCAAGGTGGCGACCGAATACCGGCAGAAGTTCCACAAGCCGGTCGTCATCGACATGTTCTGCTACCGCCGCTTCGGCCACAACGAAGGCGACGAGCCGGGGTTCACCCAGCCGCTGATGTATCGCGCCATCCGCGCCCATCCGACGACGCGGCAGATCTATGCCCGGAAGCTGATCGAGGAAGGCATCGTCACCGAGGGCGAAGTCCAGAAGATGCGCGACGACTGGCGTCAGCGCCTCGAGGCCGAGTACGAGGCGGGGCAGGCCTATATCGCCAACAAGGCCGATTGGCTCGACGGTCGCTGGGCGGGCTTCAAGGCCGCGCAGGACCTCGCCGACGACGACCGGCGCGGCCAGACCGGCGTCGACGCCGATCGGCTGCGGTTCATCGGCCATCGCATCACCGGCGCGCCGGAGGGTTTCAGCGTCCACAAGACCATCCAGCGCTTTCTCGACGCGCGTCGTTCGACGATCGACAGCGGCGAGGGCCTCGACTGGGCGACCGGCGAGGCGCTGGCGTTCGGCTCGCTGCTCGACGAGGGCTTCCCGGTGCGCCTGTCCGGCCAGGACAGCGAGCGCGGCACGTTCTCGCAGCGTCATTCGGTGCTGATCGACCAGCAGACCGAGGCGCGCTACATTCCGCTCAACCACATTCGCGACGGCCAGTCGCGCTACGAGGTCATCAACTCGATGCTCTCGGAAGAGGCCGTGCTCGGTTTCGAATACGGCTATTCGCTCGCCGAGCCGAATTCGCTCACCCTGTGGGAGGCGCAGTTCGGCGACTTCGCCAACGGCGCGCAGGTCGTGTTCGACCAGTTCGTGTCTTCCGGGGAGCGCAAGTGGCTGCGGATGTCCGGTCTCGTTTGTCTGCTGCCGCACGGATTCGAAGGGCAGGGGCCGGAGCACTCGTCGGCGCGGCTCGAGCGCTTCTTGCAGCTCTGCGCCGAAGACAACATGCAGGTCGTCTATCCGACGACGCCGGCCAATCTCTTTCATGCGCTGCGCCGGCAGATCAAGCGCCAGTTCCGCAAGCCGCTGATCGTAATGACGCCGAAGTCGATGCTGCGCAACAAGCGCGCCGTGTCGAGCCTCGACGCGTTCGTGACCGGAACCACCTTCCATCGCGTGCTGTGGGACAACGCGGAGACGCATAAGGGCGAGAAGATCAAGCTCGCGCGCGACGACAAGATCCGCCGCGTGGTTCTGTGCGCGGGCAAGGTCTATTACGATCTCCAGGATGAGCGCGAGAAGCGCGGGATCGACGACGTCTATCTGCTGCGCGTCGAACAGCTCTATCCATTCCCGCTCAAGAGCCTGGTCAAGGAGCTGTCGCGCTTCAAGAAGGCCGATCTGGTGTGGTGCCAGGAGGAGCCGAAGAACATGGGCGCCTGGAGCTTCGTCGAGCCCTATCTCGAATGGGTGCTCGCGCAGGTCGGCGGCAAAGCCAAGCGCGCGCTCTACGCCGGCCGTCCCGCCGCCGCTTCGCCCGCGGCCGGGCTGATGTCCAAGCACCTCGCCCAGCTCAAGACGTTCCTCGACGAGTGTTTCGCGTGACGGACTTCCGCTCGCGCCGGCCCGCGCAAAGGCGACTGTCGCAATGCCGCATTTCCTCTGCCGTCTGACGCCGCCGCGCCCGACCTTCCTCGCCGACATGAGCGGGGAGGAGCGGGAGTTGATGGCGAGGCATGCCGACTATTGGCGCTCCTACGTCGAGGTCGGCCGCGTGGCGGCGATCGGCGCGGTCGCGGACCCGGCCGGCGCGTGGGGCGTGGCGATCATCGAAGCGGATACGCGCGAGGAGGTCGAGGCGCTGCAGGCGCTCGATCCCGTCGCGCTGTCGGGCCGCGGCTTCGTCTATCAAAACTTCCTCATGCCGACGGTGGCGCTGCGTCCGGTCGAGCCGCGCGCCGCCGTTTCCACCATTTCCCCTTGACGAGAAGGGCGCCGCGCGCGGCGCAGGTGTTTTCATGCTGACAGAAATCCGGGTTCCGACCCTCGGCGAATCGATTTCGGAAGCGACCGTCGGCAAGTGGTTCAAGCAGCGCGGCGACGCGGTGAAGGCCGACGAGCCGCTGGTCGAGCTCGAGACCGACAAGGTGACGCTCGAAGTCAATGCGCCGGCCGCCGGCGTGCTGACCGAGATCGCCGCCGAGAGCGGCCAGACGGTGGCGATCGGCGCGCTGCTCGGCGGCCTGAGCGCCGACGGGGCGGCCGTCGCGGCCAAGCCCGCCGCCGCGCTCCCGCCCGCCGCTCCGCCGCGGCCGGCCGCGCCGACGGCGATGCCGCCCGCGCCGTCGGCGGCCAAGCTCGCCGCCGACAAGGCGGTCGATCTGTCCGCGGTCGCCGGCAGCGGCAAGCGCGGCCAGGTGCTGAAGGGCGACGTCATCGACGCGCTCGCGCGCCCGGCGCCCGCGCCGGCCCCGGTCGCGCCGCCGCCCGCCCCGGTCGCGCCGCCGCCGGCGGCGCCGGCCGCTTTGCGCGCGCCTTCGGCGCCTGAGGATTCCGGGCGCGAGGAACGCGTGCGGCTGACCAAGCTGCGCCAGACCATCGCCCGCCGACTCAAGGACGCGCAGAACACCGCCGCCATGCTGACGACCTTCAACGAGGTCGACATGAGCGAGGTGATGGCGATGCGCACGCGCTACAAGGACGCGTTCGAGAAGAAGCACGGCGCCAAGCTCGGCTTCATGGGCTTCTTCGTGAAGGCCTGCGTCCAGGCGCTGAAGGAAATTCCGGCGGTCAACGCCGAGATCGACGGCGCCGACCTCGTCTACAAGGACTACTACCACCTCGGCATCGCGGTCGGCACCGACCGCGGCCTGGTCGTGCCGGTGGTGCGCGACTGCGACGCGCTGTCGATCGCCGGCATTGAGAAGGCGATCGCCGACGTCGGCCGGCGCGCGCGCGACGGCTCTTTGAAGATCGAGGAGATGCAGGGCGGCACCTTCACCATCACCAACGGCGGCATCTACGGCTCGCTGATGTCGACGCCGATCCTCAATGCGCCTCAGTCCGGCATTCTCGGCATGCACAAGATCCAGGAGCGGCCGGTGGTCGTCGCCGGCAAGATCGAGATCCGGCCGATGATGTATCTCGCGCTCAGCTACGATCACCGCGTCGTCGACGGCAAGGAAGCGGTGACGTTCCTGGTGCGCGTGAAAGAAGCGCTGGAGGACCCGGCGCGGCTGGTGCTCGACCTCTAGTCGGCCGGGCGAACAAGACGGGGGAAACGATGAGCGAACTTCTTTGCCTCGAGTTGAGCGTCGTTCTGTGGTTCGTCTACCTGTTCACCCAGATTCTGACGTCACGCGCGGAGTACGGCGACGCATGGCTGTTCACGCCGCGCGACGACTTTCCCCCGGCCAAAGGTCTGGCGTGCGGCCGCGCCAAGCGCGCGCTCGACAACTACATCGAGAACTGGGTTCCGTTCGTCGCCGTCGATCTCGCGCTGATCACGACCCATCATGCCGGCAGTGTGGGAGCGTGGATCTGGGTCATCGCGCGGCTCGTCTATCTGCCGGCCTATGTGCTGGGATGGATCTACGTGCGCACCGCGCTGTGGGCGATCGGCCTCATCGGTCTGCTGATGATGCTCGTCCAGCTGGCGTTGCTCTGAGCGGAATAGAGGGAAAGCGAGCGGACGAATGGCATACGATGTTGTGGTGATCGGCGCCGGTCCGGGCGGCTACGTCTGCGCGATCCGCGCTGCGCAGCTCGGCATGAGGGTCGCCGTGGTCGAGAAGGGCAAGACGCTCGGCGGGACCTGCCTCAACATCGGCTGCATTCCCTCGAAGGCGCTGCTGTACGCTTCGGAGATGTTCGAGGAGGTGGGCCATGGGCTCGGCGCGCTCGGCGTCGTCGTCGCGCCGCCCAAGCTCGATCTCGGTGCGATGATGAAGCACAAGGACGACACCGTCGCCGCCAACGTCAACGGCGTCGCGTTCCTGTTCAAGAAGAACAAGATCGACTCGCTGCAGGGCGAGGGGCGCATCGCCGCGCCGGGCCGCGTCGTGGTGAAGGGCGCCGACGGCGCCGAGACGACCTGCGAGGCCAAGGCGATCGTCGTCGCCACCGGCTCCGACGTCGCCCGGCTGCCGGGGATCGACATCGACGAGAAGCAGATCGTCTCCTCGACCGGCGCGCTGGCGCTGGCCAAGCCGCCGAAGTCGCTGATCGTCGTCGGGGCAGGGGTGATCGGGCTCGAACTCGGCTCGGTCTGGCGCCGGCTCGGCGCCGAGGTGACGGTGGTCGAGTTCCTCGACCGCATTCTCCCCGGCATGGACGGCGAGGTCGCCAAGCAGACCCAGCGGCTGCTGGAGAAGCAGGGCTTCAAGTTCCACCTGTCGCACAAGGTCGCCGCGGTCGAGAAGACCGCGAAGGGCGTCAAGGCGACGATCGAACCCGCCGCCGGCGGCGCGCCGCTGACGCTCGAAGCAGAAGTGGTGCTGGTGGCGATCGGCCGCCGGCCGTACACGCAAGGTCTCGGCCTCGAGGCGCTCGGCGTGGCGATGGAGCGCGGCCAGGTCAAGATCGACGATCATTTCGCCACCAACGTTCCGACCGTCTATGCGATCGGCGACGTCGTGCGCGGCCCGATGCTGGCGCACAAGGCCGAGGACGAGGGCATGGCGCTGGCCGAAATCCTCGCCGGCCAGGCCGGCCACGTGAACACCGACGTCATTCCCGGCGTCGTCTACACCAGTCCCGAAGTGGCGAGCGTCGGCAAAACCGAGGAAGAGCTGAAGGCGGCGGGCGTCGCCTATGCGGTGGGCAAGTTCCCGTTCACCGCCAACGGCCGCGCGCGGGCGATGCGCCACACCGACGGCTTCGTCAAGGTGCTGGCGGACGCGGCGAGCGACCGCGTGCTGGGCGTCCACATCGTCGGCTTCGGGGCCGGCGAGATGATCCACGAGGCGGCGGTGCTGATGGAGTTCGGCGGTTCGTCCGAAGATCTCGCCCGCACCTGCCACGCTCATCCGACCATGTCGGAAGCGGTGAAGGAAGCCGCGCTGGCGGTGGCGAAGCGGGCGATCCACGTGTGATGGGCGAACTCCGTCGCAGTTACGATCGCAGTCGCGACGTCAGGGCGAAAGACGCATGGCTTGGTTCGGCGCGGCTCCAGGCGGGGCGAATGCGTTCGGCGTCGCGCTGTAGCGACCTGACGGGGCGTTCGAGAGCGAGGTCGTTTCCTGCGCCGACGATGCGATAGCGTGGCTGTGCCGAAAGGTCGTGACAGTTCTTGCCGTTGGCGTCGACGCACCTTTGTGGTGGTCGTCGGGAAAGAACAGCGATCGGGCGGCTGACCAATACCTTCGCCAACGGTTCAACATATCCGGCGGAACCGTCCAGGCTGCGAACAGCCTCAGTGGCGCCATCGCGGCGCGCAAGGGATCGGTGGGCCGGCGGACGAGAGACCTCTTATTTTGCAAGCGATTGAACGGAGAACAGGATCCAGCCGCCGTGCCCTGGGGACCAGCGCGCGATTGGGGGCCCGAAGGCGTCGTAGAGCACGGTTAAGCGAAATCGCGCCAAGATGTATATACATGGATTGACACCGTGCGCGCGGCGTCTTATCTTAGGCTCGTGCACCATACTCGGGTTTCCTCATGCCGCTGACCCGCGCATTCAAATCCGGCAACAGCCAAGCCGTTCGCATACCGGCCGAGCTGGCTTATGAGGACACCAGCGTCGATCTGACGATCACGCGTCACGGCGACACCATCGTAATCCAGCCCGCGCGTCCCGGCTTGCGGGACATGGTCGCCGCCTTGCGCGCCATGCCGAGGCCTTCCGAGATCGAAGTTCGAGAGCCGATCGAGGTTCCAGATCGCGAGAGGGACTAACGGGCGTTGTACCTGATCGACACCAACATCGCGATCCATCTACGCGACGGTCTCGAGCCGGTTCTGGACAAGGTTGCCGAACATCGCGACGCCGTGGCGATGTCCGCGTTGAGCCTCGCGGAACTGCAACGCGGACTCTACAAGTCGCCGCAGCTTTGGGCGATCAGGCAGGCGCGCCTAGCCGTCATTCTGCGATCGATTCCTGTTCTGCCGTTCGACGCGGTCGCGGCGGAAGCCTACGGTCAGGTGATTGCTCAAATTGGCTGGGCCAAAGGTCGAGATTTCGATCGCATGATCGCAGCGCACGCGATTTCGAGCGACCGCATCCTCGTCACCGCCAACACGACGGATTTCGCCGACGTGCCCGGATTGGCGATCGAGAATTGGGCGCTTGGCGCTTAAGAAGGCCTTGCTCGACCGCCTCTACTCCTCCAGGCCGCCCATATGCTTCTGGGCGTAGAGCTCGACGCCGATCTGGCGAACGATCTCGAGCTGGGTCTCGAGGAAGTCGATGTGGTGCTCCTCATCCGCCGTCAGCTTCTCGAAGAGGTTCTTGGAGACGCGGTCGTTCGCCGAGTCGCAGTGCCGCGCGGCTTCGAGGTAGAGCATGCGCGCGCCGACTTCGGCGGCGAGGTCGCATTCCAGGAGGTTCTTGAGGTCCTGTCCGACCCGCAGCCCGTCGCTCGGCTGCATGTTGGGATGGCCTTCGAGGAACAGAATGCGGGCGATGAGCAGGTCGGCGTGCTGCATCTCCTCGATCGATTCCTTGCGCCAGGTTTTGGCGAGGTCCTTGAAGCCCCAGTTGTCGAGAATTCGATAGTGCAGCCAATATTGGTTGACGGCGGTCAGCTCATGGCGGAGCGCCTTGTTCAGGTAATCGAGGACGTGCGGGTCGCCTTGCATCTTGGTGTTCCCCATCGCCGTCCGGCGCCGAAGTTCGTCGCGCCGCCAAGGCTCGCGCCCGCGCCGCCGGCGCCGGGCGGCACAGTGTGACACAAATGACGCAGCCTGCCCAGGCGGCCGGCGGCCGGCGTCATTCCGACGTCGCCGCATTTCCGCTAGAAGGGGCGCCGTCCCGCCGCGACAGCGTTGCGACGCTTGGCTGGGAGCGCGCACGCGCGGGCCCCGACAGGAGAGGCGATCGATGACCACGCTGACCGGCGCGCGCTTGGCGCTCATCGGCCTCGTCGCGCTCACGCCGTGTCTCGCCCGGCCCGCCCGCGCCGATCGGCTGGCGCTGTGGAACATCGTTCATGGCCAGTGCGTCGCGCATGTCGAAGCGGGGCGGGGGCCGGCGCCCTGCGAGCGCGTCGATCTCGCGCATGGCGAGGCGCAGGGGGTTGCGCTGCTCAAGGATCGCGTCGGCGTCGCCCAGTTCTTGGCCATCCCGACCCGCCGCGTGACCGGGATCGAAGATCCGTTGGTCCTCGATCCGGCGGCGCCGGACTATTTCGCTTTCGCCTGGGGCGCGCGCGACGCGCTTGCCGCCCGGCTCGGCGGTCCGCTTCCACGCCGGGACGTCTCGATCGCGATCAACTCCGAATTTGCCCGCAGCCAGGACCAGCTCCATCTCCATCTCGACTGCCTCGACGCGGACGTTGCCGCGAAGCTGGCCGCCGACGCGGGGGCTTTCGACGAAACCTGGCGGCCGATGGCGGAGCCGCTCAAGGGACGGGTCTATTGGGCGCGGCGAGTCCTTTCCGACGACCTTTCCGGCGTCCGGCCGTTCGTTCGGCTCGCCGATGGCGTCCCCGACGCCAAGACCCACATGGCCGGCGAATCGCTGATCGCGGTCGGTGCGACCTTCGCTGGCCAGGACGGCTTCGTCCTGCTCGCCGACCGCGCTGAACTGACGCAAGGCGGCCATGCCGAGGACCTCCAGGATCACGATTGCGCAGTCGCGAAAAAAGCGCGATGAACGCCGCCGCCGCGCCCGTCATCCGGCCCGAATCGCGTCGGGGCAGGCGCGCGCGGCTGGGGGCTCGGCATGGGTTGGAAGGGCGGCCTGGGATTGGCGCTTGTCGTGATGGCGGCAGCGGAGCCCGGCGCGGCGCAGGTCCGGATCGACGTCGATCTCGGCGTGCAAGTCATGCGGGTCTCCGTCAGCGCCGGCGAAACCTACGAGTGGCCGATTTCCTCGGGCAGCTTCGGCCGCGCCACGCCGCGCGGCGAATTCCGCCCCTACGCGCTCTATCCGATGGTCCATTCGTGGAAGTACGGCAACGAACCGATGCCGCATTCGATCTTCTTCCACGGCCAATATGCCATTCACGGCACTTTGGAGACCGACCAGCTCGGCCGGCCGGCCTCTCACGGCTGCATTCGCCTGTCGCCGCGCGACGCCGCGACGCTTTACCAGCTGGTCAGCCGGGAAGGGGCGGTGATCCATATCGGCGGCGGGCCGGAGTTCGCCGCGGCGCCTTCGCTACGCGTCATTGCGCTGCCAATGGGCCGGGCGCTGGAGCTTGAGCCGGCCGATTCGCCGGCCATTCGTTGATCCGGCTTTTCCGCCGTCCGCTCGGCGTCGCCGTTCGGTAATTCGGCTGTCGCGTTTCGGCGTGATTTGCGCTATCAGGCGCAGCATTCTTCTTCCCCCTGCTTCATTCGAGGAGGCGTTCGTGGAGCGACGACAATTCCTGGCCGGCGCCGCCGGGCTGCTCGGCGGCGCGCTGATCCCGCGTTTCGCGCTGGCCAAGGTGCCGACCCCGTTCACCTTCGACATGTCGCCGCCGATGGACAGTCGCGAAAAATTCATCGAATGGGGCGTCGCCCAGCGCGGCGAGGACCCGAAGTTCCTCGGCGAACGGTTCGATCGCTTCGTGGCGATGGTGCGCAACGAGGACATCTGGAACGATCGCCACAAGCGCGCCTTCCTGCTCACCCCGCGCGAGAAATTCGTGCTGCCGCAGAACCTCGGCCGCGCCTACGCGCACGACTTCCTCGACATCGGCTACGGCGTGACGATTTCCGGCCCGCACCTCGTCGGCCGCATGACCTCGACCATCGATCCCAAGCAGGGCGAGAGGGTGCTCGAGGTCGGCACCGGCTCGGGTTATCAGTCAGCCTATCTCTCCCACCTGACCGATCAGGTCTACACGATCGAGATCATCAAGCCGCTCGCCGAGCGCACGCGCGGCATCTACGACAGCCTGATTGCCGACGGCTACGTCGAGTTCAAGGCGATCCACACGCACAACGCCGACGGCTATTACGGCTGGGTCGAGGCGCCCGACGCGGCGCCGAGCCCGGCTGCGACGCCGGCGGTGGCCGCGACCCCGGCGCCAACAGCAAGCGCGACGCCCGCGGCCGCCGCGAGCCCGACGCCGGCCGCCTCAGCGACGCCCGCGGCTGCGGCGTCCGAGCCGATGATGTTCGACAAGATCATCGTCACCTGCGGCATCGACCATGTGCCGCCGCCGCTGCTGCAGCAGCTCAAGCCGAACGGAATCATGGTGATTCCGGTGGGCCCGCCCGGCGCGCAGCGCGTACTCAAGGTGGTCAAGAACCTGGCCGCGGACGGCACGATCACCGTGTCGCGCTCCGACATCTATGGCGGCCGCATCGTGCCCTTCGTGCCCTTCACCAAGCTCGAAGGCGACGCCATCAAGGGCACCCACAACAATTGATCGGCTTGGCGGGCCGCGCCTGCCCCCGCGCCGACTTGGCGCGGGGCGCGACGCCGAAGACCTTCCCACTGGAGACCAGCGAATGAACGAGCGCGTCGACGCGGCCGCGACGATCGTCGGCCCGGCCGACGTCGAGCTCGAGGCGGGCGGCCGCCTCGCCCTCTATCTTGCGGTCGGCCTCGGCGCCGGCGCGGTGATCGCGCTGCAGATCGACATCATGCGCGTCTTCGCCGTCGGCAACTGGACGCATTTCGGTTCGCTGGTCGTCTCTCTGGCGATGCTCGGCTTCGGCCTCACCAGCGCGGTGATGGCGATCGCCACGAACTGGTTCTCGCGCCACTGGCTGGCGATCGCCTCGGTCGCGCTCGGCCTGATGGGACCGCTCGCCGTCGGCGCCAATCTCTACATCCAGCGGCTCGGCTTCAACCCGATCTATCTCGTCTCGGATCCCACCCAGAAGTGGAAGCTGGCCGAGATCTTCCTCGCTTCGCTGACGCCGTTCCTCGGCGGCGCGGTCTTCCTCGGCTGCGTCTTCCTCAAAAGCAACAAGACCTTCGGCCGCGTCTATTTCGCCGACCTCGCCGGCTCGGGCCTCAGCGGCCTCGTCTTCCTCGGCGCGATGTACGTCTTTCCGCCGGTCGACCTGATCGCTGCGCCGCTGACCCTGTGGGCGGCCTCCTGCCTGTCGTGGTGCTTCGTCCCCGGCGCGCGTCGCGCCTTTGCGCCATTCGTCCTGGCGGCCGTGGTCGCCTTCGGCGGACACTTCGTCGTCGCCCCGGAGCTCGGCCTGTCGCGCCTGGCGGTCAACGACTACAAGGGCGCCTCCTACGCGCGGCGGCTGCCGGAGGCCAAGAAGGTCTACGAGAGCTGGTCGCCGTTCGGTTACCTCGAGGCCTACACGACCTCGTATCTCCATTTCGCGCCGGGCCTGTCCGACAACGCCGGATTCAACCTGCCGGAAATGCCGGCCAACGCCTATCTCGGGCTCTACGTCGACAGCGACGGCCCGATCGGCGTCATGCGCCATCTCGACGACAAGGAGACGGCCTATTTCCGTTTCCTGCCGATGTACTACCCTTACGTGGTCAAGAAGGCGCCCGAAAAGGCGTTCATCGTGCAGTTCGGCGGCGGCATCTCGACCGAGGTCGCGCTGCGCGAGGGGGCCAAGGACGTCACTGTCGCCGAAGGCAACCGCGCCATTCTCGAGGCCTTCCGCGGCAAGGTGTTCCGCGACTTCACCGGCGACATCCTCAGCAAGGTCCATGTCATCGACTACGAAGGCCGCCATTTCCTCGCCCAGACCAAGGAGAAGTTCGACGTCATCGACCTGAGCCTCGCCGACTCGACCGGCCTCTCCAATCCCGGCGGTTTCGCCGTGGTCGAGAAGTTCGCCTACACCGAAGAGGCGATGGAGACCTACATGCGCGCGCTCGCCGACGGCGGCGTGCTGGCGGTCACCATCTGGAACAAGGAGGAGCCGCCGAAGTCGGTGTTGAAGCTCTACACGACGATGGCGGCGGCCTCGCGCGCGATCGACGGCGACAAGATGGCCGATTCGTTCTTTGTCGCTTCGTCCTATCTGTCGACCGCCACCGTGCTCTACAAGCGCGGCGGCTTCACCGCCGGCGAAATCGCCGCGCTGCGCAAGCATACGCACGACATGTCGTTCGACGAGATCTATTCGCCGGGCTTCTTCTACGACGGTTCGCAGACCGACCGCACGCTCTCCGGCTATGTCGCGCAGTTCTTCTCGAATCCGGCCAACGGCGAACCGAGCGCGGCCAACGGCGACGTCGACCCGACCGCGCCCAACGACGACGCGGCGGCCGAGCCGTCGTCCGGGCCGCCGGGCGGCGACGACCAGGGCGTGCTGCCCTCGACGGTGATGGGGCGGCTCGCCTGGCATACGCTGGTCAACGGCGGCTGGCCCGATATCGCCCAGCGCTATGTGTTCAACACGCGCAAGCTGACCAACGACGCGCCCTATTTCGCCGCCTATGTGAAGACCAAGGATCTGCCGAAGGTGCTGTTCGATCCCGATCGGCTCGAGCCGTTGCAGGACGAATGGGGCTATCTGCTGATTTGGGCGACGCTCGGCGTCGCCTGCGCCGCAGCCACGCTGTTGCTGGCGATCCCGGTCATTTGGGGCTGGCGGTCGATCTTCGCCAAGACGCCGGGCAAGGCGCTGAGCGTCGTCTATTTCGCCTGCCTCGGGGCGGGCTATATCATGGTCGAGGTCGGCCTGATCGCCCATTTCGTCATGGCGCTCGGCAATCCGACGGTCTCGGCGTCGATCCTGATCACCGGCATGCTGGTGTTCTCGGGGTTGGGCGCGCTGATCTCGGAGCGCATCCTGCCGATCAAGCGGGTCTTCATGCCGATCCTGTTCCTGGCGATCGGCGCGATCCTGATCGGTTACGCGTTCCGTCTCAACGACGCGCTCGACGCGATCGGTTCGCTGCCTTACGTCGAACGCCTCGCCTTATGCTTCGTCTTCATCGCCCCGCCGGCGTTCCTGATGGGCTTTCCGATGCCCACCGCAATGACGACGCTCGGCCGGCTCGGCAAGGAGCACCTGTTCATCTGGGCGTGGGGCGTCAACGGCTGCTTTTCGGTGATCGGCGCAGCGGCCGCTCCGGTGCTGGCGACCAACTTCGGCCTCGGCTCGGTGATCGAGATCGCCGGCTGCGCCTACTTGCTGGCGCTGCCCGCTTTCTTCGGGGTAATATCGGAGGCGGCGCCGCGGCGGGCGGCCTAGCGGGCGATTTCACCAGACGGAGGTCCGGCATGAGCTTGCGGCCGACTCGCGTCCTTTTCTATGTTGCCGGGGCCGCGTTGACGTTGGCCCTGGCGGGCTGCAACGCCGGTGGCCCGGGCCCGACGGCGGCCGTGACAGGGGGAACTGGCATGCAGGCGGCCGGAGGCGGCAATGTCGCCTATGCGGAGTTCAAGACCTCCGCATTTCCCTATCGCGGCATGGTCCCCGCCGATTCCGACAACGACGAGAAATCGAGGCCTTTCCTGGACGTCAACGCCGACGGCCGGCTCGGCCACAGCTCGCCGCGCGGCGGGCTCCTGTGGGAAGATACGAACTACAACGATCGTCATGTGCTGCTCGCCGCCGGGCCGGATTTCGACCCGAACCGGCCGGGCGTCATGATCGTCTATTTTCACGGCAACCAGACGATCCTGGCGCGCGACGTCGTCGACCGTCAGCAGATCGTGCGCCAACTCGGGCAATCGAACCTCAACGCGGTTCTGGTGGCGCCGCAACTCGCAGTCGACGCGCAGGATTCGAGCGCTGGCAATTTCTGGCGGCCCGGCGCCTTCGCGCAATTCCTCGACGAGGCCGATGGCAAGCTGGCCGACGAGTTCCCGGGAACGTCACGGGGGACCTTCCGCCGCATGCCGGTCGTCGTCGTCGCCTACAGCGGAGGGTACATGCCCGCCGCCTATTCGCTGGCCGAGGGCGGGGCCGGGGAACGCGTGCGCGGCGTGATCCTGCTCGACGCGCTCTATGGCGAAGTCGACAAGTTCGAGCGCTGGATCGAGCAGGCGCGCGGCGGCGCCTTCTTCCTCAGCGCCTATTCGGGTTCGACCCACGATGAAAATGCGGCGTTACGCGCCAAGCTGCAGCGCGACGGCGTCGCGGTCGAGAACGACTTGCCGAACGACCTGAGTCCGGGCGTGGTCGCCTTCGTCGACTCCGGCGACGTCAATCACGACGACTTCGTCAACCTCGCCTGGACCCGCGATCCGCTCGCCGACGCGCTGTCGCGCGTCGACCGCTGACGGCGCCGCTCGCCGCTACTGCGAAACCTCGTTGATCGCGGCGATGCGCTGGCGCGCCACGGAGAGGCCGGCTTCGCTCGCCTGCTGATAGTATTGGCGTGCGCGCGCCGCGTCGCCACGGACGCCGATCGCGCCAAGACGGGTCAGCGTCGTGGGATCGTAGGCGTCGCCCAGCACCAGCAACGCACGCGCGTCGCCCGCTTCCGCGGCGCGCTCGAGGAAGGCGCGCGCCGCGACGACGTCGCCGCCGGCGAGGGCGACGAGGCCCTGAGCGCGGAGGCGGCGGGCGTCATCGCTGGGGCTTTCGAGGCTGACGTCAGTCGGCGAAAGGGTCAGTCCGCGCGCCTGGCCGGCCGCGGCCTGCGCCGCGTCGGGCTGCGCGCTCCGCAACGCTTCGGCAAGCTTGTCGAGCGCCGTCCTGTCGATCGCCGCCGCCGGCGCGGTCTGCGCCGCCGTCTGCGGCCGCTCGACGGCGGGACGCAGCGCGACCCTCGTGACGTCTTGGCCCTGCGGCCAGTAGGCCAGGCTGACTGCGCCGACCGCGACGCCGGCGAACAGCCCGGCCACGGATTTCAGCAGGATCGGCATTACGCGCCTCCTCTTATTGCCCCGCACCGCGCCATTGCATCAGACTGTCGTAGAGACGATCGGAATCCTGCGCCGCCGGCCCGCCGTCGGCGCTGGCGGCGGAGCGGGCGAGGCCGCGGAACGCCGCGAGCGACGCGTCGGAGGCGGGCCGCGCCGCGTCGAGCCATTCCTGCGCCGCTCGAAGCCGTGGCCACGGCGCCTCGGCGGCGAGATTGACGTCGCGCCAGGCGCTGTCCTTGTCGGGCGCAAGCAGTCGGTCGAAGCCGGCGAGAAAGGCTGTGGCCAGCGCGGCGGTCGCTTGGGCGCGCGGCGAACCGGGCGCGGCATCGATGGCGATCAGGGCGCGCGGCGCGGCGACGGTGTCGACTTCTTCCCCGTCGGCGAAGAGGTTGGGGCGATCCTTGGCGGTCAGGCGCACCGGCGCGTAACCCGCGCGCAGCGCCGGCGTCCAAGGGACGGCGAGCTCATGGAAGCGGCGGTCGGCGCCGAATGCGGCGATCGTCGGGGCGCAGCGTCCGTCGACTACGACGACCGCGGCGAGCCGCCCCGCGGCGAGATCGCCGAGCGCGTCGGCGAGCGGCTCGTAGGCAGGACGCGGCGCGACGCCGAATGCGCGAAACAGCGTCGCCGCGCTGGTCGCCTCCGCGCTGTCGGCGACGCCGAAGCCGACTTCGCGGCCGGCGAGTTGATGAAGGTCGGCGACGTCGCGTGAGGCGACGATCTCGATCGGTTCGCCCATCAGCTTGGCGATGAGCGGCGCGCGCTCGCGCCAGCCGGCGCTCGCTTGCGGATCGCCGACCAGCGCGTCGAGCGGCGCGATCGCCAGATCGGCGCGGTCGCCGTCGATCGCGGCGCCGAGCGCTGCCGCCGACACGCCGCCGGCGACGACCTTGCCTTGTGTCCCAGCGGCCTGCAGCGCGGCGACGACGTCGCCGGCGAGCCGATTGGCGCAAGCGTCGCTCGGATCGGCGAGCAGCGCAAAGCCGCCGCCGCCGGGTTTCAGCGGCGCGGCAACGGCGGCGCTCTTGGCCTGATCTTTGGCGACAGGAGCTTGAGTCTTGGCGGCCTGTCGCAGATCGCTCGCGTTCGCTCTGCCTCGCCAGGCGCCGTGCCACAGGATGAGCTTGCCGTTGCGCAAGACCGGACGATCGTAGCGCACCATGCCCGGCGGCATTTGCAGCGTCGCGCTCGCAGTCGGTTTGGCCTCGTTGGCGGTCTGTGCCGCGTCCGCGCCGGGGGGCGCCGAATCGCTCGGCGCTGTCTGCGCAAACGTCGGCGCGGCTGCGGCGACCGCCAGCGCGGCTGCGAGGAGGCAAGCGCAGCGATTGCGTTCAGTGAGGGGCCTTGGCGGTTGGTCGGCAGACGCTACGCGCTGGCCTTTTCGTCGCCGTCTCACGCTGATCGTCATGCCCGCAGTCAAGTCGGAAAATTTGGCCTCATCAGGGCCTTAGCGGGGCATTCGGCGCACGAAAAAAGCCGCGGCTTCGCCGCATTCCTGTCAGCTTACGGAAAGGCCGGCGAGCGCCGCGTCGAGTTCTGCGGGCGCGACCTCGACGGCTTGGGCGCCGGTCAACCAGACGAGGAACGCGCGCACCGGGCGATCGGGATAGAGCGGCGCGAGCGCCGCGCGATAGAGCGCGAGTTGCGCGACGTAGGCCGACGGATTGCCGCCCGGCGGCCTCGCGCCGCTCTTGAAGTCGGCGACATAGACGGCGTCCGCCGCGACGGCGAGGCGGTCGATGCGGCCGACGAACGGCAGCGCTGCTCCGTTCGCCAGCGGCGCCGCGCCGACGATCGACACTTCGGCGCGCGAGGTCTCGGCGAACAAGGGCGCGAGAGCCGGCAGCGCAAGCGCGGCGAGCGCAGCGTCGACCAGCGCGCCGCATTCCGCTTTGGCGAGCGCGCCGTCGTGCGCGGCGACGAACGATTCGGCGAAGGCGCGGCGGCGTTCGGGCGCGAGGTCGGGCAGGCGCTGTAGCAGCGCATGCGCGAGGACGCCGATGCGGCGTCGCGTGCGGCCGCCGGCGTCGGCGCGGCGCGTCGGCGCGGCGGCGCGCGACGGGCTCAGCGTCGCAGGCAGCGCTTCCGACGCGGCGTGACGGCGCAGCCAGTCCGGCTCCTCCCAGGCGGGAGGCGGCGGCGGCGCCTCGTCGCGCGCTTCGTCTCCCGGCGGCGCGCCGAATCGTCCGATCGTGTCGCGCGCGTCCCACGCGGCCGGCGCTTCCTGTAACAGTTCGCCGAGGCCGGATTGAATCAAGCCGCGCCAATTGTCGTCGGCCGGTCCGTTGACGCCGTGGTGACCGACGACGATCAGCCTTTGCGCGGCGCGGGTCATCGCGACATAGAGCACGCGACGATGCTCGCCCGCGGCGGCCTCGCTCATGTGCGCGCGCGCTTCGCCGAGCCGCGCGGAATCGTCGCCCTTGCGCGCCGCCCAGGCGAACAGCGGCGAACCGGCTTCGCGGTCGCCCAGATCGATCAGTCGCTCGGTGTGGCGCGTATAGCCGACCGAACAGGCGTCGGCGAGAAAGACGATCGGGGCCTCGAGGCCTTTGGCCGCGTGGACGGTCATCACGCGCACCCCGTCGCTCTTGGTCGCCATGTCGCGCTTGATCGGGGCGTCGTCCGCTTCGATCTCGGCGAGGAACGCGGCGAGCGACGGGGCCTGCTCGCGCTCGTGGGCGAGCGCCAGCGCCATGAATTCGTCAATCGCGTCGTTGGCTTCGGGCCCCAGCCGTTCGAGCAAGGCGCACCGCCCGCCCTCGGCGCCGAGCAGCGCGGCGTAGAAGGCGAACGGCGTCTGTTCGCGCGCGCGCTTCCGCCAGGCGACGAGCCGCGCGCGGGCGGCGGCGATGTGCGGCGCGCCCGAGGCGGTGAGCGCGGCGTCGAGCGAACCCGGCCGGCCAGGCGCGAGCGCGATCAGGTCGTCGTCGTCGAGCCCGATCAGCGGCGATTTCAGCGCGGTCGCCAGCGTCAGGTCGTCGTCGGGGGTGAGCGCCGCCCGGCCGGCGGCGACGAGGTCCATCGCCGCCAGCGAGTCGGGCAGCAGCAGCCGGTCGGCGCCGGCGGTGGGTAGGTCGATTTCCTTCAAGGCGCGGATCATCGCCTCGAAGAAGGCGTTGCGCGCGCGCACCAGGATCATCACGTCGCCGGCGCGGATGCGCCGGCGCTTGCCGTCGGAGACGACGCGTTCGGCGGAGTCTGGTGCGAGCCAGGCCGCGATGGCTGCGGCGATGCGGCGCGCAGCGACGATCGCCGGATCGGCGCCGCCCGCTTCGTCGAGCGGCATGCGCCAGTCCTCGCGCTCGGGCGACTGTTCCGCGCCGATCGGCGGCCAGACTTCGACCACCCCGGGCAGGTCGCGATGAAAGGCCTCATGGGGCGGCGGCGGCGCCTGGTCGGAAGTCAGGCCGCGCCAGGCGCGCTCGGCGGCGAAGACCGCGTCGACCGCTTTGAGCACGGCCGGCGCCGAGCGGAACGACACCGACAACGGCGTCGCGGCGAAGGCGAGCTTCGCCTCGCGATGACTGACTTCCAGCCGGCGGCGCATGGCGGCGAGCATATGCGGCGCGGCGCCCTGGAAGGAGAAGATCGATTGCTTCTCGTCGCCGACGGCGAAGATCGTGCGGGGCCCGGCGCGGGCGCCGGCGCCAGAGCCAGAGCCGGCAAGGAATTCCTCAGTGAGCCTGGAAAGGATAGCCCATTGCGCGGGCGAAGTGTCCTGCGCCTCGTCGACCAGCAGGTGTTCGAGCGAAGCATCGAGCTTGTAGAGCACCCAGGCGGCGTCGGCGCGCTCGAGCAGCGCGCGGGTACGGGCGACGAGGTCGTCGAAGTCGAGCCGGCCGCGCGCGCCCTTGAGCGCCGCGTAGCGCCTCAGCACGGCTTCGCTGACGTGGTAAAGCGCAACGCTGCGCTCGAAGGCCTCGACGCCGCGCAGCTTGTCGCGCAGCCCGACTAAACGGTCCTGTTCGGCGGCGAGGCGCGTCTGCAGGTCGGGCGCGCGTTTGGCGAGCGCGTCGGTGACGAGGCGCTGTTTTCCGCCGCCGCGGGGCTTGCCGTCCTTGGTGAAGAAGGCGTCGAGGTAGGCGGCGAGCCGCGCGTCGTCGTCGTCGGCGGCGAGCGCCGCTCGAAGTTTCGCCGAGAAGTCGCGTTCTGTCTTGGTCGCGTCGCCGAGGAGGTCGATCCATTCGCGCCATTGCGGCTGGAGCAGAAGCATGCGCGCGTGGATCGCGGCCGCGGTCTCGCCGTCGCCGAGGTCGAGCGCGCGGCGCAGCTTGTCGGCGTAGGCGTCGGCGTCGCCGATCTCCTCGAAGTCGGCGCGGCGCGCCAGCGTCGCGGCGAGCAATTCCTCGAAGCCCTCGGCGCCGGCTTCGCGCGCGATCCGGTCGACGTCCGCCGCGCGCTCGGGCGCCGCGAGATCGAGGGCGAAGGCGAGCGCGCGCGCTTCGGCGATCAGCGCCGCCGCCTCGCGGTCATCGGCGACCGCGAAGCTCGCCGGGACATTGGCCTCGAATGGGAAGAGATGCAGCAGGCGTTCGCAGAATGCGTGGATGGTCTGGATCTTCAGGCCGCCGGGGGTCTCGATCGCGCGCGCGAACAGGCGGCGGGCGAATGCGAGCCTGGGCGCGTCGGGCTTCGGCGCGCCGAGCTTGACGATCGCTTCGGCGAGCGCCGCGTCGTCGAGCGCGGTCCACGAGGCGAGCGTCTCGAACACCCGCGCCGCCATGTTCGCGGCGGCGGTCTTGGTGAAGGTGAGGCAGAGCAGGCCCGAGGGCGCCGCGCCGGCGAGCAGCAGCCGCAGCACGCGCTGGGTCAGCACATGCGTCTTACCCGAGCCCGCGTTGGCCGACACCCAGGCGGAGGTCTCGGGATCGGAGGCCTGCGCCTGGAGCCGCTCGACGCGGCCGAGGATGTCGAGGCGCTCGTCGCTCACGCCTCGTCCCCGTCGCCGCCGTCGGCCTGGCCGGCGGTGGCCGACCATTCCTTGACCCGCGCGAGATGGTCGTAGTCGCCCGGCCGCTTGGCGAATTTGGGGAAGAGCCGCGGGAGATAAGGCGTCGCCAGATCGGCAAACTGGTCGAGCAGAGCCTTGAGACCGTCGAAGTGCTGCGCCGCCAGAGCGGCGAAGTCATCGAAATTGAGGCGCCGGGTCTCGCCGCCGTCGGCGCCGCCGAGCTTGAAGTAGAGCGCCTCCCGCGTCTCGACGCCCGGCGCGCCAGTGAACGCGCCGTTCGCCAGCATGGCGGCCTCCAGGGTCAGTTGCGGTGCGAAGCCGACTTCGACCTCGCGCCTGCCCGGCGGCGCGCCCGTCTTGTAGTCGATCAGCGCCGCGCCGCCGTCCTTCAGCAGTTCGATGCGGTCGGCGCGCGCCGTCAGCGCAAACGGCGCGCCGTCGGTGCGCGCGAACGCGAAGCGGCCCGTACGCTCGACGAGAACGCGTTCGGCGCCGGCGCGCCGCACAGCGTCGAAGGCGAGAAACGCCTCGCAGCCGGCGACGATACGCGGCCAACGCAAGGCGCGGAAGCTGGGGTCGGCGAGCGGCGCTGCGAAATGACGTTCGGCGAAGGCGATGAGCCGCCGCCGCATCTCGGCCGGCGGGGCGCGTTCGTCATAGGCTTCGCCATAGGCTTGCAACGCCGCGTGCCACAGCTCGCCGATCTCGCGCGCGCCGATCACCGGGCCGATCGGCTCGAGCGGCTGCAGCCCGAGAATCTGTTCGGCGTAGATCGCATAGGGGTCGCGGCGCAGGGTTTCGACGCGCGTCACGCTCAGTCGGGAAGGGCGCAGGGCGAGCGGCGGTCTCGGCTCGGGACGAGGCTTGGGACGATACGCGGCAGGCCGGTCGAGCGACGCGGCGAGCGCGAGGTAACGTGCGCCGCGCGTCTTGGCCGCGTTGGTCGCCGCCGCGCCGGCGACGGCTTCGATGCGTTGGAGGAAGCGCGAGGCGACGGTCGGCGCGCCGCCGCGCTTCAGCGCGCGGCTGACGATCGCCTGTGGCGCGCCGAGCGCGGCGACGAAATCGTGCGCGGTCTGGCCGATGCGCCGCTCCGGCGGCGAAAGGCCGAGGGACGTGCGCATCGAGCGGTTGAGAAAGGCGTCGGTTGCGGCGGCCGGCGGCCATACGGTTTCGTCGAGCCCGGCGAGCAGCGCGAAGTCGAAGCTCAACAGCCGCGCTTCGAGCAGGCCGAGGATCTGCAGCCGCGGATGGGAAGCGCGGGTCGGCGGCGCGCGCTCGACCGCGGCCACGGCGTCGAACAAAGCCGCGTAATCGGCGAGCGAGCAGCGGAAGCCGGGGTCGGCCTCCGCCGCCCAGTCCTCCAGCAAGCTCTCCAGCGCCTCTCCGCCTGGCGCGTCGCGCCAGTCGGCGTCCGTGGCGCTCAACGCTTCGAGCGCGGCGCGATGGGCGACGACGAACGCGGCCAGCGGCGCGTCCGGCGGGAGCGCGCGCAACGCCGCGAGCGCCGCGTCGGCGTCGGCCAGCAGCGCCTCGGCGGCGCGCCAGTCCGCCTCGGTCAGGCGTCGGCGGGCGGGGTGGGCGTGGGGCGACTTGGCCGCTTCGCGCGCTGCGGCCAAGGCTGAGGCGCGCTCAGCGAGGCCGCCGGGCGGCAGGACGATCCGCAACAGGCCGATCTCGAGCGTGCGCGCCGCCGCGGCGAACGCGTCCGCGGGGCGGCCGAGCCGGGTCAGTCGGTCGCCAAACAGGGCCACCAGCGCGGCGGGCGCGAAGTCGCGCGCCGCAGCGAGCGCCAGCCGCGCGAACGCGCCCGCTGGCGTGTCGCCGAGCGCTCGGCCGGCGGAGGCCTCGATGTCGATTCCCCAGCGCGCGAGTTCCGCGGCGACGCGGCGCGCGACGGCGACGTCGGGGGTGATCAGCGCGGCGGTGCGGCCGGGCGTCTCGAGCGCCTCGCGCATCGCGACGGCGAGCGCCAGCGCCTCCTGGTTCTCGTCGGCGGCCTCGACGATCGCGACGCCTGCGAGCGCGCGTCCGATCGCCGCTTCGCCGAGCGCCTCGCCGGCGCGCGCGCGCGCCCACGCGTCGGTCGAGTCGGCGGGGCGCAAAGCCTCGCCGAGGAAACGCGCGCGAGCGACGAGCGGCGGCGGGACGTCGCCGAGCGATCTCACCGATTCGCGGTCGACGCCGATCAGGTCGAGCAGGCGATGAAGGATCGCCTGCGGATGGCCGGCGACGCCGACCGCGTCCCCTTCCGGGTCGCCGAGCAGCGCCCAGGCGTCGCGGTCGAGGTCGCGGTCGAGATCGGGCAGCACCACCGCGCCTGTCGGCGCGCGCGCGACTGCCGCGATCAGCCGCGCGGTGGCGCTGTTGGCGCCGGTCGAGCCGGCGACGATCGTCGGTCCGCGCGCGGCTCCGGCCGCGAGCGCGCGGATCTCGGCCTCGATCGTCAGCGCGATCCGTCGCGCGCGATCGATCAGGCCGCGCTCGGCGAGCCAGTCGGGCCACGCGGCGAATGCGATCTTGAGGAAGTCGAGGGTGACGCCCCAATAGGGATCGAAGCGGTCGGCGACCAGCCCGGCAAGCCGCGCCGGGTCGACGTTCTCGATGATGAAATCGTCGATCAGGCCGGCGAGGTCGCCGGCGAGCGCAAAAGCCTGCGTTGGGCTCGCCGCCACCAGCGGCGGCTCGCGATCGTCAAAGGCGAGCCGGCCGTCGGCGTCGACGCAGCGGATCGCGCCCTTGAGCGCCTTTCCCCAGGCGCTGGTGAGGCGAGAGAGCGTCATCAGCCGCGCGAGATCGCCGACTGTCGCCGGCGTTTCGCCGACGCGCTCGTCCTCGGCGAGCGGATCGAGCGCGTCGCGGCTTGGCTCGAGGGCGCCGAGCGGCGCGATGCGCGGCAGGATCAGGCTTGTTCCGCCGCTCGCTGCGACAAGCTCGCGCGCCAGCGTCGTGGCGGCGCGCCGGGTCGGCAGGTAGATCGTCGCGTCGGCGAGCGCCAGCGGGCCGCCGGCGCCGGGGAAGCCTGCGACCAGCGTTCCGTCGATCAGCGCCCGCGCCAGCGTCGGCAGAAAGGGCGCGCCGGCGGGGATGGTGAAGAGGTTGGCGGTCCTCACGGGGCCGACTCGCGCCTTCTTGAAGCCTCGGCGCTTGTCCCGCGCAGACGATGCAAAGGCAAGCGGCGCGCGTCAGCGGCCGAAGACGACGAGTTCGGTGTCGGCGAGATCGCAGGGCGACGGCGACAGCGGGCCCTTGTAGTAGCGCGGCTCGCGCCCGGCGAAATAGTGGCCGGCGAGGCCGGGAATCGGGCCCGTCGCGTCGGCGACGACGAACAATCGTCCGCGCTGCGCCAGGCGGCGGCCGTAGCCGGGGCCGAAGCGCGCGAGATCGGCAGGTTCGCGGCAATAGATCAGGTGGACGCAAGGGATGAGGTCGCGCCAGATCTTGCGCGGCTGGAAGATCAGTGGCCGCGCCTCGCCGTCGGCGAGCCCGATGAAGGCGTAGCAGCCGAAGGCGGCGTGATCGGCGACCAGCCGGGCGTCGCTTGGCGAAAGCTGCGCCGCCTCGGGCCGGCCGGGCGCATAGTCGACGACGCGCGCGCCGCTTTCTCCCAGCGAGAGCAGTGGCGCGAAGATGACCTGGCCTTCCGAGTAGCGGCGGTAGCCGACCGCCGTCAGCGTCTTCAGCGTGAAGGGCGCGGGCGTGGCGGTGAAATAGACAACGTCGCGGCGGCTGATCGCGCGCGCATGCAGTGGGTGGCCGTAACCGCGATAATCGGGGTCGACGCACCAGCCCGCCATGTTGCAACGGCGGATGGCGCCAGCTTCGCCGTCGCGCTGCGAAACGATCTGCAGCAGCACGCCGACGATTCGGTCGCCAACTGCCAGCAGATGGCCGAAGCGCGGCAGATCGTCGATCGCCGGCCGCCGGGCCAGCCGAGCGAGGCCGTCGGTCCAGAATGCGCGCGGGCGCTCGGGAAAGCCGCGCCTCAGGCAATCGACGACGCCTTCGAGGTCGCGCTCTTCGATAACCCGGCAGACGACCTCGGTCGCGGCGGATTCGACCATAACCATTAACCGTTCGGGGATTTTGGCGCGGCGCGCCGGCGAGGGAACATAGTAGAGTGAAGCACATCCCTCAACGCGAGATGACGCGCTTCATGTCGACTCGGTTAACGATCCTCGCCGCCATTCGCGAAGTCGCCACGGAGCAGGCCAAGACTTTGGCGCCGCTCGCCGACGACTTGCCGCTGATGGAGACCGGCCTCGACTCCCTGTGCTTCGCCATCCTGGTGGCGCGGCTCGAGGAAGCGCTCGGCGCCGATCCATTCACCTCGGCAGGCGACGGACGCCTGCCGAGCACGATCGGCGAGTTGATCGCCTTCTACGAAAACGCGCTTGTCTAACCTCGGGACGCTCTTCGAAAGGACGGCGGCGGGCGGCGGCCGAGGGCGCCGCATCGCGACGCGCGCCTTCACGCTGGAACTCGATCGACTCGCCGACTGCGGCTGCCTTGGCGAAGGGCTCGCGCGGCTCGACAGTCGATGCGTTCTGCTCGCGGTCGGCGACATGGCCAAGGCGGCGGCGGCGCTGATCGAACTCGACGGCGTCACGCGCCGGATCGTGCTCTGTCCGCCCGGCGCCGATGCGCAATTGCTGATCGCGCTCGCCCGCGCCGCGGAGGCCGACGCGCTGGTTTACGACGGCGACGCGCCGTCGCCCGAGATCGACGTCGCGATCCGCGTCGCCTGCCGCCTGCCGCTCGCGCCGCTGGCTGCGCCGCGCGCGGCGCGTTTCGTCACCGAATGGGCGATGCCGACTTCGGGCACCAGCGGTCCGCCGAAGCTCGTCGCCCATACGCTGGCGACGCTGACCGCGGCGTTTCGCCCCGCAACCGGCGAGCGCTGGGCGACCTTCTACGACGTGCGCCGTTACGGCGGGCTGCAGATCCTGTTGCGCTCGCTCCTTGGCGCCGAGTCGCTGACGCTGACCGACCCGAACGAGGGCGTCGACGCGTTCCTCGGCAGAATCGGCCAAGCGCGCGCGACCCACATTTCCGGCACGCCGTCGCATTGGCGCAAGGTTCTGATGAGCGGCGGGGCGCACCGCATCGCGCCGCAGCGCGTGCGCCTGTCGGGCGAGATCGCCGACGACGCGGTCCTCGCCGCGCTGCGAGCGCTCTATCCAGACGCGCATGTCGAGCACGCCTACGCCTCGACGGAGGCGGGCGTCGCCTTCGTCGTTTCCGACGGGCGCGCCGGCTTTCCCGCTTCCTTGCTCCGCGAGGACGGCGAGGTCGCCCTGCGGGTTGTCGATGATGTGCTGCGCGTGCGCTCGAACCGCGCCGCGCTGCGCTATCTCGGCGCCGGCGCGCCGGCGCTCGAGGACTCCGACGGCTTCGTCGACACCGGCGACGTCGTCGCGCGGAATGGCGACCGCTGTCTGTTCGTCGGTCGGCGCGGCGGCGTCATCAACGTCGGCGGCGCGAAGGTCCACCCCGAAGAGGTCGAGGCGGCGCTCAACGCGCATCGGGCGGTGCGCGCGAGCCGCGTGTTCGCGCGCAGGAACCCGATCACCGGCGCGCTGGTCGCCGCCGAGGTCGTGCTCAGCGAGGGCGTGGCGGCCGACGAGGCGACGAAACGCGACATTCTCGCCGCCTGCCGCGCCGCCTTGCCCGCCTACAAGGCGCCGTCGTTCCTCAATTTCGTCGCCGAACTGCCGATGACCGACGGCGGAAAGCTCGTCCGCCATGGATAATGTCGTCGTCACCGGCGCGAGCCGCGGCATCGGCCTGGCGATTGCGATGCGTCTGGCGCGCGACGGCTTCCGGGTGATCGGCGTCGCGCGCAAGCCGAGCGAGGCGTTCGCCGAGTCCGCAGAGAAAATCGGGGATCTAGGAGAGCTGCATTTCGAGCCGTTCGACCTGACCGACATCGCCGCCATCCCCGCCTTCGTGCGCGCTCTCAGGGAGCGGCGCGGGCCGATCTACGGCCTGGTCAACAACGCCGGGGTCGGAAGCGGCGGCCTGCTCGCCAACATGGCGAACGACGACATCGAAGCGACGCTGAGATTGAATACGCTCGCGCCGATCGTGCTGACCAAATATGTCGCGCGCGGCATGATGGCCGCGGGGCGGGGGCGGATCGTCAACATCGCCTCGATCGTCGCTGTGAACGGCTACAGCGGCCTGTCGGTCTATTCGGCGAGCAAGGCGGCGCTCACCGGCTTCACCCGCGCGCTGGCGCGCGAGGTCGGCCGGGTCGGCGTCACCGTCAACGCGATCGCGCCGGGTTTCGTCGACACCGAAATGACGCGCGGGCTCGACGCCGACCAGCGCGAGCGCATCGTCGCCCGCAGCGCGCTGCGGCGGCTGGCGGAAGCCGAAGACGTCGCGGCGATGGCGGCGCTGCTGATGGGCGAGGGCGGGCGGAACGTGACGGGGTCCGTGCTGACCGTCGACGCCGGCGCGACGGCCTGATCCGCGCGGCAAGGCCTATCCCTCCTCAGTTTCAAAGGAGCGCTTCGATCGCCGCCCGGATCGCTTCCGGTTGCGTGGTCGGCGCGTAGCGCTCGACGACATGGCCGGCGCGGTCCACCAGGAACTTGGTGAAGTTCCATTTGATGTCCTTGCTGCCCAGGACGCCGGGCGCCTCGCCCTTGAGCCAGACGAACAACGGGCTCGCTTCGGGGCCGTTGACGTCCATTTTGGCGAACATCGGGAAGGTGACGTCGTAGGTCAGCTTGCAGAAGCTGGCGATTTCCGCGGCGTCGCCCGGCTCCTGCCCGCCGAACTGGTTGCAGGGAAAGCCGAGCACGACGAGTCCGCGCGCGCCGAGATCGCGATAGAGCGCCTCGAGTCCCTCGTATTGCGGCGTGAACCCGCACTTGCTCGCCGTGTTGACGATCAGCAGCGCCTTGCCGCGATAGCTGGAAAGCGAAACGTCTCGGCCGGAAATGTCGCGTACGGCAAATTCGTAAATCTCGGTCATGCTCGCCTCGGTTCGGGGGGTGAAAATCGTTCACGCGAGTCGATCAGAGCGATCCGCCGGAGCCGATCGACCAGCGAAGTCGTGAGCGCGCGCAGGCTCGCGAGTTCGTCCGGTTCGGCGCCGATCTGCGCCGCGAGCGTGGCGGGAATGCGCTCGGCCCTTCGCCGCAGCGCCGCGCCGCGCCGCGTCAGCGCAATCTCCACCCGCCGTTCGTCGTCGCGCTCGCGTCGCCGCGTCAACAGTCCGGCCCGCTCCATGCGTTTGAGCAAGGGTGTGATCGTGCCGGCGTCGAGATGGAGACCATCGCGCAGCTCGCCGACATGAGCGGACTTTCGTTCCCACAACAGCAGCATCACCAGATATTGCGAATAGGTGAGACCGAGCGGGGCCAGCAGCGGCCGATAGAGGCGTTGTATGAGGTTGGTCGCCGCGTAGAGCGGAAAGCAAATTTGGCGGTCGAGGCGGAGGCGGTCGTCGTCGAACGCCTTTTCGCTCGCCGTCGCGACTTCCGGCGCGGCCATCGCACGCTCCCGATATGATGAGTGAAGCCACTATATGGTATGCCATATAAAACGCAAAACGCTCCGGCGCGGGCGCGCGCGACTTTCGCGCGGCCGGCGCGGCGGGGCGGCTCAGTGCGCCCGGATCGGCGCTTCCGATTCCGGATCGTAGAGCGCGGCGACCGCTCGGGTTCGGCGTTGCAGCGCGGCGCGCTGGTTGAGCGAGCCCTTGTCGGTGATCTCGCCGGCGTCGAGCGACGGCGGATCGGCGAGCAGCAGGATGCGCTCGACCCGGGCGGCGGAGCCGGTCGCCTGGCCGGCGAAGACGGCGAGCCGCTTGCGGAAGGCTTCGCGCACCTTCGGGTCGTCGAGGTCGTCGGCGTCCGCCAGCATCCGGCAGGCGTCGAGATCGGGGAAGATCAGCGCCGCGACATCGTCGCGGTCGTGGCCGGCGATTACCGCGTCCCTGGCGAGCGGCGCCAGCGCCGAGACCAGCGCGGCGCGCAGCGGCCCGACGCTGACCCAGGTGCCGGTCGCGAGCTTGAAATCTTCGGCGATGCGGCCGTCGAACAGAAAGCCCCCCCTTGGGTCGCCGGGAGCAGCGAAGCGCAGGGCGTCGCCGAAGCGGTAAAAGCCCTCGTCGTCGAACGCCTTGCGCGTGAGCTCGTCGTCGCGCCAATAGCCGGGCGTCACGGTCGGCGCGCGCACCCGCGCTTCGAGCTTGCCTTCGATCGGCGCCAGCTTGAGCTCGACGCCCGCCATCGGCTGGCCCATGTTGCCGGGCTCGTCGACGTCCATCAGGCACATCAACGCCGAAGGCGAGGTCTCGGTCGCGCCGAGGCCGGTGACGAACGGCATGTCGCGGCCGGTCTCGCGCTTCGCCATCGCGCGATAGACGTGGAAGATCTCCGGCGCGAGACCGGCCCCGGCGTAGAACAGCATCTTCAATCGGCTGAAGACATGCGCGCGCAGGCCCGCGTCGGCTTCGAGATGCGGCAGCAAGGCCTCGAAGCCCTTCGGCACATTGAAATAGGCGGTCGGCGCGATCTCGCGCAGGTTGGCGACCGTCTCCTCGACGCCGCCCGGCATCGGCCGGCCGCCGTCGAAATGGAACGTCCCGCCGTGAACGAGGGCGATGCCGAAATTGTGGTTCGAGCCGAAGGTGTGGCTCCACGGCAGCCAGTCGAGCAGGACCGGCGGCTCCCAGTCGAAGAACGGGAACGCCTGAGCGAGCATCGCCTGATTGGCGCAGATCATGCGCTGGGTGTTGATCACGGCTTTTGGCCGGCCGGTCGAGCCGGAGGTGAGCAGAAATTTGGCGATCGTCTCCGGGCCGACCGCCGCGCGCGCCCGCTCGAAGTCGACGCCCGGCGTCGCGGCGAGGAGGTCGGCGAATTCGAGCGCATCGGCCGCGTCGGCGCCGCGCGCGACGACGCGCGGAACGCCCGGCGGAGCGACGGCGGCGAAGGCGCGCGCGAAGGCCGCGCCGTCGGTCGCGTAGACGAGGCCCGGCGTCAGCAGATTGAAGGCGAACCTGAGCTTGGCGAAATCCTGCGAGGCGAGCGAATAGGGCGGCGAGATGGGACAATAGGGGACGCCGGTCTCCACCGCCGCCAGGCCGATCAGCGCGTGCTCGACGTCATTGCCCGACAGCACGACGATCGGCCGCGCGGGGCTGAGATCGAACTTCAGCATCGCCGCCGCGACACGCATGACCGCGTCGAGCGTCTCGGCGTAGGTCAGCCTGCGCCACGAGCGGTCGGGGTTGCGCTCGGCGAGGAAGACCCGGTCAGGCGCCTCGCGCGCCCAGCGTCTCAGGCAGTCGCCGAGCCGGCGCGGATAGGCGGGCAGCGGTTCGGCGGAACGGACGAGGAAGGCGCCGTCAGGGCGGGCGACGAGGCTCGGGGTCAGCGTTCCGAGCACGGAAAGCGACGTCTCGCCGTCTGCGCGGATCGCCCGCATCGTGTCCTCCCGCCCTCAGCCCTGCCGTTCGGCGCCGGCGCGAGGCGGGCGGCAGATAGCTATAGTCTATAACGATCTTGTCAGTCCGACGCGGGGGCGTCAAGCAGCGCCGTGGGACGTCATCACAGGCTGAGCGTCCTGCGCACGCTTGCCGGCCAGCGCGCGGAATCGACGCCGTGCGCGGCGAACAGCGCCGCCGCCAGCCGGTCCATGCCGAAGGCGACGCAGGCGGTGTGGGCGGTCGCGCCGTCCGCGCTCTTGAGACCCCAAGTCTCGCCGAAATGGTCGCGGTGGCAGTTGAAACTCATGCAGGCGGTCGGCTGCTCGGCCGAGCGCACCGGGATCATCAGCTCGAACTTCAGCGCCTGTTCGACCTGGAAGCGGCCGACCATCGCGCCGCCGCGGCCGAAGAACGGGTCGCTCGCCGGATCGACGCGCGACGTGAGGCCGAGCGCGTCGACGAAATCGCCGGCGCGCGCCTTCCAGTCGTCGCGAAACGCCGTCGCCGCGTCGGGCGCGCCGATGAAGACGAATTCGCGCATGCGGAACGATTGCAGACGGTCGAGGTCGCGCGACGGCTCGCGGCGGAAGCAGTCGGAGGCGACGTCGAAGATGAGCCCGTCGCGCGCAATCGCGCCGCGCCGCGCCGCCAGCGGGTAGACCGGGTAGCAGGCCGCCGGGGCGAGCACGAGGTCGCTCGCCTGCAAGCCGTCGGTCCAGGTCCCGCCCGAGTCAAAGCGGTCGACCGCCGCGCCGATCGCCGCGTCGTCGCCGCCGAGCGCGCAAACGCAGCCGAGCAGATGCGGGAAGCTCTTGAGGTAGCCCGACTTCTCGATCAGCGCGCGACTGACGACGGGGGGAAAGCGCACGATCTCGGCGCGCGGATCGCGAGCTTGGGTGATCAGCGCGCCGAGCCCTTCGACGACAGCCTCGTAAGCGCCGGAGCGGCCGTAGACGCCGTCGACGCCGGTCGGATGGAACAAGGCGTCGAGGATCGCCTCCTGCGAGGCGGCGGGCTGGCCGAGGCGATTGGGCGCAATGTTCATGGCGGCTCCCTCGTCGGATGTCAGAGGCTCAGCGCGGTCGGCGTCTCGCTCATCAGCGCGGCGGGATCGGCGCTGGCGAGGATGCGGTCGTTGTTGATCATGATCGGCGACGACAGGATGTCGCGCAGGAACCGGCCCATGGCGAAGGGACTGTCGTTGCGATAGCCGGCGAGGCCGCAGGCCCGCATCGCGCTGAGCACCGTCGCCGTCGCGAGCTC
>Ga0182013_10001655_pt1 | contig 30128 bp, 27 predicted proteins | sample 612S2MmetaG_FD_120487 | JGI IMG/M metagenome (GOLD analysis project Ga0182013, IMG submission 120487) | Permafrost microbial communities from Stordalen Mire, Sweden - 612S2M metaG | ecosystem: Environmental > Terrestrial > Soil > Wetlands > Permafrost | place: Sweden: Stordalen | collected... | reverse complement strand
TGGCAAACTTTTGTTCACGCAATACACGCTCCCGTTTGAAATCGTCTCCGTGCTCCTGCTCGTCGCGATGATCGGCGTGATTCTGTTGAGCAAAAAGAAACTCGAATAACATGCACGTCGGCCTCCATCATTATTTGTTCGTGAGCTTCATGCTGTTCAGCCTGGGGCTGCTCGGCGTCATCATGCGCCGCAACCTGCTGGTGATCTACATGTCGCTGGAGCTGATGCTCAATGCCGCCAACTTGGCGCTCGTCTCCTTTTCCCGGTTCAACAACAAGCTCGACGGCCAGGTGCTGGTGTTTTTCATCATCACGGTGGCGGCGGCGGAAGTGGCGGTCGGCCTCGCGCTTATCGTGGCACTCTACCGCAAACGCCAGTCCGCGCACGTCGAAGATTTGACCTCGATGAAACTCTGACGGATGAAAAACGAATTTTTTCCATGGCTGATCCTGTTCCTGCCGCTGCTCTCAGCGACAGTGATTGCGCTCTTCACTTTGCGCAGTAAAACCGTCAGCAGCCTCATCTCCATCGGCGCGGTCGCGGCGGGATTCGTCATGACCTGTCTCTTCGTGAACGCCAACGGAATTCATTACAGCGGTGAAACATCCGTCAACTGGCTCACCATCGGCGGCTTGAATGTGGACTTCGGCCTCAAGCTCGATGCCTTGAGCATGATGATGATGTTCGTCGTCACGGGCGTCGGTGGCTTGATCCACATTTATTCCTACAGCTACATGGACGAAGATGCGAGCAAGGCGCGCTTTTTCGCGTTCTTGAGTTTGTTCACGTTCTCAATGCTCGGCATCGTGCTCGCGAATAATTTTCTGATGACCTTCATTTTCTGGGAACTCGTCGGTGTGTCCAGCTACCTGCTCATCGGTTTCTGGTTTGAAAAACCCAGCGCCGGCGATGCCGCAAAAAAAGCTTTCATCACCAACCGCCTCGGCGACTTTGGTTTTCTCGCGGGCATTTTGATGGTTTGGGGCTTGCTCGGTTCGCTGAATTTTTCTGCGTTACAAAATGCAATGGTCTCAAATCCCGCCGCGCTTGGAGCCAGTGCCACCATCGCGGGTCTTTTGATTTTCTGCGGTGCGGCTGGCAAATCCGCTCAATTCCCGCTGCACGTCTGGTTGCCGGACGCGATGGAAGGCCCGACGCCCGTGTCCGCCTTGATCCATGCCGCGACGATGGTGGCCGCCGGCGTTTACATGCTCTGCCGCACGCTCTTTTTATACAACGCCGACGCGCTCCACGTCATCGCCTACATCGGCGGCTTCACCGCGCTGCTCGCGGCACTGATGGCGGTTCAGCAAAACGACATCAAGCGCATCATCGCCTACTCGACTTTGTCACAACTCGGCTACATGGTCATGGCCGTCGGCTTGAGCGGCCCGACGCCCGCGATGTTTCATTTGACCACGCACGCCTTTTTCAAAGCGCTGCTGTTCTTGAGTGCCGGCTCCGTCATCATAGGCATGCATCACGAGCAGGACATTTGGCACATGGGCGGACTGAAAAAGAAAATGCCCGTCACCTTTTGGACCTTCACCATCGGCGCATTGGCCTTGAGCGGCATTCCGCCGTTTGCGGGTTTTTATTCGAAGGATTCAATTCTCGCGCAATGCCTGGAACAAAAAAATTATCTGCTTTTCGCCGTCGCAGTGTTCGTCGCCGGGTTGACCGCGTTTTACACGTTCCGTTTGTTCTTCGTCGTTTTCTTCGGCAAGGAAAAAACCGATCACGCCAAGCACGCGCACGAATCGCCGCTGATCATCACCGCCCCGCTGGTGATTCTGGCCATATTCGCGACCATCGGCGGTTTCATCGGCATTACCAACAACTACGGTTCGCAATTTGCCACCGACCACGAAACTCTTTCGCTCACACAGCAGTTGCTCGAACCCCTGAAAACACCCGTCCCGATGTTCATCGGCATCGGCGTCGCGGTTGTCGGCATTGTCCTCGCGTTCTTGCTTTATAAAAAAGCGGACAAAGATCCGCTGCCGGCCAGACTCGGTGTGCTGGCGACGTGGATGCGTGACAAATTTTATTTCGACGAACTTTACGAGAAGACATTCATCCGCGCGCATGATTTTCTCGCAGCGGTGGCCGATTGGATTGACAGCTGGATTCTGGAAGGCGCGATCATCGGCGCGATTCGCGGCGGCACGGATTTGAGCGGACGCGCGCTGCGCCTCGCGCAAACCGGCAATCTACAGACCTACGCCTTCCTGTTCGTGCTCGGCGTGGCGCTGTTGCTCTATTTCGTTTTGGGAAAATAAAATGTCCATACTGACTTACATCGCAGGTTGGCCGCTGCTGGCGGCGTTGGCGCTCATCGCAGTGCCGCGCAATTATCGCGTCATCATCCGCGCCATCGCGGTGCTGGCCACGCTCATCTCGGCGGTGCTGGCGGTAAAGATGTTCGCGCAGTTCGTGCCCGGTGCGAACGGCTTCCAGTTCGAGCAGCAAATTCCGTGGGTCGAATCGCTCGGCATCAGCTATCACGTTGGCGTGGACGGCTTGAACGTCGGCCTGATTTTGATGGGCGCAATCGTCGCCTTCGCCGCCGCGCTCTGCTCGTGGGAAATCCAGACGCGTGAAAAAGAATTTTACATTTTGCTGCTGGTGATGACCGGCGGCATTCTCGGTGCGTTCGCGTCGCTGGATTTGTTTTTCTTTTATTTCCTGCACGAACTCGCGCTGGTGCCGACGTTCATCATGATCGGCGTCTGGGGCCGTGGCGAAAAAAAGAACTACGCGACCTTCCAGATCACGCTTTACTTGAGCATCGGCGCGCTCATCGCGCTCATCGGCCTCATCGCGCTTTATCTGCAATCCGGCGCAAACACTTTTGATATTCCGAAAATCATTGAACACGCGAAAACCAATCCGCTCGCGGTGAACGCGCAAAATTTCATCTTCCCGCTGCTGCTGTTCGGCTTCGGCATTTTGGTTTCGCTCTGGCCGTTTCATTCTTGGGCACCGCTGGGTTACGGCGTCGCGCCTTCACCAACTGCCATGCTGCACGCCGGCGTGCTGAAAAAATTCGGTCTTTACGGTTTGATCCGCATCGCGCTGCCGCTCCTGCCGCAAGCCGCGCAAAGCTGGGCGCACGTCATCGCGTGGCTCTGCGTTGGAAATATTTTATACGTCGGTTGGGTCGCGATGCGCCAGCGCGATTTGAATATGCTCATCGGTAATTCCAGCGTGGCGCACATGGGCTTCATTTTCCTGGGCATTGCGAGCTTGAACCTCATTGGCGTGACCGGTGCTGTGCTAATCATGGTCGCGCACGGTTTCCTCGCGGCGCTGACCTTCGCGCTGAGTGGCTATATTTACAAACAGACCGGCACGCTGGAAATCAGCGCGCTAGGCGGACTCTGCCGCAAGCTGCCGTTCATCGGCACGGCGCTGCTCATGGCCGCGATGGCCGGCTGCGGATTGCCCGGTTTCGCGAATTTTGTCGGTGAAGCCACGGTGTTCTTCGGCGCGTGGAAAATGTTCCCGGCCATCACAATCATCGCTCTCTGGGGCGCCCTGGTCATCGGCGGCATCTACATGACGCGCGCCATCCGCAACGTTTTGCATGGACCGTTGCCGGAAAAATGGAATTCACTTTCCGACGCGAACCTGTGGCGCAAGCTGCCCTACGCGCTGCTGATCGTGAGCCTGCTGGTGTTCGGCTTCCTGCCGAAACTGCTCACGGAAAAAATCAATCCTGACGCGCAGAAAATTGTCGCCATGGCAACGGGCAACGTGATCGCGGCCAGCGAGACAAGTGCGCCCACCGTCAATTTTGTTGCGCAAAACAAATGAATTCCTCCCTGATAATGCTGGAAATTTCGGTGATCGGCCTCGGCCTCGTGCTGATGCTGGCGGATCTGTTTGTGCCCGCCGAGCGCCGTCGTTTCATCGGTTACGCTGCCATCGCGGCCTTGGGCGTATTATTGGTCACGAGCCTGAGCGGCAACGGCAGCTGCGGTCAGTTCGGCACCGCGTTCGGCGGCATGTTCGTCAACGACGCGCTGTCCCTGTTCTTCAAACAACTGTTCATCGTTGCGGCAATTTTGGTTCTTTTCATGGCTGCGGAATTTTCCGACAAACTCGCGGCCGGCAGCGTGGCGGAATATTATTCGCTCATCCTCTTCGCGCTCGCTGGCATGTTGTTCGCCGCGTCGTCCAATGACTTCACGATGCTGTTCGTCTCCATCGAACTCATTACGATCACGTTTTACGTCCTCGTCAGTTTTCAACGCAGCAAACTTCAGTCGCTCGAAGCCGGCGTGAAGTATTTGATACTCGGCGCTCTGTCGTCGTCGTTCATGGTGTTTGGCATCGCGCTGATTTGGGGAACGACCGGTGAACTCAACTTCACCAAGCTCGCCGCCGTCGCGCCACAATTTGAAACGAGCCGGATCTTTTTGCTCGGCGTGCTGCTGGTTTTGGTGGGACTCGGTTTCAAAATCGCCGCATTTCCATTTCAAATCTGGGCGCCGGATGTTTACCAAGGCGCACCGACGCCGACGACCGCGTTTCTCGCCATCGGTTCCAAGGCCGCCGGTTTTGTTTTGCTGCTGCGCGTGCTGTTCACCGCCGTGCCGAGCGTGACCGCACATTGGGCGAACCTGCTCATCATCATTTCCGGCATCACGATTCTTTACGGCAACCTCTGCGCGATCCCGCAGCGCAATCTGAAACGGCTGCTTGGTTATTCCAGCATCGCGCATGCGGGCTATCTCCTGCTGGGTGTCGCGGCTCTGAGCGCCAGCGGACAATCGGCACTGATGTATTATCTCGCCGGTTATGTCTTCACCGTGATGGCGGCATTTTTTGTCATCACGCTTGTGATGCGCCATCTGGCCACGGAAGACATCGGCGGTCTCGCCGGTTTGAACCAGCGTTCGCCGCTGCTCGCCGCCACGCTGACCATTGCGATGGTTTCGCTCGCCGGCATTCCGCCGCTCGCGGGTTTTTTCGGAAAATTCCTGCTGTTCAAATCAGTAATTGAAGCCGCACAAATTTCGGGCAATCACGGCTATTATTGCCTCGCGTTCACCGCGCTGGCGGGCGTGATCATCTCGCTCTATTACTATTTCGGCGTCATCCGTGCGATTTACTGGAGCAAGGAACCGACAGATTTATCACCGATCACACTTTCCAGTCCTGCAAAGTTTTCCATCTGTGTCTGCATTGCTGGTATCTTCTGGCTCGGTTTATTTCCGAACACCGTGCTGAATCTGGCCAATCAAGCCGCCGCTGTTTTTGTAAAATAATTCGAAGAAAGCGAGCGGGCAAATTTCACCTGCGTCATTTTACACCGTCCGCATCTGCACTGCGTCCACGATTTCCGTGCCGACTGAAATTGCGCCGATGATGACGACGGTTGCGCCGGATGGTAAACGGCTTTGTTCGGTCAGGTTTTTCAATGCTGTCTCGATCGTGTTCTGCGGATTAATGAAATCAAATTCCATAACGAATGGAGTGACGCCCCAGCACAAGGCCATTTCGTTGGCGGCCTTTTCATTTTCGCACATCCCATAAATTGGCGAGTAATGCGGGCGCATCCAGCTTGCGTATTGCGCCATGCTGCCGTGCCGCGTGAAAACAAGGATCGCCGCCGCCTTCAATTCGTTCGCCATCACGACGGCGCTTTTAACGAGCTTTTGGCGTGCGGTGGTCAAATCCGCCAAATCATGGAATTGCGCGCTGCCGCTGCGTTCAATGCGAGTGGCGATCTTGTCGAATACTTCGATGCACTTAAGCGGGTATTTGCCGACGGTCGTCTCACCGCTCAACATGATGGCGTCGGCTTCCTCGAAAACGGCGTTGGCCACGTCGGTGACTTCTGCGCGAGTGGGCATGGGCGATTCGATCATGCTTTCGAGCATGTGCGTGGCGACGATGACCGGACGGCCAACGCGCAGGCACGCCTTTACAATTCGCCGCTGCACGATGGGCAGTTCTTCGTAGGGAATTTCAATGCCCAGATCGCCGCGCGCGACCATGATGCCGTCCGCTTCGAGGATGATTGCCTCCAGGTTCTTGATCGCTTCCTGATCTTCGATTTTGGCGACGACGAGCGGATGCGGTTTGCCTTCTTCAAACATTTCGCGGAGTTGCAGCAGGTCGCGTGATTCGCGCACGAAGGACAGCGCGATGAAATCCACTTCGAGTTCGAGGCCGAGCTTCACGTCCTTGATGTCCTTCGCCGTGAGCGCGGGCAAACTGACTTTCACGCCCGGCAAATTGATGTGGCGTCGGCTGCCGAGCTTGCCCTTGGTAAGCACTTCGCACTCCACCTTGTTGCCGTTCTTGGCCAGCACCTTCATCTGAATCGTGCCGTTATCAATGAGCACCACGTCGCCGACGCTGATGTCGTTGATGAAATTTTCGTAATTCACGTCCACCGAATGCTGTTCCAGATCGCGTTCGCCACGCACGGTAAGCGTAAATTTCTGGCCGGGTTGCAAATCCAATGGCACGCTCAAATCGCCGGTGCGGATGGCCGGGCCTTGCGTATCCATGAGGATGCCGATATGTCGCTCGCGCCTGGTGGATTCGGCGCGGATGTCTGCGAAGACGCGGCGCACCCAGTCGTGAGGCGCGTGCGACATGTTCAGGCGGAAAATGTTGACGCCCGCGTCGATCAATTTGCCAATCATTTCCGCCGAATCCGTGGCGGGCCCGAGCGTTGAGATGATTTTAGTCCGGCGAACGGTTCCTCGTTGCATGGGGAAAAAATACAGGCGCGCGGTGCGATTAAAAGTTTTTAATCGGACCACGGCCATTCACCGGCAAAACAAGCTTGCTTTTCCGGTCAAGGGCGGGCATATTCTGTACCCTAACTTTGAATTAATTTTATGGCTGACGCTGCAAACAAATACCCCGAGAACGTGGCGGGCAAATACTACGTGGACAACCAGTGCATTGACTGCGACCTGTGCCGCGAGACCGCACCGGACAACTACAAGCGCAATGACGACGGCGGCTACTCGTTCGTCTACAAGCAGCCCACCACGCCCGAGGAAGAGGCGCGCTGCAAGGAAGCCAAGGAAGGCTGCCCGGTAGAAGCCATCGGCGACAACGGCGCATAGGCCGCCCGCAAATTTTTTGGCAAAACCCGCTGGAACATTCCGGCGGGTTTTTTGCTTCGCAGGTCAACATTTCTTGGCTTTTGTCACGGATAAATTGTCATTTTGACGAATTTCTTTGACGCGGCGGCCTGGCTTCTGGTTAAACCGACAGGCAGACCCATGAAGCGTTTGTGGAATCGCCGGAAACGTGTCACGACATCCAGCCAGGATGCCAGCGGCTTCTTTGACGTTACATCCTTTCACTCCGGCGGGGGCCCCAGCCACAAAAGGAATACTCCCGGAGTCGTCGGGAACACTCCCGGCCAGACCGGAGGCGTCTCCGGCGGCAAATATCTTGTCCCCGGCGTCGTCCGGGGCATCCCCAACCACGACGGAAGCACATCTTTCCAGACCGGGAACATCCCCGGCGTGATGGACCGCGCCCCCGGAGCCTTCAGGAGCACTCCTGCCGTCTTCAGGAACATTCCTGACGGCAAAAGGAACGCTCCCGGCGTGAAAAGGGGCGTCCCCGGCGACGCCAGATGTGTCCCCGGTGTCTCCGGGGACGTTTCCGGCGTGGATAGATACATGGAATTCAAAGGTTTATGCCATTTCACCCCTTTTCCAGCCTTTCCTGTCGGTAAAAACAAACAAAATGCAGAAAACATCAAAAATGACGAAAAAATAAACACTCAACTAAACTAAACCTATGTCTAAACAAGACGCTATTCCCAAAAAGGACGGGGATTTTTATACAAATTTAAAATTCCTCGGTGACAACGCACCGGCCCAAAAGGCCGTGCTCAACATCAGCGACGACGACCTCGCCACATTGAAGGCGGACGCCATCCTGTTCAAAGCCAAGCTCGACGCATTCAACGCGGTGGACGCCGCCTATTCGCAGGCGTCCGTTGACAAACAGAACACACGTGCCGCAGTCGAAGGCCGCGAGCGCGCCATCATCCGCCGCCTCAAATCCGCCAGCGGCTACACAGACCCCATCGGCCAGGCCCTCAAGATCGTCGGCTCCGAAGACTCCACCGACATGACCACCGCCAAGGTGGATCTGACCGCCACGATACTGGCCCACGGCACCGAGCTGGGCTTCACCAAGCTCAAGAGCGACGGCGTGAACCTCTACACCAAGCGCGACGGCGACGCCGACTTCGAATTCCTCGCGCACGACACCGTATCGCCGTATGTGGACAACCGTCCGCTGCTGGTGCCGGGCAAACCCGAGGTGCGCTACTACAAGGCAATCTATGTGGTGAACGACGAGGAGGTCGGCTACTTCAGCGACGTCGTGGTGGTCACCGTCTATCCGTGAAACGGACGGGGTGGTGATTGCCGGACAAATCAAAAGGCGCGAAGTTTTTGCTTCGCGCCTTCTTTTGTCAATTCTGCGGCGCAACACCCACATACTGCCATATGGGGATAGTAAATTCATACTTGATTCCAGTTGGATAGGCAACGATGGATGTGTTTTTGATCAGCCCGGACTCCATTTCGCTTAAATTGGAATTTGCTTTTTCCAGATCATCTTTGGCCAAATCCGAATCTGTAATTGCATCTGCTCTCGCCGATTCATCATAGCCGATTATAATTCGCTTCAGTTTATCAATCTTCTCCGTCAAGTTCTCTACGGACACTTTTAGCTGGTTGTAACGGTTCACATATTCACGGACTGACGTAGGCAAGCCGGTCAAATAAACGCGGCCAGCGCTGGTTTGGCATAGGTCTTGATCATCTAACATGGCAAGAACTTGAATCACTCGATTCGTTCCACGCAACGATGCCATATTTTTTTGCTCGGCATTAACATCCAGCCGGTGTTTTTCTTCAGCGGCAAGCGCGGCGGCGGCTTTGTCGGGATCGTAACCAAATTGTTTTTGTAGCGCGTCGGGCAGATTGGTCATGGCAACTCTGGTGTATCCATCTTCATAAGACACCACAACATAAGCTGGATTTGTGCGAACAATGCTGGCGTTGGTGTAACTGGCATTTTTACAAACCAAAACGTCAAAATTAGTTTGCGCGAAAATTCTCAACGTCGTGACCACCAAAAATAAAGCGAGTTTCGTTTTCATAATTCCAAGACCTTTTGCAGTCTGGTCTAGCTGACAGTTGGCCGTGCGTCAATAAAATCAGTAATGGCAGAATGTCAATTTGTCGCCGTGCATCTGAAATTCTGGACGGCTTCTATGTTTGTGATGCAAGCCGAGCCAGTGACTTGACTTGATGCGATTGGCACGTTTAACCATTGGCTGAAGATTAGTGAAGTGAAAACACTTTTCCTGCTCCGATGGAAGTGACAAATCGAATGAGGCACATGGTCTCTTGTGATCAATTTCCCAAAGGACTCCATAATTAGACCATGACATCGTGCCGGTGAATTGAGATTCAATCCATGAGCGGAGATGTTTTTTGCTGCAACCAATTAATTGAATTGTGCTTCGCAACTTGCGCTGGCCTTGTATCAAAAGCATTTTCCAAATCCTCGTGCGTTGTGTGCGAACCAGCATCGTAAGCGGATTCTTTTTCCACTTTCTGAATTGGTTTTTAGCGACGCGATTAGTTGACCATCTCCGCGCTTCTGGGTGTTTGAACCAATAATTATCACGAGCCGCAACGCGCTTTATTTCGGCAGCTAACGACTTGGCAACTGCTTTTGCGATGTCGGGCTGGCGTTGGGGACATTGCCATTTATATCCCTTGCTCTTTTGGGCAGGCACGCGGTCTGCATCAAACTCGCGCCATTGTTTAAGCCAGTTTGAAATAGTCTGATGTGTGACATCATGCTTTGAGCCGATTTCTCGCAACAGCATTCCAGCCTTGTAATCAGCGACGATTTGAGGCCGAAGCAATTCAATTTTGGCGCGACGAGCTTTTGTGCTTGCGATGCCAGCTTTTGAACAATGTTTTCTCCTGTTAAAACTCATTGTGTTAAGTTGCCTTAAAGGAGTCATTCCTTCGGACTTGACGGACTTCAACTGACTCAAGCCGCCGTGGAAATGCCCGAATCCACCGGCAGCAGGATGCGCACGATGCCGTGCTGGCCGGATTGCGGTGGGACGATCTCCAGCGTGCCATCGTGCGTCTCGATGATTTTTTCGCTGACGGTCAGGCCCAGCCCCAAACCCACGGCGCGCGTGGTGAAAAACGGCGACGGCACTTTTTCGGCGGCCTCGGCTGTGAACCCGGCGCCGTTGTCCTGAACCTCAATCTCCAGATTTTGTTTTCCGTCCTCGCTGTTCACCGTCCGCAATCGAACAATGATTTTAGGATCCTTGGGGTTCGCCTGCAACGCGTTCAGGAAAATTTCCGCCAGCGCGTGCTTCAACGCGGCGTGGTCGCCGGTGATGACGATGGGTTTGCCGCCGTCTTCAAGCTCCAACTGCGCGTTCTCCACATTCAGATGCTTGCGCGCCTCCTGGTAGGATTCCTCGACAAGTTTGCCGACCGAAACCGTCTCCTGCTCGATGTGCCCTTCGCGCGCGAGAAAGCGCATCTGGCTCACGAGACGCGAGACGCGCTTGACGCCGTCCGCGAGCGCGTGGTCGAGCGATTCTCGAAACTCCTTGTCCTTGTATTTTTCCACGAGCAACTGCTGGTGCGTGGAGAGCGGGACCATGGCGTTGCCGATCTCGTGCGCCATGCGGTCGGCCATGGAGCGGATGAGGCGCAGGTTGGCGGCCTCGGCCTCGAGATTGCGCAACTGCTCGGCCTGCGTCAAATCGTCGGCGGTGAGCAGCGCGGAAATCGGGACGGTGGAATTCGCGCGCTGGAAAGGCACGACACTGATGCTGTAAATGGTGCCGGGTGAACTTTCCGGTTCGTAACGATACGGCCCCATGACCGCGCCGGTTTTCAAAACCTGATAAATTTTCGCGCCGAGCGACTGCGGGAGGTCGCTGAATTCCAGTCCGCCGGTCTGTTTGTTCTTGGTGCCGAAATGCCGCCGCGCGGCCTTGTTGGCGTGCAGCACCTTGAGGTCGCGCCCGACGACGATGCAGGCGCTGCTCAATTCGCGCAGCACGTCGGTCATCATCTCGTGGTTTTCGGAAAGTTGGTCGTGCAGCCAGATGTTGCCCATGCCGAGGCCGACTTGCCCGAGCAGATGGAAAATCAATTCCAGCTCGGCGTTGGTGAGCGGCTCGCCCGTCACGCGCCCGTCGAAAACGGCCACGCCGATGATTGTCTCGCGATTGAGGATCGGCACGGCGACCTGCGCGCGAAGCAGTTCAAATTCTTTTTGCGCCTCGGTGTCCATGCGGACCTCGTCGCTGTCGCGACGCAGAATCCGGCCGAGCCGGGCCAGCTGCCCGCCGATGCCGGAATCCAGCGAGAGTTCAAAATGTTCGAGCAGCCCGGATGAAAGCCCGATGGCGGTGGCGGAACGCAGCGAGCGCGTGTCGTCCGGCGAAAAATTCTCGGCCATCGGCGAGCACGGGCGGTTCAGGAAGATGGCGGCGCGGTTGACGCTCAAGATTTCGCGCAGGAACATCAAAAATTGTTTCAGCATCGCCTCGGCGTCGAGCGAGTGCGTGAGGATGGATGAGAAGTCGCGCAGCACGTCGAGCGTTTGCGCGGCGTTGACGAAACGGCCTGTCACGGAGACGTCTGACTGGCGGAACAGAGGGATTTGAGACGACGGAATAACGGATGATTGCGAAGGGCGCGTGGCGACTTGGGTTGACGGCGCGCTTTCAGGCCGTTCCAACAGCGACGCCAGCAGCCGTGTGCGGACGGGTTTTGTCAGGATGTGCGTGAGACCGTGCAGAAACGCCTCCTCTTCCCAGGCCGATTCGCTGTAGGCGGTGTAGGCGATGATGGCACACTTGGGATCGCGGCGGCGTAGGCGTTCGATGACCCAGACTAGTTCGACATCCATCATGTCCGTGTCGAGGATGCATGCCGCGACAAGACCATGGACGAGGAGCGGCTCGGCCTCGTCCACGCCGAGCCGGTGGACGACGCGGTATTGCTCAGGATTCAACCCCGCGCGAATTGTCTCGGCGAAGGCGGGATGATTGGACAATGCCAGGATTGTTTTCATCTCATTCCGAATAGTTCAAAAGCCTGTCATTTACACCGCATTTTCCACAGTCGTGCGAAAAGGTCAATCCAATCTTGACTTGGCAATGTGAACTTTGAATGACGGCCGGGACAATTTGTGGTGTTGGCTTGGTGCATTTCAGCTTTCCGCGCTGCGGGTAATTGGTATATTGCCGCCATGTATCGGACGCAGGATTTACATGTCAAAGAAATTGTCCGGCTCTCGTCGCCGCGTGAATTGAAGGCGCAAACGCCTTCGGACGAGGCTGTGAACGCCACCGTCGCGCGCAGCCGCGAACGGGTCATACGCATTTTGCGGCAGGAAGATCCGCGCATTCTCGTCGTCATCGGACCGTGCTCGATTCACGACGAGAAGGGCGCGCTCGAATACGCTGAAAGATTAAATGGGCTGAGAAAAGAGTTTGCCGATAAAATGGAAATTGTCATGCGTGTTTATTTTGAAAAACCACGCACAACCATCGGCTGGAAAGGTCTCATCAACGACCCGCATTTGGACGGTTCGCAGGATATTGAGACCGGATTGAAAATTGCGCGCCGCTTGCTGCTGCAAATCACCGGCATGGGTTTGCCGGCGGCGACGGAATTTCTCGACCCGATTGTGCCGCAATACATCGCCGATTTGATCACCTGGGCGGCGATTGGCGCGCGCACGACGGAATCGCAAACGCACCGCGAAATGGCCAGCGGACTTTCCATGCCTGTCGGCTTGAAGAATTCCACGGACGGCAGCCTGCAAATTGCGATTGATGCGATGGGCGCGACGCGGCACGCGCACAGTTTTCTGGGCATCAATGATGACGGCGTGACAAGCATTGTGCGCACGAGCGGCAATCCTCACGCGCATGTCGTATTGCGCGGCGGTCGCGCGAAGACTAATTACGATGCCGAGAGCATCCGGGCTGCGGAGCAGAAATTAATTTCCGAAAAACTGCCGCCCGTGCTGATGGTGGATTGCAGCCACGCGAATTCGGAGAAAAAATTCGCAAAGCAGGAGGATGTCTGGCGTTCGGTCATCCAGCAGCGGATAGAAGGTACGCGCTCGCTGATCGGGTTAATGATCGAGAGCAACTTGTTAGAAGGCAGCCAGCCGATTCCGAATGATTTGAAGGACTTGCTTTACGGAGTTTCGCTGACTGATTCATGCATCGGTTGGGAAACGACGGAGCGGATGCTGCGCTGGGGCCACGAAAAGCTGACAAAATTATCGCCGCCGATTGCTTCGGCAGTTTGAGCCGAATTCATTTTATGAAAATTAAACCCGGAGACACAGTGTTGCTGACCGGGGCACCGGGTGGATTGGGTGCATACATGGCACATGCTTTTGCGGATTACAAAGTGAAGCTGGTGCTGGTCGCGCATCCGGGAGCCGAACTGCAAAAACTTCAGAAATCTGTTGAAGATCGCGGTGCAGAAGCCGTAACGATCAAATCCGATTTGCGCGATTCCTCGCAGCGCAAGCAGTTGATACAAGACGTCAGAAACCGTTTTGGGAAGATTGACATACTCGTTAACAACGCGGGCGTGGAATTCACCTCGGCGTATCACGAGCTAAGCGAAGAAAGCATTTATGACACGCTCAAAGTAAACCTCGAAGCACCCATGATTTTAAGCCATCTGGTTTTGGCGGAAATGCTTGAAAGGAAGCGCGGACACATTGTGAACATTTCTTCGCTTGCCGGGAAGTCGGGTCCGGCCTTTCAAGAGCCTTATGCGGCGTCGAAGGCGGGACTGATTTCCTTTACATCTTCCTTGCGGGCAACATACCGGGGGTCAGGTGTCAGTGCTTCCGTGGTTGTGCCCGGTTTTGTCGAGGCGGGAATCTATTCCAAATTGAAGATGAGTAGCGGTCTTTCTGCACCGGCATTACTGGGAACTTCACCGCCGGAAGCCGTGTCGCGCGCCGTGATTCGTGCCATTGAAAATGACCTCCCGGAAATCATTGTCAATCCGTTGCCGGTCCGACCGTTGCTGGCTTTTACAGCATTGTTTCCATGTGCAGGCGAATGGATGGTCGACAAAATTGGGTCTAACAAATTTTTCCAGCAGGTGGTCGAAGCACAAAAGCGAAACCAAAATTGATGGCGAGAGAATTGCTTGCTTTGTGGGCTACGGCTGCTTACAAAACAGCAGCCTTTTTGAACCCTGATTGGTATTATGAAAGCAAACCGACGTGACAACGCATTTTTCTCCGCATTGTTTTTAGCAAGCTGTCTGCCTTTGGCGGCAACAGCCGGGGGATTTCGCCTGCCGGACCAGGACGCTTTTGCGACTGCGCGAGGCGAGGCGTTTGTGGCCACGGCGGACAATGCATCCGCCATTTTTTACAATCCTGCGGGCATCGCACAGCTTCAGGGACAGGACATTCGCGGCGGAATTTACGGCATAGACATAAACGATACCTTTCATTCCCCGGCACCGCCCGCCGGCAACGGTGGCTCGTTTGACAACCAGAAAAATCTCCACGCCGTCCCGCAATTTTTTTACACGGTTTCCCCCACCAATCTTCCAGTGGCGTTCGGCCTCGGCATTTATTCGCCTTACGGATTAAGTTCGGAATGGCCCCAAAACACCGGCTTCCGAACGGTGGGAACGCAGGCGAGCCTGACCTATCTGACGGTCAATCCCGTGGTTGCTTTCAAGCTCCTGCCAAATTTTTCAATCGGCGGAGGAATCACAGTCAATTATGCGGACGCAGATTTACAATCAGGTTTGCTGCCATTTCCCTACAACAATTCATTTGAACTAAAGGGTAACGGCTGGGCTGTTGGTTACAATCTAGGTTTGTTGTGGAAGCCGATTAAGCAAATTTCCTTCGGCGCTTCATTTCACAGCGCAACAAAAGTGAATCTGAACGGGCAGACCACAATAACCGGCATTTCCCCCGCACCTATAAGCAGTTCGGCATCGGCTGAATTTCCGTTCCCGTTGAATGCCGTATTCGGCGTCTCCTACCGTCCGACACCTAAATGGAATCTGGAATTTGACGCCGACTACACGGATTGGAGCACGCTGGGAAGTGTGAACATTCAACAAGCTACTCCCATCCCACCGCTTGTGTTTAACTGGCAGCCGAGCTGGTATTATGAATTTGGAGCGACGCGCTATTTTGACAACGGCTGGCATTTGAGCGCCGGTTACATTTTCAACGAGAGAGCGGTGCCGGACGCAAATTACAATCCGGTCGTCGCGGATGTGGACCGCCATTTTTTGAGCGTCGGCACCGGATTCAAAGGGCAGCATTTCAATTTCGACATCGCCTATCAATTCGGCTACGGACCGGCACAGACTGTTAGCGGGAGCGCTCCTTCAGCAACCGGACAAACAGCCGATGGTAGCTACAAATTTATCAGCCAAGCGGTATTGCTGACATTGGGATGGCATTTCTAATGTCCATTTTTGGTTCTACCGATACCAATAAATGGACATTTATTCTGTTCAGGGCTGAAAAAACAGCATTATTGCAAGACATTCAAAGCTCCAATAATCCCTTTGTTTTGGCCTGAAAAATGGTGCATTCTGCAACGCAATGAGCAAAATTCTGAACGGTAATGGCAATGGCTCACACGGCCCGCTTGTCCGCCAGATAAAAAAAAAGGCGACGCAGGCCGCCGCACCACTTCATGCCGTGAAGGAAAGCCATGTGACTTTCAAGACGGCGGATGGTGTGGAATTGCATGGCACACCGGTGCGAGTCACCCGACACATGGCTGTCTTCGAGCTATACAATCCAAATATCACGCTGCAATTTTCCGAGGCTCTCGACGGATTCGACATCACCTTGCAGGCGCAAAAAGTTTATTCAGGACGCGCGACCATCCGTAACGTCGTCAACGCCGGAACGAAAATCATCTGTGAAGCGACACTCAAGGATGACGGCTGGACTGAATTGAACCTGGCCGCAGCATTGCAGCCGGATGGCAAGCTTGATGAGGAGTTCAAGCATTTTTTGAGTGAGTGGCAGAAACTCTACAAGGTGCTGCCCGAATTCAAGGTTGTCATCGCCGACATGCAGACGTTTTTTTACGATTTGCGGCAATGGCTTGAGAGAGTGGAGTTGAGGATTCGCGCTGTCCCTCAATTGGAGCGTGAAAAGATCGAGCAAAAAACGCTTCGAGAGATTGGCGGAGCCGTGATCCCGTTCATCAACACGCTTTTTGAAAATTTTGAATCTATCATCAAGAATGTTCCCGAAGAATACCGACTTGCGCACGGAAGCTACATGCGTCGTCATCTGCATCATCTGGTTTTAAGCGCGCCGTTCGCACAGCGCACCTTTGACAAGCCACTGGGCTACGCGGGCGATTACGAAATGGTGAACATGATTTTGCGGAACGATTTCGAAGGCGGCTCGTTGTTCGCAAAAATCGTCCATGCGTGGTTCGTCCAGCAGGCGCCGGCGGAAGCCCATCGCAACCGGATCGAATACCTGACTAAGTGCATCATGGCGGAGGCGTTGCGCGCGGCTGCCAAACGGGACACGGCGCGCGTCTATTGTTTTGCCTGCGGGCCAGCAGTTGAAATTCAGGGCTTCATGCGGACAAAATTTAATGAAGACGCCGAATTCACACTGGCTGATTTCAACCCGCAAACAATTGCCCACGTCTCGGAAATTTTCAGGTCCACCAACGAAATGCTCGGCGTAAGGACAAAATTTGATTTTGAAAAAAAGAGCGTTTATCAACTGTTGAAAGACCACGGAAAAAAATCGGCCGGGAAGGCTCCGGTTTATGATCTCGTCTATTGTGCGGGGCTTTTTGACTATCTGCCTGACGAAAGCTGCACACGTCTGATGGAAATTTTTTACGAATGGCTTGCGCCGAATGGCGTGTTGATTGTGACAAACGTCGCGCCTTCCAACCCGATGCGTCACGGAATGGAAAACTTGCTGGACTGGCACTTGATATACCGCGCTGAGCCGGATATGCGCGGTCTGTGGCCTGCGCCCAAAGGCGAAGTGTGCATCCGTAGTGACAAAACTGGCGTCAACTTGTTCATGGAAATTCGCAAGCGCGCCAATGACTAACGACCCGGCAACTTCAGACCCGGAATTCGTGGAGGCGCTTGTCGCCCACGACCGGCGTGAGCGCATTCACACGGGAAAAGTCGCGTGCGTGCTGGTCATAGTTCTGATGCCGGTTGGAGTAACGCTGGATTATTTCGTCTATCCGGAGAATGCAGGGTTTTTTCTGGCGCTGCGCCTGCTCTGCTCGGTTCTTGTCGGAGGGCTTTTTTTTCTTCACACAACACGATTCGGCCGCGACAACTATCGGCTTCTTGGAATCCCCATAGCATGGCTTCCGGCCTTTTTTATTGCATGGATGATATTTGCGGCACCTGACCAAGTGTCGCCTTATTATGCCGGACTTAATTTAATTTTGCTCGCCGTCAGCGTCGTTGTTCGCTGGAACGCTGTGGAATCGTTGATTGCCGTCGGAGGTGTTCTTTTGATGTATCTCGCAGCATGTCTTTTGAGAGGCGCACAGGGGCAATTGGCGATGAATTTCAACAATTTTTATTTTTTGTCGCTGACTGGCGTGATTGTCGTCGTTGGCAATCATTTTTTTACACAGCTCCGGCTTCAGGAATTTACATTGCGGTATCAACTCGACAAAAATAAGCGCGAACTTGAGGAATCGCATAGCAAGCTCGTCGAACTCGATCGCCTTAAGAGCCGTTTCTTTGCCAACATCAGCCACGAACTGCGCACGCCGCTCACGCTCCTGCTCTCGCCGCTCGAATCGCTCATGCAACGCAGCAACAGCTTGTTCGACGCCAAGACTCGCGAAGTCTTCGAAACCATGCATGCCAACGGCATGAGGTTGCTGAAATTGATCAACGATCTGCTCGACCTCATCCGGCTCGAATCCGGACGCATGGACATAAAAAACGATACGGTTAACGTTGCTGATTTTCTCAAGGGACTTGCCAGCGCGGTGAAACAGGTTGCCGTCGACAAACGCATCACTTTGGAAACGCATGTCGGCCCGGAACTCGACATGATTTTGACCGACCGCGACAAGGTGGAAAAAATTGTGCTGAACCTTTTGTTCAACGCGTTGAAATTTACGCCTCCCGACGGTCGTGTGGAATTACGTACGGAAAAGCAAAACGACAATTTAGTCCTGACCGTCACCGACACGGGCGTGGGTATCGCGGAAAAAAATCTCCCGTTCGTCTTCGACCGTTTCTGGCAGGCTGACAATTCATCCCGCAGGAAATTTCACGGCGTGGGAATCGGACTCGCGCTCGTCAAGGAACTGGTCGAGATGATGAGCGGCGCGGTCTCTGTGCAAAGCCAGGAAGGCAAAGGCACTGTGTTCACGGTGAAATTGCCGTTCCAAAATGCCGAGGCGCAGCCAAAACCAGAAACCGCGGAACCCGCGCCGGCGCAGAATGCCGCTTCAGCGTCTGACGAATGGTTGCAGAATTTGTATCGCCGCGCTGAATTTTTCCCTGCGGTCACCGTGTTGCGCGGAACGGTTACGCCGGTGGAATTTTCCGGCAACCGTCCTGTAGTGCTCATCGCCGAGGACGAACCGGACATGCAGCGATTTTTGAAATCAGAATTGCAGAAGGATTACGACATAGTCACGGCGACTGATGGCGTACAAGCATTGGAAAAGGCGGAACATTTTGTGCCGGACATTATCCTGCTCGACATGATGATGCCGGAAATGGACGGCCTTGAAGTCTGCCGCGCACTGCGAAAGCGGCCGACCACCATGAAAATTCCGGTGATTTTGCTGACGGCACGCGCCGACGAAGAAACAAAGTTTGACGCGTTGCAAATGGGCGCAAACGATTTTCTGGCAAAGCCGTTTTCGTCCACGGAACTTCAGGCACGCATCAGAAATCTCATCGAGTCGCATCATTACCAGCGGAAACTTTCAAAACAAAACGTCGCTCTCACGACAGCGATTGAACAAATCAAGGAAACTGAAACGCAGTTGGTGCAGTCTGAAAAACTCGCGTCGCTCGGACGTTTGAGCGCGGGCATCATCCACGAAATAAACAATCCTTTGAATTTCACGATGACCGGATTGTTCACGTTGCGGAACAAGGGAAAGCATCTCCCGCCTGAGCAACGCGGCGAATACGAGGAAATTATTAATGACATGGAGGAAGGGCTCAAGCGCGTGCGGAACATCGTTTCCGATTTGCGCACGTTTACGCATCCGGGCGGCGGCACAGGCGAGCCGGTGGATGTGGCCGAGGTGGTGGGTGCATCGCTGCGGTTTCTTGCTGGTGAATGGAAGAATGTCGTCCAAATCGAGCAAAGCCTTCCGCCGAACCAGTTGGTCTGGGCGAACCGTAACAAATTAATTCATGTACTCGTCAATCTGATACAGAATTCGATTGACGCATTGGCGGAGAAAAAATTCGAGGACGGCGAGCATGCGACAATCTGGATTGAGAGCCGCGCCGAGAGCGGGCGCGGGCTGATTATCGTCCGCGACAATGGCATGGGCATAGAGCAGAAAGTTTTGGACAAAATTTTCGACCCGTTTTTCACGACGAAGGAGGTCGGCAAGGGCATGGGTCTCGGCTTGAGCATCTGCTACCGCATCGTGCAGGGCTATGGCGGAAAAATTTCGGTGAAGAGTGAACGCGGAAAATTCTGCGAGTTCACTTTGGATTTCCCCGCCAAGAAACAGGAGCCGGAAACCGAGCAGGAAATTGAATATGGAAAATCATTACAACTATAAGAAATTCGCGATCCTCTACGTTGATGACGAGGAAAAATCTCTGACGAACTTCGCGCGCGCTTTCGGCGAGCAGTTCCGCGTTTTCACCGCCGTAACCGCAATTGAAGGCTTCAAGTTGCTGCAAAAGCACGGCGACGAAATCGGCCTGTTGATGACCGACCAAAGGATGCCAGGCGAAAAGGGAGTGTGGCTGCTCGAACGGGCACGTCAGTTCCGCCCGCGAGTCTTGCGGATTCTTGTTACCGCTTTCGCGGACATGGATGCGGCGATTGCCGCCGTCAACAGCGGCGCGATCTACAAATACGTCACCAAACCGTGGGACCCGCCGCAGCTTGAATTGACTTTGAAGCAAGGGTTGGAATTCTTCATGGTGCAGGGCGAGCGCGACCAGTTGCTTCACGAAAAAATGTCCGTGCTGCGCAACATGATGATCGCCGACCGCATCGTGAGCCTCGGATTGCTTGCCGCCGGATTGAGCCATCACATCCGCAATTCACTCGTTGCAGTGAAGACGTTTCTCGACCTCGCGCCGATGAAGATGAACGAGGAGCGTGCGAGCAAAAACGGTCTGCGCAATCCCGATTTCTGGAAGGATTACCACTCAAACGTCCAGTCGCAGATCGGAAAAATCAACAGCCTGCTCGCCGACCTGCGAAATTCCTCGGACAGTTCCACGTCGCAATTCGCCGACGAGGTGAAATTATCCGAGGTCGTCGGCGCGGCGCTGGAGGTGTTCAAGGAGGAATTTACGGCGCGGCGAATCCAGGTGGAAAACCAGATTCCCGAAACGCTGCCTTCGCTGCACGCGGACAGGCCGAAATTCCAGCGATTGTTTGAACTGCTTCTCAAGGACGAATTGGCGATGCTGCCTGCGGGCAGCAGGATTCTGCTGCTGGCGGAATTATCCGACGCCGGCGCGAAGCCGGAGATCATTTTCCGGCTCACGGACAACGGGCCGGGACTGCCGCAGGAGGCGTTGAGCGTCGTGTTCGATCCGTTTGTCGTGCAAGGCGGCAAACCGTCCGAATACGGTATCAACCTGATGGCCTGCTTTTTCATCGTCCACCATCACGGCGGCAAGATCGAGGCGCAAAGCCAGCCCGGACGCGGCACCACCTTCACCATCCGCCTGCCGCTCCAGCCCGAACGCGCCGAGCCCCCGCCCGACGAGACCGCCTTCCTGCAAAAGGCGCTGCTCAACGAAAATCTCTGGGAAAAACTCCTCGCCAGCGGGTGAGTTGTCATTTGAATTGGAATGATTTCCAACTGCGGCTGACGTTCAAACAATCGCCATTTACATTCAAACAATTGGGACTTACACCCAAGCAATTGGGACTTACACCCAAGCAATTGGCGCTAACAGTCAAACAATCGGCATTTACATTCAAACAATTGCAGTTAACGGCCAAACAATGGCCGCTGACTATTGCACAATGCACGATTACAGCCAAACAATCGTCATTTCCCCAATAAAAATGATATTTTGCCTCGTAAAGCTGTCAAAACGTCTGCAACGACAACCACTCTCCAAATCACAACGCCATTGAACCCGCCGTAATTTTTGCGTATCGTGCGTGCGCAGGAGATTTTATGACCGAAGATAAATTGAACACCGGCCAGAAGGCGCTCCAGATCAATGTGGACGCCAAAAAATACGGCACCTTCGCCGAGATCGGCGCGGGCCAGGAGGTCGCACGCTGGTTTTTTCACGTCGGCAAGGCGTCGGGCACGGTGGCCAAGACCATTTCCGCCTACGACATGGCCGTGAGCGACGCCATTTACGGCACGGCGGACCGTTATGTCAGCCGCAAGCGTCTTCAGGCGATGCTTGATTACGAATTTAATCTGCTGCTGCAACGGCTCGACAAGACGCGCGGCGACAAATGCACGTTCTTCGTTTTCGCCGACACCGTCACCACGCGCCGCGACGAGGGTCACGGCTGGCTCGGCATGAAATTCCAGACGCAGCCGCACGAGACACCGTCGGAAATCATCATCCATGTGCGGATGATCGAGAAGCAAAGCCTTCGTCAGCAGGAGGCTCTCGGGGTCATTGGCGTCAACCTGGTTCACGCCGCGTTCTACAATTTCAACGAGCCGGACAAAGTCATCACGTCGCTCATGGACGACCTTTCGCGCGAGCGCATCGAGGTGGACATGATCAAGTTTTCGGGTCCGCGATTCACGGCTGTGGACAACCGCCTGATGGCCTTGCAGCTGGTGCAGCAGGAGCTTGCCGACGCCGCAATGTTCACCTGCGACGGCGAAGTCGTCATCCCCGGCGAGGTGCTTTTCAACAAACCCGTGCTGGTGGAGCGCGGCAGCTACCGGCCCATCACCAAGACGACGCTCGACATCCTCGACCGCGCGCGTGAACAATTTTTGCGCGAGCCGGAAATGAAGGGCGAGGAGCCGGTCATCCTCATGGAAATGACCCTGCACAGCGTGCTCGACGACGCCAATCTCGCGCACAAGGACTTTCTCGACCGCGTTGACCTGTTGCGCACGCTCGGCAAGACGGTGTTGATCTCGAATTTTGGCCGCTACTATCGTCTCGTGCAGTATCTCTCGCGTTACACGCAAAAAATGCAGGGCATCGCGCTGGGCATCCCGAGTTTGCGCGGAATTTTTGACGAGAAATTTTACGCCGACCTACCCGGCGGTCTGCTCGAATCGCTGGGACGGCTGTTCAAGGGCAGCACAAAACTTTACGTTTACCCCTACCGTGAACCCGCCGCCAGCCAGTCGGCAGCCCCCGGGACGGTTTCCGGCGAAAGCGGCGTGTGGTATCGCCGCGCAGCGAGTGGCGAGATTGTCACCGCCGAAAACCTCGAAGTCGCCATGCACTTGCGACATCTCTACGCGCACCTGCTTGAAAACGGCCATATCGTCAGCATTCAGAACTACAACCCCGACTATCTCTCGCTCTTCCCGCCGTTCGTGCTATCAAAGCTCCAGTCCGGCGACGTCTCCTGGGAAAACGACGTGCCGCCGCAAATCGTGGAAGCCATCAAGCGCGGCAAAATGTTCGGCTGGCAGGAAAAGGCGGCGGCGTTGACGGCGTGACATCACATCATTCCGCGGGACTTTGGCAAAACATTCAGCGAGTAACGATTTTCCTTTTTGCCAAGTCGCAATCGCGCGGCAAACGCCGTTGAAAGGAGTTTCGTTTTCAGTACGGATGATTTTTCTCCAGCCGCTAGGACTTTTCCACTTTTCATTATCAGCACGTGCGAAAACACCGGCATGATTTCTTCGACGTGATGTGTCACCAGAATGAGCGTCGGAGAATTTTTCCGCCTGCCGAGCCGTTGAATGAATTGCAGAAAATGCTCCCGCGCAGCCGGATCAAGCCCGGCGCAAGGTTCGTCCAGAATCAACACGCGCGGCGTCGCCATCAGCGCCCGCCCGATCAAAACCCGCTGCCGTTCGCCCTGCGACAGCATTCCCCACGGACGATCCGAAAGATATTCGCACTCGATTTGCCGGAGAATTTTCTGGGCGCGATTTTTGTCCATGGGCAACAGCCGCCCCCAGAAATCAATCATCGCATATTTGCCGCTCGCGACGGTTTCCAGTGCCGGCTCGTCGTCTGCCATCATCTGCCGCACGGAAGAGCTGACGAGACCGATTTTCTTGCGCAACTCACGCCAGTCAGATTCTCCGTAAGTCTTGCCGAGCAACGAAATTTCCCCCGCCGTCGGCATCAGATAGCCCGTCAGCGCGCTCAACAAGGAGGTTTTACCGGATCCGTTCGAGCCGAGAATCACCCAATGCTGGCCCGGTTCCACACGCCAGTCCACGTCGTCCAGAATCACCGTGCCGCTGCGCTCGATGCGCAGGTTTGAAATTTCTAGAACAAGTCTTTTCACACGGACTATTTTAACCAACAAACAACCGGTTCACCAAGTTCAGGCTGGTGAAATCATTAAAAAATATTTGTTTCCCGTGAGTTGTTGGTTAATTATGGCGAAATTTTAAATCTATGAAAAATTTGATTTTTGCTCTTCTTGTTTTACTTTGCGCCATGAAAACGCAAGCCGCTGTTCACACGGAAACAGTCGAATACAAACAGGGCGACACGACACTCGAAGGTTTTCTCGCCTATGACGATTCCATTTCCGGCAAACGCCCCGGCGTGCTCGTGGTACATCAATGGTTCGGCCTGACCGATTATGAAAAACTTCGCGCCACCCAGCTCGCGCAACTCGGCTACGTCGCCTTTTGCGCCGATATTTACGGCAAGGGCGTGCGCCCAAAAGAAGCGAGCGAAGCTGGAGCGTTGGCGGGCAAATATAAAACTGACCGCGCATTGCTTCGCGCTCGCGTGAATGCCGCGCTTGATGTGTTGAAGAAAAATGAACTCGTGGACACGACGCGCGTCGCCGCCATCGGTTATTGTTTCGGCGGCACGACGGTGCTCGAACTCGCGCGCAGCGGCGCGGATTTGAACGGCGTCGTCAGTTTTCACGGCGGTTTGGATTCGCCGACTCCGGCGGACGGGAAAAATATCAAATGTAAAGTCCTCGCGCTGGCGGGCGCGGATGACCCGTTCCAGAAACCGGAAGATTTGACCGCCTTTGAAAGCGAGATGCGCGACAACAAAGTGGACTGGCAGATTGTTTTTTATGGCGGCGCGGTTCACGCCTTCACGCAACCCGATCCCGGCTTCGTCAACGCCGGCGCGAAATATAATGAAAAAGCCGACAAACGTTCGTGGGAAGCGATGAAAACTTTCTTCGCGGAAATTTTCCAATAATTTTTCTTTGACCACGGATGGACACGGATAAACACGGATTGGAATTTCTTTATCTGTGTCCATCTGTGTTAATCCGTGGTTAAATTTTTCCATGCGCATCACCGGCGGCAACGCGGCTCGGCGGATTTTGAAAGTTCCCAAGGGACTCGATGTCCGTCCGACGCCGGATTTGGTCAAGCAGGCGATTTTCAATTCGCTCGGCGCGCGGGTTGTCGGCGCGAAGGTTTTGGAATTGTTCGCGGGCAGCGGCGCGTTGAGTTTGGAATGTTTGAGCCGTGGCGCGGCTTCGGTGATGTGCGTCGAAAAATCGCATCGGCACGCGGAATTTATCCGCAGCAATGCGGAAGCGGCGGGTTACGGCAAAATTCTGGAAGTGCGGACGCAGGATGTTTTTCCGGTGATGAACCAACTGGCGGAAAGCGGACGGCAATTCGATTTGATCCTGGGCGATCCGCCTTACGGCGAGAAAAACGTGAACCGCCGCTCGACTTCATTTGCGCAGCAACTGCTCGACGATAAAAATCTGTCGAAGCTGCTCGCGTCCGGCGGAAGATTTGTGCTCGGCCACACGAAGCGCGACACGCTGGAAATCGTCGCGCCGTGGACGGAAGTGAAAATGCTCAAGCATGGCGACACTGTGATGCGGTTTTTGGAATTAACTTTTCCGATTAACTCGCCGCAATAGCCAGACTAAATAGATGCAGGTTGGAATGACTGCTATTAAATATGGTAGCAAACCCTCGTCATATTTTTCCGCAAAATGGTCAATGATTTGCAAAGAAATACAAAAGAATAGGACATAGACACTAACAGTTCCGCTGCATACTTGAAAAGCAGTGCGCCTTGGAATTTTTTTCCAAACTAAAAATCCAATCAATAAACCGAGCAATCCAGCCAGAAAAATTGCTTCAATCATTTCGCTGTTTTAATCCTGTGCCGCTTCAACTTCAACTCGAATCGTGTTCTTGAATTTTTCCATGCCCTGATCAAACGCAGCAGAAATCGGCAGCACCTTCACTTTTTTAATTTTCGTCTTGAACTGCTTCAGATTTTTCTCGGCGACGGCTTCGTCCATTTTGTTGGCGACGACGAGGCGCGGTTTTTCGAGCAGCGCGGGATCGTAAAGTTCCAGTTCGCTCAACAATTGCTTGTAATCGTCCCACGGCTTGCGGTTGTCCGTGCCGGCCATGTCGAGCAGCAGCACGAGGATTTTGCAGCGCTGGATGTGGCGCAGAAATTTGTGGCCGAGGCCGACGTTTTTGTGCGCGCCTTCGATCAGGCCCGGCACGTCGCAGACCGTGAGCCGTTTCCAGTCGGCGTATTCAACGATGCCGATCTGCGGATGCAGCGTCGTGAACGGATATGGCGCGACCTTCGGGCGCGCGCGGGAAATGGCCGTGAGCAAGGTGGACTTGCCCGCGTTTGGATAACCGACGAGACCAACTTCCGCGACGATGCGCAGTTCCAGCAGAAAATCGCCTTCGTCGCCCGGCTCGCCCGGCTGCGCGAATCGCGGCGTCTGGCGCGCAGCGGTGGCGAAATTGCGGTTGCCCAGTCCGCCGCGCCCGCCTTTGCACAAAACAAATTGCTGTCCGTCCTGCGTGAGGTCGGCAACGAGTTCACCTTTGATGGAATCCGCCACGGAGGATTCACTGGCGCCATCGTCCTTGCTTAAATCAATCATTTCCGCCCGCACGCCACTGGCGCTATGAATCAACGGACGTTTGCTGCTGCTGGTTTTAAAACTTGGCGTTTCGTCTGCGTCGTCGTTTTCGTCGTCGGCATCTTCTGCCTCCACGATTTTTGCCGGCGACGGCAAGCGCCACACGAGCGTGCCACAGGGAACTTTGACTATTAAATCTTTTCCGGCGTGACCATCCATACCCTTGCCCATGCCCGCCTCGCCGACTTGGGCGATTAGACGTGGAACGTAATACTGCCCGATGAGATTGTTCAGATCGTGGTCGGCCTGCAAGATGACGCTGCCGCCGCGTCCGCCGTTGCCGCCGCTCGGCCCGCCCTTGGTGATGTAAGCCTCGCGATGGAACGCGACGCAGCCTTTGCCGCCGTGTCCCGCCTGTGCATAAATTTTTATTTCGTCAATGAACATGACTGTTTTTCCAAGCGTAATTTACAGAATTATGCGGAATTTTCTAAATTGAATCTTGTTAATTCTGTCTTTCGCGGAAATAAAAAAAGCGAGGCGTGAACCTCGCTTTGAAATTTGTTCGCGCTGAAATCAATTCTTGGCTGCTGCGGTTTGGGTCACGACGTTCACGCGGCGGCTGTTTTTATCGAACTTCACTGTGCCGTCGGTGAGCGCGAACAACGTCCAGTCACGTCCGGTACCGACGTTTTTGCCTGCGATGAACTTGCTGCCGCGCTGACGCACAATGATGCTGCCAGCCGTGACGACCTGTCCGCCAAATTCCTTTACGCCCAGCCGCTTGCTGACGCTGTCGCGTCCGTTGCGAACACTGCCTTGACCTTTTTTATGTGCCATAAAATGTTAAGCGTTTATTGCTGTGATCTTGACGACTGTCAATTCCTGGCGATGGCCGATGGTCTTGTGGTAACCCTTGCGGCGCTTCATTTTGAACGTGAGCTTGTGCTCGCCGCGCTTGTGTTCGACGACATCCGCCGTGACTGTCGCGCCGTTGACAGTGGGCGCACCGACGGCAAGCTTGCCCTCGTTGTTGACAAGCAGCACACGGTCAAATGTGAATGGCTTGCCGGCCTCGACTTCAAGTCGTTCGATTTCCAGCTTGTCGCCCGCCGCGACGCGATATTGCTTGCTACCAGTTTCTAAAACAGCATACATAAATTTTCCCGCAAAGGGTCGAACATTGAACCAGATTTCCTGAAACTGTCAATGCCTGATTTTTTGCGACCTGGCTTGTTCCCGACGGCGCAACTTTCGCTCCCGCCGATTGGTTTCGCCAGCCAATAATTCTTCCGCGCACCAGCCGCTTGATTGCGCGAACGAGGCGAGTTCAAAAAGTTCCTTTGCCAGCGCAGACTTGGAAATTTTGCGGTTGGAATTTTCGCAGTCCGCAACAAGATCTGCTTTCCGCGCCTTCATCGACAATTTTTCCGCGCGAAGTAAAGCCGGCAAATGTTTCGGAATTCCATCAAACGCGGATTTTCGCTCCAGATGCGTGCCGTGTTTTTCGGCGCGCTTGATTTTTTCCCAGTTCGCCCAGACCTCATCCACATTTTTAACCTTGGTCTTGCCGAAAACGTGCGGATGGCGGCGGATCAGTTTGTCCACTAGATGACGCGTTACTTTTTCAAAATCAAAAGCGCCGCGTTCGCGCGCAAGCTGGCAATGGAAAACCACCTGCAACAGCAAATCGCCTAGTTCCTCCGCCATTTCGTGATCATCGCCAGCCTCAATCGAGTCAATCAATTCATAGACTTCCTCAATCGCATGGCGGCGGAGCGTCATGTGCGTCTGCTCGCGATCCCACGGACAGCCTTTCGGCGAACGCAGCTTCGCCATGACCTTGAGTAAATCTTTTATCGCGGGTTGGCGTTTCACAAAATCACCAAATCGTCCCGGTGCACCAATTCCACGCGCGCGAGTTTCTTGGCGCGGATTTCTCCGGCGCTGAATTTTGCGATGCCGCGAGCGAATTCCGTCCCGTCCAAATCGCAGATGCGAACAACGTCGTCCGCCGCAAATTCTCCTTCGCAGCGCGCGACGCCGGGTGGCAACAAGCTTTTTCCGCTTTCGCGCAACGCTTTTTTCGCGCCATCGTCCACAAACAGCGCGCCTTTGGGATGGTGAAAAAATGCGATCCAGCGTTTGCGTCCCTGCAATTTGTTCGGCTGTGCGACGAACAGCGTCCCTTCGTCTCCGCCTGCCAGAACTTTCGCAAGTACGTTTTTCTTTTTGCCCGAAGCGATGACAAGCGGAATACCCGATCGCACGACGATTTTCGCGGCCTGAATTTTTGACGCCATGCCGCCAACAGCGGTTTCGCTGGTCGTGCCACCGGCGAGCTTCTCAATCTTCGAATCAATCTGTTCTATCACGGAAATCGTTTTCGGATTCGACTTGCTGAAGTTTTCGATGACGCCATCCACGGTCGTTAAAATCACAAGCAGGTCGGCGGGCAGCAGCGAAGCAACAAGCGCGGAAAGTTTGTCGTTGTCGCCAAACTTGATTTCCGTGAACGACACGGCGTCATTTTCGTTGATGATGGGCACGACGCCAGCTTTGAGAAGCGAAACAAGCGTGTTGCGCGCGTTGAGATGGCGTTCGTGATGCTCCAAATCCTCGTGTGTTAGCAACACCTGCGCGACGATGATGGCGTGTGCTGCAAAAAGTTTGTCATAAGCCGCCATGAGCCGCGACTGGCCGACGGCGGCGCACGCCTGTTTTTCGGCGAGGTCGGTGGGGCGCGATTTGTGGCCGAGCGCGCCCATGCCCGCGCCGACGGCGCCGCTTGTGACGAGCACGATTTCCTTTCCAGATTTTTTCAACGCGACCAGTTGAAGGACGAGTTGTTCGAGCTGCACGGGATCGATTAGCTTTTGGCTGTCCGTCAAAACGCCCGTGCCGAGTTTAACGACGAGGCGCGAAATGGATTTGAGCGGGTCACGATGCACGCCCGAAGTTAAAACGAAAATCGCTCCTGTAAAAAGGCGAAAATGGCGGGCGATTTACAACCCAAGCTGTTTGAGAACGTCCAGATCGGATTTTTTCTGGTCAAACAACGAGTTGAAAAATCCGTCGCTGTGCAGGTAAATGAGCGGGGACAGGCTGGCAAGGTCGGCCGACGATTTGACTTTTGGAATGACAACGTTTTCGAGGCCGATGGTCTGCTCGCGACTTTTCTGCGGATCTTGCAAATCAATGTATTTGAACTTGCCGATGGAAATGTTCAGCGTGTCGATGCCTTTGAAATCGTAGCCGGTTTGTTTTTTGAGATCCACTACGGCGTTGCTGCTGCCGCCGGAGTTTTTTGCCGGCAACTTGAGGCCGAGCGCAAAAATATTCGTCTGGCCGGCCTGGCTTTTCACGATGTCGAGTTCGCCGAGATTGAAGCGCATGAGTGTGATGTGAATTTCTTTTCTTGCGAGTGCGGCGCGATCGTATTCGACATAAACTTCCGGGATGTCTAGAAACGGCGTGCCGCCAAACTCGGGCGGATTGTAGAGCTTGAAATTTTGAATCCTGATCGTCGGCGAAGTCAGCGCGAAATGAAAACTGCCGATCTCCGCGTCCATGCCGGTCTGAGCGCGGATGCTGCGTTCGATGGCGACGCGCAGAATCGAATTATACGACAACAGCAGAACGACGATTGTCACGACGACCAGCACCACGGCCGCGATGAACAGTCGGAAGAGCCATTTGAAAATGAATTTCATCTTATATTTTCGATCACTACTGTCCGGTTAAGTTTTCAGTGACAGCGCTTCCGATTCGGTAAAACCGATGTATTTCCGCTGTTTGGACTTTTTTCGATTTCAATTCTGCGACGATTCCTTGAGGGTGGTTTCCCG